>Ga0194130_10000016_pt1 | contig 315261 bp, 303 predicted proteins | sample TA2KigsurfametaG_FD_160084 | JGI IMG/M metagenome (GOLD analysis project Ga0194130, IMG submission 160084) | Freshwater microbial communities from Lake Tanganyika, Tanzania - TA2015050 Kigoma 12 surface | ecosystem: Environmental > Aquatic > Freshwater > Lake | place: Tanzania: Lake... | reverse complement strand
CGCTTCGACCTGGTCGGCACGCACACGCCCGAGACGGTGAAGGCCGTGTGCGAGCGGCTGCTGCCGATCCGCGGCGATCTGACCCTCTACGGCGAACCCTGGACTGGCGGCGGCCCGATCCGATTCGGCAAGGGCGCGCAGAAGGGCCTGCGCTTCGCGGTGTTCAACGATCACCTGCGAAACGCCATCCGCGGCGACCTGGACGGAACGTCGACGGGATTCGCCACGGGCCCCGGCGGCGATCGCGCGGCGATCCAGCGCGGCGTGTCGGGCGCGATCGACGACTTCGCGCGCGAACCGATCGAAAGCGTGGCCTATGTGAGCGCGCACGACAACCTGACGCTGTGGGACAAGCTCGTGAAGGCGCAGCCGCAGGCGAGCGACGCGACCCGCCGCGCCATGCAGAAGCTGGCACTCGGCATGGTGCTGACCAGTCAGGGCGTCGCGTTCCTGCACGGCGGCTCTGACTTCGCGCGTACCAAGGGCGGCAACCACAACAGCTACGACGCGGGCGATCCAGTGAACCGCTTCGACTGGGATCGCAAGGCCGCTTACGCCGATGTGCACGAGTACGTGCGTGGACTCGTGGCTCTGCGTCGCGCGCATCCAGCATTCCGCATGGATGACGACGAGGAGGTCCGCCGAGCGGTTCGATTCGTCGACGGCGCGGGGCCGATCGCCTTCACCCTCGACGGCACGGTCACCGACGATCCCTGGAACATGATTCTGGTGGCCTACAACGGCGAGCCGAATTCCCAGCAGTTGGCCATGCCAGGTGGCGACTGGGAGATCGTCGTGAACGCACAGCAGGCGGGCGTGAAGCCGCTGGGCACCGCGCGAAACGCGATCGAGATGCCTCCCTACTCCATGCTTGTCGCGCGTCGCCGCTGACGCCTCGGAACGGGAAGTAGCCTGCCGCCATGCAGCGATTGCTCCGGATCGCCACCTGTCTGCTCATCCTGCTCGCGTGCACGCCTGCTTGGGCGCAGGACACGCTGCAGGGACGCGCCAACGAGGCCGCCGGCATCGTGGCCGAGGCGCCCGCATGGCCAGCAGAGCTCTTCCACGCCAGCTTCTCGTCGAAGGTGAGCGACGCGCAACTCAAGGCCATCGGCACGCAGTTCTTCACGAAGTGCGGCGCCGTGCAGGCGGTGCAGCAGACCTCGAGCAAGGGACCGAATTTCGGCACCTTCGACATGATCACCGCCCGCGGGTTCGTGATTCCCATGACGATCGGCCTGGAGTCCGCGGCGCCGCACGCCGTGAGCACCCTGTTCTTCGGCGCGCCGGCGCCGATGCTCAAGAGCCTTGACGAGGCGGTCATGGCGTTGAAGAAGCTCGATGGCGATGTCTCGTTCGGCGTGTGGAGACTGGGCGAGGCTGAGCCAACGCCCGTCGTCACGCTGGATCCCGATCGTTCGCTCGCCATCGGAAGCGCCTTCAAGCTGTATGTGCTCGGCGCGCTCGTTCGTGACACCACGCAGGGCACCCGAAAGCTCTCCGACACCATCACGATCGACGCGGCCTCGCGCTCGCTGCCCTCCGGCATCCTGCAGGACTGGCCCGATGGGGCGACGGTCACGCTGGACACCGCCGCGAACCTGATGATCTCGCGGAGCGACAACACCGCGACCGATCTGCTGATGCGTACGCTGGGCCGTGAACACGTGGAATCCATGCTCGCCCCGATGGGCATGCGCGATCCCGCACGCACGCGCCCCCTCCTGAGCACCGCGGAGATGTTCCGGCTGAAGTTCGTCGATGCGGGCAAGGCCGGTGCCGCCTACGCGGCGCTCGACGAGGCCGGCCGCCGTGACTTCCTGAAGGCGCGACTCGCGGCGGTGCCGCTGTCCGAGGACTCGATCGACGCTGGAGCCTTCGCCACCCCTGCGCGGATCGACTCGATCGAGTGGTTCGCCAGCGCCGCGGATCTGGCCCGTGCCATGGACTGGCTGCGCACAAGCACGGAACCTCCGCAGGGCACCGCGGGCCTGCTGCGAGGCGCGCTCTCGATCAATCCGGGTCTGGCGATCTCGGAGAGCCAGTTCCCGTGGAGCGGTTTCAAGGGCGGCTCAGAGCCGGGCGTGCTGAACCTGACCTTCCTGCTGAAGCGCGCGGATGGCGCATGGTTCGCGGTGGTGGCCACCTGGAACGACGCATCGCAGGCGCTCGACGAGCAGGCCTTCATGCCGCTTGTGCAGCGCGCCATCTGGGTGCTTGGCCAGCAGGCCGATGCACCCGCCAAGGCCTCCACACCATGAGCGAGCCGATCGGGCTTTCGACCGCGCGCAGCAAGCTGGCGATCGAGCCACGCGGTGGCTGCGTGGCCACGAACTGGCTAGTCGACGGCACGGACGTACTTGCGCTGCCTGCACCCCTGGAGACCTTTCTCGCAAGCGCGCGCACGGGCGGCATTCCGCTGCTCTATCCATGGGCGAACCGCCTCCGAGCCGATCGCTTCGAGATCGCGGGCCGCACCGTGGATCTCTCCGGCGTGGCACATCTGAAGCGAGACGGAAACGGCCTGCCCATGCATGGCCTGCTGCTTCGCTGGAGGACCTGGCATCTGGGCCGTCACGGACAGTCTGGTCTCGAGGCTCGCATCGACTGGCGCGAGCACGAGGAACTCATGCGTGCATGGCCTTTCCCGCACACGCTTCGCGTGCTCTGGCAACTGCGCGACGAGGGTGACGCCGCGTGTCTGGACATCTCCACCCGCATCGAGGCCGACGGCGGCTGCGATGTGCCCGCTGCCTTCGGCTGGCACCCGTACATCGTGATCCCGTCGATCGCAGGCAGCCGAATCTCGCTGCCTGCGCGACGACCCGTCACACTCGATGGGCGCGGCCTGCCGGAAGCGGACGCTGCACCCTCGCCGAATCTCGCCGCGGGTGATGTGCCCTGCTGCCACGGCGATGACGCGCTCTTCGAGCGCGCGGATGCGGGTCGTGGCACCGCCACGGTGCACCTGTCGAGCAGACACGTGCGCGTGGACATCGGCCGCGAGTACCCGTTCCTGCAGCTCTATTCGCCCGCCGCCACTGGCTCTGGCGTGGCCTGCGTGGAGCCGATGATCGCCGCGACCAGCGCCCTCACGGAGGGCCACGCACCGATCGTCCGCGCGGGTGCGGCGCTTCACGCCAATTTCACGTTGTCGGTCACGACCGCCTGAGTGGGGTCGCCTGCGACATTCCTGTCGATGCACCCGAGGTCGGTATGGAGGTCCGTGGCAGTGTGGTCACGCTGCGTGGCACGATCGCGTCGTGTCCCAGCAAATGCGCCGCCATCAGCGCACCAGGCGCACGTGCCCGGGCACCACGGGCAGATCCAACGCCTCGATGCGTTGATCCGCATGCAGGGCGCGCAGGCGCCCAGGCTCTTCCAGCGCGAGCCCGCCGCACCGCCCGCGCACTTCACGCGCAGGCCCGCCGACTTTTCCGCCGAGCCGCGCGTGCAGCGCTGACGAACAGCCGCCAGTTCACCACGGCAGCGCCACACGCCGCCACGAACCTTCGCTCGCCGCCGGACAGGCACCCGACGCGAACCACACCGCACGCCCGCGAGGATCCGCGATCGCGGAATAGATCGTCCGCAGGTGCGAACTGCCCCGGCCCGCGCGCATCTCCACACGATCGTCGGACAGGATCTCGACCAGATCGTCGGGCAGATGATCCGCCGGAGCGCCCGCAAGCAGCGCGTGCAGCCTGCACCATCGGCTGATGGTGCCGTTGCCCGCCGCATCGGCACGACACCCGCGCTCAAGCGCCTCCTGCGCCGATGGATGCTTGTGATGCGGGTGATTGGTGGCCAGCAACGCCCGGTGCGGCCCCACCTGCCACGGATCGATGCGCCGATGCCCCGCGCGCGAGCACTCGAACACCGCACTCTCGCCGCTGCGACCGTCGGCTGCGAACAGAAGCACCCCCCGGTCGCGGTCGGTGCGTTCGATGAAGCGCTGCACGTCGTCCAGGTTTGCGCAGGTCTCCAGCGCCTCGCGCATCCAGAACAGCCACGAGATGCACGACACGCCAGGCCGAAGATCGTCGGCCGCCTGCAACGTGTGCATATGCAGCCAGAGTCCCTCGGCGTTCATGCCGGTGTCGGCATCGATGTCGCCCATCAGGCCCACCGCCACGCACGGAATGCGTCCCGGCACCGCATGGAAGACCGCAGCCGTGCCCCGCTGCAGCGTGGCCTCGTACCAGTCGCAGTTGCGAGCGACCCACGGTGACCCGGCGCGCTCCACCACCACGCCCGAGCACATCGGTCCGTCGCCCGACACCAGTGAACGCGGGTCTTCGCCTCGCGCCTCGGCCGGCGGCGCGATGTCGGCGTGCAGGAATTGCCGCACGCTCGCGGCGGACACGCCCGCACCCTCCGCCATCGCCTCGATCTGATGCTGGTGATGCTCGGGCAGCCGCCGCGCCCACGCCTCGGCGTGCACCGCGATCGCCTCGCGCGTGGAGCGCTTCAGTGGAAGCATGACGTCGAGATAGCGATCCAGACGCTCCGGCTCGAACAGATGCGCGCACGCCTTGCCATAGGCATGGCCCGCGGCCTCCACGGGGCCCGGCACTTTCACGACATGAAAGGTCGGATCGATCACGCGCAGCGATCGTAGGTCGACACGTGGCGACCGTGCGGATTCGAACGCGTCATCGGCGCGCCACGCCTGCCGCCTGCGACCGTCAATGATGCACGGCCACGTGCGCCGCGCTTAAAGCTGCGGCCGCGGCAGCCAGCCGCGACGCATCCGCGGCCGCCGACATGGTGGCCAGCGTGGGAATGCCCTGCCCCTCGCCCTTCAGCGGCTGGTACCAGAGCTCTCGCCCATCCACCGGATCAAGCGCCCATGTGTAGCCCATGATGGTGGCGAACAGGCGATCGCCATCCGGAAGCATGGTGACCAGGCCGTTTCCCATGCCCTTCTGGCTCGGCTTCCACTTCCAGACCACCGAGCCATCCGCGCGGTCAAGCGCGATCACGCGGCCGTTGAAACCGACGAAGAGAAGGTCATTGGTGGTGATGGTGCGGTTGGTCATCGAGATCTCCAATGGCGTTCCCTTGTCATGTTACTCCGTGAGTGACCGAACTCGGAGGGAATGACCGAATGGCGGTCTCGTACATTCGTACAGCAAGACCCGCCTCCAACGAATGACTCCGCATGCATTCACGAACGATCTCATGAAGAAGTCACCCTCCCGTTCCACGCGCTTCACCCGCACCGCGGCCCCGCCAGTCCGCGCGCCCCGCCTGCTCTCGGGCGGCAATCCGCAGATCGCCAAGGCCGAGGGCGAGGCGCCCGTGCAGACCTCCATCGCCGCCATGCTCGACTGGAAGCGCGAGGTCGGTTCGCGGATCGACGCGATCATCACCCGCTCGGTGCCGGGGGTGCACAAGGCCGTGAAGTGGAACTCGCCGCTCTACGGCGTGCCCGGCCGCGGCTGGTTCCTGGGCGTGCACTGCTTCACCAAGTACATCAAGATCGCTTTCTTCAACGGCGTCGCGCTGAAGCCACTGCCGCCGGTCGAGTCGAAGGATCCGAAGGCGCGTTACTTCCACATCTCGGAGGCCGAACCGCTGAACGAGAAGCAGTTCACCGCATGGGTGAAGCAGGCGAGCAGGTTGCCTGGGTGGGATGGGTGAGCGACGCGTGGTGAACACGCCACGCGGCGACAGCACCGCCCGATGGTCCGCCGGTCGAAAATTTCCAGATTGCCCGACGAACCCAGCCCCGCGGCTCCGTTTTGGCATGGGAGGCTCGGCATGTGCCCCAGCCCGCCCCAAGCACCCGCCACCGGAGACACCTCATGCAGCCTGCCACCCGGATCCTCTCCTGCCTTGCGATCGCCGGCCTCGCCTCGTTCGCCGCCGCGGCCCTGAACGCCGACACCACGCCCGCCGCCACGCCCGCGGCCGCCGCGCCCAGCGCTTCCCTCACGTTCAGCCCCGCCACGCTTGATCTGGGCGAGATGATCGCCGGTCAGCCGAAGACCGCACCGCTCACCATCACCAACGCCGGCGATGCGCCGATCACGATCGCCTCGCTGAAGGGCGGCTGCGGCTGCACCACCATCACGGGCACGCCGACCGACGTGATCGCGCCCGGCGCATCGTTCACCGTGCAGGTGACCGTGGACCCGGGCATGAAGACCGGCCTGGAGTTGAAGAAGCCGGTGCATGTGGTGCTTGCCGACGGTCGCGCCCAGAGCATGCAGGTGGTGGGCCGCGTGAAGACCGTGGTGAAGGTGAGCCCGGACGCGATCGAGCTGTCGGCCCCGGTCGATGCGAAGGCCCCCACCGTGACCCTGAGCCGCATGGATGGCGCTGCCTTCAAGGTGACCGGCGCCACACCCGCTGGGGTGATCGCCATGCCGACGAGCGACAAGCCCGCGAAGTCGTTCGAACTGCGGGTGGACACCAAGGCATGGGAGAAGGCCGGCCGCCCCACCGCCATCACGCTGACCACCGATCAGGCCGATGCGCCGAAGGTCGCGGTGAGCATCAAGGCTTCCGAGGCGGTGACCATGTTCCGCCTGCCTGCCCCAGAAGGCGAAGGCGACCGCACCGCGATCGAGGCCTCGCAGGACGCGCTGATCCAGCGCATTGACGCGGGCCTGGCCAGTGCCGAGCGCTCGTCGCAGTTCGAGATGCGCCTGCACCGCGAGACGGGCATGCTGTTCGTGCACGGCTCCGAGGACGATCTCGACGCCGTCCGCGCAGCCGTGCGTGCGCTGCCGGCCTCGAGCGGCGTGCGTGAGTCGAAGCCAGCGCCCGGAACCTGACGCCTTGCGCATCGGTCATGAGCGCCCTGCCCGAAACGATGCCCGCCCGTCCTGCGAGAGGACCGAACGACGACCAGCCCGCCTCGGCGGGTTCGGTCGTTGACGGGCTGCCTCTGAGCGATGCCGCGGTGGATCGATGCACCACCCGCATGGCGCGCGGCGACCGGGCCGCCTACGAGCGCCTGTTCATGGCGCGATGCGCATTCGTGGAATCCGAGGCCGCGCGACGTCTTGGGCAGCGTCGCGATCTTGCGGAGGACGCCACGCAGGAAGCCTGGATCCGCGTGGCCCGTCATCCGCGCCGAGGCCGTGGCCTTCCTGCGGGATCACGAACTGCTGGAGCAGATTCGCCGGGACGCGGCCGACATCGAAGGCCTTTCGGCCGAGGATCGATTCCTGTTCGAACTGAAGGTGCGCACCGATGCCACCACCGCGCGGCTCGCGGCATGGCTGGGTGTCGGTCGCGCGGCGGTGGACAGCAAGCTGCGAAGAGCCGCGGAACGGGCACGCGCCCAGAGGATGAACCGATGAACACGCTCACGCCCCGTCAGCAGCAGGCGCTCGCCTGCGGACTCTCCGCCTTTGATCAAGCCTGCCGGCGTCGACGTGCGTGGCGCGGAGGGAGCGTGGTCGCGATCTTGGTAGGCGTGACCGTCGCCCTGTACACGGCCAGCAAGCCACGAGTCACCCCGCTGCCCGCCTACGTTCGAATCATGACGAGCGATGCGCAGGTGGCGGCCGAACTCGAGCTTGCCAACGCCTGCGAGCGCATCGAGCGCGCCAAGGGCCGCGTGGTGGTGGTCGAGTGCGTGGTGCCGCCATTCGCCCCGGCCGGTGACCCGGTGCGGAGTCCCCTCGATGGCGCAGCGGCCGAATCGTCCACAAACTGAGTGGAATTGTCGGAAATTTTCGGGTGTTCCTTGCATTTGTCCGCCATCGACGCACGTTTCCGGCGTGCGGCGCCACTCGGAAGTTGAAGACGGGAGATCGACCATGACCCCCATCCTGCGCATCCCTTCCCGCTGCTTGACCGCCCTGCTCGCGCTGGCGATTTCCGCCAGCACGTTCGCGCAGTGGACCACGCCCCAGGTGACCGCGCCGGGTCTGCAGTACCGAACCTTCTTCAGCCCTGCCGCCAACGCGACGGTGAGCTTCCACATCTACCTGCCGCCTGAGTACACCGCGAATCCGACCGCGCGCTTCCCGGTGCTGTATTGGTTGCATGGCTCGGGAAGCCCGACCGCCGGCATCTCCGCCACGCGCAACTGGTTTTCGAGCGCGATGAGTCAGGGCAAGATTCCGCCGATGCTGCTGGTCTTCCCCAACGGCATGGGCGCGAGCATGTGGTGCAACTCGAAGGACGGCACGGTGCCGATGGAGTCCGTGGTCACCGACGACCTGATCCCGCATGTCGACGCCACCTTCCGAACGATCGACGCGCGGCGTGGTCGAATCGTCGAGGGTTTCAGCATGGGCGGAGCGGGCAGCGCGCGTCTGGGCCTGCGTCGCACTGACCTGTTCGGCGGCATCTCGATGCTTGGCGCAGGGCCCATGCAACTCGACTTCATGCAATCACCGCTCGGAACGGACGTGCCCCCTGCGACTCGCGCGGCGCTCTACCAAAAAGTCTGGGGCAGCGATCCCGACCAATATCTGGCGGAGCACCCTTGGACGATCGTGACGGCCCAGCCCGACGCGCACGCGCGACTCGGCACCGTGCTGCGCATCGGCTGCGGCGAAGTCGACGCCATGCTGCCGGGCAACGCCGACTACCACCAGCATCTGATCGGGCTCGGCGTGCCGCACACCTTCACGACCATTCCGAACGTCGACCATGACGCGCTGCAAACGCTGCAGGGGCTCGCCGTGCAGACGGGCTGGGGCTTCTACGCCGCCGCGCTCGCGGTGCCCGATCCGCGGGCCGCGGATCTGGATGTGAATGGTCGCATCGACGGCGGCGACCTTGCCGTGCTGTTGCTGCACTTCGGCGACTGCTCGGGCACCTGCCGGTCCGATCTCGATGGCAGTGGATCGGTCGACAACGGCGACATCGCCGTGCTGCTGCTTGACTTCGACGCCTGAGCGACGAGATCGGCAAATCATGAGCGGACCGGTCGCCACAGCCACTGCGTGGGCTCTGACGACTCAAGCAGGCACTGAAGCGTGCCGGACGTAGAGCGATCGCCGCGCACCGAGGCACAGATCACTGCCGCGGCTCCCCGCGCGCTGCGGCATGGCAAGCGCACGGCCGACGCGTGCACTCCCAGCGCTCGTGCCCCATGCACCGTCGCCATCGCTACGAGTGTCATGGGATCGGTCCGATCACGCTTCCACAGGAAACGCATCTCATCGAGCACGGAGAGCGTGGGCGCCGAACCCATGACAAGCGCGCTGTCGGTGCCCAGCGCCACGGGCACGCCTGCCGCAAGCAGCTCGCGGTAGCGGTGCGGGGCATGCCCCGGCGCCGGATGACGGAAGAAGTCGCTCGCGCGCGGGCAGTACACCGGCACGCTCGGGCGCGCTGCGCTGATCTCCCGCACGAGCATCTGAAGACCGGCCTCGTTCAGGTAATTCAGGTGCACCAGCGCAGCTCCGCGTCCCTGAAGCAACGGCTGAATGCGCTCCACCGGCCCCCTGCCCCAGCCCGTCAAGGCAGGCGTCCACGCGCCGACCGATTTCAGAAGATCCGCGAAGGGCCCCGATCCATCGCGAACGAAGCGATCCTCGTCGAGCGTTTCCGCAAGGTGCGTCGCGATCGGAAGCTCAAGTTCGGCAGCGGCGGCATAGACCGTGTCATCGCAGGAATAGGGCGCATGCGGACTCACGCCCAGACGGATGCCCCCGCGCTCATGCGCGACCTGCGCCTGCAGACCCTTCAGGAACTCCACGCCGCGCGACGAAGCCTTTCCGATGCCGAAGACCTCCACGTAGCTGACGCCCTGCAATCCAGCCGCGGGCGCAGAATCACGCAGCGCCTCCAGCGCCGCGATGCCGAGTCCACCCGCGATGTCCCCGATGAATCCGGTCCCGCCCGCGACGGACCTGCGCACGCCCTCGCGCACGGCCGCAGCGATGCCTTCGGGCTCGGTGGCACGACGCGCGCGGACCTCGCCTGCCCAGTTCGCGAAGGTGCCGTCAAAGGGAATCGGGTCGATGCCGGTGAGATCCAGGTGCGCATGCGCGTTCACCAGTGGCGGCATCGCCACATGCGAGGAAAGGTCGATCACCTCGCCAGCCGTGGCACCGATCGCTTCCGGAGCGTCGATCGCGACCGGACCCTCACGATCGAAGACTGCCACGGCAGGCGCGACGGCCCGCTCGGCATCAACCGCGCCGGCAAGGCGCACGAACACCTTGCCGGTGGGGCTGGTTCGCACGCGTTCCTGAACCTCGTCGGGTCGCGCAGACTGCATCAAGCATGAAGCCTAGCCGCGGAAAATGTCGGAAGGCCGAAGCATGCCAGGTCCGGGATCACTTCGCGATCACAAGCCCCTGCCCGGACTCCGCGGCGCGCTTGATGCCTCGCAGCATGCCACCGAACACGATGTTGTGCAGCGGAAGCACGCTGTACCAGTAGAGGATGCCGAGCAGGCCGCGTGGCCAGAAGCGAGCCATCATGGTCAGCGTGGTCGTTCCATTCGTTCCAGACGCCATCTCGAAGTTCAACTTGGCGATGCCTGGCAATTTCATCTCCGCCAGCAACGACAACGATCGGTCATGCTCCACGCCGATCACGCGCCAGAAGTCGAGCGCCTCGCCAAACTCCACGCGCTCGGTGTCACGACGACCACGTCGCAGCCCAGGTCCACCCACCAGTGTGTCCATCCAGCCACGGATGCGCCAGAGAATGTCGCCTGCATACCAGCCGTGGCCGCCACCGATCCGGCACACGGCGCGGAACACCGCGGCCGCCGACGCGCTGATCTCGATGGATCTCTGATCGGTGAACATGGTGCCGCCAGCCCACTTGGGGTCACCCTGCACTGCGCCAGCTGCGGACCACCGCGTGTTCACATCGTTGCTTCGTACCCGCTCAAGCGCGCGATGAATGGAGTCACGCACGCCAAGCGCCGCGTGCGGCATGAGCCGCTGCGCCAGGTCGTTCGTCACCACCACGCGATTGCGCAGTCCCTCGGCCAGCGGCCGCGCGATGCGATAGGACACGGGTGTGACAAGACTGATCCATCCCGAACTGAGTCGCGGCGTCAGGACCGGCAGCGGCATGATGACCCGCGGCGGCAACCCCAGTTCCTGCGCCATCACCTGCATCAGCTCGCGGTAGGGCAGCACATCGGGTCCGCCGATCTCAAGGGTGGCTCCCGAGGTCTGCGGCACCGCAAGACATCGCACCAGCCAATGCAGCACGTCGGTGATCGCGACAGGCTGTGATTCCGTGCGCACCCAGGCTGGCGTGACCATGACGGGCAGGCGCTCGACCAGATACCGCAGGATCTCGAACGACGCAGATCCCGAACCGATGATCATGGCCGCACGGAACACCGTCAGCGGCACGCCACTTTCGGCCAGCACCCGCTCCACTTCGCGACGCGAGGAGAGATGCTCGCTCAGGCCCGCGCCAAGTTCGCCAAGCCCACCGAGATAGATCAGGCGACCCACGCCAGCCGTCGCGGCCGCCTTGCCGAAGGTGCCGGCGAGCGCACGGTCGTGTTCGGCGTACGCCTTGCCGCTGCTCTCCATGGAGTGCACCAGGTAGTACGCGGCAGAACAGCCACGCAGCAACTCCGTCAGCAGTGGTCCATTCACCAGATCCACGCACTCCACCGTCACGTCAGGATGGGTGCGCCATGGGCGCTCCGCCAGCTTGCGTGGCTCACGCACCAGGCAGCGAACGCGGTAGCCCGCATCCAGCAGCCGCGGCACAAGTCGACCTCCCACATAACCCGTGGCACCGGTCACGGCGACGATGGCGCGCTGGTCGGGAGAGATCTGCATCATGGTGACCTTCGATCGCGGTTCGAGGATCGGACGACCGGCACGGGGGACGCTTCACGCCGACCGATTCGCCGACAGGCGTCGGAGCAGTACAGCACCTGCTCCCAGTCACGCTCCCACTTCTTGCGCCATGTGAATGGGCGATGGCATGACACGCATGTCTTGGGTGGCGGAACTTTGCGTCGCTGGATCGGGGGCATGGGACTGCGCGATCGATCCTCTCCGATCGCTCATGCAGTCTAGGAGCACCCGATCGCGTGACACCGCCCCCTCGACGATCATCATGTGCGCGGTCAGGCAGTTCAACCTGCGCATGAGGGTCGGGCTTGCGTTGGAGGCGCCGATCGGCCCGGCTTGGGTCTCATGCGCGCAGGCAGCACATGCGTGAGCGGCTTCAGGGCCATCCGAAACCCCCAAGCCGCCCCACCGCACCGACCCCGACGACATGGCCTCCGGAACTTCCGCCGAGCGTCTGGACCCGTCCAAACAGGCCCGTATCGCCGCCATGCGCCTTGTTTTTGAATCCGCGACGGGCCCCGCATCGATCTCAACGATGCACTTCCTGCAAACCAAGGAGCGAACCATGGCAGACAAGCACCCACAGACCTGGCCCGACCTGCTGATCGGTCTCTACGACAACCTGACCGGACGTCGTGCGGAGATCACCTACGAATTTGACAACATGCATGTGAAGATCCCCAGTGGCACCGGCGCCTCCGCCGAGCATGCCGAATGGATTCTTCACGGGGCCATCAAGATTCGTACGCGCGACACGGGCAACAGCCCAAAATGACTCTGGCCGGGCGGCTGGCGGGAACGCTGGATGGCCGTCCGGTCTCTCTTGAAGCCAACGACGATGGCGTGACACTCTCGCTGGCCAGCCTGTCGACGGCGTGGTCACTCCGTGGAATGACAGGCCGCGTCCCGCTCGGGGCCCCGCTTCGTCTGCTTCGCTTCCTCAAAGCGAACGAGATCCGCGTGATGGTTGCGGTCGGCTCACTGGCCCGGATCGAGATTCTTCCCCGACCTCATCGGCTGGCAAGACTTCTCGTTCCCGCGCTTGGTGAACTGTGATGTCAATGCCACCGACGCTGCTCTGGCATCGGAGCGATCTTCGTCTGGCTGACAACGCCGCACTGACCGCGGCCGCCGAAGCCTCTTCGGGGGCCGTCGTGGGGGTCGTCGTCCTCCCGGAGCACCCTTACGAGCCGGCGATCCTCGCTCGACCTCCACAGGACGGCGCGGGAACCCGCCCGCCGGATCGCACGGCAAGTCACGCCCGAGCGGCTCGTCTGAACATCGTTCCCGGCGTCACCCGAACGAGCCCGCGGCGTCTGGGCCACTGGCTGCAGGCCATCGACGAGCTTGGCTCAGCATGGGAACAGGCTGGCAGTGCGCTCTATGTCCTGCGAGGTGACCCAGGGGCCTGCATTCCCGCTCTCGCGAACGCATTGGGCGTGCGACAGGTGCATACCGCTCCATGTCCCGCCTTTGATGAACGGCGGGAGAACGTCGCCGTTGCACACGGTCTCGCAGCGAGCGGTGGCACCCTCCACGTCCACGACGAGACCACGATGCTCGCCGCCAACGACCTGCCTTTCTCGATCGACGCGCTCCCGGATGTGTTCTCGAACTTTCGTCGTCTCGTGGAGAAGAAGTGCCGCATTCGTGAGCCCCTTCAACGACCCTCCTTGGCGGAGATGCCCGCAGCCTTGCGGACCATGGCGGCGGAGCGCACCCACGCCACGCTTGCCGATGGCGTGTTCGCGGAGGCTCGCGCCGCCGCGCAGGCAGTGGATCCGCGTGAGACCTTCACGTGTCACGGTGGCCGCTCGCATGGGCTTGCACGCATCGCGCGATGGTTCTGGCAGACCGACTGCATCGCCCGCTACAAGGAGACCCGTGACGGACTTCTTGGAAACGACTTCTCCTCACGCCTGTCTCCATGGCTGTCAACGGGTGCCATCTCGCCGCGCGAGGTGGCCGCGGAGATCCGCCGCTACGAAGTGGAGCGAACCGCCAATGACAGCACCTACTGGCTGTTCTTTGAGCTGCTGTGGCGTGACTATTTCCACTTCTGGGTGCGCAGATGGCGAGGCCGAGCCTTCAAGGCCAGTGGCGTGCTCGGACGCACGCCATGCGGCTCACAGGATCAGGCGGCGTTCCATGATTGGTGCGCAGGCACCACCGGAGAACCATTCATCGACGCAAGCATGCGTGAACTTCGGACCACGGGCCAGCTTTCGAATCGGGCTCGACAGAATGTCGCGAGCTGGCTGGCCAAGACCGCGGGCATCGACTGGCGCTGGGGGGCCGCATGGTTCGAGAGCCAGTTGATCGACTTCGATGTGGGTCCGAACTGGGGCAACTGGCAATACGTCGCCGGCGTAGGCAATGACCCGCGCAATCGCACCTTCCATGTGCAGGCCCAGGCGGATCGCTACGACGGTGACGGTGCCTATCGCAGGCTCTGGGGGACGAGTCCCACAGCCGCCTCGACACCGTGAAGTCTCTCATCGCCGCCGTGCGCGCCTGCGGCTTCCATGCTTCTGATAGACCGCCTTGGACTCCACGCGCGCCTGCGGCGTGGCCCGAAGCGAAAACAGCCGTTCCTGCGCGTGCCGGTAGGCGGTCTTGTGATCGACCACAGGGGCGGGATATGCATCACCCGATCCGTCGGCACCCCCCACCCGACAACCGACCATCTGCTGGAGCAGCGCCGGCATCTCCGCCGGATCCGCGAGGTACTCATCAGGCACGCGTGCAAGTTCAGGGACCCACTTGCGGATGAAGACCCCGGTGGGATCGTGATCCTCCACCTGCTTGCGTGGTGAATAGATGCGCAGCGTGTTGATGCCTGTGGTGCCGGACTGCATCTGGATCTGCGAGTAGTGGATGCCCGGCTCGTAGTCGAGAAATTGTCGCCCGAGCCACGGCGCGAACGAACGCCAATCGAGCCACAGATGGTGGCTTGCGAAACTCACCAGCATGGCGCGCATGCGAAAGTTGATCCAGCCGGTGGCCGTGAGGGCACGCATGCAGGCATCGACCATGGGATAGCCCGTACGCCCGGTCTGCCACGCCGCCCGTCGCTCGGCGAGAACCCGCGGGTCCATCCCCACTCGCAGATCCTCGGCACATCGAAGCATGCAGCGTGTCTCGATCTCCGGCTCATCCTCGAGCTTCTGCATGAAATGACAATGCCATGACAGGCGCGAGATGAAACTGCGAACGGAACCTCGCCATGCGCGCACATCCTCGTCGCTCATGTTCGCCTCGCCTGTGGGCACGAGTTGTCCCAGACGTCGTTGTGCCCCCTGCCAAGCGCGTCGCACACCGATCGTGCCCCATGCAAGGTGTGGCGAGAGACGAGAACAGGTCTCCCCTGCCTCGACCGGGGAGCCCATGGTGCGCTGATAGTCACGACCGCGCACACGCAGAAAGCTGTCAAGACAGACTGCCGCCTGAGCGCTCCCACCTTGTTGTCGCAGGCGGGCACGCGGATCCACTCCAAGACCAAGCGACTGTGAGATGCCGGGCTGTGAATTCGGGACAGCGGCAGGCGGAGGCGATCGCAGCTGGGCGGGCGTGGGGTGTCGCTCGCTTCGCATGAACGCCTCCCAACGCGTCGCCCATCCATCCCGACCAGGATTGGGACGCGTCACGCCATTCTGTGCCCACTCGCGAAACACCACGCCATGTGCGCGACACCACCGCGCCACGGCACGGTCGCGTGCAAAGGTGATCGCGTTGCCGGTCTCCGCATGCGCAAGCAGCGATGTGATCGGCAGTTTCGCATGCAAGTCCGCAAGCACCTCCGTGACCTCACCGACCCGACGCACCAGCCGTCCCCCAATCGAACCCAAGGCCTGCTCCAGTTCATCCAGCGCCTCATCCACAAATGCCAGATGCGAGACATCCGCATCGGCGGCCTGCCAGACGCTTGGCTCGTACACATAGATGGCCAACATGCTCTCTCCAAGCGCCGAGCGTCGTGCAGCCTCGGCGAAAGGGCCGTGGTCATCCAGACGAAGGTCACGCTTCAGCCAAACGATGTGCATGGGAACTCGGTGCGGAGTGGTGGCTCCCATCGCTGGCCGCCGTGGCGAATGGGGCAGGCGAAGTAAAGGGGGCCGACCAGCGTGCTGTCGACCGTCGCACGCGACGATTCGCCGAATTCGGCGGAGATTGACGAATGATGGGAAATCGGTGATCGTTGCCCACCCATGCGTTCCTGTCCACGCCTGCGCCCATGCATCGCAGCGGCGATCTCCCTTGTGAGCTGTGACGGAGCGCCGCCAGACCCATCCCGACCCGGCACAGCCGCTCCGCACATCTCGTCCAGTGACGCTGATGCGCCACCTGTCGCTGCCCCGTCGGTGGATGCGGACTTGCTTGCACGCTGTCGATCGGCAGCGGACTACTCCCGGTCCGTGGGTGGCGAGGTGATGCTGGTGGTCCGCGACGGGGCCACCGTATTCCGCGACGCGATCGACGGGTATTCGGTGAGCACGCCCCACCTCCTCGCCAGCGGCACCAAGAGCTTCAGCGGCATCGCCGCGGCGCTCGCCGTCGACGACGGTCTGCTTTCGTTCGATGAGCTCGTGAGCGACACGATCACCGAGTGGAAGTCGGACCCAAGGAAGTCGAAGGTCACCGTGCGCCAGCTGCTCTCGCTCGCCAGCGGGCTCGAGTCGCTTGGATCGAAGATCGACAACCCACGCAATGCGCGTGCCGCCGGCATCACCGACCGCGCCGAGGCATCGGTCGATGCGCAGCTGCTTGCCGACCCTGGCAAGCGATTCATCTACGGCCCGAGCAGCTTCTACGTCTTCGGCGAGCTCATGAAGCGCAAGCTCGCGGCGGCCAAGACCGGCGACGCCGATGTCGTCGCCTACCTCGTCCGCAAGGTGTTCGTGCCGCTCGGCATCACCCCGATGTTCCTGCGCGACGAGGCGGGAAACGCGAATCTGCCCGGCGGCTGCAGGCTCAGTGCCGAGGGGTGGGCGGTCTTCGGCGAGATGGTCCGAAACCACGGCACGCACGGCGGGACGCGGATCGTCGGCGAGGCAACGCTCGCGGAGCTCATGAACCCCCACGGCCCCAACCCCGCGTACGGCCTCACTTGGTGGATCCTGCGCGACGGCGGTGCCGATCCCGAGGAGACCCTCGAGTCCGAAATCGCGGCGGACCGGCTGGAGGAGAAGGGTGGGGCGCTGCGCAAGCGGATGGCCCAGGTCCTGCGTGAGCGCGCCCGGACCAAGGGCGCGGAACCGGGCGAGCGGGTTGGCGTGATGGCCGCCGGCATGGGGAAACAGCGGCTCTATGTGCTGCCCGACGCTGGCCTCACCGCGGTGCGCTTCGGGCCGCTCGCGGGTGGCCGGAGTTTCGAGGATCGCGAGTTTCTCCGGCTGCTGCTCGGCGATTGAGGATCTGGTCGCATGCGGATCGCACGCGCGTGGCGCCATGCGCTGCCTGCCGTCCGGTAAACTGATCGGCGTGCCGTGCGCGCAGTGCACGGCCGATCCATGGTGCGGTAGCATCCTTACTCGTCTCGGGCTCTCGGTGCCCGGGCGTCGTGCGACCCGAGCCGGTGTTCGGCGAGGCCACCGCACCCGCCGGATTGGAAGCGAGGAAAGACGATGAGCACGATCACTCAGCAGGTCGCGGAACAGCTGGACCGTTGGTTCGCGGCCCTCAAGAGTTGCAATCCCAAGCGCGTGACGGACCTGTACGCGGACGACGCGATCCTGCTGTCGACCCTCAAGGGCGACGTCAAGAAGGGCCACGGGAAGATCCACGCGTACTTCAAGGGCGCCTTCCTGCCCAAGCACCCCATCGGCAAGGTGGTGGAGGGGCACACGCGGGTCATCGGCGGCACCGCGGTGAACTCCGGCCTCTACAGCTTCAAGATCGACGGCACGGACGGCAAGCGCGTCACCGTGCAGGCTCGATACACCTTCGTCTACCAGTGGACGGGGCAGGACTGGAAGATCGTGGAGCACCACTCCTCCCTCAATCCGGAAGGCTGAGCCCGCGGCAGCTGCCTTCGGGCAGCGGGCGGGCTGACCACCGATCGCGCGCCGGCGCGTCGAGCGGGCTGCGTACGCGCAGCACCCCGCGGGATGCCTGCTCGACGACATGCGTGTAGATCATGGTGGTCTCCAGGTGCGAGTGTCCGAGCAGCGTCTGGATCGTGCGGATGTCGTAGCCGTCCTCCAGCAGATGGGTGGCGAAGCTGTGGCGCAGTACATGGCTGGTGACACGGCGGTCCACGCCCGCGGCAACAGCGGCGTGAGAGATCGCCTTCTGTACGGTCGACTCGTGCACATGCCATCGTCCGCGCCTACCCGAGACGGGATCGATGCTCAAGCCATCCGCGTGGAACAGGTACTGCCAGGCCAAGGTCCACGCAGCCCTTGGTGCCTTGCGCTCAAAGGCGAACGGCAGCTCCACCCAGCCCTCCCCCGCCGCAAGGTCCGCTGCGTGCAGGCGACGTCGGTCCTCGATGCGCGAGCGCAACGGTTCGACATGACGCTCGGGCAACGGGGTGATGCGGTCCTTGTCCCCCTTGCCGCGTCGCACGGTCAGTTGCAGGCGGTCAAGGTCGATGTCCATCACGCGCACCGCGCACGCCTCGCCCACGCGAAGTCCAGCGCCATACATGAGCTCGGCGATCGTCCGGATCGGTGCCGGCACCGCGGCAAGCACGGCGTGGACCTCGCGGCGGCTCAGGACGGTCGGCATACGCCGCGATGGCTTCGCGCGGACCGCATGGAACGAGCCCGGATCGGTCTCGAGCACCTGCTTGTACAGAAAGACCAGAGCATTCAGCGCCTGGTTCTGCGTGGAGGCGGCAACCCTCCGGTTCACGGCCAAGTGTGAGAGAAAGCTCTCGATCTCGGCAGCACCCATCGAACACGGGTGCCGCCAGCCGCTTGCGGTGCGATGAAATCGCAGGAAGGCCATGATCCACGCCCAGTAGGTGCGCTCGGTGCGGAGCGAGTAGTGCTTTCGGCGAACAACGGCAACAAAGTCGTCGCGCAGAGACATGCGGCGCGACCGTACCGCGCGAGGCACCCAGCCAGACAGAGTCAGGCGAAAGTTCGCATAGATTTCGGCGGGGAACGGAAGCCGGCATTGGCGCGAACTGGGGCGCGGGGTGCGAATGCCTGATGCGGAGTCTCCCGGGGAGAGCGGGCTGCGGTTCACGGTGAGTCGCGGAAGTCCGAAGTCACTGCGGCAGAGAACGTGCGCCCCGCCCCCTGTTCTCACGAACCGATATCATTCCCATAGGGGGCGGTTATCGCGAAAACCGCAGATTCAACTGTTAGGCGGTACTACGATTTATGAAACCACAAAACCTCAAACCAATCGGCATCGCATGTTTCGTCGTCTGTGCGATTTGCCTCTTCGTCGCGTTCGAGCGATACCAGACGAACGCCTCAAACGTAAACGCGATGCAGAGGATGACCCAGTCCACGCCGTTTGGCGGGGCTTCGCCATTCGGACAAATGCAGCCCGCAACACCCGCAGCCACGAAGTATGCGCTGTTCTTTGCCTTGATTTCGGGCGCAGGCGGGACTTTCTGCTTCACTCGTTCAGGTCAGGCCAAGTCCGATTCAGACCATGCCGCCTAACCAGAGCGCTGCAGCGAACGGCCTCTCCGCCGTGCGTTCGAGCGTCGCGGGAGTTCGTGAGCGCACCGTGCGCTCCACCGCCGCCCCCGAGGCCGTCGCTGAGCTTGGTCGTTAGGCATCACACAACTCGCCCTGGGGGCGGTCGAAGATGAAGACACTCTCCTGTACCTATGAGCGTCACGCGGGGCAGATCCTGGAGATCCTCAACGACGCGATCGTCACCTCTACGGCCTTGTTCGACTACAAGCCCCGCCCACCTGACTCGATGGTCGCGTGGTTCAAGACCAAGGAGGCGAATCGCTTCCCGGTGATTGGCGTCGAAGGACCTGACGGCATGCTTCTGGGGTTCGTAAGCTTCGGAACCTTCCGGGCGTGGCCCGCGTACAAGTACACCGTAGAGCACTCGGTCTACGTTCACAAAGACCACCGACGCCAAGGACTGGGTCGCGCATTGATGAAGGAGATCATCGCCGCAGCACGGGCCCAGGACTACCACCTCCTGGTGGGCGGAATCGAGGCGGCCAACGCTGGCAGCATTGCGCTGCACGAGTCGCTGGGCTTCAGCCTCGCTGGAACCATCAAGCAGGCTGGGTACAAGTTCGGGCGCTGGCTGGACCTGAGCTTCTATCAACTCGTACTCGACACTCCGGCTGCCCCGAGTGATGCCTAACCCCTCGCTCAAGCGGAGCGCCAACGGCAGGCCACCAGGCCCGCCGAGCGCAGTGGTGTATCTTGCGCCCGTCGGGCTTGGCGTCCTGCCGTCGTCGCCCGCTTAGCTCGAACGTTAGGCGAACGTACTCAACTACCATCGGAGAACATATGGATCTGGGATTGCAAGGCAAAGGAGTCGTTGTCACTGGCGCCAGCCGTGGTATTGGTAGAGCGACTGCGCTCGAGTTTGCGCGTGAGGGCGCCAACCTCGCCATTTGTGCCCGGGGCAAAGAAGCCTTGGAAAAGACGCGCTCCGAGCTAGCGTCACAGGGCGTCCAAGCGTATGCACAGGTCTGCGATGTCTCCGATGGTGTGGCGCTCAATAGGTTTTTAGACAGTGCCAAGAGTGCCCTCGGTCGGATCGATGTGCTCATCAATAACTCCTCGGGCTTCGGAACGAGCGACGATGAGGCGGGGTGGGCCACCAGTTTTGCGGTCGACGTCATGGCCAGCGTCCGCGCGAGTTGGCAAGTGGTGCCATGGATGGAAGAGCGAGGCGGGGGTGCGATCGTCCATATCTCCTCGCGGTCAGGCATGGAAGCGGGGTGGCCTCCTGCGTATGCCGCCGCGAAGGCCGCCTTAATCAGTCACGCCAAGACGTTGGCGAATTCTCTGGCACCAAAAGGCATCAGAGTCAACTGCGTGGCGCCCGGCTCGATTGAGTTCCCAGGAGGCACATGGGATCGGGCCAAACAACTCAATCCGCAGAGGTATGAGGCCATACGCAGTAGCATTCCCTTCGGGCGGCTGGGCACCGCGGAAGAAGTCGCAGCCGCGGTGGTCTTTCTCTCGTCGAGTCGCGCTTCTTGGATCTCGGGTATTACGCTGGCGGTCGATGGGGTGCAGTACAAAGGCAATCTATGACCACCCCAGGTTCGCCTAACTATGGCATGCAGGCGACGGCTTACAGCGTCCGCTGCGCTCCCGCTTCCAGCCGCGCCTGATGCCTGGCGTTAGAACGACCTCCAAATGCCTGTTCCAGACTTCCAATCGTTCCTACTTCCCGTTCTGCAAGCGGCTAGCGACGGAGAAGTGCATTCGCTGGCGGAGACGCGAGAGCGCATTGCCACGCAGTTCGGGCTGACACCCGAGGATCGAGCGGAGCTGCTTCCGAGCGGTCGTCAGGCGCGCTTCGACAACCGCGTTGCTTGGGCGAAGTCTTACCTCCAGCAAGCTGCACTCATTACGTCCCCGCGCCGGGCGCACTTCGCGATTACACCTCGTGGGAAGGAACTCCTAGCGACGAAGCCTGAGAGACTCACGATCGAGATCCTAGAGCAGTACCCGGAGTTCAAGACCTTTCGCGATGGGAGCGGTGACTCCTCGGGTGCTGGCGCTGGAGCTAGCGAACCAGCAAAGGCGACTGAAACGCCGGAAGAGGTTCTGGAACTGGCGTACTCGCGCATTCGAGCTGATCTCGCTGCTGATGTGCTGAACCGGGTCAAGCAGGCTCCGCCGACCTTCTTCGAGAGCTTGGTTGTAGACCTCTTGTTGAAGATGGGCTACGGCAGGAACCGGGCAGAGGCCGGCAGGGCCATCGGCGCATCTGGTGACGAAGGCATCGACGGGATAATCAGCGAAGATCGGTTGGGCCTAGACGTCATCTACGTCCAGGCCAAACGGTGGGACAACACGGTCGGTCGGCCGGACATCCAGAAGTTCGTCGGCGCGCTTTCGGGCAAACGTGCGCGCAAGGGCGTCTTCATCACGACCAGTGCGTTTTCAGCTGAGGCCGTCGACTACGTGACCCGCATCGATCCCCGGGTCGTGCTGATCGATGGGAAGCAACTCGCAGAGTACATGATCGATCACAACCTTGGCGTGAGCACCAAGTCGACATTCGAGCTGAAGCGAGTTGATACCGACTTCTTCTCTGAGGAATAGGCGTTCTAACGACGGTTGCTACTGGCGGGGCGACCGCAAGATTGTAACGGGGCTCGGCACCCGCCGGTCGCCCCGCAGCAGAACCTGACGTTCTGTTCCCCCACACGCCAACCAATGCCCCTCCGATGAACCGCATCTTTCCATCCTTGGCCCTCCTGGCCCTGCTCCTGCTGACCGCCTGTGCCGCTGACCCCGGCCAAGACGCCAAGCCGGGGGAAATCGTTGGCCGGGTGGTAGGCGTGACGGACGGCGACACCATTGCCGTTCTCAGCCCCACCAAGACCCAGTACAAGGTCCGGCTCTACGGCATTGACGCACCCGAGAGCCGGCAGGATTTTGGCGGCCGCGCCAAGCAGGAACTATCGGGGCTGGTCTTCAACAAGGACATGCGCGTCTTGGTCATGGACACCGACCGCTATGGCCGGACCGTGGGCAAGGTTTACGTCGGCCAAGGTGACGGCGCAGTCTACATCAACCGGGCGATGATCGAGCGGGGTATGGCCTGGTGGTATGCTGAGTATGCGCCCAAGGACACCGACCTACAGGAGGCGGAAGCCAAGGCGAAGGCGGCCAAGTTGGGGCTATGGGGCCAGGGCACCCCGACCCCGCCCTGGCAATGGCGCCGGGCCAGCAAGGCCAGCAAGGCCGGCGAACCTGGCGCCGACGAGGAGGCTGAACCGGAGAACGACACCAAGGCAAACGCCACGGACGCCACGGCCAACGCCCAGCCCACCGCGCCCGCCGGCCTATGCTGGTTGAACACCGGGAGCGGGGTAAGGCACAACGAAAAGTGCAGGTACTTCAACAAGACCAAGGCGGGCCGGCTGTGCGGGCCGGACGAGGGCAAGCCGTGCGGGGAGTGCGGGGGGTGACAGGACCGTCCGGCTTGACGACCGCGGCGGCCGGGGTAGGGTAGACGGCACAACGCCGCCGTCTGGTCGGTCGCAAGTGGCCGGCTGGTCGGCAGGGAGGTTCACGTGGTCAATGGTGGACCGAGTCGGTCTTGGCCAGGTGGCCGCTGTGCGTGACGTATATCAAACTGTTCGACCGGCAGAATGAAGACCCCTCAACCACGCCTCACGGGCGCACAACCATGACAACCGCAGGGGCCGACTCTTTCTCGGAGATGATCGAGCGCTTCCGAGCGGACTCGACCTCTTGGCTCTCCCTCTCAGAGTCTCGCTACGGCCACGATGGCACCTCCCCGCCGCTCGCTATGGCCCGCCGCTGGGCGGCGCTGTCCGCCGAGCCCGTCGACTGGGACGCCCTCCTCGCGATTAGTCGTGACGCGCAGAGAATGGGAACACAGATCGCGGACGTTGCCTTTCACGCCTGGTGCAACGATGTCCTTTGCATGCGGGAGGGTCTCTGGAAAGCATGGCTGGCGCGCGACACCGAGTGACGCTGTCGACCCGAGTGCGGTCGAACAAGCCGTTGGAGCTGACGAACGGCGCCATGGCTAGACTGGAGGCGCCGTTCGCAGTTCAACGGCAGCGTTCCTCAAGAGCGTCACCGGTGGTACGCCAAATAAGCCAACTCGCGGCGTTAACTTCCTTGCTGTGTTTTTAGCAGCAGATGTGGGCCGCGATGAGCTTCAGGCGTATGTTGCCGAGACTTTCGCGGCTGATGGCACGCAATCACCCGTGGCGCCGCCGGCAGAAAGATTGTGGTGCCTCCAATGGCATTGGCTGCATCTGGCCTGCTCATGGCAATGTCTGGAATATTCCCCGGTGACTTCGTTCACCGAACGTCAGCCACGATGTTCCTGCATACCGTCGGAAGTCTCGGGTCTTTCGTCGCCTTTCTCGTCGCAGGCTTTTGGCTGCCGACCTTTTTTCGCTCCCGGCCCGACTGGCATTGGGTTTCTTGGCCTTCGCTTGCGCTTGTCATCGGTTCAATCGTGACGGGCCTCTTGCGCTCCGGCCGATCACCAGGTCTTGGCCAAAGACTCGGGTTCGCCTGTTTCTTCTTATGGGTCGGCCTTGTCGGCTTTGGATTGTTCCGTGCAAACAGCAGACCGAATGCCGCACAGCCAGCCGCTTCACCACGACGCGCCAGTCACGCGCGCCAGTCGCGCGACTGAGCGCCGGCGTCGTCGACCCGTCTGGACCAAGTAAACTGCAACTTCGACCAGTGAGGAAACACCGGATGCGGTTGCGGAACGGCATCGACATCACGCGCGAAAGTTGGCAGGTCTTTGCGAGGGACCGACATCTCTTGGTCTTTCCGATACTCAGCATGCTGTCGGCCACCCTGATCGTGTGTACGGTTGCTTCCATTCTGCTTTTCCCGGCAGAGCTCAATCGATGGGTGACCGAATTGGTTGTCAGCTTTGGACTCGATGCGACCGACGCCCAAGTCGTGTGGCTCGTTGCGTTCGCCTGCCTCTTCGTGGCCTTTTTCGTTCAGCACATCATCGTCATCTACTGCAACACTGCACTGGTTGGCTGCGCGGTCATCCGTTTTTCGGGCGGCGAGCCAACCGTAAAGGACGGCATCCGCATTGCCACGAAGCGCTTGCCACAAATCGTTGCGTGGGCAGCCTTGAGTGCTGTGGTTGGCGCGATTCTTTCCGCTGTGGAGCGACGGCTTGCCATTGTCGGGCAACTCATCATGACCGCCATTGGACTGGGTTGGATAGTGGCCTGCTACTTTGTCGTTCCAGTTCTCGCGCAGGAAGGGACCGGACCGATCACCGCTCTCAAGAGGTCAGTTGGCTTGCTGCGAAAAACCTGGGGTGAAGGCCTGACAGGAAACATCGTGATCTATGTCACATCATTCTTCGTAAAAGCTATTTTGCTTGCATGGCTCGGGGCCGGTCTTCTGTTGGCCCATCTATGGGACTCTTTCGATCTTGCGGTCGTGACCGTTGCAGTGTTCCTGCTGTGTGCGTTCTCGTTGACGATCTTCACGAGCGCATTGCGTCAGATTTTTCTGGCTGGTCTTTACACATATGCCCAAACGGGAAGCGTGCCTCATGGCTTCTCGGAGAATTCGGTGCGTCATGCCCTACTCCCGTCAAAGTGAACCAAAGCGGAACAACCCCTTGCACTGGGGCGGCGATCACCGCGGAATCATGATGTGCCATCAATCGTCGCCGCCCGGTTACGGCGGACGTTAGGCGGCGGAGATTCCATGCAAGAACGCTACATCCACCTTGATGGCGAGTGGCTCTTTCTTCGACACTCGTCCATTCGGCCCGATCGCAGGACGCTGCTGTTCGTGCACGGTTTGGGCGAGTCTGGCCTCTGTTTCCGCGAAGCCTTCGATCGCCTCGGGTCCCTGGATTGCAACCTCCTGGCTCCGGACAATGTCGGCTACGGCCGAAGCTCCGCTGCACGACAAGGCGACTACTCCTTCCGCACCCAGATCGTGCGACTGACGAATCTTGTCGCTCACCTGAATCTCCGGCGGCTGACTGTCGTTGGTCATTCGCTTGGTGGCATCTTGGCAACGTACTGGCCAAGTACTGAGAATTCGATGGCGTTGGAGGGGTTGGTGAACATAGAGGGATGCCTGACGCCCGCCGACACACTATTTTCAAAACTGGCTGTCGAGGCTTATCGGGGCTGCGGGGGGAACTTCGAACAGTGGTGCAGGTGGTTTCAAGACGAGTTCATGGAGAAACTCATCTCCGGCGGGCCGGGAGCATGTTGGCCGTCGCACCGGCGGTACTACGCATCGCTCTCGTTTTGCCGTCCCAAAGCCTTCCTCGCCAACGCCCTCGAGATTGCGGAGAAAAGTCGGCCAGTCGAGGGCACCTCGGCAAGCGAGATCGGCCACCTGTACGCTTCGATTCCGCTTCGAAAGGTGTACTGCTGGGGAACTGAGAGCCTCTCCGAGCCGGCGCAAGGGTTGTTGAAGCAGGCAGGACTGAGCAACCACATGATTCAGACACCGAGCCACTGGCCGATGGTAGACCGCCCGGAGGAGTTCTATGGCTTCCTGGCGGAGTGGATCGCTCAGGGAGCGTCAGAGACGGTCTAGGCTGACCAGCCACTGCGCCTGACCGCAGCGGCAATCCGCTTGGGACGCGGTTGAACATCCCATCAGCGGTCGCGCACCGTTTGAAGCGCCGCTCGCAGGTCCGCCGTGCGTTGGATGGCCATCGCTCGCGGAGACCGCTGCTTCGCTCGACGTTTCATCGTGAGATGGGGCACGACCGATTCCCGTCCTGATCCTCGGGGGAATTCCCTCGTGGCACACCGAAGGCACGGGCTACCACCGCATCGAGTTGGCCTCGCTCGCCATGGTCCTGTGTTGCGTTGGTGCGGACCAGCCAGTTCCGGTGGCGGAGCAGGTCCGTCGGCTGATCGCCGAGCGTTGCCTGAAGTGCCATGGCGGCGTGCGCGAACGCGGGCAACTGGACCTTCATGGGACCGATCGCGCCAGTCGACCCGCAGCGAGCGGTCATCACGCCGTGGTGCCCGGCGATCCTGCATCAAGTGAGCTTCTTCGGCGCATTGCCGCGAGCGATCCGGACGAGCGCATGCCACCCGATGGCCCCGCGCTGGCTGCAGCCGATCGCGACCTGCTCCCCGATGCAAACGAGCGCACGCGCGTAGCCAAGTTGGACTGCAGGCGGCACCCGCAACGAAATGAAGCGCTGAGGCAGTTGGAGGAACAGGCAGACGTCATGACACCCGTGCCTGCGTCGGCATCCACCACCGATGGTCTCGGGGCATTCGGCGACGGTCGGTCCATGCCTGCGTGGGATGCACCCGAGCTTCGATGACACCATGATCCGCCCCCCTGCGGACCGACGCTCACACGCGCTCGAAGTTCGACACCTCGGCCTGGAACGCCTCCTGCATGGCGAGCGTGATCGATGCCTTGGTGCGTTGCACTGCGGAGGCGAGGTCCTCACGCGTGACGATCGCGGCCTGCCCACTCTTGCCGTCCCCACCCTTGCGTGCCCGCGCGAAGGCCTCCGCTGCAGCGCGCTGCGCCGCCAGGTCGATGTCACCAGGCGTGAAGCCGCGGCACTGACCCGCCAACTCCGACGCCGAGACTCCGGGCCCAAGTTGCATGGATGCGATCGCCCGCTCCCACAGCGCCGTCAACGCCGCAGCGTCCGGTGGCCCGATGCCGATCAGCAGATCGAATCTGCCGGGCCGCATGACTGCGGGGTCAATGGCGCCCACGAAGTTGGTGGCGCAGATGAGCAACTTGCCCGGGCGCTGCCGCAGCTCGGGTATGGACTTCAGCAGCTGGTTCACCACGCCCACCGACGCAGGCCGGCTCTCCCGGGCGGGTGCGATCTCGTCGAATTCGTCGATGAAGATGACGACATGATCCAACTGGCCAAGTTCGGCGAGCGCCTCACGCAGCTCGTTGGCCAGCGTGCCGTCCGATGACGACATCTTCGAGGGCAGCAGTTCCACGAAGGGCCAACCCAGTCGCCCGGCCACGGCGCGCGCAAAGGTGGTCTTGCCCGTCCCGGGCGGGCCGAACATCATGACCGTGGCCGGCGGTCGAAGGCCGATCCGCTCCGCGAGCGATGGGTCCGACAGCGGTGCCACGATGCGACCATCGATGAGCGCCTTCTCGCGCTCCATGCCCGCCGCCTTGCTCCACAGATCGCCGTCGAGGATCTGCCCCCCCCACTTGTCGATGGTCCGAATGTCGCTCGGCTCCAGTGCCAAAAACTTTTCGTACAGCATCATGCCCGGGTTGGCGACGAAACCCCGATTCAGCAGCGCTCGCTCCCCGACCTGTCCGGAGGCAAGCAGTGCCGAGATCTTGCGAACCCCCTGATGCAGAAGTCGCTCCTCAAGCCGGCGCGTGAGAGCGGACCCGATCCCTTGATGGCGCCACTGCAGCGAGATGGCGACCACCTGCATCCACGCGCGGTCCCCGGCCACACGCGCGCTCGCCACACCGACCACATCACCGCCCGCAAGCGCGACAACCGTCGTCGCGCCGTGACTCATGTTGGCGATGAAGTCAGCAATGTCGACCGGCGCGCTGTCCGGCTGCGCACGAAGCGCTTCAAGCAGTTGGACGACGGCGCCAAGGTCCGCTGCCGCGAAATCGCATATCTTGAATTGCACGACGAGACGATATCGTGCTCGAGGTCCGGCTGCTGACGCACACGGACCCACGAATCACAGGATTGACGAGAAACACTTCGCCGCGAAGAACCAGCGCTTGAACATGATCCACCAGCAGTTGACCGCCTCGATCCTTGCCGTCGCGCTGCTCTCCATGGGAGCGGCGGCGATCGCCTTGTTCCGCAGGCCAAGCGAGGCGTATCGGGGCTTCTGGCTGATGCTCGCCCTGTGGGGCCTCCTGGACGGAATCATCGTGTGGCCATCACTCCTGGGGACCCCCATGACCCCGGACGAGTTGCGCCCCATTCTGGGCATCAATCTCGCCCTGCAGGGGGCGTACCTCCCCACCGGTGGAATTCTCGCGACTCGGGCCAAACCACTGGTCAGGGGCTTCGGTTGGGGCATCATCGCTGCAGCGGTGCCGCTTGCCGTGATTGACGGGATTTTCTACCTCCGTGCCGCCGGTTGACACGTGCCGCTGGATCGTGAGCCTGCAGCGATGCGGTGACGCCCCAGAACCACGACCCGCCTTGCCTGCGTTGAGGCGTGCCATCAGGAGACATGCGAACGGATCATGATGGCGCATGGTGAATTCGCGCAGGTCCATGGCACGCGACTCCGCTTCGAGCAAGCGGGTGCAAGCGGCCCACCTGTGCTCATCCACGGCCACACCCTCGACCTCCGGATCTGGGGTGAGCAGTACGAACTGTTTTCCGGAGACTTCAGGGTCATCCGGTACGACATGCGCGATTACGGCCACTCGTCGCTGCAACAGGAGAGCGCTTCGCACCTGCGGATGATGTGATGGCCTTGCTGCGTCACCTCGGGCTCGCGCGGGCGCATGTCGTGGGGCTTTCGCGAGGTGGCGTCGTCGCCATCGACTTTGCACTGACCTCTCCGGAGGCCTTGCATTCACTCGTGGCTGCCGCGACTGGTGTGCGTGGGTTTCCGATGCAGGCCCATGAGGCCTTCACGTCAGGCGTGCGGTCGGCGGCGCAGGCTTCGGGGGCGGCGTCGCGCAGCGACGACGCAGGGAGTGAAGCGAAAGACCGCGGGGCGAGCCATCGGCTCGCATCCGCGGTCTTGAGCGAAACTCCCCCAGCTGGACTCGCCATCCGCCGCGCAGCGGCGGATCCGAGGAAGCTGGGGCGGATTTCGGGGTCGAGGCGAGCGGCACGCTCGCGTGCCAGCGAGCCGAGGCCCCGAAAGACGCGGCGGCGTCGCGCAGCGACGACGCAGGGAGTGAAGCGAAAGACCGCGGGGCGAGCCATCGGCTCGCATCCGCGGTCTTGAGCGAAACTCCCCCAGCTGGACTCGAACCAGCAACCTGGCGGTTAACAGCCGCCCGCTCTACCGATTGAGCTATAGGGGATCGGGGAGCCAAACATATCGACCGGGCGGTGGTTGGCAAGCGTGCTCCGCGAGAGATCTGGGTGTTCGAAAGATCGCAGCCCGCACAGACTGTCCAGCGAGAAGATGGTTGGCGCGAGGCGTGGGCGCGTCGAGGTCCCTTGGCTTGGCCGGTGCTGAAACTCATAAGTGATTCTTGGGCATATGTTTGCGACTTTCGCGGGTCTCGCTCGACGCTCTGCGCGACGAAAAATCGCCCGCCGATGAATCCATGATCCATCAACGTCCTAACCGATAACGAATTCGGGTGTAGCATCCCGTAAAACAAGCCCAATCGTGCGACCCGCGGTGGGTTGCCCGGATAGGGCAATTTGGAGAAAACCTCGTGATGATCCTCGCATCGGACATGACAACGACCATGAAGGCATTGAATGCCGGTCTCACCATGGAAGGGGTCACGATGTACCTCTTCTGGCTCTCGACCGTCGCCATGGGCGCCGGCGCCATTTACTTCTGGCTGCAACGGCGGACCGTGCAGGTTCAGTACCAGACTGCCATGTCAGTCGCGGGCATCATCTGTGCCGTGGCCTGCTTCCACTACTGGCGCATGAGCAACATCTACCTGGAAGGCGTGGCAAGCCTCTTCACCGACAGCGGTGGTCGGATCGCAGGTGCAACCATCAAGCAGTTCCCAACAGCCTATCGCTACATCGACTGGCTGATCACCGTGCCGCTTCTGGTGATGGAGTTCCCCTTGCTTCTCAACATGGGCAAGAAGGGCAGTGAACTGTTCAAGAATCTCGTCTTCTGGTCGCTCGTCATGCTCATCACCGCCTGGGTGGCTGAAGAGAGCCCGACCGGCAGCCAGCAGTGGTGGACTTGGTACATCGTGAGCTGCGGCTCGTGGCTGTACATCGTCTACACGCTGTTCACGAAGGTCACCGAGGCCATGGCCACGGCGCCCGCGGGAATTCAGAGCAGCCTGAAGACGATGCGTCTCTTCGTCAGCATCGGCTGGGTCATCTACCCCATCGGATTCCTGATGGCCCTTGGTGGAAGCAACGGCGAGAGCTGGCGTGAGGTGTGCTACAACGTTGCCGACGTGATCAACAAGGTGTTCTTCGGCCTGGTGTGCTACCAGGGCGTGAAGAGCCTCGGCGAGAAGGCCTGATACGCATCTGAAGCCTTGAAGCCCGCCCCGCCCACCGCCTCAACACTCGGCCTTCCCTTCGGAATGGCCGGGCACGAGGCGGAGGCGGGGCGGTTTGTTTGGTGCGGTGCCCGTGTGGTTCCGTGGTGCGTCTTGTGCGCAGCCACCCTGCTGGGACTGCTTGCGCCTGGTTGGACCGCGACAGCGGCCTGCTGGCCTTTCGTGATCGCGCTGCTGTTCTTCGGCATGCCGCACGGTGCCGCGGACTGGACCGTGGCCGCCCGCCTTGCTGGGAGAGGCACGCTCGGCGCACGACTCACTGGATTCACCGGCTACCTGCTCATGATGGGTGCGTGCACCATCTTCATGATGTGGCAGCCGGGTGCGGCTGCCCTGCTGTTCCTGCTGCTCACCGTGTTCCACTTCGGCATGGCCGACGCCACCGCCGTGCATGCTGACGCGGACGGCCCCGTGGCGAGATGGGGACTGGTGCTTGGGCGCGGACTCCTGCTGCTGAGTACCGCCTTCGCGACGCATCCGGAAGCGGCGTGGTCTCCCTTTCAGGACATTGCCACAGCGTTCGGCCGCGGCGCTCCGTGGATGCCGGATCTTTCGGCACTGCAGGCGATGGCCAAACTCGGCGTGGCGAGTGGCGCGCTGCTTGCCGCGTGCAGTGCTTTCGCGCGCGCGCGTCAAGGCCACGCCCGCGATGCGGCGCTGGATCTTGCCGAGCACGCGCTCGTGATGTCGATGGCATCGTTGGCCGATCCGCTCTTTGCGGTCGGATGCTTCTTCCTCGGGGTGCACGCCTTTCGCCACACCAGGCGACTGGCCTGCACGCGCACGATCGTTGAGCCACCCCCTGCGCCCCGCGATCTTCTCGGTCGCCTTGTGCGGGTGCATGTGCTGAGCCTGCCGCTCATGTGGCCCACGGCACTCTGCATCGCCCCGATCTGCTGGCTGCTTGGCGGATTCGGCATGCGGGACCTCGCCGTGGCGAGCATCGCCTTCTACATGATCACCACGCTGCCGCACCACCTGCTGGGGCTGAAGCTGCCGCAGCCTGACCTGTCGCCCGCGCGGCCGGTCTCAGCGGACGTGCGTCGCACCGCCGCAGTGCACGCGTAGCGGCTCCGGAATCGCCACGCTTCCGTCCTGCTGCTGGTGCATCTCCAGCAGCGGAATCAGCACGCGCGGGCTGGCAATCACCGTGTTGTTCAGGGCCCACGCGAAGTGGATCTTGCCGTCGGCGTCGCGGTAGCGCAGGTTCAGACGGCGGCACTGGTAGTCGTTCAGGCGGCTCGCACTGTGCGTCTCGCCCCACTCGCCCAGCGGGCGTCCATCCGCGCCGTTTTCGCCGCGGCCCGGCATCCAGCACTCGATGTCGATCATGTCCTCGTTCTTCATGCCGAGATCGCCCGTGCAGCACTGCAGCAGGCGATACGGCAGCCCGAGCGACTGCAGGATCATCTCCACGCTCTCCATCATGTGCTTGTGCCAGCCGCGGCTCTCCGCGTCGTCCGCCTTGCACACCACGACCTGCTCCACCTTGTCGAACTGGTGGATGCGATAGAGGCCCGCGGTGTCCTTGCCGCTCGCGCCCGCCTCGCGACGGAAGCAGGTGCTCGCGGTGCAGTACTTCCGCGGCAGATCGCCTTCCGACAGGATCTCGTCAGCGTGCAGGCCCATCAGGCCCACTTCGCCGGTGCCCGTCAGGTACAGGTCATGTCCGCTGCCGCGCTTGGACTCCTCGATGTGATAGGCCTGCTCGCGACCGAACGGGAAGAAACCGGTGCCCAGCATGCACTCCTCGCGCACGATCACGGGCACGCTCATCGGCGTGAAGCCGCGCTTGTCGGCCATGAAGTCGAGCGCGTATCGGATCACCGCCTGATGCAGGCGCATGCCCATGCCGGTCAGCACATAGTGCCGCGTGCCGGCCATCTTCACGCCGCGCTCGAAGTCGGCAAGCTTCAGGTCGCGCACCAGTTCCAGATGCGTCTTGGGCTTGAAGCCACGCTGACTCTCGAAGGTCTTCGCCGGATCGAAGCCTGACGGGCTCCAGCGGCGCAACTCCTTGTTGTCCTCCGCGCCCCTGCCCTTCGGCACGTCGCCCGCGGGCGGCTGCGGCACCGTCATGAGCAGGTCGCGCCAGGCCGGCTCGACCGTGGCGAGTTCCTGTTCCATGGTGGCCACATGCGCCTTCAGCGCGTGCGGCTTCCTTTCCAGCTCGGCCAGTTCCGCTTCCAGTGCGGCCTTCTCGGCGCCCTGCGCGGTCTTCAGCTTGCCCTTGATCTGGCCCATCTTTGGGCCGACTTCCTTACTCAGCCGGTTCTGCTCGGCCCTCTTCGCCTCCATCTCGGTCAGGATGGAACGGCGACGCTCGTCGAGTTCGAGCAGGCGATCGAAGTCGATCGCCGCGCCCTTTTCGGCGGCACCCTGACGGAAGCGATCTGGATTCTCGCGGAAGGCCTTCGGATCGATCATGGGGCCGCGAGGATAACCCCGCGGCCCCTTGATGCATGTCGAAGGTCAGCGACCGCGTCGGGTGGGTCCGCGATAGCCCGGCCAGTTGTGTCGCGCAGGCGCGGGCTTGCCGCTTGCAGACGCCAGCGCGGCATCACCGCCACCCGCATGCGCAGGCTTCGAGGAGGTGCTTCCACCGCCATGCGAACCGCCGTGATGGCCGCCGTGCTGGCCCGAGGGCTTGCCGCCGCGACCACCGCGCTTCTTGCCGCCGCGACCGCTGCCACCGCCGTGCCCCCCAGCATGGCCACCGCGCGCGTGCGAGCCGCCGCCAGTCGTCGCATGCGTGGGGCCACTCTTGCCCGCGGGCTTCGGCAGCGCCACCAGGTCGACCGGCACCTGCTTGCGCTCGATGACGGCCTTGGTGAGCTTCTCGACCTGCTTCAGCAGGCCACGCTCCTCGTCGTCGCAGAAGGTGATCGCCACGCCGCTGGCACCTGCGCGCGCGGTGCGGCCGATGCGGTGCACGTACGCCTCGGGCTCCATGGGCAGGTCGAAGTTGAAGACATGCGTGATGCCGTCCACATCGAGGCCGCGCGCCGCGATGTCGGTGGCCACCAGCACCGGCGTGCGTCCGCTGCGGAAACCGTCGAGCGTGCGCGTGCGCTGGTTCTGCGCCTTGTTGCCGTGGATGGCGTCGCTGGCGATGCCGGCCGCGCGCAGGCGCCGCACCACCTTGTCGGCGCCGTGCTTGGTCTTGGTGAACACCACCACGCGCTTCGCGGCCGGATCACGCAGCAGGTGCGCGAGCAGGTCCACCTTGCGGCCGCGCTCGATCGAGTACACGCTTTGCGCGATGCGCTCCACCGTGGTGGCGGCCGGAGTGACCGACACCTCCACCGCGTGGCTCAGCAGCGAGTTCGCCAGCCCACGAATCTCCGTGGGCATGGTGGCGCTGAAGAGCATCGTCTGGCGCTTTTGCGGCACGGCCTTCGCGATGCGTCGGATGGGCTCGATGAAGCCCATGTCCAGCATGCGATCGGCCTCGTCGAGGGTGAAGAACTGGATGCCACGCAGATCGACGAGCTTCTGGTCCATCAGGTCGATCAGGCGGCCAGGCGTGGCCACGAGGATCGCAGCACCGTTGCGGATCGCCTGCACCTGCGGCCCCTGCCCCACGCCGCCGAAGATGACGGCGGTACGGAGACCGGTGTGACGGCCGTAGGCATTGAAACTCTCGCCGATCTGCGCGGCGAGTTCGCGGGTGGGCGCGAGCACAAGCGCGCGTGGACCCTTGATGCCGGCGACGGCGGATTGCGTGCTGAGGCGATGCAGCGTCGGCAGCGAGAACGCGGCGGTCTTGCCGGTACCGGTCTGCGCGATGCCGAGCACGTCCTTGCCCTCGAGCGCGGGCGGAATGGCCTTCGCCTGGATCGGCGTTGGCGTGGCGTAGCCCTCCTCGTGCAAAGCCTTGAGCAGCGAGGGAGCAAGCGTGAGATCGTCGAACTTCATGTGAAAAGTGCCTTCCGGCGCCCGTGGCACCACATGGATGCACGGGGAGCCTTGCGTTTCGGACAAGCCGCGAACCAACGAGTTGGAACGGGACCGGGCCGTGTCGCCGCGTCACGATGCGTGCGCGCCGACGGGAGCCGCGGCCGATGGAATGGTTCCCGAATCGCATCCTTTGCGAGTGGGCCAGCCGCGAGAAGCGGAGAAGCGTACGCGAACGTGGATCTGATTGCAAGCGCACCCCTGAATTTCATCTTGAGGGCTCGCGCAGGCGCGGAATGCCACGTGCACGCACGGAGCACTCGATTGAAGGGATCGCGATTGGTGCGTGTCGGCCGACGCGGAACGTGACGCTGTGCTGGTCACGCACAAGGCAGAAGTGCGCCGGCTTGAGTTCCAGCACGAACTCTGGCGACCGTGTGTGCGCCAGGCGTGGCTTGCCGCCGGGATCGGCGCGGGTGCGCGCGTGCTTGAGATCATGGCCGAGACGGCCTGAAATCCCGCTTCCGGAGGGGGTTGGAGCCTGCTGAGGTTCCGCTATACTGCGGGGCTCCCCGAAGGGACCTGAATCATGAAGAAGGACATCCATCCAACCTGGTACCCGAACTGCAAGGTGAACTTCCGCGGCCAGACCGTGATGACCGTCGGAGCCACCGTGCCCGAACTCAACGTCGAGATCTGGTCGGGCTCGCACCCATTCTTCACCGGACAGAAGACCTTCGTGGACACGCTCGGCCGCGTTGAGCGCTTCCAGAAGAAGTTCGCCGGCGAGTACTTCAAGAAGGACGCGAAGGGCACCAAGGCCCCCGCTTCCGACAAGAAGTAGCCACCTCAGCAGACTGTTCGACGGCCGCGCCTTGAGTGGCGCGGCTGTTTGTTTAGGGCCACCCTGCAGGCTTCGTCGCCGGCACCCTCGCGACAGATGACGTCATGGAACCTTCCTCCCGACTGCTTCAGAAGCTCGACGAGATCGAGCGCGCCTTCGAGGCCGACAGCACCGCGCTGAACGACCCGGCGGTGGCGACCGACCATCGGAAGGCTCGTGCGATCTCGTTGCGTCGGGCGGCGGCCGCACCGATCGTGGAGGGCGTACGCAGGTGGCGGCGGCTGGCGCGCGAGATGGCCGAGGCCGAAGAGCTCGCTGCCGGCGCCGACGCGGAGATGGCGGTGTTGGCCAAAGGGGAACTACCCGACCTTCGCGCGCGCCGCGACGCCATGCTGGACGCGCTGGTGCGTCGCCTGGTGATGGCCGACGACGAGGCGATTGGAAGCCTGATTCTCGAAGTTCGAAGCGGCGTGGGCGGGCTGGAAGCCGCGCTCTGGGCGGGCGACCTGCTGGAGATGTATCGACGCGCGGCGCAGGCCAGCGGCTGGCGCTTCGAGGAGATGGACATGAAGGCTGGCGACGCGGGTGGCGTGACGCACGCGATCGTGCGCATCGAGGGCCCGGGATGCTGGAAGGCGCTCGGCTACGAGGGTGGTGTGCATCAGGTGAAGCGCGTACCTGCCACCGAGGCCGCGGGTCGCGTGCACACCAGCACGGCCACGGTCGCGGTGCTGAGCGAGCCGGAGAGTGTGGAGAGTGAAGTCGACGCGGCAGAAGTTCGCGAGATTCTCACCACCGCCCAGGGCCCCGGTGGCCAGAACGTGAACAAGGTGGCGACGGCGGTGCATCTGATCCACGAGCCCACCGGCATCGAGGTGCGCATGCAGGAGACGCGCAGCCAGCTGCAGAACCGGGAGAAGGCTTGGAGGTTGCTTCGCGCGCGTGTGCACGAGCGCCGGCTGGCGGAGGCTGCCTTCAAGCGCGGTGAGCAGCGTCGCAGCATGATCGGCGGCGGGGAGCGCGCGGAGAAGATCCGCACCTACCGCTGGAAGGAGAACCTGGCGGTCGACCATCGTGTGGAGCAATCGTTCAACTTGCAAAGGCTGCTGGCTGGAAATGTGGCCGAGTTGACGGCGGCGCTCGAGGCGCGCGATGTGGTTGAGCGAATTGAACGGCTCTGAGGAGGCTCGGAGGTCGTCCTTGACAACTTTGCTCGGTGCGCCGGCCGCTTCGCCGCCGCGAGACTGCTACAGTCCACGGACCTGACACGCTTGGCTGGCTCGAAGGCCACCGTTCGTGCCCGGGTGACGAGCGTTGCGGGCTCACCCCGCGGAGGAATGCGTGACAACCCTGCCCGTGCATGATGAAACCTCGCGCGCCCACGAGGGTGCGAGCCTTCAGACCCGCATTGTCGTGCTCGCCGCCGTGACCCTGCCCTTCGTGGCGCTGGGCGTCGGCGTCTGGTTGGCCTGGGGCCGTGCCTTCAACTGGTGGTACTTGGGCATCGTGGCGCTCATGTATCTCATCAGCGGCCTTGGTGTCACGCTGGGGTATCACCGGCTGTTCACGCATCGCAGTTTCGAGACTTCGCGACCGATGGAGGCGCTGTTTGGCGTGATGGCCGGCACGGCAGCCGAAGGCCCGTTGCTGTGGTGGGTCGCGACGCACCGCAAGCATCATCAGCACTCCGACTGCGAGCTGGATCCGCACTCGCCGCACGCCGCGCTGCCGGCCAACGCCTCCTGGTTCGACCGCGTGCGCTGCTTCATGCACGCGCATGTGGGCTGGCTCCTTGACGATCACGGGGTCGATGTGCCCCGCTACGCGCCCGACCTTGCGAGCGATCCCCTGCTGCGGCGCCTGAGCACGCTCTTCCCGCTGTGGGTGATGCTTGGCTTGGCGATGCCGGCCGTGCTGGGCTGGATGGTGGATGGCCCGCGCGGTGCGCTGCTTGGATTCCTGTGGGGCGGGCTCACGCGCATCGCGATGCTGCACCATGTCACATGGAGCATCAACAGCGTGTGCCACGTGTGGGGAAGCCAGACCTACCGCAGCGGCGACGAGAGCCGCAACAACGCGATCATGGGCGTGCTCGGCCTGGGCGAGGGCTGGCACAACAACCATCACGCCTTCCCGACCAGTGCGCGTCACGGGCTGCAGTGGTGGCAGTTCGATCTGAGTTGGCTGGTGATCTGCGGGTTGGAGAAGTTGCGACTGGTGCGGCGCGTGCGGGTTCCAAGCGCGGAACGGCTGCAAGAGCGCCGCATCTGAGCGGATGAAATCAGCGCGGGCTTCCGTGCGCGGGGCTGCGCTGCCGCGCGGGTGGCGGCGTGCGCGCAACTGGTCCATAACAACCTCCGACCCTCGTTACCGTGCGGGCAGTTGCGAGCCGAGCTGTCGATAGATCGGCGCGAACGGACCGGCGTTGCGCATGCCGTCATCGGCAAGCGCGCGGGCGGCGGCAATGTTGCCGGTTCGCATGTACGACATGAACAGCGCCTGGTCGCACGCCACCAGATCCTGCGCGGCCATCTTGGGGCGCGCCGCCAGCAGCAGCGGAATCGACTCGGCCCACTCGCCCCGCAGCTGGTGCAGGCGTCCGGCGTAGCGCTCGGTCAGGCCGCTCTCGGAATTGCCGTGCGCCAGCAGGAATTTCGCCTGCGCGATGCCGACGTTCGCCAGGTCACGATCGCTCTCGGTGAGCGATCCATGCAGGGTCTCGCGGCAGGCCAGCGTGAAGTAGACGTACTCGAGGTACCACGACGTGTACTGCGGCACTTGCCTGCACGCGATCTCGTACAGAGCCAGCGCCTCGGCCGTGCGCTTCTCCCGAAGCAGCACGCGCGCCACCATGCCGGTGAGCGGTCGCATGCCGCCCGCATGCGGACGCGCGGTCTTCCACGACTCGAGCACTTCCTGCACGTACGCAGGCTGTGCCGACTCGAACTGCCGGCATGACTGCTGCGCCGTCTCGAAAGCCTCGGCGTTGTTGCGCTTCATGAACGACACCCCCAGCAGCGTGCGGATGGTGTGCCGCACGCGCCAGTCGTCCCACGGATTCGATCCGAAGCGCTCCGCGTAGGCCGCGTCATCGGGAAGCGCGGCCGAGACCTGCTCGGGCACCGTGAGCGGCGCGGGAAGGGCCGACATGCATCCCACGATCGCGCGCGCCACCTCGGCTTGCCCCTCGAGCGAAGGGTGCACATGATCGTCCATGAGCCGCCAGCTCGTCGCGCCCTCCGCACTGAGGTCACGGAAGCGCTCGGCCACATCGCACAGCACGGCGCCGTGCGCCTTCGCCGCGTCGCGGATCGCCTGCTCGGTGGCGCGGATCGGCCGCCAGGGCATGGTGTCGAGGTCACGCGCATCCAGGAACGCCTCACGCGCTCCCTTGATGTCGCCGACCGCGGCGAGCGCCTTCCCAAGATTGAACCGTGCGAGGGCGCTCCGCGGGGTGCGCTGCAACGCCTGACGGATCTGTTCGGACACGGCTGAACCCGCCATCTCCTTCGCGACGCCGGTGCCAGCGTCGGGGCTCGGTCCACGCGTGTCGTCCTCGCCCAGCGGTCCCATGCCAGCCTCGTTGCTGGCCGTGGTGCACACGATCGCCGGCACCCCCACGGCCTTCGCCACGTCCAGCATGCGTCCCAGATGCGTACCAAGGTTCCGCGCGGCGGCCTCGCGCAAGGGCGAGTCCGCGGGCAGGAAGGTCTGTCCGATCATCTCCTCCATCAGCGTCTTGCCGTGATCCGCGCCACGGTAGGTCCACTGGTCGAAGGCCTGCACCAGCGCGAGTCCGCGCGCCGCGCGCAGCCACGGCAAGGCCCACGCAGGGGCTCCACCCGAGGCGTTGATCGAGGCCGTTCCGTAGGCGCCGAAGAACTCGTTGTTGCCCACGTAGAACACGAACAGATCGGGCGAATAGGCCGCAGCCTGCTGCACCTGATAGATCAGCGGAAAGCTTGCGACGGCCGTGGTGCCAAGATTGATCACCTCCACGCGCGTTCCCGGCCATGCATCGGAAAGCATGGCCTGCAGGAAGGCGCTCATGGCCAGGTTCGGCGGCTGCGGATAGCCCTTTGCGGCGGACTCCCCCACCAGGAAGATGCGCACGGTGCCCGCCGGCTTGGGCATGACGAACGTGGCGGATTCGGTGTAACCGGGGCGCTCTGGATTCGCGAAGAAGTACGGCTTGAAGGAGCCGTGCTCGACAAGACAGAGCATCTCGCCCGAGGGCAGCCGGTCGATCTCGCGAATGAAGGGTGGGTAGCCGCCCCACCCGAACAGTCGCAGCACGACTTCAAGCACCAGCAACGCCAAGAGCGGAAGCGACACGGTGATCGCCAGGAACAGCGCGCGCTTCCATGCGGGAAGCGGCTGAACGGTCTCGGAAGATCGCTGCGCGAGGTCACTCATGCTGCAAGCTCGCTCAGAACTGTCGCTCCGGATCGTGGGTAGTCGCAGGCAGCGGTCGCCACATCGAAGCGCTCGCATGCGGCCGAACCTCCAGCCGATCGCGCCCGAGCAGGCGCGCCACGAGACCCATGGGCGTGATCACGCCGAAGAACACGATCGCCAGCGCGAGCGTGCCCAGGGCGGTTCCGACCAGCCAGGCGAAGCCCATCCACGCGCGGTACACGGGGCGGCCAAGTGGCGAGCCGGTGCCCGCCGTGACGAGCGCGATCGCGCCCAGCCCCCAGACCCACGGTGCAAGGCCGTGCATCGCGGCGAACGGGCCCCACGGCAGCCAGCGAAACAGGGAACCCACCACAGCCGTGACGCACGCCATGACCCCACCCCAGCGCCGAAGCGCGCGAGCATCGGGGTTCCAGTGAATCTCGATCATGCAGGATTCAGAAGAGGGTGTAGATGAAGGGCGCCGCCTGCGTGCCGCCGAGCACGATCAGCGCACCCACCAGCAGCAGCACCACGATGATCGGAAGCAGCATCCAGGCCTTGTGCGCGCGCACGAACCCGAAGAGTTCCGAGATGAATCCACGACGCGCCATGCGAATCAGTCTAGCTTGAACGATCGCTTGTACGCCTCGGCGCCTTCCATCGGCGGCTGCTCCGACTTGCGCATGAGGCGGTTGCCGACCACCAGCGTGTCCATGTCGGTGAACATGAAGCATCGGTACGCGTCGGCCGCGTCGTTCACGATGGGCTCGCCACGGATGTTGAAACTGGTGTTCACGAGCACGGGGCATCCCGTGCGCCGGTCGAACGCACGCAGGATCACGGCGAATCGTGGCGAGGTGGCGGCATCCACCGTCTGCACGCGCGCAGAGTGGTCCACATGCGTGATCGCGGGCACGGCGCTGCGAACCTGATTCAGCAGCGCGATGCCCTGCGCACCCCTGGTGTCGCCCTGGCGCCAATGCTGCCGCGCCACGGGCGCCACAAGCAACATGTACGGGCTCTCCGCCTGAAGGTCGAACCACTCGGACTGGCGGCCCTTCAGGACCGCGGGTGCGAAGGGCCGGAAGGACTCCCGGAACTTGATCGCCACGTTCATGCGCCGCTGCATGGTGGCATCGCGAGGGTCACCCAGGATCGAGCGATGACCCAGCGCGCGCGGTCCAAACTCCGCACGCCCCCACACATGACCCACGATGCGGCCCGCCGCCAGTTCCTCGGCGATCGACTCGCACAGGGCTTCTTCCGAGAGCTCGTGGTGCACCGCTCCCAAGCGATCGAGCGCCTGCACGATCTCCACGTCGGTCGCGGCCGGTCCCAGGTAGGACCCCTGCTGGCTGTCGCCGGCCTGCGGCGTGCGTGCGTTGCCGAGATGCCCGTGCCAGTGCGCCAACGCGGCCCCCAGCGCGCCGCCCGCGTCACCCGCGGCAGGCTGGATCCAGAGCCGCTCGAACGGCCCCTCGCGCAACACGCGGCCGTTGGCCACGCAGTTCAGCGCCACGCCCCCTGCCAGGCACAGGTTGCGCATGCCGGTGCGGGCGTGCACATGTCGCGCCATCCGCAGCACGACCTCCTCGGTGACCGCCTGAATGCTGGCGGCGATGTCCATCTCGCGCTGCGTGAGTGGCGTCTCGGGGTCTCGTGGCGGGCCGCCAAACAGATCGTGGAAGGCGCGGCTGGTCATGTGCAACCCCGCGCAATAGTCGAAGTGGCGCTGATCCAGCCAGATCGAGCCATCCTCGTGCAGCCGCACGATCCGTTCCAGGATCAGGTCGCGGAAGTGCGGCGTGCCGTACGGCGCCAGGCCCATCAGCTTGTACTCGCCGCTGTTGACGCGGAAGCCGCAATACAACGTGAATGCGCTGTACAGCAGTCCGAGCGAGTGCGGAAAGCGCATCTCCTCGCGCAGTTCGATCCGGTTGCCTCGACCTACGCCCCAACTCGCAGTCGTCCACTCGCCCACGCCGTCGATGGTCAGGATCGCGGCCTCGTCGAACGGACTGGGGAAGAACGCGCTCGCCGCGTGCGACTCGTGGTGCGTGGCGAACAGGATGGGGCCCGAATACGCGCCCCCAAGCCCCCGGTCGATCTCGCGCGGCAGATGCAGCTTTCGCTGCAGCCACGGCGGCATGGAACGAAGGAACGCAGGAAACCCGCGCGGCGCAAACGCCAGCGCCGTCTCCAGCAGCCGCTCGAATTTCAGCAGCGGCTTCTCGTAGAAGACCACGGCGTCGAGTTCCCCTGCCGCGATCCCTGCTTCACCCAGGCAGTACGCCACGGCGTGCTGCGGGAAGCGCTCGTCGTGCTTGCGCCGACTGAAGCGCTCCTCCTGCGCGGCCGCGACGATGCGGCCATCCTCGACCAAGGCGGCCGCGCTGTCATGGAAGAACGCCGAAATGCCGAGGATGCGCATGGGGCCGCCGCAAAAAGAATAACCCCGGTGCGGGGGTTGCCCGCACCGGGGTTCAGGTCAAATCCAGTGCCTCAATCGCGACTCAAGCCTTGCGACGACGGGCAATCAGGCCCGCGAGGCCGACGAGCGCCACCGCGCCGGGGGCGGGGATGGCGTAGCTGAGAGCGTTGGTGGTGGTGAAGGTGTCGCCCCAGTTGGCGATCGCCGGGGTGCTCACCGAGAGCGCATCGAGGGCGCCGTCGGTGCCGCCGCCGCCCGACGAGTACACGTCGAACAGGAAGGTGCCGTCAGCGCTCATGCCGATAGCCGAGCGGGCGACGGTGATGGTGACGTTCGAGCCGCCAGCGGTGATCGAGCCGGGGAAGTTGCCTGCCCAGGTCGCGCCCGTACGGTTCCAGTTCGCGCCGTTGTCGTAGATCTCGGCACCGCTGCCGCCATCAACCCACGAGCCGATCCAGTAGTTCATGCCGCCGCCGCTGCTCATGTTGATCGGGCGACCCCAGCCGTTGCTTGACGAGGTCTTCGTGCTGGCGCCGGGCGAGGAGATGCCGATCATGAACTTGGCCCAGTCGGTCGCATTCACGTTGCCATTCAGGGTCAGCTTGAACTGCACGTCACTGGCGGTGTGCGAAACTTCCACGCTGAGGATGTCGGCGGTGCCGCCAGCGGTGGCGAGACCCGCGCCGATGTCGTTGGCGGCGTCGTTGTACACAACGCCGGGCTCGGCGGTGACGAACGCCACGGCCGAGAGAGCGGCGACAGCCGCGCACGCAGAGAGAACATTCTTCATGACTTCGGAACTCCTGTGAGTACGAGGGCAACCCAGATGCCTGGGTGGCGCGTGATCAATGCGCCAAGGGGACTGAGGGAATCCGGTTGGGATCGGACGGGGAAGTGACCTGAACTCTCGGGGGGAACCGAGGGCTCAACAAACATGCCACGGAATGAGCGCCGGGCAAACCAAATGTTGCTCGTTTATTCGACGGTTGCGTGGGTAGAGCGCGGCGCCACGAGGCGATGGCGCTTGCGTTCGCGCTCATCCGAAGCGCCGGCTCCAATCTAAAGAGTCCTATAAATTATTGCCAATCAATGCGGCAGCGGGAATCGGCCGCAGAAGTCGCGGATCTCTTCGCGCACGGCCGCCGTCACGACGGCATCGCCCTTGCCCACCATCACTCGGTCGAGCCACGCCGCGACCTGCTTCATCTCGGCCTCCTTCAGGCCTCGAGTCGTCAGCGCCGGCGTTCCCAGGCGCAACCCGCTGGTGACCATCGGGGGCCGCGGGTCGTTCGGAATGCCGTTCTTGTTCACGATGATGCCCGCGGCCTCGAGCCACTTCTCAGCGTCGGCGCCGGTCAGGTTCGGGTCGCGCGGACGCAGATCGACCAGCATGAGGTGGTTGTCCGTGCCGCCTGTGCACAGCCGGTAGCCGTGCGCCTGCATGGCGGCCGCAAGCGCCTTCGCGTTGGCCACCACCTGCTGGCTGTACGTCTTGAACGAGGGCTGCAGCGCTTCACCGAACGCGACGGCCTTGCCGGCGATCACATGCATCAGCGGGCCGCCTTGGCTGCCCGGGAACACCTTCCGGTCAAGCTTCGTGGCGATCTCCTCGTCGTTCGAGAGGATCAGGCCGCCACGCGGGCCGCGGAGCGTCTTGTGCGTCGTCGTGGTGACCACATGCGCATGCGGGAACGGGCTCGGGTGCACACCGGTCGCCACCAGGCCCGCGATGTGCGCGATGTCCGCCATCAGGAACGCGCCCACCTTGTCGGCGATGGCGCGGAAGCGCGCGAAGTCGATCACGCGCGAATAGGCGCTGTAGCCGCAGATGATGAGCCGGGGCTTGGTTTCCAGCGCGATCTTCTCGATCACGTCGTAGTCGAGCAACTCCGTCTTCGGATCGAGCCCGTACTCCACGATGTCGTAGAAGGTGCCGCTGAAGTTGGGCTTCAGGCCGTGGCTCAGGTGGCCGCCGCTCTTGATCGGCAAGCTCAGCACGCGCTCGCCGGGATTGAGGAGCGCCATGAAAGCGGCGATGTTCGCGTTGGCGCCGCAGTGCGGCTGCACGTTGGCGAACTTGCAGCCGAAGAGCTTCTTGGCACGCTCGCGCGCGAGGTCCTCCACCTGGTCATGGAACTGGCAGCCGCCGTAGTAGCGCTTGCCGGGGTAGCCCTCGGCGTACTTGTTCGTCATCCAACTGCCTACGGCGTGCATGACCGCCGCGCTGACGTGGTTCTCGCTGGCGATGAGTTCCAGCGTGGTGGCCTGACGATCCGCCTCGGCGGCGAGAATGCGCTCCACCTCGGGGTCAGCCTCGTGAAGCATGGCCAGAAGGCCCTGCGAGAGTTCGTCGAGCGGGGTCGCGTGCGCGGAGGTGGCGGGCGTCATGCGATTGATGGTAGCGGCGTGCCCGCCCCAATCCACGCCGCACCATGGCTCGTAGGCTGTGAAGCGCATGCTCTCGCTGTCGACGCCCCACGGCCGCATTTCGCTGCAGTTGCCCGCCGACCCCGGCTTGGCCCGGCGTGTCGCGGCGGCCGCTCGATGCTGCCTCCGTCGCGGCACGACCGACGCACGCCTGCCCCTCCCGGCCGGCACGCCCTTCCAGCGTGCATGCTGGCGAGCGGCCTTGCGCATTCCAGGTGGCCAGACCCGGACCTACGGCTGGCTCGCACGACAGGCGGGCAGTCCCGGCGCCGTCCGGGCCGCGGCGCAGGCGATGCGGCGGAACCCGTGGCCGCTGGCGATCCCCTGCCACCGCGTGGTGGGCGTGCGGGATCTGGGCGGCTACGCGGGCAGTCGCGACCCCTCCAGCTCGGTGGTTTGCCTGAAGAAGTGGCTGCTGGACCGGGAAGCGAACCCCTGAACGGTCCGATGCCGTGGGGTAGCATCTGCGACCCTTCTCACAGGAGATTCACAGCATGAAGCTCACGATGGTCGGAACCGGTTACGTCGGACTTGTCACGGGCGCCTGCTTCGCCGCGATGGGCAACGACGTGGTCTGCCTGGACGTGGACCAGCGCAAGATCGACATGCTGCGCCGCGGCGAGAGCCCGATCTATGAGCCCGGCCTGAGCGAGATGCTGAAGGCGAACATCGCGGCGGGCCGCATCCGTTTCACGCTGGACAAGGCCGAGGCCTACCGCCACGCCGAGGCGATCTTCATCTGCGTGGGCACGCCGAGCGACGAGGACGGCAGCGCCGACCTGCAGTACGTGCTCGCCGTGGCGAAGGACATCGCGGACGAGCTGGAGCGCATCGGACCCGGTGGCAAGCCGAAGACGGTCGTGGTGAAGAGCACGGTGCCCGTGGGCACCAGCCACAAGGTGCGTGACCTGATCCGCAGCCGCACCAAGGTGCCCTTCCACATCGCCGACAACCCGGAGTTCCTGAAGGAAGGCGACGCGATCATCGACTTCAACAAGCCCGACCGCGTGGTCTGCGGTGTGGAGAGCGAGGCGGCCGGCGACGTGATGCGCGAGCTGTACGAGCCTTTCGTGCGCCAAGGCCATCCCATTCTGGTGATGGACGTCCGCAGCGCCGAGATGGTGAAGTACGCCAGTAACGCGATGCTGGCCTGCAAGATCAGCTTCATCAACGAGATGGCGAACCTGTGCGAGAAGTACGGCGCCGACGTGAACAGCGTGCGCGCCGGCATGTGCGCGGATCGCCGCATCGGCGACCAGTTCCTCTACCCCGGCCTCGGCTACGGCGGCAGCTGCTTCCCCAAGGACACGCTCGCGGTGGTGGGCATGGGTAAGGCGGTCGGCTTCGACGCCAAGCTGAACGCTGCGGTGCACGAGGTGAATCAGGACCAGCGCGGCCACTTCTGGAACAAGCTGACGGCGGAATTCCCGAAGGGCCTGAAGGGCGCGACGCTCGCGTTCTGGGGCGTCGCGTTCAAGCCTCGCACCGACGACATCCGCGAGGCGCCGAGCATGACGTTGATGAAGCGTGCGCTGGACGCCGGAGCGAAGGTGCGTGCGTTCGATCCGGTGGCGCTGGAGAACCTCGCGAAGGAGATGCCGCAGGTCGAGCGCGCGGCGGACATGTACGCATGCGTTCAGGGCGCAGACGCGCTGGTGATCTGCACTGAGTGGCGAGAGTTCCGCTCGCCCGACCTTGATCGCGTGAAGGCGTCGCTGACGCGTCCGCTGATCGCGGACGGGCGCAACCTGTATCGCTGCGAAACCATGCAGGAGCACGGCTTCGACTATGCGAGCGTGGGCCGCGCGACAGTGCGCGGCGGCGCGCGCTGAGCCGGCTGGAACAAGCACGCAAGCGGCCGTCAAGGGCGGAAACCCACAATTCCGTCGTGTTTTCAGGTGGTTTCAGGCTGCGACATGCGTTTGGATCGGGAAAAACCGCCACTTTTGCGCCTTCAACCGCTTGAGGCCCGAAAACCCCCCGGTTACAGTCCGATCTTCGTCCGGCTGGGGAGCCGGAAGAACACGCAAACCAGTTCGCACGGCGGACGCCGCGCGACAAACCAATTTGGAAAGGATTCCCCACCATGGCAAAGACCGCCACCAAGAAGAAGCCCTTCAAGGCTACTCCCGCCAGCAAGCGTCGCAGCAAGGGTGACACCTTCAAGACGATCGCCGCATACACCGAGCTGAAGAACAGCAAGGTCAAGGAGGTCTTCGAGACCCTGACTGGCATCATGGTCGCTGACCTCAGCAAGGGCTGCGGCGAGTTCAACTTCAACGGCCTCATCAAGCTGAAGACCGTGAAGAAGCCCGCCACCCCCTCGCGCAAGGGTCGCAACCCCTTCACCGGCGAGGAGATCACGATCAAGGCCAAGCCGGCCAGCCGCAAGGTGCGCGCTCGCGCCCTGCGCGCCCTGAACGGCCAGATCTGAGTTCGCTCAGGTCGGCAACGATCGACACACGGCCCCGCCTCGCGCGGGGCCGTGTTCTTTTTCGCGCACGCCTCAGCCGATGAGCGCGCGAAGCGAACCATGCGCCTGCGCGAGTCGACGATCCGCCTCGTCGCGGGAAAGGCCGCAGCGCTGCATCGCGATCGCCGTCTTCAATCGCATGCCCGCGGACTCCAGGGCGACCAAGGCCTGGTCACGCGAGAGCGCGGGGCAGAAACGACGAAGGGTCCGCGCCGCACGGTCGATCAGCTTGTCGTTCGTCGCGGCCACATCCACCATGAACGCGCCGTGCGTCTTGCCGAGCCGCACGAAGGTCGCGGTGGTGATCGCGTTCAGCGCGAGCTTGGTCGCGGAGCCGGCCTTCAGCCGAGTGCTGCCGATCAGGATCTCGGGGCCCGTGTCGAGCGAGATGAGCCGGTCGCAGTGTTCGGGCACGTCGCGCGGCGCGCACACGAGCATGGCCGTGGCCGCACCCCGCTGCTTCGCGAGGCGCAGGCCTCCAAGCACCCAAGGCGTGGTGCCACCGGCGGCGATGCCCAAGAAGGTGTCGCCCGCGCGCAGGCCGATCGACTCAAAATCCGCCGACGCACCGTCCCATTCGTCCTCACGGCGCTCGCTGCTTCGGCGCAGCGCCGCGTCGCCGCCCGCGATCAGGCCGACCACCGTGCTCGGATCACTCTGAAAGGTCGGCGGACACTCGCTCGCGTCGAGCACACCCAGACGCCCGCTGGTACCGGCACCGCCGTAGACCAGCCTGCCGCCTGCTTGGAGCCGCGGCACAAGTTCCGAGACGAACGCGCCAATCGACGCGGCGGCCGACTCCACCGAGCGCAGCACCGCCCGGTGATCACGCGCCATCAGGCGCACGATCGCCTCGGGCTCAAGCTGATCCAGATCGGCGGACTCCGGGTGCTCCTGCTCGGTCCGCACATGTCCGCGGTCGGGAACCGCACGCGTCATGGCGCGACCTCGCGCGTGCCCGCCGGCGCGACCTCGGCGTCCGCGGCGGGCGCTTCCAGCGGCCCGAGTCCCTGCACCAGGAAACTCCACTTCGCGCTGCGATAGGCAGGCGAGCCGATGCCGTGATCGGCGCTCGGGAAGATCTGCATCTCGAAGGGCACGTCGGCATCCTGCAGCGCCTTCGCGAGCTGGAACGTGTTCGAGGGGTGCACGTTGTCGTCAACCATTCCGTGCAGCAGCAGGAGCGAGGCCTGCAGATCACGCGCGCGGGCCGCGAGGTCGGCGGCGGCGTAGCCCTCGGGATTCTCCACGGGCGTGCGCATCCAGCGCTCGGTGTAGATGGTGTCGTAGTTGCGCCAGTCGGTCACGGGCGCGCCCGCAACGGCGACGTGGAAGAGCTCGGGGAATCGAAGGACGCAGGTCGCCGCCATCGTGCCGCCGTAGGAATGGCCGTAGATGCCGACGCGATGGCGATCGACGTAGGGGCGATCCGAGAGGGCGCGCACCGCGGCGGCCTGATCGTCGGCGTCGGGGCCACCCAACGTCAGATAGGTCGCGCTCTCGAAAGCCTTGCCGCGACCCTTCGTGCCGCGATTGTCGACCTTCGCCACGATCACGCCAAACGCGCGCTCCGCCGGTCCGGGATCGAAACGCCCCAGCACGGCCTGCGAATGCGGGCCGCCGTAGACGTCCACCACGAGCGGGTATCGCCGTGAGGGATCGAAATCGGGCGGAAAGTGCAGGATCCCCCAGAGTGGCGTGGTGCCATCGGCCGCGGTGCAGGTGAAGAGTTCCGAGGGCGGCACGCCCGCGCTGCGCATCTCGTCGGCCGGCGATTCCGCGAGCGTGGTGACGGGTCGCGGCGCACCCTCCAGCGAGAACAGCACCGTTCGGGGCGCATCGACCGGCGATTCCCCGCGCGCGATCAGACGCGTGCCATCGGGCGAGAAGTCGAAGCGCGACCAATGGCGATCGGTCGGCGTGATGCGGGCCTCGCCCACACCGTCCAAGCCGACGCGATGCAGTTGCGCCAGCATGGGCCGATCGGCGCTGAACGCGGTGTACCACAGCGTGTTCGCATCCTCGTCCACGCGGATCACGTCGTCGACCGGGAAGGCATGACGCGTGAGCGGGACCACGAACGACGGATCGGAGAGCTTGCGCAACTCCAGGTTCCCGAAGCCGCTGCGCTCGCTCTTCCAGAAAAAACGGTCTCCGTCAGCAAGGAACCGCATCAGTGGGCGATTCTCCTGGAATGTCGGCTGCACTTCCTCCACCACCACGCGGGAGCGACCGGTGGCCGGATCGGCCAGCACGATCTGCAGCCGGTCCTGCCGGCGATTCGTTCGATGAAACAGCAGCCCCGCGTCGCCCGGCGCGAAACCCACGCCGTACACGTACTGTTCCGGGTCCTCGCCCACGTCGATCGTGGCGATGCGGCCGCTGACCCGGTCGAGAGCAAGGATGCCCGCGATCGGATTGGGGTCGCCCGCCTTCGGATATCGGTGTGGTGCGGCGCGCGTTCGAAGGCGGTCCCATCCGGTCGGCAGCTCGTAGGTAGGCACGCGCGAGACGTCGAACACGTAGAACGCGAGCCAGCGCGCGTCGGGACTCCACCACATCGCGTCGTCCTGATCGAGTTCCTCGCCGTAGACCCAGTCCGCGGTGCCGTACACGATTCCGGGCTCGTCGGGATTCGGTGCGATGACGGGCGTGACCCTGCCTGTGGCGACCTCGACGGTGCGCACGCCGCCATCGCGGTGCTCGGCGCGCCAGAGACCGTCGGGACTGGTCGACCGCGTGCGCTGCTTCGCGCGGCCAGCAGGCGGATCCACAGGCGCGAGCGGTGCCTCGCGCGACGGCGGTTCCTCGGCCGGGCGCTCGTTCGCGCCGTCGCGATCGACCTTCACCCATGCGCCTCCGCGACGGAACACGATGCCGTCGGGCTCCCATCGGATGTCAGAGACGCGGCCGGCCTGCCCAAGCCCGCGCAGATCCGACTGCAACTGACGCACGCGATCAGCGCCGGGCAGGTCCTCGAATCGGTCGTAGGCGAGTGCAGCGGTCGCGAGGATCGATGCGACGATCGCGGCGACGGTCCGGACAGCTCGCATGCGCGCGCTCATCCCACCCGCGCCGCAGTCTGGAATCGCTTCATGCGCTCGGCAATCTGCGCGGCATCCAGCGTGCGCAGACGATCCAGACCGAACGCCTCGATCGTGAAGCTGGCCATCACGGTGCCCCACGCCATGCCCCCCTGCAGCGTGGCAAAGTCACCCTTGCCCGTGAGTGCGACATGCGCCATCAGGCCGCCCGCGAAGGTGTCGCCGGCGCCGGTCGGATCGACGACGTGCGAGGCGTCGGCGGGATAGGCCGGCAACGTGGCCACGCCGTCGCGGTGCACCAGGATCGCGCCGTGCTCGCCCTTCTTCACCACCACGAACTTCGGTCCGAGGTCCAGGATCGCGCGGCCCGCAGAGACTGCGTTGCGCGCCTCGGTCAGCTGCATCGCCTCCTGATCGTTCAGCACCACGCCGTCGACCTCATGGAAGAGTGCGAGCAGTTCGAGACGCGCCACGTTGATCCACAGGTCCATGGTGTCGCACACCGCGAGCGCGCGCCTGGGGAACTGGCGCAGCAGGTCCATCTGCACCGATGGGTGCGTGTTGCAAAGGAACACGAACTGGCTGTCCTGATAGGCGGCTGGCACCTTCGGCGGCGCCTCCTCGAGCACGCCAAGTTCGGTGAACAGCGTCTCGCGGCGGTTCATGTCGTCGAGGTAACGGCCGCCCCACGCGAAGGTGCGGCTGGCCGGGCGGCGCTCGAGCCCCTTCAGGCAGACCCCCTTGAACGACTCGAGGATCGCGGCGTGCTCGGCCGGAAAGTCACCGCCCACCGCACCGACCACGCGCACGGGAGTCAGATGACTCGCGGCGGCCGCGAAGTAGCTGCAACTGCCTCCAAGCACGCGCTCCGCGCTGCCGGTGGGTGCGTGAAGCGTGTCGATGCCGATGGTGCCAGTCACGATAAGAGACATGGTGCGCGAGTGTAGCCGCGCGCGCGCGACGTTCAGCCGTCGGCGTCGCGCTTGACGAGGCCACGCGACCAGCCCAGACCGACCGCGACCCCGCAAAGGGAACCGGCGGCCACGTCGGCGGGCATGACGGACAGAATCGGGTTCAGCGAGCCGCTCGCGAAGCGCGCATCGAGCGACCCCATCACCGGGCCGGCCAGCATGAGTTGCGCCACCCCCACCACGATGCACGGCGCGGCGAAGAGGAGAATCGGCTGCTCATGTGCGGCGATCAGCCGGGCACCGAATGCGGCGGCGACACCGGCGAGCGTGCAGGCTCCGATCGCCTGCCCCTTCGAGACACCGACCATCATGAACGCGAGGACCGCAGGCGCTGACAGCGCGGCGGCCAGCGAGACGAGGGCGCGCCTGCGAAGCAGACCGGCGATGAACGACTGGTCCGGATCCGGATTCGGCACATCAGGCAGTGGTCCTCCCACGCGGAAGATGATCACTGCAACGCTGGCGACGAAGAGCCCCCACGCGAGCGTCTCGAAGCCGAGCCACCGGAACATGCCCTCCTGGAACACCGCATCGGCCACGGTGCCGCCGCGCATCGAGAATGCTGCCACACCGCACCCCACGCAGAAGAGCGCGACGGCCGCGTTGATCGGACGCGCGATGGCACACGCGAATGCGGCGCCCACCGCCAGGCAGACGAACACGAGCGCCGAAGCCAGCACGGGCGCGGACGCGTCGAGCAGCGCGGGCGCCACGACGCCACGCGGGCCGACCGCGAATCGCGAGGCGAGCAGGCCGAGAAGCGCGCAGGTGACGATGCAGAGTCCCGTGAGCACGGTGCGTGGCCAGCCATTGTCCATGTCGTGATAATGGGGCCGCGCGGCCGGGGGCGCAAGCCGATGTCCAGCTATCTTGCCGTGGATGACCGCGACCCGCACGATCACGCTGGATGGCAAGCCTCTTTCGATCGAGCAGGTGCGGCTGGTCGCCTGCGAGGGAGCGCAGGTCGCGCTGGCCGCCGAGGCACGCGCACGCATCGATGCGGCGCGCGCGGCGATCGAGGGTGTGGCTGCGTCGGGCTCCGCGGTCTATGGGGTGAACACCGGCTTCGGCTCGCTCGCGCACCAGCGCGTGGGAGCCGGTGAGCTGGCCGCGCTGCAGGCGAATCTGGTGCGATCCCATGCCGCGGGCGTGGGCGATCCCCTTCCCGAGCCCGTGGTGCGGGCCATGCTGCTGCTGCTGGCGGCCAGCCTCTCGCGCGGGGCGAGCGGCGTGCGATGCGTGGTGGTGGAACGCATCGCGGAACTGCTGAATCATGGTCTTGTACCGGTGGTTCCCGAGCGCGGGAGCGTGGGCGCGAGCGGTGATCTGGCGCCGTTGGCGCACGCGTGCCATCCACTGCTGGGCGAGGGCGAGGTGTGGCAGTCGGGACGTCGCGTGGCTGCAGGCGACGCGATGCGAGCCAAGGGCGTGAAGCCGATCTCGCTGGAGGCGAAGGAAGGCCTGGCGCTGCTGAACGGTACGCACCTCATGGCGGCGCTTGGTGCGCTGGCCTTCGCGGAGCTGGAACCTGTGCTCGAGGCCGCGATCGGCGCGACGGCCATGGCGATCGACGCGTGTCTGGCGAGTTCGGCGCCGCTGGATGCGCGCATTCATGCGGCGCGTCGGCAGCCCGGCCAGATCGTGGTCGCCGAGCGCGTGGCGCACCTGCTGCATGGTTCGCAGATCGGACCCTCGCACGCCAACAACGATCCACGCGTGCAGGATCCCTACGCGCTGCGATGCGCACCACAGGTGCTGGGCGCGGCCATGGACCAGCTGCGCGCGCAGCGCTGCGTGATCGAGCACGAACTGGGCGCGGTGACGGACAACCCGCTGGTCGTGCCGGCGGCAGGCAGCGGCTTCGACGTGGTGAGCGGCGGCAACTTCCATGGCATGCCGCTGGCCATCGCGATGGATGCGGCGAAGGTCGCGCTGTGCCATGTGGCGGCGGTGAGCGAGCGACGCGTGTTCTGGGTGCTCGGCGGATTCGATCGCGTGAATCCCGTGAAACCGTACCTTGCCGACAATCCTGGCGTGGAGAGCGGCCTGATGATCACGCAGTACGCGGCGGCGGCGTGCGTGAACGAGTTGCAGTCGTTGGCGCACCCGGCCAGCGTGGGCAACGTGGGCACCTGCGGCGGGATCGAGGACTACAACAGTTTCGGGCCGCTGGCCGGACGGCAACTGCTCCGAGCGGTTCGACTGGCCCGCGAGGTGATCGCGATCGAGTTGCTGGTGATGACGCAGGCGATCGAGGCCCACCGACCGAAGCGCTCCGGCGAGGGCGTGGAACGACTGCATGCCGCGGTGCGCAAGGTGGTCAAGCCCCTGCAGGGTGACCGCAGTCCCGCGCCAGACATGGCGGCGCTGGCCGCGGCCATCGAGCAGGGTTCGCTCCTGCGCTGAGCGCGTTCGATCGCGCGGGAAACCGCGGCTACAGTACGCGAATGAACCATGCCGTCGAAGCCGTTCGGACCGTGCGCGCCCCCCGTGGCGCGCAGCGCACCTGCAAGACCTGGGCCGCCGAGGCGGCGATGCGCATGATCATGAACAACCTCGACCCCGAGGTGGCGGAGCGCCCGGGCGACTTGGTGGTCTACGGTGGCCGTGGGCGCGCGGCGCGCGATTGGGCGTGCTTCGACGCGATCGTGAAGAGCCTGCAGTCGCTCGGCTTGGACGAGACGCTGCTTGTGCAGAGCGGCAAGCCCGTGGGGATCGTGCGCACGCACGTGGACGCGCCGCGCGTGCTCATCGCCAACTCGAACCTGGTGCCGCACTGGGCCACGCAGCAGCACTTCGACGACCTCGAAGCGCGCGGCCTGATGATGTTCGGCCAGATGACCGCGGGCAGCTGGATCTACATCGGCACGCAGGGCATCGTGCAGGGCACCTACGAGACCTACGCGGAGTGCGCACGACAGCACTTCGGCGGCACACTCAAGGGCACGCTGAACGTGACCGCGGGCTGCGGCGGCATGGGCGGCGCGCAGCCGCTGGCGATCACCATGAACGAGGGCACCTGTCTGATCGCCGATGTCTGCATGGAGCGCCTGAAGAAGCGTGTGCATGACCGGTACCTCGACGAGGTGCATGAGGATCTCGACGCGGCGATCGACCGCGCGGTGGAGTTGAAGAAGCGCGGCGAGGCGATCAGCGTGGGCGTGCTCGCCAACGCGGTCGACCTGCTGGCGCGGCTGAAGGCGCGCAAGATCGTGCCCGAGACGCTCACCGACCAGACGAGTGCGCACGATCCGCTGGAGGGCTATTACCCGCAAGGACTCACCCGCGAGTCGGCGGACGCCCTCCGCGCGAGCGATCCGGCTGAATACCAGCGTCTCAGTAGCGCGAGCATGGACGCGCATGTGCGCCTGATGGTCGATTTCATGAAGGCTGGCTCGAAGGTCTTCGACTACGGCAACAACATCCGGCAGCGCGCACTGGATCATGGATTCAAGGAGGCCTTCGCGTTTCCTGGGTTCGTGCCGGCGTACATCAGGCCGCAGTTCTGCACGGGGCGCGGGCCCTTCCGGTGGGTGGCGCTGTCGGGCGATCCGGCGGACATCCGCGCCACCGACGAGGCGGTGCTGAAGCTCTTCCCGCAGGACAAGGGCCTTGAGCGATGGATCCGCATGGCGCAGAAGCGCATCGCGTTCCAGGGACTGCCGGCGCGCATCTGCTGGCTGGGTCTGGGTGAGCGCCACCGGGCGGGCCTGCGTTTCAACGAGATGGTCGCGAAGGGCGAGGTGAAGGCGCCGATCGTGATCGGTCGTGATCACCTCGACTGCGGCAGCGTGGCGAGCCCGAACCGCGAGACGGAAGGCATGCTCGACGGCACCGACGCGGTCAGCGACTGGCCGCTGCTCAACTTCGCGGTGAACATCGCGAGCGGCGCGAGCTGGACGAGTTTCCATCACGGTGGTGGCGTGGGCATCGGCTTCAGCCAGCACTCGGGACAGGTGGTGGTGGCCGACGGCACTCCCCAAGCGGCGGCGCGCCTGGAGCGCGTGCTGACCAACGATCCGATGATGGGCGTGTTCCGTCACGCCGACGCGGGCTACGACCTTGCGAAGGACTGCGCGCAGCGCCTCGGCGTGCGCATCCCGCTTCCATGACGAGAGTCAGAGGTTGTTACGCGCCCCTTGCGCAAGTGGTCGGTGAAAACCTCTGACCTTTGCTACCGGACGGTGGCGCGACGCAGGCGGTCAAGCACCGCGAGCCACACGCCATCGCGCCCCGACGGCTCCTCGATCACGATCTGCGACAAGCCGGTCGCCTCGGCCTCGCGCAAGCCGGCGTAGAGCATGCGCGCGTAGCCCTCGGCGTCGGGCTGCATGCGGATCACCACATGCGGTTCGCGCACCTCGGTGCCCGGCATGGCCAGCACCGCAGCCGGCTCGCGCATGGACGCAAGGAACACTGCCAGCCGCACCGTTGGCACCATCGTGGCCGGGACATCCGGCGCGTAATGGATCAGGCTCGTGCCCGGACTCGCCCCCTGCTGCACCGCGTGCGCCACCTCGACCGTTCCCACGATGCGGCGCAGCGCATCGGCCGTGACCGAGCCGGGTCTTCGGATCACCGGTACCTCGCCGGTCAGGTCGAGCACCGTGCTCTCGATGCCGAACCCCGCACGGCCACCCTCGAGCACCAGCAGGTCCTCGACCCCGGCAAAGTCCGCCATCACATGTTCAGCGGTCGTCGGCGAGACATGTCCCGATCGATTCGCGCTCGGCGCGCTCACCGGCCCGTCCACCGCGTACAGCAGCGATCTGGCCACCGGGTGCATCGGCGAGCGCACCGCGATCGATGAAAGCCCAGCCACCGCCTCGTCGGGAACCATGTCGCCGCGCGGCAGGATCAGCGTGAGCGGTCCTGGCCAGAACGCCGCGGCCAGACGGTTGCAGCGCCGGTCCCATTCGGCCACCAGCATCTTGGCATCGACCGCGTCCACCACGTGCGCGATCAGCGGATTGTCCGAGGGCCGACCCTTGAGCTCGTACACCTTCCGCAGCGCGTCGGGCGCCAGCGTGCTGGCGCCGAGTCCATACACCGTCTCGGTGGGAAAGGCCGCCACGCCGCCCCCGCGGATGCACGCCGCGGCCTCGCGGATGCCCGCGTCGTCGCTCGCCACGCGCCGCGGCACTCAGGCTCCAGGCTCGGGCGGGTTCGCCACGTCCAGTTCCACGCGGTTCATCTGCAGGCCCGTGCCCATCGCGTGCCACAGTTGCGCGATGGCGCCGCTGTACTCGACCAGCGAGAGCATCTCCTGCACCTGGGCATTCGCGAGCTCCTGCTGCCGCTGGAACTTCAGCGCCAGGAATTCCGGCGTGAGCGTGGCGATCGTCTGCTCCTCGACCAGCAGCGCGCGGAGGTTCTCCGCCTGCGCCAGCCGATAGGCGCGCGTCTGCTCGATGAGGCGGTACTGCGCCTCCACGCTGCGCAGCGCGTCCTTCACCTGGAAGATCGCCGTCTGCACCGCGCCGCGGTACGCCAGCACCGCCTGCGAACGCTGCAGCCGCGCGCGCCGATAGTTCGCCTCGCCCGCGCGATTGCCGATCGGCTGGTTGAAGTTCAAGCCCACCAGATAGTTCACGAAGCCGGCCTCGCCCAGCTCCTGCCACGACTGCCCGTAGTCGCCCTCCAGACCGTTGAACTGCATCTGCGCGTTCAGGTTGAGGTCCGGCAGACGCCCATTGTCGGCCACCACCTGACGGATGCCCGCGTCGTCCACGCCGAGCAGCGCCTGCGTGACGGTCGGGCTCTGCTCCATGGCGGTCGCGATCGCCTCGCGCAGCGAGTACTTGAGCGGCTGATCCACCATGAAGTCGGCGGGCACGATCATCGTCTCGTCGCCCACCGGAAGCGACGGATCGTTCAGCATCACCTTCAGACGGTCGACCGCCGCCGTGACGTCGCGCTGGGCCCGGATCAGCTGGCTCTTGCGGTCCTCGACCTTCGCCACCGCGTCGGCGTACTGAGCCTGCGTGGTGTCGAACGCCCTGCGCTTGGCCAGCACGTCGCGCACCTCCACACCCGCACGTACAAGCCATTGCGTGGTGGCCACGCGCTGACGTGCCATCACCAGCGCCCAATAGCCCTGCTCCACGTCGCGGCACAACTGCATGAGCTGCGCGCGCAATTGCTGCAGGCTGCGCCGATCGTTGTTGCGGGCCAGACGGATCTGCGCCATGTTCACGTCGGTGCCGAAGCCACGCAGCAAGGGCTGCGTGAGTCCGACCTGCAGCGCATTGATCCACGCGGGATTGTTCGAGTAGAGATTTTCGGGATAGAGCTTCGAGTAGGTGCTCGACATGCCCACGTTGAACGTTCCACCCGTCACCGTGGCGGTCTGGATCCCGCTGGTGAGCGTCCACTGCTTGAACTGGTTCGAGAAGTCCGATGGCAAGGAGATGCCCGCGACCGGCGCGAAGTTCTGCGTGGGCTGATCCTGCAGGTTCATCTGCGTGCTCGCCACCAGCGCCGCGTCGAAGGCCGCCTGCGCCGCCACCAGTTCGGCCTGAGTGACGCCCTGCTGCAGGCGCGCCCCCTGCACACCGAGGTTGTTCTTCACGGCCAATCGGATCGCGTCCTGCAGCGACAGGGTCGTCTCCGGATACGCCTGCCCGTACAGGTCGATGCCCAGATCCACCGCCTGTCCCGCCGCCACGATCTGGGGCCCGGTCGCGTCCAGCTGCGTCCGGCGGTCCTTCAACTCCTCGAAGACGGCCGGGGTCTGCCGCTCCATCGGCTTGACCGGATCCTTCTCCGGCGCCCGAGCCAGTTCACGCGTGACCGCCGCATCCATCGAGCGGCGAAGGCCCTGCAATTCGGGCCGATCGTCCTCGGGGGCTGAACAGGAGGCCAGCGCCAAGGCCGCCAAGGCCGCGCCAAGTCCCATCCACAGGGTGAGGTTCCGCCGCATGAAGTGGGCACTGTAGCCGCCCGGCGGTTTCCCTAGAATCCGCGCCCATGCACCTCGCACGAATCCTCCCGTCGTTCACGCTCGCCCTGCTCACCGTCGGCCCCGCGCTGGCACAGGATGCCGCACCCGCCACCGCGCCCGCGCAGGCTCCAGCCGCTGCACCCGCCGCGTCGAAGGGCTTCACTGCCACCATCAACGCGGACAATGTGTACGTGCGCAGCGGTCCAAGCGTGAACAGCGCGTATCCGTTCGGCAAGCTGAAGCTCGGCGACGTGGTCGCGGTCGAGGAGGAGAGCTACGGCTGGGCGAAGATCCGCACGAGCGGCGGTGCCTTCCAGAACATCTACGGCTACGTGCTTGCCGACGAAAAGGTCGCGCTGTCGCCGGATGGCAAGACGCTCACGGTGGTCGCGGCCACCGCAGTGCGCGCGCCAAACATCGGTGCCGATGGCAATCCTGACGCGAGCATCAAGTCGATCGGCGAACTCACCCCTGGCGAGACCCTTGCCGTAGTCGGACAGGTGAGCGGCGAGCGCGAGAAGGTCCACAAGGTCGCGCTGCCCGCAAACGCGATCGGCTGGGTGAACATGAACTTCGTGCGCCGCGCCACGCAGGGCGAGTCGCAGGCGATCGGCGCGGGCGCGCAGCCTCCGGTGCCGGTGATCGAGGGCGCCGCGTCCACCGCTGCCTCGGGCCAGGCTCCGCAGGGCGGAACCGTGACCGTGGAGACCACCACCGTTGCGCAGGAATCAGCCAAATCGGTCGAGGCTCCCAAGCCACCGCCGCCGGTGAAGACCGAGGCGGAAATCGCGGCGGAGAAGTGCCGCGCCTCCTACAAGGATCTCGAGGCTTCGTTCGAGAAGGTCCGCAGCGAGCCCACCACCTCTGCCGAGATCGGTCCGATGCGCGAGCGCTACGCCGCCCTGATGGCCGAGGCGAACTGCCCGACCGACGTGAAGAGCATGGCGGCCGCACGCGTGAAGCAGCTGGAGCTGCTCGCCGAGGCGCAGCAGCTGGAGCAGGAAGTCGCCAAGGCGATGGCCTCGCGCGATCGCAACAAGGAGCGCTACGAGAAGATGAAGTTGGCGATGGAGGCGCGCGCGGACTACACGGCCGTCGGCGTGCTGAACGCCAGCACCGTCTACAACGGCAACCGCCTGCCCCTCCTGTTCCGCGTGACCGATCCGGCCGCGGGCCAGACCGTGGCCTATGTGGCGCCAAAGGACGCGAACAAGCTCAGCACCATGCTGGGAACGCTGGTCGGCATCCGCGGCACCAAGCGCTACGACGAGGCGCTGAAGCTGAACATCATCGACCCGGGCTCGATCGACATCCTGACCACCCGGAAGGACGGGCAGGTGCAGCGCGTGCCGATCGACGCACCCAAGGCCAACAAGTGACGCCACGCGACGCCTTTCGCACCCCCTTCGCTACACTGATTTCTCTCGCGGGCCGTTAGCTCAATTGGGAGAGCGCCGCCTTTGCAAGGCGGAGGTTACCGGTTCGACCCCGGTACGGTCCACTTTCAGGCTTCATGCGGCACGGATCGCGCCACAGGCCACCGCCACCGCCAACTCGATGCGCAGGATTCCGGGGCCCAGCGTGGCCTTCGCCGCGCCTGCATCGGTGATCTGCGCGATCTCACTCTCGCTGAAGCCGCCCTCAGGGCCGACCAGCAGCGCGATCGACGCAGCGTTCTGCACGGTGCGCAGGAGCGGCGGACCAGCGGGATCGAGCAGCACGACGCGTCGCCCCGCGGCGTTCGCGTGGCGCGTGAACGCGACAGGATCCGACGGCGGCCGGATCTCGGTGCACCAGAGGCCGCGACTCTGCTTCATCGCTTCGACGAGGATGCGCGCCGGTCGCTCGCCACCCAGTCGATCCGCGGGCACCACGCTTCGTTCGCAGTCGAGCGGCGTGAGCGACTCGACCCCCAGTTCGCCGGCTGCATCGAGCAACGACGACAGCCGATCACCCTTCGGAACGGCCGCGGCGACATGGATCGCGGGCTGCGGGCGTGGCGCGTGAAGAACCTCGTTCACCTGAGCGGCGAGGTTGCCCTCCTGGTCACGATCGTTGCCGACATGCGCGAGCGCCAGACCCCCGCGGCCATCGACGAGTTCAATCGGGTCGCCGGCCCCGAGGCGCCGGCTTCCAAGCGCGTGACGGGCCTCCTCGCGCGGCAGCCATGCCGACTCGCCCCCCGCCGGAATGCGATCAACTAGGAACCGGGGCGTCGCCATGCGCGGCGAGTCTAGAGATTGCGGCGTGGGATACCCCCAAAAGCGGCATCGGCCCCCGAGTTGGGGGCCGAGGAGCCGTCACTGCTTTGTGGGCGACGGGTTCCCGTCCGTCGCTCCACACGCGAAAAGCCGGGTTCCCGTCTGGCCGTCGTCGCTGATGCAGGGGTCGGTTCCCGCGACCCGCTGCTTGTCCTTCACAGGGAGAAGCGCAATGTGAGCCTCCGGACCCTCATGAGGAGGAAAGATTTCCGGAGGACGACCAAGGAGATGAGACGTCGGTGCTTTGAAACCGAAAAAACGATGTTTTATTCGCCTGTATGGCCTGGCTTCATGCTTCCCTGTGGCACGCCGAATTTCATGGACAATGCCCAAGCTGCCAGTTGCTCAACGCAAATTCCGCGGTAAACTTCACCGGTTCCGCTGGCGTTCCCCCTCTGTTGCCAGCCACTCAAGTTCCCGCTTGACGCATTCAAGTTGGCAAACGAGTGTCCAGCCGGGACGATGTGTTCGCTGCTCGCTGTTTGAGTTCCCGTCTGCATATGTCTGTTCCCTTCCTTACGGAGTTCCCGCAATGACATCCCGGTTTTTCGGATCGGCGGTGGCCGCAGCTGCACTGTGCACATCGGCACAGGCCGGCGTCATCGTCACCAATAATCAATCGCTCTGGACCGGGCGCGTGACCACCGGCGGTCAAGTGGTGGGCACGGAGAGCTTCAGCGATTTTGCCAACGGCCTCTACTCGGCTCCTGTTTCCGGCACGCTCGGCAACGTTGTCTGGACGGCATCGGCGGCCGAGGGTCTGTACGTGGAGGACGGCTATTTCTCCACCAACTTGCCCGTCCCCCTCACCTTCACGTTCAACCCTGGCGTGCGCGCCGTGGCAGGCAACATCTTCGGCACCGACCTCAACTTCAACGTGGTGACCTGTGTGGTCTCGGTGACGCTGTCCAACGGCATCACCTTTGAAGGCATCTCGTCGAGCCCGACCGACTTCGTCGGATTTTACTCGACCACCACCGACATTTCGTCGATGACGATCGTGACCTCGCCCCTGGTCACGGGTTCGGTCTTCGCCACGATCGACAACCTGTACCTCGCCGTACCTGCTCCTGGCGCGGCAGCGCTGATCGGCTTGGCAGGCCTTGTCGCCCGCCGCCGCCGCGCCTGACACGAAACACTGGGAGTGTGGCGGAACTTTCCGCCGAATGGCCCGAGGCTCGCCTCGGGCCGTTCCCTTTTTGGGCAGTGCGCGGCTGCGTGCGGCCGCTCAGTCCTTGCAGAGACCGCGATACACGTCAAACCGCAACAACTTGCCCTCGATCGTCCAGGCTGGCTTGAGATTGGCAAGCGGCGGTGCCTGACGCGGACGCTTCACGACCACGCGCTGCGTGGCCACAGCGAGCGCGGGCACAAGCAGCGCATCGGCGTCGTCATCCGTTCCCACGACAGCGGCAAGCGCCTGCATAGCCTTCGGTGGCTTCGCGTCGAGCTTTCGCTTGGCGGGAAACATCGGATCGAGCAGCACCACGTCGATGGGTTTGTGACCGGCGAGATACTCGCGAGCGTCCGCGGCGACCAGCGTGATGCGTGCGGCGATCGCGGCAAGTGCGGCATCCGCGGTGGCGCGTGCATGCGCATGCTCAAGCAACGCACGCACCCAAGGCTCGCGCTCCACGGCCTCGACCTGAAGGCCGATCACGGCGAGCGCGAACGCGTCGAAGCCCAGGCCTGCGGTGGCGTCGATCGCCGTGCGTGCGGCGGAGCCCACCGCGCGCCCGAGCGGCTGCCCACGCAACGCCTGCAGTCCGCCCGGCACGCGAAGCTCACGCCAGTCCGCGCGCAAACCGCGACCCGGCGCATCGTCGGGCGCGAGGAGTTCTGGCTCGCTTCCATGCGTGCCGAATCGCCAACCGTTCCGTACATCCGGATTCACGGACACATTGTGACAGGCACAGACCGCGTCTGCTTCACCGATAGACTCGCCGGATGCCCGCGCACACCACCCATCGTGCCGCCGCCCCGGTGTTCGGCAACGTGCTCGAGATGATCGGCAACACACCCATGCTGCACCTGCAGCGGCTGGACACCGGGCCGTGCCAGCTCTTCGTGAAGATGGAGAACCTGAACCCGGGCGCGAGCATCAAGGACCGGATCGCAGTGCGCATGATCAAGGAGGCCGAGCACAGCGGCCGGTTGAAGCCGGGCGGCACGATCGTGGAGGCGACGGCGGGCAACACCGGCCTGGCGCTGGCGCTGGTGGCCGCGCAGAAGGGTTACAAGCTGGTTGTGGTGGTGCCCGACAAGATGAGCGACGAGAAGATCAGTCACCTGCGCGCCATGGGCGCCGAGGTGATGCTGACGCGCAGCGATGTGGGCAAGGGCCATCCGGAGTACTACCAGGACATCGCCGCGCGCATCGCGAAGGAGCGCGCCAACCACTTCTACACCGACCAGTTCAGCAACCCCGCGAACCCGCAGACGCACTACGACGAGACCGGCCCCGAGATCTGGGAGCAGATGGGCGGCAAGGTGGACGCGTTCGTGGCCGGCGTGGGCAGCGGCGGCACGGTGAGCGGCGTGGGCAAGTACCTGAAGGAGCGCAATCCGAAGCTCGAGATGGTGCTGGCCGACCCGGTGGGCTCGATCCTCGCGCCGCTGGTGAACGAGGGGAAGAAGGTCACGCCGGGCAGCTGGCTGGTGGAAGGGATCGGCGAGGACTTCATTCCCGACATCCTCGACCTCAAGCTGGTGGACAAGGCCTACGCCGTCACCGACGCCGAGGCGTTTCACACGGCGCGCGAGCTGCTGCGCAAGGAAGGTGTGCTGGCCGGCAGCAGCGTGGGCACGCTCATGGCGGCCACGCTGAAGTACTGCCGCGAGCAGGCCACGCCCAAGCGCGTGGTGACGCTGATCTGCGACACCGGCGCCAAGTACCTGAGCAAGATGTTCAGCGACTGGTGGATGGTGGACAACGGCTTTCTGGAACGGAGGACCTTCGGCGACCTGCGCGACCTGATCGCGCGTCGGCATCTGGACCACGAGGACTACGTGCTGAGCCCTGAGATGCCCGTGATGCAGGCGATCAAGCGCATGCGCATGTACGGCGTGAGCCAGCTCGCGGTGCTGGACGCGAGCGATCGCGTTGTGGGCATCCTGGACGAGAGCGACGTGCTGCTGGCGCTGCTGAAGGGCGGCGATGGCACCAAGCGCCCCGTGAGCGACTTCATGACGAGTCGGCTCGAGACGCTGCCGCCAAGCGCGAGCGTGAACGACCTGCTGCCGATCTTCCGTGCCGACCGCGTGGCGATCGTGGCGGACGACGACCGCTTCTACGGCATCATCACCCGCATCGACCTGATCAACTTCCTGCGCCAGAAGGTGCCGTGAGCGCGCGGCGACCCCCTACCAAACCATGAGCCACGACCATCTGAATCTGGAAAGTCGCTGCATCCACGGCGGACAGCACGCCGAGCCCACCACCGGCGCGGTGATGCCGCCGATCTTCACGAGCAGCACCTTCATTCAGGAAAGCCCCGGCGTGCACAAGGGCTTCGAGTACAGCCGCAGCCACAACGCCACGCGCTTCGCGTTCGAGCGCTGCGTGGCGAACCTGGAGTCGAGCGGGCTGAGCGAGGCGGACGAGCGCACCTGCGGCGGTTTCGCGTTCGCCAGCGGCCTCGCGGCGATCGGCACGGCGCTGGAACTGCTCGATCACGGCGCGCCGCTGGTGAGCATGGACGACGTGTACGGCGGCACCTACCGGCTGCTCACGCGCGTGCGCGAGCGCAGCTCGGGCCTGAAGCCGACCTACCTGGACCTGACCGATCCGGCGCGGCTGGAGGCGCATCTGGCCACGCACAAGGCCGGCATGGTCTGGGTGGAGACGCCCACGAACCCCACGCTAAAGGTGGTCGACCTCGAGGCCATCGCGAAGATCTGCGCCAAGCATGGCGCGATCAGCGTGTGCGACAACACCTTCGCCACGCCGATGCTGCAGCGGCCTCTGGAGCTGGGTTTCGACATGGTGATGCACTCGGCGACCAAGTACCTCGGCGGCCACAGTGACGTGGTCGGCGGTGTGCTGGTGACGCGGCACAAGGATCTGGGCGAGAAGCTGCGCTTCCTGCAGAACGCGATCGGCAGCGTGATGGGTCCGTTCGACGCGTACCTGGCGCTGCGCGGCGCCAAGACGCTGGCCGTGCGCATGAAGCGGCACTGCGAAAGCGCCATGAAGATCGCGCATTGGCTGGAGAGGCACCCGAAGGTCGAGAAGGTGATCTACCCGGGCCTCGCGAGCCACCCGCAGCACGCGGTGGCGGCGCGGCAGATGCGGCTGGATGGTCAGCCGGCGTTCGGCGGCATGATCACAATTCTGCTGAAAGGTGGGCTCGTGAAGAGCCGGCGCTTTCTGGAGAACGTGCACCTGTTCGCGCTGGCCGAGAGCCTGGGTGGCGTGGAAAGCCTGATCGAGCACCCGGCGATCATGACGCACGCGAGCGTGCCGGCTGAGAGTCGCAAGCAACTCGGCATCTTGGACAACCTGGTGCGACTGAGCGTGGGCATCGAGCACGTGGACGACCTGATCCGAGATCTTGAGCACGGTCTGGCGAAGGCGTGAGCGCGGGCGAGGCCAAGTTCGACGCGATCGTGGTGGGCGCGGGCCACAACGGCCTGGTCGCCGCACTGCTGATGGCGCGTGCAGGCCTGCGCACGCTGGTGGTGGAGGAGAAGCCCGTGGTGGGTGGCGCGGTGCGCACGGAACGACCGTTCGCGAAGGCGCCGAAGCTCGGCACCAGCACGGGCGCGTACCTGCTGGGTCTGATGCAGCCGGAACTGGTGGCGGAACTCGGCCTTGAGCTTCAGACGCATCGCCGGGACCCCCACTACTTCCTGCCGACGACCGGCAAGCGCTTCCTGATGTTCGGCTCGAACCGCGAGACCATGCGCGCGCAGTTCCTGGAGTTCTTCAGTGGGGCGGACTGGAACGCGAACGAGCGGCTGAACGAGGAGATCGCGGCGCTGCGCGACGACATCGCACCCACCTGGCTGCAGGAACCGCTGTCGATCGAGGCCACGGCGGATCGCTTCGTGCGCTCGGCGCTGCGGGAGACCTTCGTGAAGCTCTGCCGCGGCTCGGTGGGCGAGTACCTCGAGCGCTTCGGTTTCCGCAGCGACCTGCTGAAGGCGATGTACGCGGTGACCGACGGCTTCAGCGGCCTGCACGGCGGCTGGGACACGCCCGGCACCGGCATGAACTTTCTGGTGCACAACATGTGTCGACTGCCCGGCGCCGACGGCACCTGGATGATCGTGCGCGGCGGCATGGGCGCGATCACGCAGCAGCTGGCGGACAAGGTGCGCACCGCGGGTGGCGAGATCCGTCTGGGCGCGGGCGTGGAACGACTGCTGGTGCGTGAAGGCGTGGCGGAAGGCGTGCAGCTCTCGAACGGACAGGAAGTGCGCGCGAAGACCGTGCTGGTGAACGCCGATCCGTTCAAGCTGCGCGCGATGCTCGGTGACGCGAACCTGCCTGAAGCGTGGAAACGCCGCGTGGACGGCTATCGCCGCGACGGCACCACCTTCAAGGTGAATCTGGCGTTGAACGGGCTGCCGAAGTTCACCTGCCTGCCAGAAGACCGCGGGCAGTACGGGCCGACGATCCATCTGCTGCCGGACGAGCCCGACGTGATGCGTCTGATGCGCGAGGGCTACGCCGACGTCTGCGCGGGGCGACTGCCGCAGTTCCCCACCATCGAGTGGTACATCCACACCACCGTCGATCCGACCCTGAAAGATGATGCCGGCCGTCACAACAGCGCGCTGTTCGTGCAGTGGGTGCCGTACGCGATCGCGGGATCGAGCTGGGACGCCGAGCGCGAGCGCTATGCGCGCCATCTGCTGTCGATCTGCGATCGCTTCGCGCCGGGCACGAGCGATCTGGTGCAGGACATGTTCGTGCTGGCACCGCCCGACATCGAGCGGCACTTCGGCATCACGCGCGGGCACATCCACCATGTGGACAACGGCTTCGGCTTCGCCGATCGCCTGCCGCACGCCACGCCGGTGGCGGGAGCGTATTCGTGCAGCGCGGGAACGCATCCGGCCGGCAGCGTGATCGGCAGCGCCGGCTACATCGCGGCGAAGCGCGCGCTGGCAGACCTGGGTCTTGCGGCACGACGATGAGCGAGCCCTTGGCGATCTCGATCCGCACCGCGAGTGAAGGCGACATTCCCGTGCTGCGCGCGCTGGCCGATCGCATCTGGAACGAGTGCTATCCGGGCATGATCACCCTGGAGCAGATCCGCTACATGCTCGGGTGGATGTATTCGCCCGAACGGATTTCCGAGGAGATGCGCCGAGGCGTGCGCTGGGCGATCGTCGAGACCACGGAACCTGTCGGCTATCTGGCGCTCGAGCGTGACGCGGACGGCGTGGTGCACCTGCACAAGCTGTACCTCGATCGTGCGCTGCAAGGCCACGGCATCGGACAGGCGATGCTGCGCCATGTCGAGCGCGAGGCGCGCCGCGAAGGCGCACGATCGATCGAGCTGCGCGTGAACAAGGGCAACGCGCGTGCGCTGGCGGCCTATGCGCGCGCGGGCTTCCGCGTCGAGCGTTCGTTGGTGGCCGACATCGGCGGCGGCTTCATGATGGACGATCACGTGCTGCGGCTTGCACTGCCGCAACGCTGAATCTCACGGCTCGAGCTGGGGCAGCAGGCGCTCGGGCTGGGCCTCGTCCGCTTCTGGAATGGCCGCGGCGCGCCCGGATGCGAGCGAGCCAAGCCATGGACGCGCCGAGGGTCGCAGCGCGTACAACACCACCTCTCGAAGACTGTCGATGCGAGCGAGGCGCGTGGGGTCGGTGCTGGTGCGCAACGCGGTGAGCAGCACCTCCAGCGAGATACCCTGTGCGCGTGCGAACCGCTCGAGCGCCTCACGACCGGGCGCCCCGACCTTCGGGGCCGCGATCCGATCGAGCTGTTGCCGCTCCGCTGCGGCGAGCAGTTGCGCCAGTGCCAGTGCGCTGGCGCGTGTCATGTCGACTGGCCCCTCGATGGCCGCACCAAGTGCCTGTGCGCGCTCGATCCACGCCTCCTGTGAACCGGATTTCTGGTTCGCGTTCGCAAGAAGCAGCGCTGCCGACAGCGCCAACGACGGATCCGCAACCACCGCCTGACGCAGGAGATCAACCTGGCGAGACGCCTGAGCGGGATTCGACGCATCAAGCGCCTCCGCTCGGGCGAACGCGTCGGCACCCAAGGCGACGTTGGCGACGGGTGTCGCGACCGCGGGTCGCGCGGCCATCGACGCGCCAAGCGCCGCCAGTCGCGCACGCGCGATCGCGTCGAGTGACAGGCCGGCCTGCATGATGGAATCCATGCTGCGGGCACGCGCGCGAGACACGGCGCTGATCTCGGCCGCCACCCCCTCGAACGCGCCCGGCTGCTGCACCGAGCGTCGAGCCGCCTCGAGATCCGCGATCAGCCCGAGCGCCGCGGCGAACGCACGCGGCCCCGTGGGCGCCATCCGTTCCAGACGGCGCAGACGCGCAGGCGCGCCCTGCACGATGGCATCGAGTGGAGGGAGCGGCCGAAGCGACGCGGACGCGGCCACGACACGACGCGCCGCACGCCAGGCCGCCGCACCCGACTCGGACGGTGTGGTCGCTCCGCCGATCCAGAGCGCGAACTCGGCATCGAGGCGTGCCAACGACGCAGCCACGCCTTCCATCGCCTCTCCGGTCGGCAGCGAGGACAGGATCGACGCGAGCGCCTCGGCGCGCAAGGATGGCACATCCTCCGTCGGCAGGTCGTAACCACCGATGTCCTGCAGCATGTCGAGGGCATGGCGAGGATCGGCCGTCACGGCGACCTCGCGCGCGATGGCCAACCGCATGGATGGCGACTCAAGCATGGACTCCCGAATGATCTGCTGCGCAAGCTGACGCTCTTCCTTGGAGGCCGAAGAGAGCCCACGGAACGCGAGTGCGGTGGTGTCGGCTCGGGACAACTCGGCGGCACCCTCGGCGCGAAGCGACTGCAGCGCCTGCATGCGGACTTCCGTCCGCTGCGCCGAGAGTTGCTTCACCCAACGATCCTCCTGTTCCTGCTCGGTCTCACGCAGCGTGGCCACCTCGGGCGTGGTGAACGGGGCGACCTGCGCGGGATCGCGTCGCGCGACAAGCGCGTCGATCCGCCGCAGCAGCACAAGGCGATCGGACAGCGCGTCGAGCCTTCGCCCCAGCGGTGCATCCGCCGGAGGGAGAGGCACCTGCAGCGCGTCGAGCAGCGGCTTCCATGCGGGGCCCGCGGCCTCGGTTCCAAGCGCCAGCCATTGCGCGGCCAGCTGAGTGCGCGTCGCCATCGAGTCACGCTCGCCGACCAGCAGCCGCTCCTGTGTTGGCGTGCCCACGCTTCGCCACACGCCACCAAGCGCCCACAGCCGATCCGAGGGAATGCTGGAATCCCTCAGCCATGTGGCCATCCGCTCGATGACTTCGGTGAAGTCCGCCTCGTCTGGCCCGGTCGGCAACGTGCGCACCAGCGAGCCCAACGCGTCGGCGGCGACACCCTGGCTGTCGAGACGCGCCGTCGATCGAAGGAGTCCATCGATCGCCAGGAGCGCCAGTTCCACGCGCGCGCCTGGGCGCTCGACCTGACGCACGGCCTCGAGCCAACCGGTCCAACGATCACGCGACTGTGGCTGCGCGATCTCGGAGACCAGCACGGCGATCTGCGACGCAGCCCATGCAGCGAGCGCCTCGTCGGCGCTGAGCGCCACCCCCGATGTGAAGGCGCGATCCCCCGCCACGGCGGGCGAGAGACGATCGCGGAGCGCGATCTGCGCTTCCAGCATCGCCGCGAGCGCCCGCGCAAGCATGGCACCGCGAGCATCCGACGCCTCGGCGGCCGCGCGATCGACGCCACCTCGCATCGCCGCGAGTTCTTCGGGAGTCGTGGCGAGCGCCATCCACGCAGCAAGGGACTCCAACACCGCCTCGCGACGTTCCATGGGCATGGACACCCAGCCGCCAGCCAGCGCCGCGAACGTGTCGCGCCAAGCCTGAAGATCCGCGGCCTCCAGTGATCCCTCGGCCCGCGGACCAAGTGGCTCGATCACGCTCACGACGGGCGCGACCGCATCCGGTGCGAGCGCGGGCGGTGTGGGGAACGAGACGGGTGGCGGCGGAAGCGTGCGCTCGGGTGCCGCGGTCGGCTCGCGCGCGACGACCTCCGCTGGCGGAGCCTGTCGACCCGGGAGCGAGCTCACGCGCTCGATCAGCAGACGCAGCAGCGCAATCGAGAGCGCCAATCCGATCACGACCAGCGCCGTGACGATCCACCGCGTCGAACGAGGCGCCGGAGCGGGAAGCGCTGGCGGCGGTGTCAAGGTCGGCACGGGTGTCGGTGCCACACGGATCGACAGCACGACCTCGAGGATCCGCGCGAGTTCCGCCTCGCCAATGCCCTCGGTGCGCGCCCACGCCACCAAGGCCGCACGCGTGCGCGCGTTCCAACCGCCGGTGTGCGCAAGCAACTCGCGAACGCGCGCCACGCGATCCTCGAACGCGGTCATGGCTTCACGCCCTCGGCGGCCTGCACCAGCCTGGGTCCCCACGGCGCGGGTCCGCCATCCGGCACCAGCGTGAGATGCTGCTCGAGCATGCGACGCGCACGCGCAGCGTCCACGGCCAGCAGCGCGCCATGCAGTCGCCAGCGTGCCTCGGCCCATGGCTCGCTTCCCTGCGGAAGGGATCCGCTGATCCGCTGCAGGCGCTCGATCGCCTCATTCATCAGGCCCGCCGCGCACAGCGCCTCGGCGGCCGCGAAGTCCTCGGCGCGCGAGGCGGCTCGCTCCACGACCAGGGCCTTCACGACACGCGTGGCAAGATCGGGTGGCAGTGCGACGCCCTCGTCGGCGGCGCGGAGCATGGCGCGTGCCGCTCGGTCCCGCGCGACGGCGCGAAGAGCCTCGTCGGATGGATCCGACTCGATCACCAGCAGCGCCAGATCCAGCGCCGCAAGCGTCGCCTCGGGGCCCGCGACCGAGGCCAGCGCGAAGGAAGCGGCAAGCGCCGCGCGTGACGATTCCGGCTGCGGGATCTGCGCCAGCAGCGCACGCACCATGGCGGCCTCGCCCTGGAAGGCACGGACCTGCACCAGCGCGCTTTGAACGGCCGGATCGGTCTGATCCTCGGGGCGCAACGCGATCGCTGCCTGCCGTGCCGCGTCGACATCGAGTGCGCGTACCGCCGCGATGAGGCGCCAGCGCGAGACCTCGGGCGCGTGCACGACCGGATCAAGCGCGCGCAGCGCTCGCTGCGCCGCAGCCTGTGCCCCCGCCGAGTCCGCGGGTGCGCCGGCCAGAATGCGTCGGGCGGCCTCACATCGAGCATCCGCAAGGAACGGATCGGTGGTTGGAACGTCAAGCAGCACGGCGATCGCGAGCGCATCGGAGCTCCAACCTCCCAGTCGGCTTGTCCATGCCGCCACGCGACCCGCGTAGGGCCCCTTCGGATCCCGCTCGCGCTGACGCGTCAGCAGATCCAGCTTGCGCGCGCGCGCTGCTTCGTCCTGCGCGGGGGCGCTGAGCGCAGCAAGCCAGAGGCACTCTGGCGCGAGCGCGGGACTGGCGTTGGCCGCGGCCTCGAACGCCGCGCTGGCCTCGGCCATGGCGCCCGCAGCGCGATGCGCCCAGCCCATCGCACGCAGCGCATCGGCACGCATCGAGGCAGGCGCGGCGTCGCCGGCTTGGGCGAGTCCACGCGCCAGTTGCTCCGCCGCCTCGCGCGCCTCCTCCGGCTCGCCTCGCTGCCATGACGCGAGCCGCCGATCCGACTGCCGCAATCCTTGCGCGAGCCCCTGCAGCGGACCGCTGGCACCCTCCAGACCCGCGAGCCATTCCGCGCGGCCTTGCGGATCCATGGCCGCCACGGCCGCCGCGACCACAGCCGAACCGTCGGCCCCCTGCACGCGACTGGCGGTGCGCGCCGCCGCGATCGCGAGGGACGACGGCATGCCTCGCGCCTGCATGCGTTCGATGGCCGCACGCATCGCGGCCGCGTCGCGCGCCTCGATCGCGAAACCCAGCCGCCAGAGGGGCACGCGTCGCGCGGCGTCGGTTCCGGTGGCCCCTGTCTCGATCGCCTGCAACCAGGCGTCCGCGTCGGCCGTGCGCCCGGCCACCTGCAGGGTGACGGCGAGTCCCAGCGCCGCGTCGGCGCCGAGTTCGGTCTTCAGGAGATCCTGACTGGCGTCCGCGGGTGCCGGCGACTCGGATTCGATGTCGATCAGGCGCGCGAACTGGATCATGGCGCGCTGGATCTCAAGGTCGGCCTTGCGACGATCCCTCGCGCGGGCAGGAATGTTGCGGTCGATCCACGCCTGAAGCGTGCGCTGCCACGCCTCGAGCAACTGCGCCGGCTCGCGCAGCACGCTGCCACGATCACGATTCGCCCCGCTTGCGGCCATGCGCGACTGGATCGGACGAAGGGCGTCCTCCACGCGGCCCAGCGCCTCGAGGCCGTCGCGCAACGCGGTCGCGTCGTCCGGATCGCCCCGAAGTGCGTCGATGCGCAGAGCGGCCAGTCCAAGATCCTGTCGCGCGACCTCGAGACGCGGCCGCATCGCCGACGGATCCTGCGGAGGCAACGCGGACACGACCAGTCGTAGCAGTTCGGCGCGCTCCTTCGTGGACATCGAGGGATCCGCCTGATACAGCACCCCCTCTGCGCCGAGCGCCTTCGCGGCCTCCATGCGGACCGATGCCGCCCCCGCACGCAGTCGCTCGATCCACCATTGCCGCAGCGTGGAGGAGAGGCCGTGGCGCTCGGCGAACGAGCGAAGCGACTCGCCAGCCGCGGACGCGGCCAGCGACAGCACGCATGCACATGCGATCGCGCTAGGGAGCCGGTGCATAGCTGACCCGTTCGAAGCCCGCGTCGCGCACCGCCTGCAGCGCGGCGGCCGCATCGCCCGCGTTCGGACCCGCATGCATGCGCACCGCCGCGCCCGGAGGCTTGGGCATGCCGACGAGCGCGTCGCGCAGCGCCCCGATGTCGTTGATCCGCCGACCCGCCACGCGATACCACGCCGCGCCTGGTGCACCCTGCACGTCCACGACGACCGCCTGCAGGTCGCCAGCGGCGCCTCCGGTGGTCCCGAGTGCACCGGTCAGCCGCCCCTCCACGCGGGAGGCCCCGGCCGTGACCAGGAAGAAGCTCAGCAGCAGGAACGTCGCGTCGATCATGCTGACCAGATTGATGGCCGGCCGACCGCGCCCGCCGCCTCGGATCGTGCCGAACCTCATGGCGCGTTCTCCCGCTGGGTCGCCAACTGGAACGCGCCCGCACCACCGGCCCGCAGCGCGATCGCCACCGCGTTCAGCGCGGCCACGGGCGCGTCGCGATCGGCGCGCACCACCGGCGCCTTCGACACGCCGCGCGCCACCGCGCGCTTCGCAAGCTCGGTGATTGCCGCCGGACCCACCTCGGCGTCACCCACCAGCATGGATCCATCGGCGCGCACGATCACCACCAGACCCGCCTGCGAAGCGCGGTCCTCCTGCTCGCCCGACTCGATCGGCAGACGCACCTCACCTCGGGTGCGTGCGGCCATCTGCGCCGTCACGAGGAAGAAGATGAGCAGCAGGAACGTGACGTCGATCATCGGCGTCATGTCCAGCTCGAGCAGTGGGCGTCGTGGCCCGCCGAACTTCATGCGGGGCCGCCTCCCTCGATCAGCAGCGCGAACGATTCGGCGATGTCACCGGCTTCGGCGGCCACGGCCTCGACGCGATTGCGCAGGAAGGCGTGCGCCGCGGTGCACGGGATCGCGACCACCAGTCCCTGGAATGTGGTGATGAGCGCCAGCGAGATGTTGCTGGCCAGCGACTCGTAGTACGCCGCATCGTTCACGGCGCTGGCGGCGACCCCCTCGAACGCGCCGATCATGCCCTGCACCGTGCCAAGAAGTCCGAGGAGCGGCGCCACGCTGGCGATCACGGCGATGACGTCGATCCAGCGATACAGGCGCGCGGTCTCGGCGTCGCCCGCCTGCTGCATCGCCTCGCGAACCTGCAGCATGCCCAGTGTGCCGGATCCGGCCTTCGCGATCCCGGCCCCCAGGATCCGCGCGATGTAGCAGTCGCCCGCATGCGTCTTGCAGAGTTCCCGCGCACGCGGAAGCCGGCGCCCGGCGACCTCGCGGCGGCATTCCTCGACCAACGGCCGCGGGATCAGCGCGGCGCGGCGCAGCAACGCGAGTTGCGCCACGACCACGCCGAGCGCGACCACGCTCAAGGCGACGATCACGTAACCGATCACGCCTCCATCGGTGATGAACTTCAGCAGGCTGGACGAGGCGAGCAGGATCGTTGGGTTCATGGGGTCTCCTCATCGGCCGCGACGCGCAAGCGCGACGCCTCGGCCGGATCGATCGATTCAAGCGCGGCTGCCGCGCGCCGCAGCGCGCTGGCGCGAAGCCACGGTGCCACATCCAGCGTGGCGGCGCACTGCACGAAGCGCAGGCTGGCGGTGCGTGGATCGGGGCGCGCTCGCCGCAGCAGCGCCTCGCCCTCGAACCAATGGCAGAGCGGCTGCAACGCGGCGGCCTCTCGCGCACTTGCGCGCACGGCCGCGACAGCGGCTTCGGCATCGCCCGCGCGCGCGGCCAGTGCCGCCTGCAGGAACGCCACGCGCCGCCGCGCCACTTTCGCGTTCTCTGCGGGCATCGTCACGTCGATGCCCGGCCGCGCGGGATCAAGGAGACGCGCCGCGAGCCGCAGCCACGCCCCCGCCTCTTCCTGCGCCTCCGGACTTTCCGCAAGCGACTTCGCCAGCGCTGCGCCCTCGCTTGACTCGCCCGTGGGAAGCACCCGGGGGGGAAGTCCGCTTGCCGCGTCAATCCACGCCTGATCCGACCGCGACGCGGAGAGGTGTGCGGGCAGCATGACACCCGCGCGCTCCGCGCATGCCACCGCCTGCACGCAGAGGGCGAACGCCTCATCCAACCTTCCCTGCTGCCACGCGATGCGGCCACGCGCGTCCAACCACGCCGCACGCGCCGCACCCTGATCGATCGCGGGACATGCGACCCCTTCGAGCGCACGCGACGCCCCTTGCGCATCCCCGCGCGCCAGCCGCGACTGCGCAAGCTGCAGCGGCTCCTGCGCTGCGGCGAACACGGTCAGCAGCGTGCACGCCAGCAGCCTCATGGGCGCCTCCCCGTCAGCGGGACAAAGCGGAACTGACCTCCGGTCGCCTTCGAGATCGGCTCCAGCTGCTGCGCCGCATCGGCGTCTCCGAACGCGATGCAGTGCACCGGCACGGTCTTGCCACGCACCACCACGCGCTGCGCGATCCACGCGGGATCCTCGGGTGGAATGCGGCCATCCGTCAGGAAGAAGATCGCGTCGGGTGGCGTGGGCTCGCCCATCACCTTCTCGAAGGCGACCTGCGGCGTGGTCCCGCCGCTGGCGACGGCCGACTGCAGCCATGTCTGCACGCGCTGCAATTCGCTTGCACGCGCCTTCGCGAAGCCCCGATCGGGAAAGAGCTGCACGGAGGTGTCGAACAAACAGATCCGGAACTGCGCGAAGTCGGGCAGCGATCCGACGCTGCGAAGCAGTTCCGCAAGCGCCATGTCCATCTTCGTGGGGCCGACCGCGCCACCGCCACGGTTGGTCATGCTGCCGCTCTTGTCCAGGATGAACGCGAAGCGTCGACCGGATCCGCGGGCGCCGAAGAAGGTCGACGTGGCCACGCCGCCCGTGCCCCCACCCGCGCCGATCGAGACCGCGCCGGGTGCCGCGGGCCCGGCGGCGTCGGTCGACAGCGAGGTCTGATCGCCGGACTGCGTCGCATCCTGCACCGCGGCAGGCTCGCTGGTCTGCTCCCACGAGACTTCGGCCTCCGTGGTCGGCTCCAGATCCATGGGCGACGGCGGCATCTCGCGGGGACCGGGATCGACTTCCTGGGGTCCCGCCGCTTCGGCGCCGGGAAGGGCCGCGTCGATCAGCACCGCCTGTCGAACCGGCGCGGGCGCGGCGGTCAGGATTCCCGAAAGCCACAGCGCCAGCGCCAGATGCAGCGGAATCGACAGGCAGAGCGCCGCCAGCAGGATGGGCCAGCTCGACCGGCGCCGAGGGCGTCCGGACGCATCGGATTCGGCCGTCGGGGGTTGGGCCGCGAGCACGCGTGGCTCTCCTGAGGACAAGTGGAAGGGACCGGACGCCTCCGGATTCTACGGATCCGGTGGCCCCGACTCGCTTGACCGATTGCCCCGCTGCCCGTTGAATCGGCGCCATGCCAACCCCCTACAAGCGCGTCGTGCTCAAGGTCAGCGGCGAGAGCTTCGCGCAGGAGGGCCAGCTTGGCATCAGCCCCGACGAGCTCTCGGTGATCGCGGGCGAGATCGTGCAGGCCAAGCGCGCGAGTCCCGACACGCAGATCGCCGTGGTGGTGGGTGGCGGCAACATCATCCGTGGCGCGCGCCTGGCCGAGACCGGCCGCATCGCGCAGTCGACCGCCGACTACATGGGCATGCTCGGTACGGTGATCAACGGCCTCGCGTTGCGCGAGGCGCTGGAGTCGCAGGGCATCCCCAGCCGCCTGCTCACGGCGCTGCAGATCACGGCGGTGGCGGAACCTTTCATCCGTGCGCGTGCCATGCGCCACATGGAGAAGGGCCGCGTGATCGTGCTGGCCGCCGGCACCGGCAATCCCTTCTTCACCACCGACACCTGCGCGAGCCTGCGCGCGGTCGAGTTGCAGGCACAGGTGCTGCTGAAGGCCACGAAGGTCGACGGCATCTACACCGCCGATCCGCGCAAGGATCCGAAGGCCATCAAGTACGAGCGCCTGAAGTTCAGCGAAGTGCTTGAGAAGCGTCTGGCTGTGATGGACCTGACCGCGATGACCATGTGCATGGAGCACAAGCTGCCGGTCGAGGTCTTCAACTTCCGCGCGACTGGCAACGTGAAGCGCGCCGTGCTGGGCGAGCGCGTGGGCACGCTGGTGACCGACGGCTGAACGCGGCCGCGGCACGGGGAAACCGGGCCCCCGCTATCCTCGCGCATCTTTCCAAAGGAGATCGCCTTGGACCTGGACACCATCCTGCTGGAATGCGAAGAGCGCATGGAGAAGAGCGTCGACTACCTGACGCGTGAGCTGCGCGGCATGCGCACGGGCCGCGCCAACACGGCGATGCTCGAGTACGTGAAGGTGGACTACTACGGCAGCCTGACGGACCTGCGTGAGTTGGCGGCGATCAACGTGGCCGAGGCCACGCAGCTGCTGGTGAAGCCCTTCGATCCGGGTGCGAAGTCCGAGATCGTGAAGGCCATCGAGAAGTCGGGGCTGGGGCTGAATCCGATGACCGAGGGCAACCAAATCCGCATCAACGTGCCCGCGCCCAGCTCCGATCGCCGCAAGCAGCTGGCGGTGCAGGTGAAGAAGCTCGCCGAGGAGAGCAAGATCACGATCCGCAACGAGCGCCGGGACGCCAACAAGGCGATCGACGGACTGGAGGCGGACAAGAAGGCTGGCGTGACCGAGGACATGGCCAAGAGCGCCAAGGAGGATGTGGACGACTTCACCAAGAAGCACACAGAGAAGGTCGATGAGCTCGCCGCGAAGAAGGTGGCCGAGATCGAGGAGGTCTGATCTCCCGTGCGCTGCCCCTTCTGCGGCGAAGACGAGGACAAGGTGATCGACAGCCGTCCCAGCGAGGACGGCTCCGCGATCCGGCGCCGCCGCGAGTGCCTGAAGTGCCAGAAGCGCTTCACCACCTACGAGCGCCTGGAGCGCACGGCGCGCCTGACCGTGATCAAGCGTGACGGCAGCCGCGTGTCCTTCGACAACGGCAGCCTGCTGCGCGGCCTGCAGGCGGCCTGCGGCAAGCGACCGATCGCGCAGGACGCAAAGGACCGACTGGTGCAGGAACTCGAGGACGAACTGCACCGCGACTTCGACCGCGAGGTCGAGAGCGCCGAGATCGGTCGCCGTCTGGCCGCGCGCCTGCGCGACCTGGATCCGATCGCCTACGTGCGCTTCGCGAGCGAGCACTACGGCTTCGCCAGCATCGAGGAATTCGCCGCCGAGATGGTGGCGCTGCAGAACCGTCCGCGACCGCTCGCCAACGAGCGCGAGCTCTTCCCCAGCACCAAGCCCGAACGACCCTGACATGCCCGTCATCACGCTGCCCGATGGATCCAAGCGCACCTACGACAAGCCCGTGACCGCGGCGCAGGTCGCGGCCGACATCGGCGCGGGCCTGGCGAAGGCGGCCGTGGGCACGAAGGTCGACGGCGAACTGCGCGACCTGTCCACCTCGCTCGAGAAGGACTGCGCACTCGCGATCGTCACGCCGAAGAAGCGCGAGGGCGGCGCCGACGCCGACGCGCTGTTCCTGATCCGTCACAGCACCGCGCACGTGATGGCCGAGGCGATCCAGCGGCTCTTTCCGCAGGCGAAGCTCGTGTACGGCCCACCGCTCGAGACCGGTTTCTACTACGACATCAGCTTCGAGGGCGGCAAGGCGATCAGCGCCGACGACTTCGCGGCGATCGAGGCGGAGATGGCCAAGATCGTGGCCGAGAACCGCCCCTTCACGCGCTACGAGATGCCCGCGGCCAAGGGCATGGACAAGCTGAAGTCAGAAGGCAGCAAGTTCAAGCTGGACAACGCCGAGCGTGCCTGCGAGGCCGGCAGCACCGCGCTCAGCTGGTACGCCACCGGAGAACCCGGCAAGAACTGGGAAGACCTCTGCCGCGGCCCGCACGTGCCCACGACCGGCAAGATCGGCGCCTTCAAGGTGATGAGCCTGGCGAGCAGCTACTGGAAGGGCGACGAGACGCTCGACCGTCTCACGCGCGTCTACGGCACCGCCTTCGCCACCAAGGACGAGCTTGCCGCGCACCTGATTCAGCTTGACGAGGCGAAGAAGCGAGACCATCGCGTGCTGGGCAAGCAGCTGCGCCTGTTCCACATCGACGAGATGGTGGGACAGGGCCTGATTCTGTGGACGCCCAACGGCAGCATCGTGCGCCAGGAGCTGCAGAACTTCATCAGCGACGAGCTGCGCAAGCAGGGCTACACGCAGGTCTTCACGCCGCACATCGGCAAGCTCGACCTGTATCGCACCAGCGGGCACTTCCCCTACTACCGTGAGAGCCAGTATCCGCCGGTGATCGAGCACGAGCAGATGGCGGCGCTCGCAAAGGAAGGCTGCAGCTGCGGCGAGCTCGCGAACCGGCTCGAGAAGGGCGAGATCGACGGCTACCTGCTGAAGCCGATGAACTGCCCGCACCACATCCGCATCTTCGCGAGCAGCCCGCACAGCTACCGCGACATGCCGGTGCGCCTGTGCGAGTTCGGCACGGTGTACCGCTGGGAGCAGTCGGGCGAGATCGGCGGCATGACGCGCGTCCGCGGCTTCACGCAGGACGACGCCCACCTCTTCTGCCGCGAGGACCAGGTGGCGGACGAGCTGCTGGGCTGCCTGAGCCTGGTGAAGCTCATCTTCGGCACGCTCGGCATGAACGAGTACCGCGTGCGCGTGGGCCTTCGTGATCCGGACAGTGCGAAGTACGTGGGCGACCCGAAGAACTGGGACAAGGCCGAGGAAGCGTGCCGCGTGGCGGCGAAGACGCTCGGCGTGCCCTTCAGCGAGGAACCGGGCGAGGCGGCCTTCTACGGCCCAAAGATCGACTTCGTGGTGAAGGACGTGATCGGTCGCAGCTGGCAGCTCGGCACGGTGCAGGTGGACTACAACCTGCCCGAGCGCTTCGACCTGTCGTACATCGGCGCCGACAACCAGCCGCACCGCCCGGTCATGATCCACCGCGCGCCCTTCGGCAGCATGGAGCGCTTCATCGGCTGCCTGATCGAGCACTTCGCGGGCGCGTTCCCGCTGTGGCTCGCCCCCGAGCAGGTGCGCGTGATGCCCATCAGCGAGAAGAGCGCCGACTACGCGCGCGAGCTGCACGCGGCGCTCGTGGCGAAGGGGCTGCGTGCCACGCTCGACGAGAGCAACGACCGCATCCAGGGCAAGATCAAGCAGGCCGCTGACATGAAGGTGCCCTACTGCGCCGTGGTCGGCCCGCGCGACGCCGAGGGCCGCAAGGTGAGCGTGCGTGCGTTCGGCATCGAGGCGAACCTGGGCGAGATGGGCTTCGACGCGTTCGTGGAGGGGCTTGCCGAGGAGCACCACAGCCGCGGACAGTCGACGGTGAAGGCGAGCTTCGCGAAGTGACTGTCGCGCCCCTGCCCCTGCCGCAGTTCGCGCAGGCTCGTCAGGCGCGCACGTTCACACGACCACCGCGCGCCCCCGACGCCGTGCATGCCGCGGGCCGCATGCTGGACTCGCATGGCCGCACGATCCGCGACCTGCGCCTCAGCCTGACCGACCGCTGCAACTTCCGCTGCACCTACTGCATGGAGCCGGACGTGCGCTTCGCCGCACCCGAGTCACTGCTGCAGGCCGAAGATTTCGTGCGCCTGGCGCGCGTGGCCGCCCGCCTTGGCGTGACCAAGATCCGGCTGACCGGCGGCGAGCCCACGCTGCATCCCGCGCTCGGCGAGATCATCGCCGGCATCCGCGTGCATACCGGCTGCGAGATCGCGCTCACCACGAACGGCTCGATGCTGGATCGCGCGTCGCTGCGCGCGTGGAGAGTGGCGGGACTCGATCGTGTCACGATCAGCCTGGACACGCTGCGCCCCGATCGGTTCGCGCACATCACGCGATCGACCTGCTCGCCACAGCGCGTGCTTGCGGCGATCGAGGACTGCCTTGCGGAGGGGCTCGGACCGGTGAAAGTGAACGCGGTGCTCGTGCGCGGCGTGAACGACGACGAGGCCGCGGATCTCGCCGCGCTGGCGCGCCGACCCGGTGTGGAGATGCGCTTCATCGAGTGGATGCCGCTCGACTCGGGCCGCACGTGGGATCCGGATCGATGGGTGAGCGCGGCGGAAACCTGCGCCATGATCGAGCGGCGCTTTCCGCTGGTGTCCTTGCCGACCGCTGATCCCTCCAGCACCGCGCGCACCTTCGCCTTCGCCGACGGCACGCCGGGAAGCGTGGGGTTCATCGCGCCGGTGAGTTCGCCGTTCTGCGGCGCGTGCAGCCGGCTTCGCGTGACCGCCGACGGCATGGTGCGGCCGTGCCTCTTCAGCGTGCAGGAATGGGACATCCGGCCTGCGCTGCGATCGGGCCACGACGCGGATGTGGCGGCGTTCCTGATCGACGCGACCCACACGAAGCAGCCCGGCCACGGCATCACGCAGCCGGGCTTCGAGCCGCCGCCGCGAACCATGTCCGCGATCGGGGGCTGACCCATGAGCGAAGCGATGCTCGCGGTGATGGCGCTGCTCTTCCTCGTGATCGGCGCGCTGTACGCCAGCGTGGGCCATGCGGGCGCGAGTGGCTATCTGGCGGTGATGGCGCTGCTGAACGTGCCCATGTCACTCATGCGGCCGACGGCGCTGCTTGTGAACGTGTGTGTGGCTTCGATCGCATGTGTGCAGTTCGCGCGTGCGGGGCACTTTCGCTGGAGGCTCTTCTGGCCGTTCGCGATCGCGGCCGTGCCTGCCGCGTTCGTGGGTGGCATGCTGTCACTTCCGGCGCGGTCGATGCAGCTGCTGATCGGCGTGGTGCTGGCGCTCGCGTGCCTGCGCATGGCATGGGAGACCTTCGGCGGACGGTTCGCGAACCGCCCCACACGCCCACCCACGAGACCGGTGGCGATCGGCACCGGCGGTGTGCTTGGATTCGTGGCGGGTCTGACCGGCACCGGTGGAGGCATCTTCCTGAGTCCACTGATGCTGGTCTGCCGGTGGGCCGACACCAAGCGCACCGCGGCGACAAGCGCGCTCTTCATCCTGGTGAACTCGGTGGCGGGCCTTGGCGGAGTGTCGCTACGGGGCGGACTTTCCGCGCCGCATCTGGCGCTTCTGGCCTGTTGCGCAGGCGCGGGTGGCGTGATCGGCGCGTGGTGGGGAAGCCGGCGCGCGGCACCGCGCAGTCTCTATGCCGCGCTCGCGTGCGTGCTGCTGCTGGCCTCGGCGAAACTGCTGCTCGGCTAGGCGCCCGCCCAGACGGGCCGCTTCCAGATCGGGACATCGCGCTTGAGGGCGTCGATGAACTCCGTCATGGCAGCGATCGCCGGCGCGCGATGCGCGGCATGCACCTCAAGCACGAACGAGACCTCGCCGACCCGCACGCGACCGCGACTGTGCAGCGCGACGATCGCCTGCAGGCCGTGGCGCGTGCCGATCGAATGCGCCAGCGTCGCGAGCCCCTGCTCCGCCATCGATTCGTAGACCTCGTAGTCAAGGGCCTCCAGCGTGCGCACGCGATCCTGATGCGGATCGTTCTCGCGCCGACGCACCACGCCCTCGAAGGACACGCGTGCGCCGGTCTCGTCGGGAGCGCCCGCGAGATCACGATCCGCGCGCGCCTGCGCGAGATTCTCCGCTATCACCGGCCCCTCGACGATGCGCGTGACGACCCTCATCCGCCCGACACCATCGCGATCAGGGCCAACTCGTCATCGACCGTCACCAACGCATCGGCCTGCGCGAACGCATGATTGACCGCCAGCCGCGCACCCGGCAGCGCGAAGGCGATCTCGGGTCGCTGCGTGGCAAGCGCATCAAGCACGATCCGCACCGTCGCCGCAGCCGGCACATGCACGCACGCACGGGCGGTACCGGCCGCGCGCGCCGCAGGCCCGAACAGCAGCACATTCACGCTGAATCCTTCAGGTTCATGCACACGGCGAGTGTACGATCGCCCTTCGCATGAGCTTCCGCGGTTCGCCTTTCGCCTTCGAATCGCCTGCGCGCGCGATCGACGCGCTGTGCGCGGAACTTGGTGATGGCCTCGCGCTGCAGGAGCGGGTTCCGCTTGCGGACTGCATCGGACGCTTTCTTGCCGAGGAGGTCGCGCTGGACCGCGACAGCCCCGCCTTCGACAACGCGATGATGGATGGCTACGCCGTGCGCGCGTCGGACCTGCCGGCAACCGGCGGATTCCGCCTGCAGGTGGAGGCGGAGGCGCGAATCGGCCAGCCCCCGCCACATGCCGCCGCGGGTGCCGCGATCCGCATCGCGACGGGCGCACCACTGCCCGTGGCGTGCGACCTGGTGCTGCCACGCGAGCGCGTGCACGAACGTCCCGACGGTGCGGCGGTGCAGTGGATCGAGGGATCGATCGACGCCACGCATGCGCCGCGCGCAGGCGATCATGTTCGTCGCCGTGGCGAGAACGCGAAGGCGGGCTCGGTCGTTCTGCGGGGCGGCGAATGCCTGTCGATGGCTTCGATCGGGACGCTTGCGACCGTCGGCTGCCACACACCAGCCGTGCGTGTGCGCGTGCGCGTGGCGATCGTGACGACCGGCGAAGAGCTGGTGTGTTCAAGCGAGACACCGGGGCCCTACGCCATCCGTGACTCGAATGGTCCGGCGCTTGCGACCGCACTCGCGGCCCGACGCTGGATCCACGCAAGTACTCCCATGCACGAGCCCGGCGATGAACACACGCTTGCCATGTGTCTTGGCGAACTGGCGGCCTCGCACGACGCGATCCTGATCTGCGGCGGCGTGTCCATGGGACATCGCGATCCGGTGCGTACCGCGCTCGAGGCCCTGCATGCTCGCGTCATCTTCCACGGCCTGCCGCAACGGCCGGGCAAGCCGGTGCTGGGTGCGATGGTTCCACATGCCAGACGATCGCTGCCCGTGCTCGCGCTGCCGGGAAATCCGCTTTCGGCGCTCGTGTGCTGCGAGCGCATCGCGATTCCGGTGCTTGCGAAGCTCGCGAACGGTCGACTTCCCGCGACCCCTGCCGTGATGCTCGACCGTGCCGATGGACGAACCCTCCCCATGTGGTGGCATCGCCTCGTGCGGATCGGCGCGGATGGGCGCGCACATCTGGTCGACCTGCAGGGTTCCGGCGATGTCCCGGCTGGGGGCCGCGCCGATGGATTCATCGAGCTGCCACCAGGCGAGTCCGGCGCATCGGGATGCTGGCCATTCCACGCGTGGCCGACCTGACGCGTTCATGCGAACATGCCCGCTGGAGCGCCATCCATGACGAAACCGCACGACACACTCACGCACATCGACGCCTCGGGTGCCGCACACATGGTCGACGTGGGCGCGAAGCCTCTCACCGCGCGCATGGCGCGTGCCGAGGGATGGGTGCGCATCTCCACCGAACTTGAGCGCGCGATCCGCGAGAACACGCTGACCAAGGGCTCACTGATCGAGGTCGCACGACTCGCCGGCATTCAGGCCTCCAAGCGCACCGACGAGCTCATTCCCCTCTGCCACACGCTGCCACTCGACTCGGTCGACGTGCAGGTTTCGCTGCACCCGGGCCGCGTGCATGTGGAGGCCACCGTGCACGTGACTGCCCGCACCGGCGTGGAGATGGAAGCACTCACCGCGGTTTCCGTGGCCTGTCTGACCGTGGTCGACATGGGCAAGGCGATCGATCGAGCCATGATGATCGAGGGCGTGCGCCTGCTTGAAAAGCGCGGCGGCCGCAGCGGCGACTTCGTGGCGAACCGGGAAGGCTCGCGTTGAGCGACCCTGTCTCGCCCATCCGTGCGGCGGTCCTGACCGTGAGCGACCGCTGCTCGCGCGGCGAGGCCACGGACACCTCGGGGCCTGCGGTGGCGGCGATGTTGCGCGACCGGCTCGGCGCGACGATCGTGGCGACCCGATGCCTTCCGGACGAGATGGACGCGCTCGCGGCATGCTTCGTGGAATGGTCGCGACCCGGAGCGGGCATCGACCTCATTCTCAGCGCCGGCGGCACCGGCCTGGCCCCGCGCGACGTGACGCCGGAGGCGGCCCTGAAGGTGCTGGAGCGCCAGCACAGCGGACTGATGGAACTCGCGCGACTTCGCTGCATGACGAAGACCCCGCGCACCTTCCTGTCTCGCGGCGTGGCAGGCACGATCGGTCGCAGCCTCATCCTGACCCTGCCTGGCTCGCTGCGCGGCTCCACCGAAATGCTGGAGGCGTTGCTCGACCTGCTGCCGCACGCGGTCGAGACCCTTCGCGGCGAGGTTCAGGACGACGGCCGACCCGAAGCACGCGCCACCACCGGCCGGGTGGTCCAGCACCGCGATGGCGCGTGAAAACGCGCATTTCCCGCGCGAAATTTCAGGTACCGACGGCTTGCCTTCCCCCCCGGCTTCGGGCTACCTTGACGGGCTCTGGTGCAGGGCGCGTGTCCTGCCCACTTCCGCGACTCGAGGATCTTGGCTTCATGTCCATCGCTCCTTCCGTGCCTCTGTGGTTCGCTTGAACCCGCTTTCGGCACGAGTCGCTCCGGTCAATCCGACCCGGTTCACGGTCGCCCGCGACGGCGCCCGGCTGTCCACTTCCTGTTTCGTCGCCTGAGGATCCTGCCATTAGCGCCTTCCCGCCACGTCGTCCGCCCATGGGCCGCCCCGAGAGCAGTTTCGGGCCGCGCATCAACGATCGCATCCGCATCACGCCTGTCCGTCTGATCGACGAGAACGGCGAGATGGTGGGCGTGGTCGAGACGGACGATGCGCGTCGCCGCGCGATGGAGGCAGGCCTCGATCTGGTCGAGATCGCCGCCGACGTGCGCCCTCCCGTCTGCAAGATCATGGACTTCGGCAAGTACAAGTACGAGCTCAGCAAGAAGGACAAGCAGGGCAAGAAGTCCAAGGGCAGCGAGATGAAGGAAGTTCGTCTCGGCCGCTCCATGAAGATCGACCCGCACGACGTGGAGATCCGCGTGAACCAGGCCCTGCGCTTCCTGTTGGAGGGGCACAAGGTGCAGATCGTGGCCAACTACCGAGGCCGTGAGCTTGCCCACAAGCAGATCGGCGAGGCGAAGCTCGACGACGTGGTGAAGAAGCTCTGCGAACTCGGCCGCCTTGAGAGCGCGCCCAAGCTCGCCGGCAAGCGACTCACCGCGATCATCGCGCCGGACCGTTCGAAGGTGGAGCCCTTCAAGCGCAAGCATCCGGAATTCGCCAAGGTGAAGACGACTGCAGAGAAGCCCGCCAAGGAGCGCGTGGAAGTCACGCCCGAAGGCCGCCAGCCCTCGGGTGGAGGCGAGCGTCTGCAGATTTCCGCCAACGCGGCGGACTCCGGCGACGCGCAGGACTGAGCGGATCCGGGCCACCAGGCACGGACGAATTTTCATGCAGAACCCCTTGACCGGAGCTGCATAATCGTGCATATTTATTCCATGCCGAGCGTGCGCGCCGAAAGGCGGAGATGGATCGAGCGTGTTCTCGTCGAGAGCCGCGTGGGCAACCAGCAGGAGCTGCTGGAGCGCCTGCGAGACGCCGGCGTGGACACGACACAAGCCACGCTCAGCCGCGACCTCGCCGACCTGGGTGTGGTGAAGGGCCCCGATGGCTGGCGCATGCCCGATCAGACCAGCATGCCCCCCACCGAACTGGCGCCGGCCGTTCGCGCGTACCTGCTGAGCGCGGAAGTGGGCGGCACCATGGTGGTGCTGCGTACACGAACCGGACATGCCACGCCTCTGGCCGTCGAGCTCGACAAGACGCACCTGGAGGGCGCCCTTGGAACCATCGCCGGCGACGACACGATCTTCATGGCGGCGCGCAGTCCCGCCAACGCCCGCGCCATCGCGCGGCGACTGGCGGCCATGGTCGCGGGCGAAGCCTCGCGCCGCGGCGCACGCCGCTGAAACCGACCATCCATGCGTGAGACCCTTCGAACTGTCCTCGTCGGCGCCGCCGGTTACACCGGCGCGGAGCTGGCCGCTCTGCTCGCCGCGCATCCGAACGCCGAGATCGTGGGCGTCTTCGGCAGCGAGCGCCGCGCCGCCGAGGGAGAGCCGACGCTCGGCTCGCTCTTTCCGCGACTTCGCGGCGTCTGCGACCTGCCGGTACGCCCCGCCAGCGCGCAGGCGATCACGCACATGCAGCCGGATGCGGCCTTCCTGTGCACACCCCATGAGGTGAGCGCGGAGATCGCGGCGCCACTTCTTGAGGCCGGCATCAAGGTGTTCGACCTGTCCGCCGCGTTCCGACTGAAGAAGGCCTCGGATTACCCGACGCACTACGGCTTCGAGCACCCGAACCCGTCGCTGCTGGCTCAAGCCGTCTATGGCCTGCCAGAATTCCATCGCGACGAGATCGCGCAGGCCGACCTGATCGCCTGCCCCGGCTGCTACCCCACCAGCGTGGCGCTGGCGCTACGACCGCTCGCCAAGGCGGGCCTGATCCGCACCGATCGCCCCATGATCGTGGACAGCGCCAGCGGCGTGAGTGGCGCGGGTCGATCGCCCTCACAGAAGAGCCTCTTCTGCGAGGTCAGCTTCCAGCCCTACAACGCGCTGAAGCACCGCCATCAGCCCGAGATGCGCCAGGAGACCGGCTGTCCGATCCTGTTCACGCCACACCTGCTGCCCTTGGATCGCGGCATCCTGAGCACGATGCATGCGGAACTCGCCGATGGCGCGACTGAGGCCTCGGTGCGAGAGTGCCTGCGCGCGGCGCACGGCGACGAGCCGTTCGTGCGCCTGCTCGCCAAGGGCGAGTGGCCCGCGATCGCCTCGGTGGAACGCACGAATTTCTGCGACATCGGCCTTGCGGTCGACGAGCCGACGCGCCACCTGCTCATCGTCAGCAGCATCGACAACCTGCTCAAGGGCGCAAGCGGACAGGCGCTGCAGTGCTTCAACGCGCGCTTCGGCCTGCCCGAGACCACCGGCCTGCTTCCATCACAGCCTGAGGCGGTGCGCTGATGCGTCCCACGGTCATCAAGCTCGGGGGCGCGCTGCTGGATGAGCCGCAGGCGCATGAGGCTGCCTTCGACGCGCTGGCACGGTGCGTGCGCGCGGCACCGGTGGTGCTTGTGCATGGTGGCGGCAAGGCGGTCGATCGTCAGCTCGAGGCGCTCGGCATGCCCACGCAGAAGCGCGACGGCATCCGTATCACGCCGCCCGACCAGATGGAACAGATCACCGGCGTGCTCGCGGGGTGCATGAACACCCGACTGGTCGGCCTGCTCTGCGCGCGCGGCGTGAAGGCTGTGGGACTCACGCTCGGTGACGCCGGCACCACCGCCGCTCGCCCGACCACGCGCTACGCCTTCGACACCGGACGTGTAGGCGAGATCACGGGCGGTGACATGACGCTGTTGCACACGCTGCTGACGGCCGGCTTCGTGCCCGTCCTCAGCAGCATCGCGCTGGACGCCGCGGGCGCACCACTGAACGTGAACGCGGACGAGGCCGCTGCGGCCGTCGCGCGGCTGCTGCCCGCCTCGCGTCTGGCGCTCCTCACGGACGTGGCGGGCGTGAAGGACGCTTCCGGCCGTGTGGTGCCCGAACTCGACGCGACTGCGTGCCAGACCATGATCGATCGGGGCGAGATCACAGGCGGCATGATCGCCAAGGTTCGCGGCGCGCTGGAAGCGGCACGGCTCGCTCGCGTGCCGGTGCTCGTGGCGGGCTGGGGTGATCCGAACACGCTCGGCCGACTGGCCGATCCCGATGCGCCGGGAACTCGATTCGCACCCAGCGCGCAGGAGACCGTCCATGCCTGAACCCGTCCGTCGCCTCGGGTCCAAGGATCTCGGACGAGCGCTCGACCTTTCTCCGACCGAGGTGCTGCCCTTGCTCGATCAGGCGCGCCTGCTGAAAAGCGATTACACCCCGTGGCGAGACACCTTCCGCCAGCGCTCGATCGTGCTTCTGTTCGAGAAGCCCTCGCTGCGCACGCGCGTGAGCTTCGAGATCGGCTTCGCCAAGTTCGGCGGCACCGCGGTCTACCTGGACCATCAGGGCAGCCCGATCGGACTTCGCGAGACCATCGCGGACTACGGCCGCAATCTCGAGCGCTGGTGCGACTGCATCGTGGCGCGCGTGATGAAGCACACGACCATCGACGGTCTGGCCGCCAGCGCCGAGATTCCCGTGATCAACGCGCTCAGCGATCTCCATCACCCCTGTCAGGCGCTCGCCGACTTCCTCACGCTGGTCGAGCGCGGCTTCGACTTCCAGCATGACCGGCTCGCGTGGATCGGCGACGGCAACAACGTCTGCCACTCGCTGATCGAGATGGCGGCCACCGTCGGCTGCGGCATCACCGTGATCACGCCTCCGGGCGCGGAGCCCGATGCCACCGTGCTGCGCGACGCACAGGCCCGCGCCTGCCGCAGCGGCGCGAACATCGAGATCACGAACGATCCCGCCCGCGTGGCCGGCGCCTTCGCCGTCTACACCGACACCTGGACCAGCATGGGGCAGGCGGTCGATCCTGCGCGCCTGAAGGGGTTTGCGCCCTATCAGGTGAACGGCGCGCTCATGGCCAAGGCCGGCCCCAAGGCCCTGTTCATGCACTGCCTGCCTGCGCACCGCGGCCAGGAAGTGACCGACCAGGTGATCGACAGTCCAAACAGCGTGGTGTTCGACCAGGCAGAGAACCGCATGCACGCGCAGAACGCGCTGCTTCTGAACCTGATCGGAACGCCCAGCAACGACCCTCTCGCACGCAACGCCCGGGCCCACGCCCGCGCATCGGAGTGACTTCACATGAGCACCGTCGCCCCCAAGGCCCCCTCCCCATCCGCCTCCAGCGCCGCCCGCGGCGGTGGCCCACGCCGCATCTGCGTGGCGTACTCCGGCGGTCTCGACACCAGCTGCGTGATCCCGTGGCTGCGTGATCATTTCAAGTGCGAGGTCGTGGCGTTCGTGGCCAACGTGGGTCAGGGCCAGGATGAGCTCGTGGGCATCGAGAAGAAAGCGAAGGACTCCGGCGCGTGCGAGTGCCATGTGGCCGACCTGCGCGAGAAGTTCCTGACCGACTTCGTGTGGCCCATGGTGATGGGTGGCTGCGCGTACGAGGGCCGCTACCTGCTTGGCACGAGCATCGCACGCCCGTGCATCGCCGAGGCGCACGTGAAGGCGGCGCTCGAGACGAACTGCGACGCCGTGGCGCACGGTTGCACGGGCAAGGGCAATGATCAGGTGCGCTTCGAGAGCACCTTCGCGGCGCTCGCCCCGCAACTCAAGGTGATCGCGCCGTGGCGCGAGACCGCGTGGACGCTGCGCAGCCGCGAGGCGATGCTGGCCTACCTCGCTGAGCGCAAGATTCCGTGCGCGGCAAGCGCCACCAAGATCTATTCCCGCGATGCGAACCTCTGGCACATCTCGCACGAGGGTGGCGCGCTGGAAGATCCGTGGAACGCGCCGCCGGAGGACGTCTGGATGCGCAGCGTGAACCCGATCGAGGCGCCGAACGCCCTCGAGGAGGTGATCGTGGGCTTCGAACACGGCGTGCCTGTGAGCGTGAACGGCAAGAAGCTCGGCGCCGTGGCGCTGCTGGAGACGCTGAACGAGATCGCCGGTCGCCATGGCGTTGGCCGCGTGGACATCGTCGAGAACCGCCTCGTCGGCATGAAGAGCCGCGGCGTGTACGAGACGCCGGGCGGCACGATCCTCATGGAGGCGCTGCGCGGCATCGAGCAGCTCGTGCTCGACCGCGACAGCATGCGCTATCGCGAGGAGCTCGCGATCGAGTACGCGCGCGTGATCTACGACGGCCGATGGTTCTGCCCGCTGCGCGAGAGCCTGCAAGCGGCGATCACTTCGCTCGCCAAGCCTCTCACCGGCGAGACCGGCGTGCGCCTGTACAAGGGCACGGCCACGGCCAGCCGCCGCCGCAGCCCGAACTCGCTCTACAGCCACGAATTCGCCACCTTCGGCGAGGACGAGGTGTACGACCAGCGGCACGCCGAAGGCTTCATCCGCCTGTTCTCGCTGCCAAGCCGCATCCGCGCCATGCTGGGCCTCGGCCCGAAGGTGCAGGTGAAGGGCGGGGCTGCGCGGTGACCGCGGCGATCTGGGCAGGCCGCGTGCAAGGCGGCCAAGACACGCTGTTCCGCGTCTTCAACGACAGCCTGCCGTTCGATCGGCGGCTGGTTCAGGAAGACGTGGAGGGTTCGGTCGCGTGGGCCGCGGCGATCTGCCGCGCCGGCGTGATCACCGACGACGAGCGCGTGCGCCTCGAGAAGGCGCTGCGCGAGATCGGCGCGCTCGCGGCGGCCGATCCCACCCTGCTGGTGAACGCCGTCGACGAGGACGTGCACAGCTGGGTGGAGCGCGAACTCGTCGCGCGCGTGGGTGACCTTGGCAAGAAACTGCACACGGGTCGCAGCCGCAACGACCAGGTCGCCACCGACCTGCGTCTGTGGTGCATGAAGCAGATCCGGCAGCGACTGGCCGAGATTGACGCGACCAACGAGAGCCTGCTGGAGCTCGCCGAGCGCGAGAAGGACACGGTGTTCCCGGGGTTCACGCACCTGCAGCGCGCACAGCCGGTGCTGTTCGCGCACTGGTGCCTGGCGTACGTGGAGATGCTGCGGCGCGATGCCGACCGCTTCAGCGACGCGCTGGACCGCGTGATGCGATGCCCGCTCGGTTCGGGTGCGCTTGCGGGCACGGCGTATCCGATCGATCGCGCGCGGCTGGCCAAGGACCTCGGGTTCGATGGCCCCACCGCCAACAGTCTCGACGCCGTGAGTGACCGCGATTTCGTGGCGGAACTGCTGGCGGCGAGCGCGATCGCCATGCTGCACCTCTCGCGCATGAGCGAGGACCTCATCTTCTACGCCACCGGCGAGGCCGCGTACATCGAGCTGGGCGACGATGTGAGCACGGGCAGCAGCCTGATGCCGCAGAAGAAGAACCCCGACGCGTGCGAACTCATCCGCGGCAAGACCGGTCGCGTGATCGGCGCGCTCACGGGCGCGCTGGCCACCTTCAAGGCGCTTCCGCTGGCCTACAACAAGGACCTGCAGGAGGACAAGGAGCCGCTGTTCGACGCGATGGACACGCTCAGCCTCTGCCTGTGCGTCACGCCGCGGGTGCTGCGCGGCCTGAAGGTCGATCGTGAGCGCGCGCGCAAGGCGGCCATCGCGGGCTACGCCAACGCCACCGAACTGGCCGACTATCTCGTGCGCAAGGGCGTGCCCTTCCGCGAGGCGCATGGCCAGGTGGGCCTGCTCGTGCGCGAGGCGATCCGCCAGAGCAAGCCTCTCGAGGCGCTCACCGTCGAGGAGATGGCGAAACTCGCGCCGAAGGTCGAGAAGGACGTGTATGTCACGCTGACCGTCGACGCGGCGATCGGTCGCCGCAGCGTGCCGGGTGGCACCTCACCGGATCAGGTGCTCGCACGCGTGCGCGAGGCGCGGCGAAGCCTGCGCGGAGCCAAGCGCACGCGGCGCAAGGCGGCGGGCGGCGCGAGCGGCCTGCGCGACGCGATGGTCGAGGATCTCGACGACATCTGCCGGCTGGTCGACCTCTGGAGCAGCAAGGGCGAGAACCTTCCGCGCCCCCGCGAGGAGATCCTCGAGAAGATCACCGACTTTGGTGTGGCCGTGGTCGATGGCAAGGTGCGCGGCTGCGCGAGCCTGTGGGTCTACGAGGCGGACCTCGCCGAGATCCGCTCGCTCGGCGTCGACGAGGGCTTCCATGGGCGCGGACTTGGTCAGCAGCTCGTGCAGTTCTTCCTCGACAAGGCCAAGGGACTGGGTATCAAGCGTGTGTTCGTGCTCACGCGCATGCCGGGTTTCTTCGAGAAGTGCGGCTTCCGCACGGTGAGCGTGAACAGTCTGCCGCAGAAGATCACCAAGGACTGCGCGAAGTGCCCCAAGAACCATGCCTGCGACGAGATCGCCATGGTGCAGGACCTGAACACGGAGAACGGATCATGACGATCGCAAGTCCCGCTCCCGCCGCCATCGTCGCGCCCCCGCTGCCGAGGGGCTTCACCGCCGCGTGCGTGAGTTCGGGCATCAAGGCATCAGGCGCGCCGGACCTCGCCATGCTTCGCTGCCCGAACGGCGCCGTGGCCGCGGCGATGTTCACCACGAACCGCTTCGCGGCGGCGCCGGTGCTCGCAAGCCGCCGCAACCTGCGGGACTCGCGTGGGCACTGCAGCGCGCTGGTCGTGAACTCCGGCTGCGCGAACGCCGCCACCGGGCCCGAAGGCGCGGCCGACGCCGAGGCGATGATCGACGCCGTGGCGGCGGCCTGCGACTGCACGCCCGCGGCTGTCCTGGTGAACAGCACGGGCATCATCGGCAAGCGTCTACCGATCGATCGCGTGACAGGCGCCATGCCGGCACTGGCGAACGCGTGCGCCGAAGGTGCCTGCGAGCCGTTCGCGCGCGGCATCATGACCACCGATACGCGGCCCAAGATGAGCACGCGCACGGTCGCAGGCAGCGGTGGCGCCGAGATCCGCGTGACCGGAATGGCCAAGGGCGCGGGCATGATCCACCCGAACATGGCGACCACGATCGCGGCCGTGACCACCGACGCGGAAGTCACGCCAGCCGAACTCGACGGCATGCTGCGCCACGCGGTCGAGCGCAGCTTCCACCGCATCTCGATCGATGGCGACACGAGCACGAACGACTCGGTGTTCTGCCTTGCGAGCGGTGCGGCCGGACCTGCGAAGGATCGTGCAGCGCTGCAGAAGGCCTTGGACGAGGTCCTTGGCGACCTGGCACGCATGGTCGTGCAGGACGGCGAAGGATTCACGCGCGGGCTCGAGGTGCACGTGCGTGGCGCGGCGAACGACGCGGATGCGCTGCTGATCGCGCGCACCGTGGCCACCAGCACGCTGGTCCGATGCGCGGTCACGGGTGGTGATCCCAACTGGGGCCGCATCGTGGCGGCGGCGGGCCGAAGCGGCGCGAAGATCGATCCGGAACTGCTGATCGTGAAGGCTGGCGGCGTGACGCTGTTCCAGCAGGGCGCTCCGGCCGCCGTCGAGAAGACGGTGGCCGAGCGGGCGTTTTCACAGGACAGCGTGGTGATCGAACTCGATCTCGGTCTCGGCGGAGGTCGGGACTTCTTCCTGTCGAGCGGGCTGACCGAGGACTATGTGCGCCTCAACGCCGACTACTCCACCTGACCCTGATTATCGGCTGCCCATCAGCTGATCGCGCAGATCTGCCGCCTGCTGCGCAAGCGGATCCGCCTCGCCAAGCACAGTGGCAAGTTCCGCCGCCACCGCGATCACAGCCTTGCGCGCCTCGTCATCGCGATCCAGCGTGGACAGGCAGTCCGCCCGGTCCAGCGCCACCAACGCGAGCAACTGCAACCTCCAGGGCGCCTCGTGCTTCATGCGCAGCCACGCCGCCACATCCACACCACGCAGCGCCCTCGTGTAATGCTCGACCGCAGGGCCACACTCCCCCCTGGCCTTCTCCAGCGTGGCAAGCGTCGCCCACGCCTCGGCCGGCACCTCGCCCGAGAGCAGCTCCCGCGCCTCCACGCTGGCGCGCAGCCGCGTCTCCTGCTTCAGCACGTTCGTCTCGCCCGCAGCCATGCGGATGCGCGCATGCTGCTCCAGCACGAGCGGCTCAAGCGACTGCGCGGCCGTGGGCTCCGCCAGCGCCTTGCACAAGCCGTCGTTCCAGGCCAACGCGTCGGCCACGCGCCCCAACGCAAGCAGCGCCTCCGCGCGCAGCACCGCGGCTCGCATGGAGGCCTCGGACTGCGCCACGGCGCCCGCGTCCAGCGACGCCGTCGCCTGCAGCACCGCTTCGGGCCCCCGCTCCACCCACGCCACGGCCAGCGGATCACGCGTGTCGCGCGGCGCTTCCGGCACCGACGTGGGGCGAAGCTCCTCCAGCACGACCACCGGCGGAATCTCCGGCATCGGCGCACGCTCGGCCAGCACGATCGATCGGTACGTGAACCACGCTCCCACCGCCAGCGTCAGCATCGCGACCATGAGCGCGAGCCACAGGGCACGCGCCGACACCTGCCCTTGACGGCGCGATGCCATCAGAATTGCCGCAGGAACCGCACGTCGTTGTCGAAGAGCCAGCGAATGTCGCTGATGCCGTGCCGACGCATCGCGATGCGCTCCACGCCCAGGCCGAACGCGAAGCCCGTGAACTCCTCCGGGTCGACACCCACCGACTGCAGCACCGCCGGGTCGACCATGCCGCACCCACCGAGTTCCACCCATCGCCACTCGCCCTTGATCTTCATCTTCATGTCCACTTCGGCGCTCGGCTCGGTGAACGGGAAGAAGCTCGGACGCATGCGCACCTCGGCCTCGGGTCCGAAGCACGCGCGCGCAAAGTGCCACAGCGTGGTCTTCAGGTCGACCATGGTCACGCCGCGATCCACGTACAGCCCCTCGATCTGGTGGAACATGCTGTAGTGCGTGGCGTCGTGCGTGTCGGGCCGGTACACGCGCCCCACCGCCACCACCTTCAGCGGCGGCTTGCGCGCCTCCATGGCGCGGATCTGCACGGTGCTGGTCTGCGTGCGAAGCAGTCGCCGCACGCCACCCTGCTCGGCCATGTAGAAGTTGTCCGTGGGCTCACGTGCGGGATGCCCCTCGGGAATGTTCAGCGCGGTGAAGTTGTGCCACTCGTCCTCGACCTCGGGGCCCTCGGCCACCTCGAAGCCCATGCGGCCGAAGATCTGCACGATGTCCGCGATGGTGCGACTGAGGATGTGCCGCCGACCCTCACCGACCGGAAGGCCCGGCTCCGTGAGGTCGATGGCAGGCCCCGCCGCAGCACCGCCGCCCACCGCGGACTTTCGCGACTCGAACGCCGCCTCCAGAGCCACCTTCATGGCGTTCAGGCGCTTGCCGAGCGCTGGCTTCTGGTCCTTCGGCGCGCTCTTCAGGCCGTCCATCAGGTCCTTCAGGCGGCCGTTGGCGCCAATCCAGCGAATGCGCCAAGCCTCAAGCGCGGCCGCATCGGCTGCAACCCGCGCATCCGCCAGCGCCTGCGCCTCGTCCTGTTCGATGTCCTGAAGCACGAAGGGCAGTCTAGCGAAGGCTTCCGTACCCACCCGACGCGAACGCACCCTCCCCATTCCCGGTGCCTTCGCAAACGGTTTCCATCACGCCGAGCTCCGCAGCCAACACGAATTCGTCGCCCTCCGGAATCATTTCCTGCATGATTCCGAATCGACTCCTCCTCGCCCTCCTGAGCCTTGGCATCCTCTGCGCACTCGCCGCCCCACAACAGTCGGCACCAAACAGCGAGTCCCCTCTTGAGACGCGTCGCGAACACCGAGAGGAACGCGGTGAGCAGCGCCAGGGCGAGCAGAGCGCCGGCGGTGACGAGCAGGAAGCCGAGCGCCGCGGCGACACCGGCGAGAGCGAGGAAGTCGACGAGGCGCAAGACGCGAAGCCTGAGAGGGGCGACTACAAGAGCCGTTACTCGCTGCAGTTCAAGTACCCCATCGCGCAACTGCTCTTCGATCACCACAGCGAGCGCGGCAGTGCGGCCTTCGAGCGCAGCACGCCGGAGCGCGAGTGGTACAGCGAAGCCGTGCGCACGAAGAATGGCGGCTGGGGGGTGGATTGCAGCAATTTCAGCGGCTGGAACTACAACTGGGGTCTGGGCATCCACCTGCGGCCCTTCAAGAAGAACAGCTGGTACCACAAGAGCTTCTCGCATGCGCATCGATGGGTGGAGTGAGGGCGGGTCATGACGCGGCGTAGCGGGAATGATTCAACCGTTCGGCCTCTCGCGTGGTCCCGCCCTGCCCACATCGAGCCAGGGATCCGCGTGGTGTCCCGCAGCGAGAACGACAGGGCGCCGGAACGGACACCACACGGTCCCGAGCGGTCGCTTGCCGGAGCGAACAGGATCAAGAAACGAAACGCCCCGACCGGGTTCTCCGATCGGGGCGTGTGTTGCAGTCTCAGGTGCGTGTCAGCAAGTGGTCGGCAACGACCTCCGACCCTGTGATCAGGCGGCGGACTTCTTGGCCGCCGCGGCTTCCTTCGCCTTCTTGGCGAAGGCCGCGCGCTTGTCCGCGCGCTTGCGGCGGTGACCCGCGCGGCCGCTGATCTGGCTGCCGCTCTCGGCGCCCACCAGCTGCAGCAGCACCAGGTCGGTGCCGTCGCCCAGACGACGCTTGTCCAACTTCACGACACGGGTGTAGCCACCCGCGCGATCCGCGAACTTCGGCGCCACCTTGCTGATCAGGTGCTCGATCAGGCGCGGCGCCTTGCGGACCTCGCCGTACCGGTTGAACTCGATCGCGTCGGCCGAGGGCAGCTCCCAGAACTCGCTGGACTTGCGCGCCTCGGGCACGTTCGGATCGGCCACCCACGTGAACACCTTGCGGTCGTTCAGCCGGCTCTGCAGCAGGCGTCGCGTGGCCAGGCTCTTGCCCTTGGCCGCGGTGATGAGCTTCTCGACGAAGGGCTGGACCGCCTTGGCCTTGGCCATGGTGGTCTCGATCTGGCCGTGCTCGAAGAGGCCAGCCGCCAGATTGCGCAACATGGCGCGACGGTGGTCTTCCTTGATGCAGAGCTGCTTGCCGCTGATCTTGTGTCGCATGACGATCTCCTTGGCTCAGGCGCTCAGGCCTTCGCCTCTTCAGTGATGGGCTCAAAGCCCTCGGGAAGGGTCATGGCGAGGCCAAGTCCCTGCTCCTCCAGGCGGGTCTTCACTTCCTTCAGGCTGGTGCGGCCGAACGCGCGCAGCTCCAGCAGGTCGGTCTCGGTCTTCTGGACGAGCTCCCAGATCCAGCGGATCTTGCCGCTCTCGAGGCAGTTGCTGCTGCGCACGGAGAGGTCAAGCGCCGTCACGGGCTGGTTCAGGCGGCGCGAGAGCTCCGCCTCGCTGTCCTGGGCCTGCGCGATGTTGTCCGGCATCACGTCGTCGCCCTCGTTGTCGTACAGCACGAAGGGATTCAGGTGCTTGCGCAGGATCTTCGCCGCCTCGACCATCGCCATGTCCGGCGTGATCGTGCCGTTGGTCCAGATGTCCAGCACGAGCTTGTCGTAGTTCGTGCGCTGGCCCACGCGGGTGTCCTCGACGCGGTAGCGCACGCGCAGCACGGGGCTGAACACGGCGTCGACCGGGATCACGCCGATCTCCTGCTCGTCCATCTTGTTCCACTGCTCGCTGGCCGGCATGTAGCCGCGGCCCTTCTGCACGGTGAACTCGATGGCGAACTCACGCTTCTCGGTCAGGGTGGCGAGAACCCTCTCGGGGTTGTAGATCGAGATGCTGCTGTCGCTCTCGATCAGGTCGCCGGTGACCTCGCCCGGGCCCTCGGCCAGCAGGCGCATGGTCTTCGGGGCGTCGTCCTGCATGCTCACCACGAGCTGCTTCACGTTCAGGATGATGTCGGTCACGTCCTCCATCACGCCGGGGAGGCTGGTGAACTCGTGGGTCACGCCCGCGATCTTCACGCCGGTGATGGCAGCGCCCTCGAGGCTCGAGAGCAGGATGCGACGAAGACCGTTGCCGACGGTGGTGCCGAAGCCACGCTCGAACGGCTCCGCGATGAAGCGGCCGAAGGTGGGCGTGAGGGTGGACCGGTCGACGGTCACGCGCGAGGGAAGTTCAAGTCCGCGCCAACGAACGTGCATGGTGAGTCTCCAGAGTCCGGCAGTGTCCTGAACAGGAATCCCTGCGGCTTCGCGAGGTCGGCCGGCCCTGCCGGGGCGGTCGGGCGCGCCTCTTCTGTGCCGAGGGGAGTGACGAATCGTGCATGGTAGGCCCCCGTGGGCCCACCTCCAAGCCCCTCCCGCACCGCGGAAAGGGCCTGGAAACGGTCAAACGCGGCGCTTCTTGGGCAGGCGGCAGCCGTTGTGCGGAATCGGGGTGTGATCCTCGATCGCCAGCACCTTCAGGCCGTTGGCCTGCAGGCCGGTGACTGCGCTCTCGCGACCCGGTCCCGGGCCCTTGAGTCGCACCTCGACCTCGCGCATCCCGAGTCGCTTCACCTTGCCGGCCACCTTCTCGGCGGCGCGGCTGGCGGCGAACGGGGTGCTCTTGCGAGCGCCCTTGAAGCCGACGCTGCCGGCCGAGTCCCACGCGAGGGTCTCTCCGTTGACGTCGGTGATGGTGATCATCGTGTTGTTGAAGGACGCGGTCACCACCGCGATGCCCTTCGCCACGTTCTTGCGGACCTTTTTCTTGCTTGCCATGGTTCTGCTCCTGGATCAGGGCTGGATCAGCCCTTCACGCCCTTCTTGCCCGCCACGGTGCGCTTCTTGCCCTTGCGGGTGCGGGCGTTGGTGCGGGTGCGCTGGCCACGCACGGGGAGGCCCTTGCGATGGCGCTCGCCGCGATAGCACTTGATGTCCTTCAGGCGCTGCACGTCCTGACCCACCTGGCGGCGCAGCGCGCCCTCGACCACGTAGCCGGAGTCGATGCACTGCGCGATGCTGGCAAGTTCCTTGTCGTCGAGGGTGTTCGCGCGACGATCGCCGTCGACGCCCACCTTCGCAAGGATGTCCTTGGCGACCTTGGCGCCGATGCCGTGGATGTACTGCAGCGCGTAGTAGATCTTCTTGCGCTCTGGAATGTCGATGCCTGCGAGACGTGGCATGGTTTGGTGCTCCTCGGTTTCAGCCCTGGCGCTGCTTCAGGCGCGGGTTCTTCTTGTTGATGACGAATCGCTTGCCCTTGCGGACGACGATCTGACAGTCGCGGGTGCGTCGCTTGATGCTGCTTCGGACCTTCATGGTGTTTCCTCGTTCAGTAGCGGTAGACGATGCGCCCCTTCGTCATGTCGTAGGGGCTGAGTTCGATGGTGACCTTGTCGCCGGGCAGGATGCGGATGAAGAACTTCCGCATCTTGCCGCTCACGTAGGCGAGAATCTCCTGGTTGTTCTGCAGGCGCACCTTGAACATGGCGTCCGGCAGGGCCTCGGTGACCTCGGCGTCGAGGGTGATCTTGTCGTCCTTGCCCATTCAGCGGATTCCTTCCGGCAGACGGGTCAGGACACGCGAACCCTCGCGCGTCACCGCGATGGTGTGTTCAAAGTGCGCGCTCGGCAGGCCGCTCAGGGCCTCGACGGTCCAGCCGTCGGCGGCCACGCAGGTGGCTACGCCCATGGGGTGGCCGTCCTCGTCGCGGCGTACCGGCGAGCCACCCAGCATCGCGACCATCGGCTCGATGGCCAGCGTCATGCCGGGCAGCAGCGTGAAGTCGCGGTGGGTCAGCAGTGAACGACTGAGCGAGTTCGGGGCCTCGGGCCACTCGTGCAGGCGACGGCCGATGCCGTGCCCGATGAGCTCGGTGAGCAGACCGTAGCCGCCCTCGAGCGCCATGCACTGCAGGCGCTCGGCGATCTGGCTCCAACGACGGCCCGGGGCGACCATCGCGACGGCCTCGTCCAGCATGGCGCGCGCGCGGGCGATCATCGCCAGCGCGTCGTCGGACACGCGGCCGACGGCCACGGTCACGGCGGCGTCGGCGCACCAGCCGCGGCAGCGCACGCCACAGTCGATCTTCACCACGTCACCTTCGAGCAGTCGACGCTCGCCGGGAATGCCGTGCACCACCTGCTCGTTCACGCTCACGCAGGTCGCCGCCGGGAAGGCGGGCGCCTCGGGCGAGGCACGCAGACCCAGGAACGCGGGCTCGCAGCGCTCGGCGGCGATCACGCCGCCTGCCGCGCCGTCGACCGCCGCGGTCGTCGCGCCCGGCACGCACGCGACAGCCGCCGCTCGCAGCGCCATCGCTGCCACACGGCCGGCCTCCGCCATGAACTCGATCTCCGCCTGACTGCGGATCTCCGCGGACGGGCGCGGTGCACGAGGCCCCCGCTGCTCGGCCAGGCGGCCACTCAGGCGCTCGGCGGCACCAGTGTCCAGACGCACCCACCAGGAGCGCGCGATGCCAGTCTTGGGAGCCGCGTCGATCATGCGCGCGCACTCCGGATGCGGGGACCGTTGGGCTCGCCGGTGCCCGAGAGGAAACCGGCGTAGTTGCGCATGAGAAGCTGCGCCTCGATGCGCTGCAGCACGTCCAGACCCACGCTGACCACGATCAGCAGGCCCGTGCCGCCCAGGAACTGGCTCACGTTGAACGGAATGCCGAGCTGCTGGGTGACGAGGGTCGGGATGATGGCGATGACCGCCAGGAAGCCCGCGCCCACGTAGGTGATGCGCTCCATGATCCGCTCGAGATAGTCCGCGGTGAACGGACCGGGGCGGATGCCCGGAATCATGCTGCCGTGATCGCGCAGCTGCTTCGACATCTCGTCGGGGCTGAACTGCACGGTGGTCCAGAAGTAGCTGAAGAAGTAGATCAGCACGATCTCCAGGATCACGTAGGGATACGCACCGTTCTGGAACGCCTCGCTGAGGAAGATCGACACGCGACCGAGCCAGCCGATCTCGCCACCGGCCTGTGCGCTGCTGGCGAGCCAGCCGAAGAACGCGCTGGGGAACACCATGAAGCTGCTGGCGAAGATGATCGGCATCACGCCGGCGTGGTTGAGGCGCAGCGGCAGATAGAGCTTCTGGCCGCCGTAGACCTTGCGGCCCACCGTGTGCTTGGCCTGCTGGATCGGAATGCGGCGCTGCGCCACCGTGATGATGATCGCGCCCGCGGTGACCGCGAAGAAGCCGCCGACCAGGAGCAGCAGGCCCACCAGGCCCACCTTGCCCTCGGCGTCGCTCGACTGGCGCGGGTCGAAGTTGCCGGCCACCCACATCACGGCGTCGGGCATGCGGGCCAGGATGCCCGTGGTCAGGATGATGCTGACGCCGTTGCCAATGCCGTACTTGTCGATCTGCTCGCCCAGCCACATCAGGAACAGACTGCCGGCGGTGAGGGCGCAGAAGCCCGACACGTAGAACACGATCAGCGAGCTGCCCTGCTCGAACTGCGGCTGCACCAGGTTCTGCGCGCGCAGGTAGCTGAGCCACATCCAGCCCTGGAAGATGCACAGGCCCACGGCGGCGTAGCGCGTCCACTCCGCAAGCTTCTGCTGGCCGCCAGCGCCTTCCTTCTTCAGTTCCTGCAGGCCGGGCAGCACCTGGCCCAGCAGCTGGAAGATGATGCCCGCGGTGATGTAGGGCATGATGCCCAGACCGAAGATCGTGCTCTGCTGCAGGCTGCCGCCTGAGAAGATGCTGGCGAACTGCACGATGCGGCCAAAGCCGGTCGCGTTCTCGCTGGCCTTCTCCGCCGCCTCCGCAAGCTGCGTCTGGTCGACCCCGACGAGCGGGATCCAGAAGCCGATGCGATAGATGACCAGCATCGCCAGCGTGAACAGCACGCGGTTGCGCAGGTCAGGAATGCGGAAGATGTTCGCTGCGGCCTGGATCACTGCGCGGGGGTTCCGGTCAGGCCGCCACGGCGCTGCCGCCGGCCTTCTCGATCTTGGTCTTCGCCGAGGCGCTGAACTTCGCCGCGTTCACGGTGAGCTTCTTGGTCAGGTCGCCCGTGCCGAGCACCTTCACCGGCAACTTCACGTCGCGGATCAGGCCCTTTTCGGCGAGCGCCTTCGCGTCGACGGTGGCGCCGCTGGCGAAGTGCTTCTCCAGCGCCTGCACGTTCACCTCGTGGAAGAGCGCACGGAAACCGGCGTTCGAGAAGCCACGCTTGGGGAAGCGACGCGCGATCGGCGTGCTGCCGCCCTGATAGCCGGGACGGCTGCTCCAACCGGCGCGGCTCTTGGCGCCCTTGTGGCCACGGCCGCTGGTGCCGCCCTTGCCGCTGCCTTCGCCGCGACCGACGCGCGTTCGCTTCTTGTGCGCGCCGACCTTGGCAGTGATGTCATGGATCATCATGGGAGGAATCTCCTGTCTTCGTCTCGTGTTCGGGATCAGCCGGCAGCCGGGGCGTCGCCCGCGCTCTCCGGTGCAGCCGGTGCGGCCGGTGCGGACGGTGCGCTTGGCGCGCCGCCATCAAAGCCACCGCGACCACGGCCTGGACCGCCACGGCCCGGACCGCCACGGCCACCACGGCCACCGCGACGATCGTCGCCAACGGTGTTCACCGGGGCCTGCGCCTTCTCGCCGCTGCGTGCCGCGGGCATGGCGGCCGCGCCCTTGCGGATCGCGTCCTCCACGGCGGTGGTGCCCAGCATCACACCACGCACGCTCTCGATCTGCTCGCGGGTGCGCAGGCGGTCGAGGGCGGCGAAGGTGGCCTTCACCAAGTTCTTGGGGTTGCTGCTGCCATAGCACTTCGTGAGGCAGTCCTGCACGCCGATCATGTCCAGGATCGCGCGCACCGCGGCGCCCGCAATGACGCCGGTTCCAGGCGCGGCCGGAACCAGACGCACCTTGCTGGCGCCGAAGCGACCTTCGACCGCGTGCGGAATGGTGCGGCCCTGCAGCGGGAAGCGGCGCATCTTGCGACGACCTTCCTTCTGGGCCTTCTCCACGCTCTGCGGGACCTGGTTGCTCTTCGCGTAGCCCATGCCCGCGCTGCCATTCTTGTCGCCCACGACGACCAGGGCGCTGAAGCTGAACCGACGGCCGCCGGCCACGGTGGAGCTGGTGCGATACACGCCCACCGTCGTGGAGTCGCTGTCTCGTTCTTCGAACTTGCCGCTCATGATTGGTCCTTTGGGTTCAGAACTGCAGGCCGCCCTCGCGGGCGCCGTCGGCCAGCGCCTTCACGCGGCCGTGATAGATGTAGCCGTTGCGGTCGAACACCACCTTGGTGACGCCCGCCTTCTTCGCGCGCTCGGCGAGGGTCGAACCCACGCTCTTCGCGCTGCCGGTCTTGGCCTTCACGGCCTTGCCGCCCTTGCCGGCCTGGTCGCTTGCGCTCACGATCGTGCGGCCCGATACGTCGTCGATGACTTGGGCATAGATGTGCTTGAGCGAACGGAACACGGTCAGGCGCGGACGCTCCGGCGTGCCGTGGATGCGCTTGCGCAGGCCGATCTTGCGGCGCGCGCGACGAACTTTCTTGAGAAGCGTGGCGGATGGCATGGTGGTTCTGCTCCTTGGATCAGCTGCCGAAGGCCTTGCCCTGCTTGCGCTGGATCACTTCGTCGATGTACTTGACGCCCTTGCCGTTGTAGGGCTCGGGCTTGCGCTGCGAGCGGATCTGGCTGGCGAAAGCGCCGACGGCCTGCTTGTCCGGGCCGCTCAACTCCAACAGCGCGCCGTTCACGTTCACGTTCACGCCCGCGGGGATCATGAGCTCGATCGTGTTGGCGTAGCCGAGGGTCAGCGCGATCTTCTTGCCGGCGACGCGGGCGCTCCAGCCCACGCCGACGATCTCGAGCTTCTTCTCATAGCCCTTGGTAACGCCCTCGATCATGCCGTTCAGCACGGACCGGGTGGTGCCCCAGAAGGCCTTGTTGCTGCCCAACTCGACGATGGCTGGATCCATGTCGCACACGATCGCCTTGTCGGCATCGCTGTAGGCGACCTTGACCTCGGGTCGGTGGGTGAAGGAGAGCTTGCCCTTGGGTCCCTGCACGTCGATCACGCGAGTGCTGGCGTTGACCTGCACCTTCACGCCGGCGGGCACGGTGACGGGCTTTCGTCCGATGCGGCTCATGGGTGGTTCGTGTCCTTTCTCAGCTGACCAGCGCGACGACTTCGCCGCCCAGGCGTGCCTCGCGGCAGGCGCGGTCGCTCATGACGCCGCGGCTCGTGGTGACGATGGCGATGCCCAGGCCCTGCTGGGGACGGGGCAACTGTTCGACGCCCGAGTAGACGCGACGGCCGGCCTTGCTCACGCGATCGATCGAGCCGATCACGCTCTGGCCGTCCGGTCCGTACTTCAGGTCGACGCGAATGAGTCCGCCGCGGCCGTCCGCGATGGTCTCGAAGCCGCGGATGTAGCCCTCCTCGTGGAGGACCTTGGCGACGCCGCGGTTGAGCTTGTTGTCCAGCACCATGACCTGCCTCGCGCGGTTGGAAACCGCGTTGCGGATGCGGGTCAGCATGTCGGCGGTGAGATCGTGAAGGGGCATGTTGGGTTCCTCTTCTGCTCGGGGTTCACCAGCTGGCCTTGCGCATGCCGGGCACCATGCCTTGGAGCGCGAGCTCGCGCAGCATGTGACGGCACACGCGGAACTTGCGATACACGCCGCGACCGCGGCCCGTGATCTCGCAGCGGCTTCGCTTGCGGGTGCTGAACTTGGGCTTCTGGGACATCTTGACGAAAGTTCGCTTGCTGGCCATGGGTCTTCTCCGGTTCAGGCCTTCTTGACCTGCTTCTCCTCGGGCTGCATGAAAGGCATGCCGAGCTCGGCGAGCACGAAGCGGCTCATCTTGGGATCGCTGTTCTCGAACACCACATTCACGTGCATGCCGTGGCTGAAGGTCACGTTGGCCATGTTGATCTCGGGCCACACGGCCTGCTCGGTGAGACCCATCGCCCAACTGCCGCCGCGATCGAAGCTCTTGTCGCTCACGCCGCGGAAGTCCTTGATGCGGGGGATGGCAAGGTTGATCAGGCGGTCCAGGAAGCCCCACATGCGGTCACGCCGCAGGGTCACCATGAACGCGCTGGGCGAGCCTTCGCGCACCTTGAAGTTGCTCACGGCCTTCTTCGCCTTGATCATGATCGGGTTCTGACCCGTGATCTTGCGATAGGTGTCGACCACCGCCTCGCGGTGCTCGGGCTTGAGCTTCTGGTTCTCCAGCCGCTTGCCGACGCCGGTGCTCACGATGATCTTGGCGACCTTGGGAACCTGGTTGGGGTTCTTCAGGCCGAACTCCTTCATCACCTTGGGCACCACCTGCTCTCGGAAGGACTTCTGCAGACGGGGAATGTCACGGGTCGCTGCCATGATTTGCTCGCTTTCAGGCCTTGCGCGCCTTGCTCAGCACGTGCAGCTCCTTGCCGCCGCGGGCCGACACGCGCACCTTGCTTCCGTCGGGCTTGGTCACGAACCGCACGCGGGACGGCTTGCCGTCGACCACGGGGCTCACGTTGCTCATGTGAATCGGCATCTCCTGCTTCACCTGGCCGCCCTGCGGGCGCTGCTGGGTGCGGCGGAGGTTCTTCGTGCGGATGTTGACGCCCTTCACGATCACGCGATCGCTGTCGGTCAGGACCGAGAGCACCTCGCCGACCGTGCCACGGGCGTTGCCCGCGGTGACGATCACCATGTCACCCTTCCGAACGTGGCGTGGCATGTCAGACGACCTCCGAGGCAAGGGACACGATCTTCATGAAGTTCTTCTCGCGCAGCTCGCGCGCCACGGCGCCGAAGATGCGGGTGCCCCGCGGGTTGCCTTCCGCGTCGATCAGCACGCACGCGTTCGAGTCGAAGCGCACGTAGCTGCCGTCGGGGCGACGCGTGGGGTACTTGGTGCGGACGATGACGGCGGTGGCCTTGTCACCACTCTTCACGTCGCCGGTCGGCAGGGCCTTCTTCACCGCGACCAGGACGCGGTCACCCACGCCCATCGCGACGCGCGTGAACTTTCCGCGCGCGGTGCTGACGCCCATGATGCCGATGACCATGGCCTCCTTGGCGCCGCTGTTGTCGCAGACCTCGATGCGTGATTCCTTCTGGATCATGACTGGTGCCGGGCGCCTTTAGCGGCCCGCCTCCTCGGTGATGGCGAGCAACTTCACCGGCGCCTTCTCGACCACCCGCACGAGCGTCCAGCTCTTGGTGCGGCTGATGGGACGGCACTCGGCGACCTCCACGCGGTCACCCACGTGGCTCTCGTTCTTCTCGTCGTGCACGTGCAGCACCGTGCGGCGCTTCGTGAACTTGCCGTACTTGGGGTGGCGGGCGACGAAGGCCACGACGACCTTGCGGGTCTTGTCGCGGGCGTCGCTCTCCACCACGCCGATGCGGCGCGGGCTGTCGTCGGTGATGTGGATCGTGTGGTCGCGGCTCATGCCTTGGCTCCGGTCTTGGTGCGCGCGCCCTGCTCGGTGAGCAGGCGGGCGATGGTTCGGCGGATGGTGCGGAACTGGCTCGTGTCGGCCACCTTCTCGGTGACGGACTGCGCGCGCAGGTCGAAGATCTTGCGACGCTGGCTGGCCAGCTCGCTGGTGATCTGCTCGTTCGTCAACTTTCGGATCTCGGTGATTTCCATGGTCGGCTCCGGTCAGACGGCGATGCGGCGGCCCACGAAGCGGCACTTCACGGGCATCTTGTGGGCGATGCGGGCGAACGCCTGCTTCGCGAGTTCCTCGGGCACGCCGGCGATCTCGAAGAGCACCGTGCCCGGCTTGATGCGAGCGGCCCAGAAGTCCACGTCGGCCTTGCCGGTGCCCATTCGGGTCTCCAGCGGCTTCTTCGAGATGGGCTTGTCCGGGAAGACGCGGATGAAGAGCTTGCCCTGGCGGCGCAGGAAGTGCTGCGCGGCGATGCGGCCCGCGTCGATCTGACGCGCGCTCAGCCAGTGCGTCTCCAGGCTCTGCAGGCCGTAGTCGCCGTAGGAGACGTAGTTGCCGCGCGTGGCGTTGCCCTTCATCTTGCCGCGCTGCTGCTTTCGGAACTTGACTCGCTTGGGCATCATGCTCATGGCTGGTCCTCGGTGTTCATTCGTCGACGTTCAATCAGCGACGGCCGCGGGCGCGCGCACGGCCACCGGCCGCGTTCGACACCACCTCGTCCTGCTGGTCCTGGCTGTACATGCCCTTGTAGACCCAGACCTTCACGCCCAGCGCGCCGCTGGTGGTGAACGCGTGGGTGACGGCGTAGTCCACGTTCGCCTGCAGCGTGCTGAGCGGGATCTTGCCCAGACGGCTGTCGAGCGTGCGGCTCATCTCGGCGCCGCCAAGGCGGCCGCTGAGCTGGATCTTCACGCCGAGGGCGCCGTTCTGCATGGCACCTTCGCAGCGCTGCTTCAGCACCTTGCGGAAGTTCGCGCGCTTCTTCAGCTGCTCGGCGAGGGTCTCACTGATCAGCTTGGCGTCGATCTCGGGATTCTTGATCTCGATGATCTTGATCGCCACCTTGCGGCCCGTGAGGGTCTGCAGGTCGCTGGTCAGCTTCTCGACCTCGGCGCCCTTCAGGCCAACGACCTGGCCGGGACGCGCGGTCTTGATGATGACGGTGAGCTCCTCGCGCGTGCGCTCGATGTGCACGTCGCTCACGGCCGCGAACGGCGGCGTGCGGTTGAGCCGCTTGTCGACGTACTTGCGGATCTTGTAGTCCTCGATCAGCAGCTCGCCGAAGAGGGCCTTGGGGGCGAACCAGCGGCTCTTGTGAGCCTCGGTGACGCCGACGCGGAAACCGAACGGATGGACCTTCTGTCCCATGGTGTGCTCCTCAGCGGACGTCCACGCCAACAATCAGGTGACTGTTGCGCTTGAGAATGGGGTGCGAACGACCGCGGTCCTTGGGCTGGAACCGCTTGATGGTGGGGGCTTCGTCGACGCGGCTCTCGCTCACGTAGAGGCGGCCTGGATCGACGTTGGCCTGTTCGGCCTGCGCGATGGCGCTGCGAAGCACGTAGCGCAGGAAGTACGCGCCACGCTTCTTGGTGAACTCGAGTTCGGTCAGCGCCTGGTCCACGCTCTTGCCGCGGATCAGGTCGGCCACGAGGCGCGCCTTGCGGGGCGCGATGCGCGCGAAACGATGTGTTGAGGTGTAGGCCATGGGTGTGCTCCAGATCAGCCGGCGTCCTTGTCGCCGCCGTCGATGCCTTCCTTCTTGTTCGTGTGACCCTTGAAATGGCGCGTGATGGCGAACTCGCCGAGCTTGTGGCCCACCATGTCCTCGGTGACGAAGACGTCGTGGAAGCCCTTGCCGTTGTGCACCTGGAAGGTGATGCCGACGAACTCGGGAACGATGGTGCAGGCGCGGCGCCAGGTCTTCAGCGGCGCACGGCGGCCGCCGGACTGCATCTTCTCCACCTTGCGGTAGAGGCGCTCGTCGACGAAGGGGCCCTTCTTGCTGGATCGGCTCATGGGTGTCTCCTGGAAATCAGAGCTTCAGCTGACCGTAGCGGCGGCTATAGCGCCGACGGATGATCATGTGGTCACTGGACAGGCCGAAGCGGCGGGTACGACCGCCCTTCGACTGGGTGCCGCTGGCATTGGACGGCTCCTGGCCGCCCTTCGAGCGACCTTCACCGCCACCGTGCGGATGCTGATGGTGGCTCATCGCGACGCCGCGGGTGCGGGGACGACGGCCGAGCCAGCGCGCACGGCCGGCCTTGCCAAGCATGATGTTTCCGTTGTCGGCGTTGCCGACCGCACCGACGGTGGCGCGGCACTCGAGCAGCACCTGGCGGATCTCGCCGCTCGGCAGCACGAGGGTGGCCATGCGGCCCTCCTTGTTGGTGAGTCGAGCGGCCATGCCCGCGGCGCGGCACAGGGCGCCGCCCTTGCCGGGAGTCATCTCAATGCAGTGCACGTCGAGACCCGTGGGGATGTGCTTGAGAGGCATGCAGTTGCCCGCGTCGGGCTCGACCGCATTCTGGCTGCTCACGATCTTCGCGCCGACCTTCAGGCCCTTCGGGCAGAGGATGTAGCGCTTCTCGCCGTCGGCGTACTCCACGAGGGCGATGTGGCAGGTGCGGTTGGGGTCGTACTCGACCGACACCACCGTGGCCACGACGTCGTCCTTGCGGCGCTTGAAATCGACCATGCGGTAGCGGCGCTTGTGTCCGCCGCCCTGCTGGATCACGGTGAGCTTGCCCTGGCAGTTGCGGCCGCCGGTCTTCGGCAGCGGACGGCACAGGCTCTTCTCGGGCTTCGAGCGCGTCACCTCGACGTGCATGTTCACGCTCGCGTTGCGACGGCCGTTGGTGGTCTTCTTGTAGATGCGGATCGCCATGGGAATGCCTCAGCTCAGAAGAGCTCGATCTTGTCCTCGGGGTGCACCTTCACGATGGCGCGCTTGGTGATCGCGCCGGCCACGAGGCCGTACTTGTACTGACGCGCGCGCGCCTTGTGGTTCTGTGTGGCCACGCCGAGCACGCGCACCTTGTAGAGCTGCTGCACGGCGGCCTTGATCTGGTCCTTGCGAGCGGTGCCCGCCACCTCGAAGGTGTAGCGGTTGCCGTGGCCGGTGCCGAAGCTGGCCTTCTCGGTCACGATGGGCCGGCGGATGATGTGCGTCGGATGCATTAGGCGGCCTCCTTCCCGGCCGTGAGGGCCGAGCCGTCGATGAACGCCTGCAGGCTCGCCTTGTCCACCACCACATAGCGGTGGTTCAGCAGGTCGAACGCGTTCAGCTGCTCGATGCGGGTCACGGTCACGTTGTCCAGGTTGCGGGCCGAGAGGCGCGCGTTCTCGTTGGCGCCATTCAGCGCCACCAGACAGCTGCGGTCCACGCCGCCGGCCTTCAGCACGTCGGCGAACGCCTTGGTCTTGGGCTCCTTGAAGCTCAGCTCGGCGAAGCACTTCACCTCGCCGTCCACGAGCTTCGCGAGCAGCGCGTTGCGGTTGGCGAGCTGGCGCATCTTGCGGGTCAGGCTGGTGCGGAAGTCCTCGCGGGTGCGGGTCTTCTCGAAGGTCACGCCACCGCCCTTGCGGCTGTTCACACGGGCGTTGCCGACGCGGCTGTTGCCGGTGCCCTTCTGCTTGTAGAGCTTGCGGGTCGAGCCGTGGACGGAGCCGCGGCCCTTCGTGCGGGCGGAACCCTGGCGCTGGTTGCCATGGGTGATCACGTACGCCTGCTTCAGGAGGGCGTGGCGGACTTCGCCGCCGAGCGCGCCCTCATCGATCTTCAGCACGTCAACCTTCTTGCCGTGCACATCAAGGATTGGAAGTTCAATCATTGGTCATTCACCTTTGGCCTTGCGGCCGTCTCGCCTACCCTCCGGCGCCCGTCACGATGGGGCGGCGGCAGGGATCGACTCGGTCAGGGGTCTTGCTTGTTTCGACTGGGCGGTTCCCGAAGGGCCTGCCCAGCCATCCAGGTCACTTGCCGGCCTGGGTGCGTGCCTTTCGCTTGTAGAGACGCGTGGGCGTCTTGATGAACAGATAGCCGTCGCTGGCGCCGGGGACAGCCCCCTTCACGACCAGCAGATTCTTGTCGGTGTCGATGCTGACCACGTCGAGCGAGCGAACGGTGACCCGCTCGTCGCCCATGTGACCGGACATCTTCTTGCCCTTCTTCAGCTTGGGGCCGACGCCACGGTCGGTGCCACCACCGCCGATCGAACCGGGCGAACGGTGCTTGCGCTCGGTGCCGTGGCTGGCGCACATGCCCTTGAAGTTCCAGCGCACCATGGTGCCCTGGAAGCCCTTGCCTTTGCTCTGACCAGTGACGTCGACGAACTTGATGCCGTCGAGGGCGCTCACGGTCACGGCCTGGCCCAGGGTGAAGCCCTCGGCGTCCTTGTCGTTCTCGAGACGAAGCTCGCGGTGCACGCGCTTCGGCGCGCTGCCGGCCTTCGCGTCGTGGCCGATCACCGGCTGCGTGCTGGTGCGGGCCTTCGCGTCATCGAAGGCCAGCTGCACGGCGGCGTAGCCGTCGGTCGCGGTGGTCTTGACCTGCGTGACGACGCAGGGACCTGCCTCGATCACGGTCACGGGGATGTTGGTGCCATCCTCCATGAACCAGCGGGTCATACCGATCTTCTTGCCAAGGATCGCTGCGGCGGGCATGGTCATGCTTCCTTCGGATCAGGCCTTGATCTTGATGAACACGCCGGCGGGGACCACAAGACGGTTCAGCGCATCGACGGTGCGCGGGTTGACTTCGGTGATGTCGATGATTCGCTTGTGCGTGCGGATCTCGAACTGCTCGCGGCTCTTCTTGTCGATGAAGGGCGAGCGGTTGACGGTGTAGATCTCGCGACGGGTGGGCAGAGGAACGGGACCAGCCACGCGGGCGCCGGTGCGCTTGGCGTGATCGACGATCTCGCGCGCGGACGCGTCGAGAGCCTGATGGTCGTAGGCCTCCATGCGGATTCGAATCTTGCCGCCTGTCATGGCGTTCCTGCCTCTTTGCACTCGCGAACAACGCCCTTGGACCGAGCGGCACCGTGCCGCTGGGCCAGAAATGGCGCGAACGAACAAGGCTACAGAAATTTGGGCCGCCGTCAAGATGCCTGCGACTCGGTATTGTGGAACGCCATGCGGATTGGATTCCAACCCACGGCCTGGCGCGTGCTGACGGCAACATTCGTTGTTTCTGCGCAGGCTCTTGCGTGGTCGGGGCAGGCATCCGCGGCAGTAAATGAGTCCTATAATAACTGCCGCGTTGGATTTGAATCAGAATTCGAACAGAATCCGCCCTCGCCTCCCGCAGCACCTCGGCGCCCTCAGGCAACCCCTCGACCCGGGGAGACCAAGCCATCCGCCCCGGTCCCCGCTCCCCCAGCCGATCCACGCCCCGCCCCTGCCGCACCAGCACCCGCCCCGCCGCATGCAGAGGAACTGGAGGCGGAGCCCACTGCGTTTGCCGCAATCGGCGCGTCGATCCGGCTTCCAAAGGACAGCGATGTCACCCGACTCAGCAATGAAGAGTTCCCCGCATGGCAGGTGCTCTCCCCCGCCGGTGGCCCCGAGTGGCGGCTGCGCGTCGAGCAAGTGTGGGGCCCTGACGCCGAGACCGACTGTGCGGCGCAGGTGAGGGCGGGTCTTGCGGCACTGACGCTCGGGAACACCGAGGTAAAGGTGCTTTCCGAACGCAATTGGAAGGTTTCCGGATGCGACGCGCGTTCCGTGTGGGCAACGCTCACCACGGGCGGCGCGTCGCGCGTGGCCGGTTTGGTGGTGGTGCGCACGGGCGACGGCGTGTTCGTGAGCATCGCGACCAGCATGACGCCGGATCGTTTCGCGGAAGCCGAGGCGATGCTGCAACGAAGCTTTGAAACGCTTCAGGTGGTGGATCCGCGCGCGATCCAACTGGAGCGCGAGGCCGCGATCACGCGCGGACAGGACTTTCTCAAGGGCCTTTCGAAGGAGCGATTGCAGGCACTTGCGGATGGCGTTTCACGTGTGCGCCGGCTGTGGAGGCCGGGACCTGACGGCGAACCTGAGGAACTCGGATGGGTCGAGGTGCTCATGAAGCGGGCACCCCGATCGAGCGCAGGCCGCACCGGGCCATCCGTGCTTGACAAGCCAAGCGAGCGTGAGGAGGGGCTGCTCATCTCGCTGATCGCGCGCACCACCGCCACCGACGGCACCGATCGCGTGGAAACCCGCGCCAACTACTGGATCGCGTGGGATCTGGGCAGCGAGGCGTGGACCGTCCGCAGCGAGCAGAAGGGCGCGGGTCCCAAGAGCCGCTTCGAACAGGTCGGACTGCTCCCGCGCAGCGACGGTCAGCAACCTCCCGTGCTGATGGTGGCGAGCGATCTTGGCGCTGGCATGGAGGAGCCTGCGATCTGGCCGCGGCCTCCCGTCGGGTATCTGCCGCAGGCGGTCGCGCTCGCTCTGGGCGCGATGCTGCCGAAGGACGGCAGTGCGCCAGCCAGCATGGTCTTCTACGCGCTCGATCCGGGCAGCGGACGACTCTGCCAGCGTCTGGTGCGGTGGTCACGCGAAAACACCACCCCCGGCGCGTGGAAACTGGAGGTCCAGAACACGCCCGACACCCCCGCCAGTCTGGAATGGTTCGACGGCGAGGGCCGCCTGCTGCGTCGGCAGGAGGCCGACGGATCCTGCATGGACCCCAGCACACCGGCGGAAATCGAGCGGCGCTGGAGGGCCGTGGGCCTTGAACCGTAGTTCGGGTCCTCCTCCGTTTCGACGAATCCCAAGCACGGGCGGGACGAACACCCTCGCGCCCATGCCCATCGACCGCTCCTCCATTCTGCTTGCCATTCCGGTGTTCAACGAGGCAGCGACGTTGGAGATGGTGCTTGACCGCGTCCGCCCCTATGCACGCGACGTGCTGGTGATCGACGACGGCAGCACGGACGCCACTCCGGACATCCTGGCTCGACACCGCGTGAACGTGGTGCGCCACGCGGAGAACCGCGGCTACGGTCGTGCCATGCAGGAGATGTTGCGTCTGGCCGATCGCAATGGCTACGCATGGGTGGTCACCATGGACTGCGACGAGCAGCATGAGCCCACGCAGATTCCCGACTTCGTGCGCGCGATCGAGGCGGGCGGCGCGGACGTGATCAGCGGCAGTCGCTACCTGTGCGAACATGCGCAGGATGACGCGGCACCCGCGGCGCGCCGTCAGGTGAACCTGCAGATCACGCAGGAGCTGAACGCTCGCCTGGATCTGGACCTGACCGACGCCTTCTGCGGCTTCAAGGCCTATCGCACGGCCGCCACGCGGCGCATGGGACTTTCAGTCGACGGCTACGACTTCCCACTGCAGTTTTGGGTGCAGGCCGCGGCGGCCGGATTGCGTATTCGAGAGATTCCGGTACGGCGCATCTACAAGGATCTTGGACGCTCCTTTGGCGGCGGACTCGACGACCCGCAGGTGCGCCTCGCGTTGTACCGCCGCACCATGCACGAAGAGATCACGCGATTCCGACATCGACTCTCCAGCAAGGCCTCTCAAGACCTGCCCGCTTCGGGCGGGTGTCTGGGCGGATGACCCGGCTCAGCGAGGGCGTGGAGATCGTGGTGCACGGCGGCGAGACGCTTGCGCCAGCGCTGCAGTCCATCGAGGGCAGGCCCCTGTCGGCGTGGCGTGACGAGGCGCGCGCGACGCTCGGGCTTCCGACCGGGGCCGTGTTCGCCACAGGTCATCAGAGCGAGTGCTGGCATGCGGGAATCCTGGCAAAATCGCTGTGGGTGCAGGCGATCGCCCACCGGGAGCATGCGCTGGCGGTGCATGTGGTCGTGGATCAGGACGGCTTCGACGGCATGCCGTTGGAGTGGCCGTTCCAACGCACGGATGGCTGGTGGGGCGTGCGAGGTCACCGATTCGCGGCGTCGGCGGAGTCCAGAGCGGCCGTCGCATGCACGGCGTGCCGGCCGCGGCCCGTCGAGCCCGGCGAAGGCGTCGAACCGCGCGTCTCGGCAAGCGTGCAGTCGGTCCATGACGCGCTGCAGGAGCACGGCACCGCCAGCAGCGCGGCGATGCAGGGCGCCCTCGCGATGCTGGATCTCGCCGGCACGTGGCTGAAGCGACCGGCGCTTGTGCGTGCGAGTGACATGATGCACACCACGCTCGCGCGACGCCTGCTCGAGCGCATGCTGGAGGACCCCGAGCGCTGCGCCCGTCACTTCAACGCCGCACTGCGTCACGCACCGCGCGCGGCGCGGGCCCTGCACGTGCGCGGAGCGGATTCCGAACTGCCGGTATGGCTGCTGGGCCCCGATGGTGTGCGACTCCGCGCGAGCGCACGGGCGCTCGGTGATGCGCTTTCGCGTGGCGAGTCGGTGTTGCCTCGAGCGTTCCTGATGAGCGCGATCGCGCGCACGGCGCTGGCGGACCGCTTCACCCATGGGCTTGGAGGCGGCGTCTACGAGCAGGCGACGGATCGCTGGATTCGTGACTGGCTGGGCTGGAGTCCACCGCCACACGATGTCGTGAGCGCCTCGCTTCGCATGGAGCTGCCCATGCCGCAGGAGCCCACGAGGGCCGCGATGCCCTGGCGTCGCGCCTGGTGCGATCCGGACCTGCTTGAATCGGGCGGAACGGGTCCTAGCGCCACCCGGCGACGTGCGATCGAGTTCATCGCCTCCATCCCGCCGCGTGATCCGCGGCGACGCGCGGCCTTCCGCGAACTGGTGAACGAACGCAACGCCGGCCGGCTTCGCCGAAGCGGTGAACTCGACGCCCTGCGGGGCGCCGAGGAGGCGGCTGGCGCGGCGCGTCTGGCGCGGGAACTTGCGGTTCGGCGCACCTGGTGCTTCGCGCTGCTGGATCCGCTGCGCGTGACGGCCCTGCGGGACGCGCTTGAGGCGCGTGCGAACGCCTGATCAGGCCTGCGGCGGCGCGGCCACGGCGCCGGGTGCCAGTGGATCGGGGCGATAGACGCGCACGTCGAGCGCCCAGACCCTGTCGCTGAACTCGTGGCCGGGCTGATGACTGTCACCCTTCTCGCGCGCGGCGGCCACCAGCGACGTGGCCACCTTCGCGTCCAGGTTGTCGAGCATCGCGACGAACATCGCCTCGGGCGTGCTCGGCACCTTCGCGGCGCCGTGCTCCAGCTCGCCGTGGTGACTGATCACCATGTGCATGAGCACGCGCAGCGCGTCGGCCGGCAGCGCCGCGCCCTTCTCGGTTGCGGCCTTCACGGCCATCGCGTTCAGCCAGACCGCGCCGCGCACGACGTGCCCGATCAGATTGCCGTCGGTGGTGTAGCTGAAGCCCTTCTCCCACTCCAGCTCGGCCGTCTTGCCAAGGTCATGCAGGAAGAGACCCATGAGCACCAGATCGCGGTTGAGCGCCGGATAGAGCGGCAGCGTGCGATCCGCCAGGCGCATGAGCTGCAGCGTGTGCTCCAGCAGCCCACCGATGAACGCGTGATGCACGCTCACCGCTGCGGGCGCGTGGCGGAAGCGATCCATCAGCGCGGCGCTGCCCAGGTACTGCTCGGCCAGCGCCAGCATGCCCGGGTGCTCCATCGAGCGCAGGAGCGAGGTGACCTCGTCCATCATGGAGCGGATGTCGCCCTTGGTGACGGGCAGGAGCCGCTGCAGATCCTTCTGGTCCACGTCGACGCCACGGATCGCCTCCGCGATCAGCTGCAGCTGACCGTTGTAGGCCTGCGTCTGGCCGCTCACGAACACGAAGCCGGTGCGCGCCACCTCGGGCATCTGCGCCTCGTCGAAGGTCCACACGCGCACGGGCACCTCGCCCGTCGCGTCGCGGATCAGCGCCTTGAAGAAGGGCTTGCCGGCGCGCGTGACGCCCATCTGCGGGTTCACGAGCGAGTAGGTGCCGTTCACGTAGGTGTTGGCGACGAAGTCCCGGATGGCGATGTGCGGCATGACCGAACCCTCGTTTCGAGTGGCGTTCATCCGCGCGAGTCTAGCCGCACGCGCGCGCCGCTCATGTGCGCAGCGCGGCCATCGCGTCGGGGATGCCGTCGGCGATCTCCTCGGCCAGCATGCCCGCGTGCCCATGCTTCGCGGCCCATCGCGCTGCGCTGTCGGCGTGCAGCTGCACCGCCAGACATGCGGTCTCGAACAGCGGCAGCGCGCGACGCGCGCCGGCGCGCACGAATTGCGCGGCCATTCCACCCAGCACGCCCGAAAGCACGTCGCCACTTCCGCCGGTCGCGAGCGCCGGCTCCACCGCGCCACAGATCCACGCGCGCACGCCATCGCTCACCACGGTGTTCGATCCCTTCAGCACCACCACGCAGCCCAGCCGCGCCGCCAACGCGCCCGCGGCCTGTTCGCGCTTCGTCGGCTCGATCGGATCCGCATGCAGGCCAAGCGCCTCGGCGAGTCGGGCGAACTCGCCGGGATGGGGCGTGATCACGATCGGCGCGCGCAGGTCCGCGGTGAAGTCGGGCGTGGCGGCGAGCGCGTTCAGCGCATCGGCGTCCACGACCATGGGCACCTCGACCGTCGCGACCAGACGCACGACGAGTTGCTGCACGGCGAAGCCGGAGCCAAGGCCGGGCCCGACCACCACCGCGCTTGCGCGGGCGAGCAACGGATCAAGCACCTCGGCGGCGGCGCTTGGGCGCAGGTGACCCTCGGCATCGACCGGCAATGCGCAGCCGGTGGCGCTCGACGCCACCCCCAACGCCGGCGCAAGCAAGGGTTCGGGCATCGCGAGCGTGCACAGACCACAGCCGGCACGAAGCGCGGCACGGGCCGCGAGCGCCGGCCCGCCCAGCATCACCGGGTTCGCCGCATGTCCGCCGATCACCAGCACCGAACCGAACGTGCCCTTGTGGCCCTCGGCCTCGCGTGGCGGCAGATGCGGGATGCGTTCAACGCGCTCCATCAAGCACCTCGATCTTCAGCGCGCCCAGCGCGGCCACCAGTCGCACCAGTGCGGGGTCGGAAGCGGGATCGGCCAGCGGCGTGGTCACGAACGCGATGTGACCGGGATGGAAGGCCACGCCCGGCTCGGTCAGCGTGGCGTCCAGATCGACCCAGCGACCATCCACCAGCGCCTGCGTCCAGAGATGCCAGCCGAAGACGTCGCGCCGACCCGCGAACGCGTCGCACCACACCAATCCAGCGACCACGCGCGCGGGAATCCCCTGCGAACGCAGCAGCGCGGCCAGCACCACCGCGTGTTCGGTGCAGTCCCCGGACTTCGTCCGCAGCGCCTCGCTGGCGCTCGCGAGCGCGCTGGAGAGGTTCTTGCGCGGAAGGCTCGCGCCGGCGACTCGACGCAGACGCTCGATGCGCATGCGAGGGTCCGGGGGCGCGTCGGCCAGCGTCCGCGTGGCGAGTTCCACCACCATCGGATCGCGCGAATCGATCATGGGCGAGGCCGACAGGTAGGCGGGATCCGCGCGCTCGGTCGCGGTGGCCTCCTGCGCCGGCGCGTCCAGATCCACCGCCACGCGCCATGCGTCACCTTCGCGCGAGACGGTCTGCGCGCCGGAGGATGTCGGCTCCGCACCCTCCGCGGCACGGATGCGGAAGGCGGCGCGGCGCAACCGCGCGGGATCGGACATCGGCCGATCGACCTCGGCGAAACTGGCGACCATCACCTCGGGGCCCGAACCCGCGCGATCCAGCGCCTGCTTCGCGCGCTCCGGTGTGCTCCGGATGCTCTCGATGCTGCCAAGGCCAGTGGGCGAGAGGCTGCGAAGCAGTTCGCCGTCGGCCGCGCGCCACTCACGCGAACCTGGCGGCACCATCGGGCCCTCGAGTCGCCATCGCACCGCCTGCACGGGCTCTCCTGCCACGCGGATGGTCTCCTCCACCTCGCGCACGGCGCGCACCTGCTGCGGCACCGCCCCCTGCGCGGGCTCGAAGACAAGCTGCTCGATCGTGCTCGCGCCCGAGGCGCGCTTCGCCTTGGCCTGCGCCTCCGAGGCGTGCGGCGCCAGCGCGTCGGCCGGAACCGGTGGCAGCGTGCGGTCCAGGATCCTGTCCAGATCGACCGTGCGCTCCTCGATCGCCTCGGGCCGATAGCGCCATGTCACGCGCTGACTCTGTCCGCTGCCGGCCTGCGTGCGGCCACCCTGCATCGGGACGCCCTGCTCGTTCTCGATCAGCCAGCCCGTGGTGGTCATGTCCAACGAGGTGCCGCCACGACCGAGCCGCAGGCGCGTCTCGCTCTCGGTGCGCCAGCCTTCGGGCACGCGACGCTCGACCGAACGCGTCCAGCCCGCGGGCCGACCTCCGACGAGCACCTCGAACCAGCGCTCGGTGACGTCGGGCGCCGCGTCGCCGGCGCGGAACGCGACAAGCAGCGCGATCGCGGGCAACAGGGCCAGGATCCGCGCGCGCATGGGCTCACTGCCGCTTCAGCAACGGGAACAGGATCACGTCGCGGATGCTCGGAGAGTTCGTGAGCAGCATCACGAGTCGATCGATGCCGATGCCCAGACCGCCCGCGGGCGGCATGCCGACCTTCAGGCTCTCCAGGAAGTCCTCGTCGAGGGTGCGGAAGGTGCGCTCCTCGTCGTCGATGCCCACCAGCTGTTGCGTGAACTTCTCACGCTGGATGTCGGGGTCGTTCAGCTCGGTGTACGCCGGACCGACCTCCATGCCCGCGATGAAGATGTCCCACCGCTCGCACAGGCGCGGGTCATCGCGGCGCGAGCGCGTGAGCGGACTGATGGCGCTGGGCCAGTCGGTGACGAAGGTGGGACGCAGCGGGTCGATGCGCGGCTCGCCCACGATCTCGAAGAGCGCCTCGACCAGCAGCCAGTGATCGAGCTTCGCGGCGTCGGCCACGTGGCGCTTCATCGCCTCGGCGCGCACCTTCGCCTCGTCGAACATGCTGAAGCCCGCCCCGCGCTCGAAGAGCTCGCCGAAGGTCACGCGCACGAAGGGCTTCGCGTAGTCGATCGCCATGTCGCCGAAGGGCAGCGTGGGTCCGGCGCCCGCGTCCTCGCGGCCCTTCGCCATCTCGACCGCCGCCTCGTGCACCAGCGATTCGGTGAGTTCCAGCATGGTCCAGCAGTCGCCGAAGGCCTCGTAGGCCTCCATGGCGGTGAATTCGGGGTTGTGGCTGCGGTCCACGCCCTCGTTGCGGAAGTTGCGGTTGATCTCGAACACCTTGGGCATGCCGCCCACGAGCAGGCGCTTCAGGTAGAGCTCGGGCGCCACGCGCATGAAGAGCTGCATGTCGAGCGCGTTGTGCCTCGTGACGAACGGTCGCGCCGCGGCGCCGCCCGCGAGCGGCTGCATCATCGGTGTCTCCACTTCCTGATAGCCGCGCGCCTCCATGAAGCGGCGCACCAGGCTCACGATGCGGCTGCGCGCCTGGAAGGTGGCGAGGGTCTTCGGCGTGGCCCACATGTCCACGTAGCGGCGGCGGTAGCGCGTCTCGCTGTCCTCGAGGCCGTGCCACTTGCCGGGCGGCGGCGCCAGGCTCTTGCACTGCAGCGCGAGCGACTTCGCCCATACGCAGACCTCGCCCTTGTTCGTGCGTCCCACGGGGCCCTCGGCGCTCACGATGTCGCCGTAGTCGAGCGCCTTCGCGAGCTCGAACTCGCCCGCAGACACGGCCGACTTGCTGATCGAGACCTGCAGGTCGCCGGTATGGTCGCGCAGCCACATGAACACGAGCTTGCCCAAGTCGCGGTGCTGCACGATGCGGCCCGCCACGCGGTGTACCGGGCGCGGCTCGGCAGGCGCGTAGGCGGGATCGGCCTTGGCCTTCGCCGCCTCGGCGTCCGCGGCCACCTGCAGATCCTCACGGAAGGCGGCGCGGGCCTCCGCGAGCGAAACGAGCCCCTCGACCCGCCCACCGTAGGGCTCGATCTTCAGCTCGTTGCGGAATCGGTCCAGCTTCGCGCGACGGGCGGCCTCGAGCACGGAGGGATGCTCCTCCGCGGGCGTGGCTTCCGGTTCCTTCTTCGGCTGCTCTGCGGCCATCGGGAGATGGTAGTGGAGCGGAGGTGCCGCACGATCCGGTCACGAAGGTCCGTTCGGCTACGCTTTGGTGAGGGGTGTCGTCGCGCGGCGGCCCTGTTCCGGAGGCCTTTCAGACGGAGAACCACGACGATGTCCCCCTACCCGACGCCTTCGTTTCCTGAGCAGTCGCAGCGCGTGCTGTGCGGCATCATGGGCATCCTGCTTGGAGGCCTCGGCATCCATCGCTTCATCCTCGGGGACGTGGGCGGCGGCATTCTTCGCATCGTCATCACCGTGTTCACGTGCGGGATCGGGAACCTGATCGGCTTCATCGAGGGCATCGTCTACCTCACGAAGTCGGACGAGCAGTTCGTGGCCGAGTACCAGGTGGGCAAGAAGGCCTGGTTCTGACCCGCGGGCGGCCACAGGGCCACGCGTCGTGCCGGGCGAGACGCCCACTCACGCCTCGCTAAACTTCGGGGCTTCACATGATGAGCCCTCCCGCCAACATCCGCCGCATTGGTGTGCTCACCGGTGGTGGCGACTGCCCCGGTCTGAACGCCGTCATCCGCGCCGTCGTCAAGACGGCGATCCTGCAGTACGGAATCGAGGTGGCGGGAATCGAGGACGGCTTCCAGGGACTGATCGACGATCGCGTGCGCCCGCTCTCACCGAAGGATGTCGCCGGCATTCTGGTGCGCGGCGGCACCGTGCTCGGCAGCAACAACCGCTGCAACCCCCGCCGCTACCACGTGGGCGATGATCACGAGGGCCAGCCGGTGTATCGCGACGTGACCGACCGCTGCGTGGCGGTGGCGAGGCGCCATCAGCTCGACGCGGTGATCGTGATCGGTGGCGACGGCACGATGGCCGCGGCCAGTTCGCTGGTGGAGAAGGGCCTGAACGTGATCGGCGTGCCCAAGACGATCGACAACGACATCGTGGGCACCGAGATCAGCTTCGGCTTCCTGACCGCGGTGAACACCGCCACCGAGGCGCTGGACAAGCTGCACTCGACCGCCGACAGCCATCATCGCGTGATGGTGTGCGAGCTCATGGGCCGCAATGCCGGCTGGATCACGCTGACTGCGGGTGTGGCCGGTGGAGCCGACGTGATCCTGCTGCCCGAGATCCCGTTCGAGATGGAGAGCGTGGCGCAGTACATCGACGAGCGCATGAACAAGGGTCCGGGCTTCGCGATCGTGGCCGTGGCCGAGGGTGCGCGCATGCGCGGCGGCGAACAGGTGGTGGCGCACATGGTGCACAACAGTCCCGATCCGGTACGCCTGGGCGGCATTGGCCAGCGTGTGGCGGACGGCTTGGCGAAGCTCTGCAGGGTCGAGACGCGCACCACGGTGCTGGGCCACATCCAGCGCGGTGGCACGCCGATCCCGGCGGACCGCATTTTGGCCACGCACTTCGGCTACCACGCGATCCAGACGCTGATGAATGGTGGTCGCAACCGCATGGTCGTGCGACAGAACAACATCTTCGGCGACGTGGACCTGCTGCACTCGGCCGGCAAGCAGCGGCTGGTGAACGAGGACCATCCGCTCATCAGCGCGGCACGCGCGCTCGGCACCAGTTTCGGTGACGGCCTGCCGCACAGCCACTATCCGCAGCCCAAGCCCGCGGTGGTGGTGTGAACGATCCGCGCGGCGCCGCCGGTGCGGCACGTTCGGCAATGCGGCGCGCGGTGTTCCTGGACCGCGACGGAACCGTCATCCACAACGACGGGGACCTTGGCGATCCGGATGCGGTGAAGTTGTTGCCCGGTGCGGCCGAGGCGATGCGCCATCTGCGTCAGGCTGGCTACGCGCTTGTGGTCGTCACGAACCAGGGCGGCGTGGCGCGCGGCAAGTACGACGAGGCCGCGGTGCACGCCACGCACGAGCGTCTGGAACAGGTGCTGCGTCGTGCGACCGGACTGCACGCGGTGGTCGACGCCTTCTACTTCTGTCCGTTCCATCCCGAGGGAACGGTCGAGCGCTATTGCCGCGAACACCCGTGGCGAAAGCCCGCGCCAGGCATGCTGCTCGAAGCCGCGCGTGAGCATGCGCTCGATCTCGGCGCAAGCTGGATGATCGGCGATCAGGAACGCGACGCGCAGGCGGGCGCATCGGCCGGATGCCGGTCGATTCTCATCGGCGCGCCCAGCGCGGCGAGCGACGCGGACTTCTTCGCGCACGATCTGGCCGAGGCCGCGCTGCGCATCGCGCACGAGGACACCCCAAAGGTCGCCGCAGGCATGGTCACGCTGCACGCGCGACCCGACGTCGACCTGCATGCGCCAGCGCTCCGGGCGGCGATCACCACGGCGGCCGAGGGACTGGCGGAACGCACCGGCGTGCGGCTGCGCGGCCTGGACTGGAACACGCATGGCCTGACCGCCACGGTGGAAGGCGGCGAGATCATCGCGCTTGGTTTCGCCGCCGAACTTCGCCGCACCACGGAACGCTGGTGGCGCGCACACGGCGGATCGGGTCCACTCTGGGCCGGCGCATGAACGGCCCTCTGCATGGCGTCTCGAAACTTCTGGTGGTCCTGCCCTCCTGGGTCGGCGACGCGGTCATGGCCACGCCCGCCCTGCGGTCGCTTCGTGCGTCGCTGCCCGGAACGCGCATCGAGGGACTCGGACGGCCGGGGCTCGACGCCGTGCTGGAAGGCGCGCCGTTCCTCGACGCCTTCCACGTGCACACCATGCGTGGCTGGCTCGGACCGTTCACCGGCGTGGGTCGCTTCCGGGCCATGCGCTTCGACGCGGTGTTGCTGCTGCCCAACAGCCCTCGCAGCGGACTCTTCGCGCTGGCCACCGGCGCGCCCCGTCGCCTCGGCTGGTCCCGCGACGGCCGCGGCTGGATGCTCACGCATCGACTGTCGGCGCCGAAGGACCGCGCGCCGCGCAGCGCCGTGGACTGGTACGCGGATCTGGTGGCCTGGGCGCTGACGCGGCCCGTGACCGATCGCACCGTGTCGCTGGCGTGCTCGGCCTCGCAGCGTGCCGCCGGCGAGCGCCTGCTCGAGGGCCTTGCGCGACCGATCACGATCCTGAATCCCGGCGCCAATCGCGAGGACAAGCGCTGGCCGGCCGAGCGCTTCGGTGCGCTGGCGGAGCGGCTGCTGCAGACGCGCGGCGGAAGCGTGTGCGTGACCGGAGGACCGGCGGAGCGCGAGGTGGTGGTGCGTGTGGTGCAGGCCAGCGGCGATCGCGCCGTGAATCTGATCGAGCGCGGCGTGTCGCTGGGCTCGCTGAAGGCGGCGATCGGCCTCGCCGATCTGCTTGTGACCAACGACACTGGCCCGCGACACTTGGCCGCCGGCATGGGCACGCGCTGCGTCAGCCTGTTCGGACCCACCGATCCGCGCTGGGCCGCGCTGCACGAGGCGGCGGGGCCCGCGCGCGAGATCCAGCTGCTCGCCGAACCCTTCCTGCCCGCCGAGATCGTGGCCGACCGCGTGGCGCGCTTCTGCGGCATGGATCGGATCGGCGTGGGCGACGTGCTGCACGCCTGCGTGCGGCTGCTGGATCGCTAGCATCGCGCGCATGCAGGGCGGCTGGCCGATCTGGATCGTGATCGCGTTCCTCTCCGGAAGCGTTCCCTTCGGCGTGATCCTGGCGAAGGCACACGGCGTGGATCTCCGCAAGGTCGGCAGCGGCAACGTGGGCGCCACGAACGTGGGTCGCGCGCTCGGGCGCGCATGGGGACTCCTCTGCTTCTTCCTGGACGCATTGAAGGGCGCCGCGCCGGTGCTTGCGGCGGGTCGCGCGATGGGTGCGCTTGGATCGCCGGTGACGGAACTTCCGCCCTTCGATCTTTGGTGGTGGAGCGGCACGGTGTTCGCCGCGCTGCTCGGCCATGTCTTCAGTCCGTGGATCGGCTTCAAGGGAGGCAAGGGCGTGGCCACGGGCTTCGGCGCGATGGTGGCGATGTGGCCGGTGCTCACCTGGCCCGTGCTGCTGGCGCTGGCCGCGTGGCTTGCGAGCATGCGGGTCACGCGCATCGTGAGCCTGTCGAGCATGGTGGCTGGCTGCTCGCTGCCACTCTGGTGCGCGATCACGCTGCCCTGGCCCGCAGAGGGAGCCGTCGGATCGCCTTGGCGACCGATGGTCGTCACGGGTGCGCTGGCCGTGGCCGTGCTGCTGACGCATCGCGCCAACATCGGCCGGCTGCTCGCGGGCACCGAGCCGCGCGTGGGCGCGAAGAAGCCGCAGCCCCCCGCTACCATCGCGTCGTGAGCGACGCCGCACGCACCACGGACCTGTGGCAGAGCGCCCTCGCCTCGCGATTCGCGAGCGACGCGATGCGCCGCACGTGGAGCGACGCGCGACGCTTCAGCCTGTGGCGACGCATCTGGCTTGCGGTGGCCGAGACCCAGAAGGAACTCGGCCTGCCCGTCACCGACGAGGCCGTCGCACAGATGCGCGCGAACCTGGATCGCATCGACTTCGAGAGTGCCGCGCGACATGAAGCCCGCCTGCGTCACGACGTGATGGCGCACGTGCACACCTTCGGCGAGGCGGCCCCTGCGGCCAAGGGGGTGATCCACCTCGGCATGACGAGTCAGGACGTGGTCTGCAACGCCGACGCCATGCTGCTGCGCGAAGCGCTGTCGCTCGTCACCGCTGGACTCGCTCGCCTGGTGGACCGCTGCGCCACCTTCGCGGCCGCGCGCCGCGACCTGCCCTGCCTGGGCTTCACCCACTACCAGCCCGCGCAGCCGGTGACCGTGGGCAAGCGCGCCACGCTGTGGGGCCAGGATTTCGCCATGGCGCTCGAGGAAGTCGAGGCCGCGCACGCGAAGGTTCGCCTGAAGGGCCTGCGCGGCGCCACCGGCACGCAGTTCAGTTTCCTGGCGCTGCTGGGCGACGGCGCGAAGGTCGACGCGCTCGAACGTGGCGTGTGCAGGCGTCTTGGCTGGCCCGAGGACGGCACCTGGGTGGTGTGTGGCCAGACCTATCCGCGCGGCTTCGACGCGATCGTGCTCAACGCGCTCGCGCTTGCGGCGAGCGCCATCCACAAGTGCGCGAACGATCTCCGGCTGCTCGCGAACCTGCGCGAGGTCGAGGAGCCATTCGAGAAGGATCAGGTCGGCTCAAGCGCGATGCCTTACAAGCGCAACCCGATGCGATGCGAACGCGCCACCGGCCTTGCGCGGTTCGTGATGGGCCTCGCGCCCGTCGCGCTGGATACCGCCGCCGAGCAGTGGCTCGAGCGCACGCTGGATGACTCGAGCGCACGTCGCCTCGCGCTGCCCGAAGCCTTCCTGGCGCTTGACGCCGCGATCGAGGTGATGACGAACGTGCTCGGCGGGCTCGTGGTGAACGAGGCCACCATCGCCGCTCGACTGAAGCAGGAACTTCCGTTCGTCGCCACCGAGGATCTGCTGATGGCCGCCGCGAAGGCCGGCGCCGACCGCCAGCACGCGCACGAGGCGATCCGAACGCACGCGCTCGCTGCCGCCGATCGCGTGAAGCGCGGCGAATCCAACGATCTGGCGGAACGACTCTCGCGCGACCCCCTCTTCCGCGGCGTCGATCTGGCCGCCGCGCTGGATCCCGTCCGCCTGACCGGCCGCAGCGCCGAACAGGTGGATCGATGGATCACCGGCGTCGCGGCGCCGATCCGTGCGCGCCACGCCGCGACCCTTGCCCATCAACCCACCCTGCGAGTCTGACCATGCCGATTCCCCGACTTCGCGCGACCGACACCACGCTGCTGGTGGTGGACATCCAGGAGCGCTTCGCCGCGTCGATCCACGGCTGGGACATGCTTGTGCACAACGCCGCGATCCTGTGCCGCGCGATGGGGGCGCTGGGCGTTCCCGTGATCGCCACCGAGCAGAATCCGCGCGGGCTTGGCCACACCGTGGCCGAGGTGAAGGCCGCGTTGCCCGAGGGAGCGCCGCTCTTCACCAAGACGCGATTCAGTTCGATGACGCCGGAGGTCGCCGGCGCGCTCGCCGCGCTGCATCGCGGCACCGTGATCGTCTGCGGCATCGAGGCGCACGTCTGCATCCTGCAGACCACGCTGGACCTGCTCACCTCGGGTCGACAGGTCTTCCTGTGCACCGACTGCATCTCGGCCAGTCAGGAGGCGCAGATCGCGCACGCCTACGCACGCATGGAGCGGGCCGGCGCCGTGCGCACCGGATCGCTCTCCGCGATCTACGAACTGCTCGGCGACTCCGCGCACCCCACCTTCAAGACCTGCCTTGAAATGGTGAAGGGGCTGCGGACCTGAGCGGTCTCGTCAGCCCCTGACGGTCAACCAGCGATCGGTGATTCGTCTCAGGCCTTCGGAGGCGGCGGCGTACGGCCGACCTCGAGAACCTTCACGCGGATGTCCTGACAGACGGCCTTGATGTCCTGCATCGCCTTGCGAACGCGGGTTCCGGCGGCCTTGTTGCCACCGAAGGCCTTGGCCATGTCATCCGCCACTTCCTCAACCTTGCGCTTCAGCAACTCATATGTTTCCATCGCTGGGTGCCTCCTCGGGTTGGTGGCGGGCGCGCCCCGCCTGATCTCTGGATGGTAACGGAAAGATTCGCGGCTGTCGCTTCCCGGACCTCCCAACTCCGATTGGGCTATCTTCCCGACCTCACCTCCACGAGACCACCTTGGCCAGCGAACCCCTTCTCGACCTCTCCACGCTCGACCTGACCCGCAGCGTGATTCCCGCGTCTGAGATCGACCGCGTACTGCCGCAGACCGGCCCGATGCGGATGCTGGACGAAGTGGTGTTCTTCGATCGGGTCAGCCAGGTCGCGGTGGGCCTGAAGCGGGTGCGCCACGACGAATTCTGGGTGCCGCATCACATTCCCGGCCGGCCGCTGTTACCAGGCGTCCTGATGATCGAGGCCGCGGCACAGCTCTGCAGCCTGGTCCAGACGATTTGCCTAGATCTGACCGGTTTTCTGGGCTTCACCCGTTGTGACGAGACGAGCTTCCGCGGGCAGGTGGTGCCGGGCGACACGCTGTATCTGGTGGTGAAGCTGGTCGAGCAGAACCGCCGGCGCTTCGTCAGTCAGGCGCAGGGGTTCGTGAACGACAAGCTGGTGTTCGAGTCGCGCATCACCGGCATGACCTTCTGAGCGCATGGACACGCTTGCCCCGATGCTGTTGCGCCCGATCCCGAAGGGCCGCGCTTGGGGCGGAAGCAGCTTCGTGCAGCACGGAAAGTTCCCCGGACTGGTGGCGGGCAATGCGCCCATCGGCGAGAGTTGGGAACTCGCGGACCTGCCGGGCAACGATCCCTCGGCGTGCTCGCAGATCGAAGGCGGCACGCACGCGGGAAGCAGCCTGCGGGAGGCGCTCCGTGCGGATGAACGACGCATCATGGGCCGGGCGGCACTTTCGGAACATGCACGTTTCCCGCTGCTGGTGAAGTTCCTCGATGCGGCGGCCAATCTCTCCGTGCAGGTGCATCCGAGTCCGGCGTTCGCCGCGGCGAATCCCGCCGCGCACCTGAAGACCGAGACCTGGTTCGTCCTTCAGGCCGCCCCCGACGCCCGCATCTGGCGCGGCGTGAGGCAAGGCGTCTCACGCGAGGCGTTCGCGCAGCATCTGCGCGACGGCAAGGACATCGTGCCACTGCTGATGGAACTGCAGGTGCGCGAGGGTGACTGCATCGAGATGCCCAGCGGCCTCTGTCACGCACTGGGCGCGGGCATCACCGTGGCCGAGATCCAGACGCCCAGCGACACCACCTTCCGCGTGTTCGACTGGAACCGCCACGATCCCGCACGGCAACTGCACGTCGACGAGGCGCTCGCGTGCATCGCGTTCGGGAACGAGCAGGCGCTCGCGTCCATTCCGGTGATCCACGCCTCGCAGGCCCCCGCCATCGTGACACGGCAATTCCGCACCACACAGCTCTCGCGCACGCCCCACTACCGCATCGAACGCCTGGAGGCGCTGGAACGCGCCGAACTTCCGGTGGTCACGCATGATCGACCGTCCTGCTGGATGGTGCTGTCCGGAAGCGTGACCATCGCGGGCCCAACGCCCTTGAAGGCGGACGCCTGGCGCACGCTGCTGATTCCGGCAGCCGCCGAGGGCTTGATCGCGAATTTCGACGCGGGCACGGTGCTGCTCCGGGTGAGCGTGCCGGACCCCATGGATCGCTGGATCGCCTGAGCGATTTGCCCGGAACCCCGATCTGGTCCACAACCAGAGTCTTGACAGAGACTTGCGCGCGCCGAGGCATGACTGGACTCAGCCAGGCCACGCCTCGGGCGACCGGCCCCCAACCGCACCGGCGAGTTGGCGGCAGGCCCCGTCACGGCTATCTTTCCCCCTCCCTTCGGCGCGAGATGTCTCGCGCGGAATGGGCGCCCGCGAACCCCTCAGAGAGACGCTCTTCATGGCCACCACAGGCAAGGTCATTCAGGTCATCGGCAGCACCTTCGACGCGCAGTTCCCCGAGGACGAGATCCCCGAGATCTACAACGCCGTGAAGGTCGACTTCGACTTCCGCGGTCAGAAGAGCACGCTGGTCGGCGAGGTCGCCAAGCACCTTGGCGGCGGCATGGTTCGCTGCGTCGCGCTGGCCAGCACCGACGGCGTGCGTCGCGGCGACGCCTGCGCCGACACCGGCGCCAGCGTGCGCGTGCCCGTGGGTGAGGGCGTGCTCGGCCGCGTGTTCAATCTGCTCGGCCAGCCAGTCGACGGCCGCGGCCCGGTGAAGAGCACCGAGACCGCACCGATCCACCGCGAGCCGCCCGAGTTCACCGACCTGAACCCCAAGACCGAGATCCTGCAGACCGGCATCAAGGTGATCGATCTGCTGTGCCCCTTCGTGCGTGGCGGCAAGATCGGTCTCTTCGGCGGCGCCGGCGTGGGCAAGACCGTGGTCATCCAGGAAATGATCGCGCGCGTCGCCCGAAACTTCGGCGGCTACAGCGTGTTCGCCGGCGTGGGTGAGCGCACCCGCGAGGGCAACGACCTGTGGCTGGAAATGCAGGAAGCGCAGTACACCGACGCCGAAGGCAAGACCGCTCACGTGCTCGACAAGGTGGCCATGGTGTTCGGCCAGATGAACGAGCCGCCGGGAGCGCGTCTGCGCGTGGCCCTCTCCGCGCTGACCATGGCGGAGAATTTCCGCGACAAGAGCGGCAAGGAGACGCTGATCTTCGTGGACAACGTCTTCCGCTTCACGCAGGCCGGTTCCGAGGTGAGCGCGCTGCTCGGCCGCATGCCGAGCGCCGTGGGCTACCAGCCCACGCTGAGCACCGAGATGGGCCAGCTGCAGGAGCGCATCACCAGCACCCGTCAGGGCGCCATCACCAGCGTGCAGGCCATCTACGTGCCGGCCGACGACCTGACCGACCCGGCCCCCGCCACCACCTTCAGCCACCTCGACGCGTTCATCGTGCTCGAGCGCAAGATCGCCGAGAAGGGCATCTACCCCGCCGTCGATCCGCTGTCGAGCACCAGCCGCATCCTGGACCCGCAGATCGTGGGCGAGCGTCACTACAAGTGCGCGCGTCGCGTGCAGGGCATCCTGCAGCGCTACAAGGATCTGCAGGACATCATCGCGATTCTCGGCGTGGACGAACTGAGCGAGGACGACAAGCTCACCGTGAGCCGCGCCCGAAAGCTCGAGCGCTTCCTCAGCCAGCCGTTCTACGTGGCCGAGGTGTTCACCGGCTTCCCCGGCGTCACCTGCAAGCTCGAGGAGACCATCGAGAGCTTCGAGCGCATCTGCAACGGCGAGGGCGACGACCTGTCCGAGGGCGCGTTCATGTACGTCGGCAGCCTCGACGACGCGCGCAAGAAGGCCGACAAGATGGCCGCCGCCGTCTGAGTCTCTCTCGCTTGACCTTTGGATGAATCAAGCGCCCCGGCCTGTGCGGCCGGGGCTCTTTCATGTCAGCGGCGAAAAAATTCGAATTCTCGTGATGGCATCAGGGTGGTTTCCGCGCGTCTCGTTCTGGATCCATCTGCACCCAGATGGGTCGCAAGCCCTTCCGGAATTCTGACGCCTTCACGCCGAGCCGGTCGGCGACGCGGGAAGATTTCGGAAACAAGGGTCACCCGCGCTGCCCGGTCGCCGATCAGCTGAAGCGACCGGGCAGCACGCGGGCTCGGCCACACTCACAGCGTCACGATGTCTCAAACCCGAAAGAAACCAGTCCTTCAAGCACAGTCCGTGCGTGCCTTGCATGGCATGCTGGAGACGCACTACGCCACGCTTCGGGAACTCGCCTCACGCATCCTGGCCCAGCGGCGACTCATGCAGCGCGCCGCGGGGCCGCGGACGCATCCAGCCCCGTCCATCGATGGAAGCGCTCCGAGGGACGAACGAACACGCCGGCATCCACCCGTCTATCCGCGCCGCGCGCGGGCTCGCGATCGAGCGGCCGCACGCCCGCCAGCAACTCGCCCAAAATCACGCCGAGCGACCAGACGTCACTGCGCACGTCGGCGCGACCCAGCGCCTGCTGTTCCGCACGGAATCGCGCAAGCACGCTCCGGCTGTCCATGCCCCGCTTCAGCAGTTTCACGGCGGCCAGTCGCCGCACCGGCCGATGCTGCGTGCCCAGCAGCACCACGCCGTAGCCGCCCTGCCCAAGCTCGCCCACGATCTCGAAGGGGCCGAGTCGATCCGGCAGGCCGTCCTCGCTCTCCGATTCGCCTGCCTCGACATGCTCCAACGAGCCCGATGTCCGCAGGTCCGAGGCCTCGTCGGTGAACCCAGCGGCCTCCAGCCGACGCAGCAATGCTTCAGGACCCAGTGGCATCGGCGTCGACTTCGCTCAACGACCCTGCGCCCATTCCGCCGCGCGGAAACGGCTCACGCGCCCCTCCGCGTCGAAGTAGACGGCCCAGGCGCGCGCGTCAGCGTCCGTGGGAAACACCACGCCCGTGGCCAGCGTGCTCAGGTTGTCGCCGTACTGCCAGCGCGTCTCCGGCACGATCACCTTGCCCTGGTCGGTGCGAGCCTCGTAGCGACTGCTTGGTTCGCCAAGCAGATCCTCCACCTGCACCTGCGTCATGCCGACCTTCAGTCGACCCCAGTTTTCCTGATAGCGCGACTCGCAGGCACACAGCAGCATGAGCACGGCGATCGATGCGGAGATCCTCGGAACCATGCCGCAAGACTACGCGCGGGCTCGGGGCCATGTGTTAGAATCAATTCCGTCCTGTGGGTGAGCGGCTCTATCGAATCTGGTGCGAGGATGGTCCGCGTCACGACGCGGTGCCCGAGAGTCGACTACCGCTGCTGGTCGCGTCGGGCCATCTGGATGTCGAGGACCGCATCGCGCCCGGAGGCACCGAGGATTGGTGCGAGGGCTGGGAGTTCGACGGGCTGTTCGAGCCGCCCGTGGTCCGTGCCCTGCGCGTGCATCACACGTCGCTGGCGCGCATGCGCCGCTCGATCAAGGGTGGATGGATCAGCCTGATGGAGTATCGCGAGCAGCGCGATCGTCTGCTGCTCACCGAGTCCGGTGTGGAGTTCTGCGCCTGGACGAGTCGTCCGAGACCCGACCTGAAGCGGGCCGGCGCGCAATCCGAACTGCAGAAGGCGGCGTCGGAGGGGGCCGAGGCGGAGCGGCAGGCGGATGTCGCGAAGCGCAGACACGTGGTGCATGGCGAGACCGCAGCCACGAACGCCGGACCACAGACCACGCAGGGCGAGACGTCGATCCTGTCGTTCCGCCGCAACGTGGGCCGCATCCTGCACGGCGATCTGCCCGCGTGGGTCGATCCAAGCACCGTACTGCACGCATGGCGGCACCACGGCGTGCGCTACGTCATCACTGCGGCCGCACTCGCGCTGCTGCTCGATCCGCTCGAGCCGGTCTTTCTCGCGCAGCGTTGGATGGTCGCGCTCATGGGTGTGAGCGCGATCGCGAGCATCCTGCTGCAGATGGCCTCGTCGGATCGCGACCGAACATGGGCCACGCGCTTCGCCGCGTGCCTGCTCGGCATGATCGCCTTCACGATCGTGATGGTGATCTGCATGGAAGTCGACATGCAGCGCGGACTTCTGGGCCACTTCATCCCGACGATCGAGCAGTTCCAAGGCAAGTTGCGCGCCGCGATAGGTGGCTGATCGCTGGTCCCCAGTGGGGCCGCGTGGTACAGATTCGCGCATGAGCCTCGCCGAAGCAACACCCCCCGCGATCGACGCCTCCGCCAGCCAGCACGCCATCGAGGGGATCGTGGAACGTCACGGCGAGTCGGTGCGGGCCGCGGCGATGCGCGGTGTGCAGCAGGTCGCGGCGCGTTGGACCGTCGACGATGGCGACGCCATCGCCTTCGCCGAATTCTGCGCCGCGAACTTCGCGCCGCCCGGCGAGGCCCGTACGCGCCTGCTCGACCGGCTCGAACGCGCGATGACAAGCGTGAGCGGCCATCTCTACGAGATCCGCCGCGACTTGCGCTGGTGGACCGACGTGCGCACCGACAACGTGGCCGGCGTGGACGATGTGCTGGCGAAGTTCGATCCCGCTCCCGATCTTTCCGACCAACTGTACCGACAGAAGGTGGGCTTTCTCGCGCTGTTGAATTTCCCGCGCAGCGATCTGGCCGAGATGCTGAAGCAAGGCGGCGCATGGAGCGTGGACCGTTGGGCGGAGTCACGGCTGGCGCAAAGCTTCGGCCCGCGCATTCCCGCCGCGCTCAGCGAGCGTGCGCGCCGCATCGGCCATGAGGCGAGCGTGTTCGTGTCTGGATTCCATGTGCCGGTCGAGACGCTCGTGGACGGCTCGGGAAAACGATGGCTGCCCGCCGGGCGCAAGCTGCTGGCGCACTGGCTGGTGCGCGAGGAGGTGAAGGCGAACTACGGTGATCCTGCGAACGGTCTCGCGCGCCAGCGCGCGCTCATGTGGGTCATGGCGCGACACATCGACGGCACCATCCCAGCGAGTGTGATCGATGGCTCGAACGTGCTCGACTGGGACAGCGAGAGGAACACGCTTGACGGCAAGCTAGCCACGAACCTGCACGGCCCACAGCGCTACGCGCACTGGCTTGCGCACCGCGACCTCGCGTTCGAGTTCGACCGCCTGTACCCCGAAGCGCCCACCGCGATCGCGCGCAAGTTCGATCTCGACCGCGAGATCCCGGAGACCGAGGTGGAGCGCCTGCTCACCGACCTGCTCGGGCACCCCGTCATGGCGAAAGCGGCGGCATGGCTGCGCACGCGGCTCGGCCGCGAACTCGAGCCGCAGGACATCTACTTCGAGGACATCGCCGAGGTGAAGCCCGCCGAGGAGATGAACGCGGCGGTGAAGCGCCTGTTCTCCGACGAGAAGGCCTTCGAGCGCAAGCTGCCCGAGGTGCTCAAGGGCCTCGGCTTCAAGCCCGACGAGGCGGAGTTCCTCGGCTCGCGCATCCGCGTCGAGATCGCTCGCGGCAGCGGCCACGCCATGCGTCCGGGCATGCCCGAGTACGGCGCATGGCTACGCACCAGCCGCCTCGACGCTGAAATGGGCTGGGATGGCTTCGACACCGCCATGCACGAGCTCGGCCACAATCTGGAGCAGCTCTGCAGCACGCACTTCGCGCCGCGGCCGCTGCTGCGCGGCGTGCCGAACACGGCATGCACCGAGGCGTTCGCGTTCCTGTACCAGTCCATGGGCCGCCAAGTGCTCGGCCTTGAAACGAAGGAGCAGACCGCGCGTGCCTTCCATGTGGACAGCCTCGCCACAATGCTCGCCGCGTTCCAAATCGCTGGCCCCAGCCTGCTGGAACTGCACACCTGGCGCTGGATCTACACGAACCCCACGGCCACGCCCGAGCAGTTGCGCGACCAGGTGCTGGCCATCGCCGAGCGCCTGTGGACACGCTTCTACGAGCCGCACTTCGGCAAGGACCCGTACCGCATTCTGGCGGCCTACCAGCACATGGTGGGTCATCCGCTCTATCTGGCTGACTACACGATTGGGCACGTGATGAGCCATCAGATCCGCTCGCATCTTCGCGGCAAGGATCTGGCCGCCGAAACCAAGCGCATCACCAGCATCGGCAGCTTCACGCCCGACTACTGGATGCGAAAGGCCGTCGGCAGCCCGCTGTCCATCGAGCCGCTGGCGAAGGATTGCGCGGCGGCGCTGCGTGCCATCGGCGGCTAAGGCCGCCGGTTCAGGCTCGCTCGCCCCAGCGCAGTATCATGCCGCTGACGTCACCGCCATCCACGGAGCGGTCCGTGTTCAGGTCGGCGGGGCCTGACTGTGGCCCCCATTCAAGCAGCAGATGGGACAGGTCATCGTTCTCGACGATGCCGTCACTGTTCAGATCGGCGCTGCGCGGCATCAGTCGATCCAGGAACTTCGTGCTGAAGATGCGGAACGGATCGAGCCGGTCGAGCATGTCGACCGCCGTGCGGAAGTCGGCGCCAAGGGGGGTATCGGCGGTGAACGCTGCAGGTATGCGCACCTGCAGCGTCTCGTCGTTCATGTACGCGCCGCCGTCGGTGTAGGCCCATCCCTTCGACCACTCCACGCGCACACCGGCGTAGTCGCCCACGTAGTTCGCGTAGATCCACTGCTCAAGCTCGGCGTAATAGCGGTTCGCGGCAGGCGTGCCGGGCAAGGAAAGAATGTCGAACCACACCGCGGTGTCCCACTCGGGGTGCTGCGGCCACGGTCGCAACGCCGACAGCAGCGGCACCTGCGCGCCGGGTACCCGACAGTCCTCCGGACGGTCCAGGCCGCACACGCGAATCTCCACGGCCGCGTTCATGGGGTACTCGCCGCGGTCGCGATAGACCTGCTGCAGCGCGGTGTACTTGGCGTGAAATTCACTGACCACGCGCTGCACGTCGGCGCGTCGGCAGCTCACGGCATAGCCGTTGGCGGTCACGCGCAGTGTGGTCGGGCGGATGTACAGCTGCAGGTCCTTCGACCATCCCCACAGGTCCCACGCCAGAAGCGTGGTCAGGCCCGCATCGACCGCCAGCGCGTACGCCGTGCCGAACGCGGGCGTCAGCCACACCGCGCCCTCGGTGATGTCCGTCAGGATCTGCGACACCTCCGGCGAAATGCTGTCGGTAAATGGATAGTTGTACGGCGAGGAGACCTCCCGTGACCAGAACGGCTTTTCGGGCGTGATGGTCCACACCTTCAGCCATGGATTGTCGGTGAACGGGAAAAGAATCGTCTCCACACGACCACTCTCGTCTAGGAAGTCACTGAATGTCTTGCCGGTGGACCCTGACCCGGGCGCGGCGAACAAGTCGGCCGCTGAATGACTTCGATAGCTCTCGCAGCGCAGTCGGTTGTTCGCGCCCACCTGCAGCGTGGCCTCCACGAGGAACGCGCGCCCCAAGTGCACGCATAGCGCGGCCATCTCCGGATCCGAGCGCTGGAACGATCGCAGCACGTACGCTTGCGTGTCGGCATCCCACACCACGGCCGTCACGGCGCGCAGCAGGTTCGAGATGGTGCCGTAGGTGTGACCCGGCAGCGCAGTCTCTCCCACCGCGGGGACCGAGGCGCCATGGCCATCGATCGCCAACACGCCGCCAAGCGTCAGATCGCCCGGACCGGGACAGTTCGTGACCCCCTGCCCGGCGGCCTGCAGCGCCGTGTGGAACGCCTCCATCAAGATGCCCGTCTGCGCCGTGACGGTGGGCGGCGATGCGCCCGTGTCCACCGACACGGCGGTGAGATTCGTGGTGGTGTCAACCAACAGCATCGGCGAGTCGCATGTCGCGTCAGGGTCGACGCTGATCGGCGACCAGGTGTGCGCCACGCCGCGAGCACGAATGCGCCAGCCGTTGGCGTGCGCCCAGTTCGCGAGTGTCACCACGTCCTGCGGCGTTGCCGCGGTGGCGGTCCAGATGGCGTCGATCGAGATCTCGCCGGACCAGTTGCGGTAGGCCTGCTTGAACACCGCGATGCTCGCGGGAAAGTTCGGCGGCTCCGGACAGCCGCCACCACCCGAGTCGGCCATCGCCGTGCCAGGCAACACGCGGAACACCGGCAACCACGCCGACGCGCAGACCACGGCCGAGGCACGGAGAAAGCAGCGACGGGATGGATCGTGCTGTTGAGAAGTTGCAGGCATAGCGAACTGCAGTTTTTTGGCTCTTGCCGGTCTTGGAAGGGACGCGGCCGCATTATGCCCCCAAATCGGTCGAGGTCAAGTGAATTGCATGGAATGCATGCCATCACAACCGGCTCGAAGCGCCCAAGCGACATGAAAGCCCCCCGGCGCGTGAACGCCGAGGGGCTTGGGAGTGGACCCGCCGCGCGTCCGCGGCAGGAAGATGCCTCGTGTTGAAGTGACTCAGGCCTTGCGGCGACGAGGGCGCGCCGGGCATGGTGTAGGCGGTCGGATTCTCGCACTGCGCCTGCGCCGACGCAGCCAGCAGGCCAAGCGCCAGCGCGGGCGAAACGACGGATCCATGCAGACGTGACATCGCGAACCTCCTGACGGGGCATCCCATGCGGCCGCTCCATGCAGCCGCTCCACCCAGCGAAACGAGATCCCCGGGGGACACCGCTCACCCCATCCTCGATTTCGTTGAGAAATTCCCGCGGCCGGCGGCTTGCCCCCCCCACATCGGTACACTTGTTCCCTCTCCCGCACGCGTAGCTCAGCGGATCAGAGCATCGGTCTTCGGAACCGAGGGTCGCAGGTTCGAATCCTGCCGCGTGCGCTTCCCAAGGCCGGCCTCACCCTTCGGCCCCGAGCTCCCCATGCCCATCGTCACGGCCACCAACATCCGCGTCACCTTGGGGGCGAAGCAGGTGCTCGACGGCGCGACCATCGCGATCGAGCCCGGTGAGCGCGTCGGCCTGGTGGGCCGCAACGGCTGCGGCAAGACCACCCTGCTGAAGGTTCTCTGCGGCACCGCCAAGTTCGACTCGGGCGACGTGAGCCTGCAGCGAGGCACACGCCTTGGCTACATGGCGCAGGAACATCGCTTCGACGCCGGCGACACGCTGCGCAGCGCCGCGGCCAAGGCGATGGCCGAAGCCGATCACGCAAAGACCGAACTCGACGAGGTGTTCGAGGCCATGGCCACCGCCGAGGGCGCCGAGTTGCAGCGTCTGATGGACCGGCAGGTCGAGCTGGAGGAGGCCATCGAACGCGGCGGTGGCTGGAGCAACGATCATCTCGTCGACGCGGTGCTCCACGGCCTCGGCTTCGAGGACCACCAATTCGACATCCCGATCACCGGACTCAGCGGCGGCCAGAAGGCGCGACTCAGCCTCGCCCGGCTGCTGCTGCAGAACCCCGACGTGATCATGCTGGACGAGCCCACGAACCACCTCGACATCGAGGGCTGCAAGTGGCTCGAGACCTTCCTCGCCGAGACCTTCAAGGGTGCGGTGATCGTGATCAGCCACGACCGCCGACTGCTCGACCGCGTGGTGCACCGCATCGAGGAGATCCACGAGGGGCGCGTCCGCGGCTATCCCGGCAACTACGAGGCATTCGTGGCGCTTCGCGCCGAGCGCCACCTCACGCAGATGCGTGTGCACGAGAAGCAGCTGGACCGCATCCGAAGCGAGGAGCGCTACATCCTTCGCTACAAGGCCGGCCAGCGCGCCAAGCAGGCCCGCGGCCGCGCCACGCGCCTTGAGCGCTTCAAGCGCGACGAGCTGGTGCAACGGCCGATCGAGCTCGACTCGATGCAGATCCGCCTGCCGAGTGGCCCGCGCGTGGGTGATTCGGTTCTGGTGGCCGAGCAGATCGGCAAGACGCTTGGGGATCGGCGACTCTTCAAGGCCCTCGACCTGTTCATCGCGCCGGGCGAGCGCATCGGCGTGATCGGCCCCAATGGCGCCGGCAAGACCACGCTCGTCCGCACGCTCCTTGGCGAGCTCGAGCCCGACACCGGCACCATCAAGCGCAGTCCGAAGATGCACGCGGGCTGGTTCCGTCAGACGCACGACCATCTCGACCGCACGCTCACCATCTGGCAGCACCTGCAGCGCACGGTGCCAGCGCGGCCGGGTGGCGCCAAGCTGACCGAGCAGGAGGCGCGCAACATGGCTGGCGCCTTCCTGTTCAGTGGCAGCGAGCAGGAGAAGGTGCTTGGCGAGCTCTCGGGCGGCGAGCGTGCGCGCGCGGTGATCGCCGGCCTGGTCGCGGGCGGTCACAACCTGCTCGTGCTCGACGAGCCCACGAACCATCTCGACATTCCCAGCGCCGAGCGACTGGAAGAGGCGCTCGCCATGGATCCCGACGACGGCGGATTCGACGGCGCGCTGCTGCTGGTGAGCCACGATCGCGCGCTGCTCGCAAGCACGTGCGATAAGCTCATCGTGGTTGATGGTCATGGCGGCGCCACAGTGTTCGACGGAACCTACGACGAGTGGGAGGAGCGCCGCGCCGCAGAGGCGAAGGCGGCCGCGAAGGAGACCGCGAAGCGACCGGCACCCGCAGCGAAACTCGCGCCCAAGGCCACGGAGAGCGCCGCGCCATCGAAGCCCGCGCCCAAGCCGAAGCGCTCACCGCTCGACAACCGCAGCTCGGAAGATCTGGAGGCGGCCATCGCCAAGTTCACCGCGCGCCGCACGCAGATCGACGACGAACTTGCGAGCCCCGCACTTGCCCGCGACCGCGTCAAGTTGGACAAGTTGGTGAAGGAGCGCGAAAAGTTGGAAGCCGACCTTGCCGCGCACGAGGAAGCCTGGCTACGCAAGGTCGAGACCGGCTGACGCTCAGGCTGCAAGCCACTCGCGCGCCGTCTGCGCCAGCAGGTACACGTTCAAGCCGACGATGACGGCTGCGATCGTCCACGCGATCGCCGCGAGCGTCGGTCCGTTGGCGAATCGCCCCATCTTCGCTCGATCGCTCGTGTAGCGCACCAGCGGCACCACCGCGAATCCGAGCTGCATCGACAGGATCACCTGGCTCAGGATCAGCAGTTGGCCCACCCCCTGCTCGCCGGCGAGCGCGGCCACGATGACCGCGGGCACCACCGCCACGAGTCGCGTGACAAGCCGCCGCATCCACGGCTTCAGGCGCAGATCCAGGAATCCCTCCATCACGATCTGACCAGCCAGCGTGCCTGTCAGCGTGCTCGCCTGCCCGCTCGCCAGCAGCGCCACGGCGAACAGGGTGCTGGCGGCGGGAATGCCAAGCGCCGGCGACAGCAGCCGGTAGGCATCGCTGATGTCGGCCACCCCCGCGTGCTCGGTGCCGTGGAACACCGCTGCCGCGAGCACCAGGATCGCCGCGTTGATCAGGAACGCGAAGAGCAACGACACCGTGGAGTCGATCGTGGCGAAGCGCACCGCGCGTGCCTTGCCTTCCTCGGTGCGTTCATAGGCGCGCGTCTGCACCACGCTGGAGTGCAGGTACAGGTTGTGCGGCATCACCGTGGCGCCCAGAATCCCGATCGCGATGTACAGCATCGATGGATCGGTCACGATCGCCGGCGTGGGGAGAAGTCCACCGACCACGGCCGACCACGCAGGATTCGACACCACGAGCTCGTAGGCGAAGCACGCACCGATCGTGGCCACGAGTCCGCCGACGATGCACTCAAGGATGCGGAATCCCCGGCTCTGCAGCAGCAGCACCACCATCACGTCGAACACCGTGATGAGAACGCCGACCACCAACGGAATGCCGAAGAGCAGATTCAGCGCGATCGCGGAACCGATCACCTCGGCCATGTCACAGGCGGCGATGGCGACCTCGCACAGCCCCCACTGCGCGAATCCCCACGCTCGGCCGGAGCTGTCGCGGCAGGCCTGCGCCAGATCGCGCTCGGCCACCACACCCAGCTTCACCGAGAGATGCTGCAGGAGGATCGCCATGCCGTTGCTCAGCAGGATCACGCTCAGCAACGCGTAGCCGAAGCGCGCTCCGCCCGCGAGATCGGTGGCCCAGTTGCCCGGATCCATGTAGCCGACCGAGACCAGCAGTCCAGGCCCCGCGAACGCCGCCATCGTGCGCCAGAATCCTCCGGCCCGCGCCACAGGCACGCTCGCGTGCACTTCCGGCAGCGAGACACGAGCGGCCGTGCGCAGCCAACCCGTGTTCGCGATCTCGGTGCCGACGCCCTGCGACATGGGCACAGAGTGTAGTGCTCACAAAAACAGCCCGACCCAAGCAGCGAGGCTCGGGTCGGGCCAGCGGTGGATGTCCTGTGCAGTCGGGCTTCAGGGCGCCTCAGGCGCCTCCAGAGCGGAGACCGCGATGTCCGTTTCCTCGGCCAGCGCGAGCGATTCGCGCTCAAGCATCTGGCAGACGTCGAGCTGGCCGTCGTGATCCTCGTCGCGGCCGTAGCCACGCGCGATCTCGACCCAGTCGGGAATCTTGTTGGCGTTGCAGTCCGCCTCGCAGCCGTCCGGCAGGCCGTTGCCGTTGGCGTCCGTGCTCCAGCCACGCGCGATCGACTCGGCATCGGGCACGCCATCCTGATCGCAGTCGGCCCGGTCCAGCATCACCGCGCCCACACGCACCACGCCGTCACTGAACGCCTCCGTCTCGGCACCGTCCGCGGAGCCGCCGTGCACGCGCACATCCGCGCCCTCGCCGTGCAGGCTCCAGAACTTCGGAGACAGGTTGCCGTCGAAGATCGCGTCCTCGATGCGCGCGGAGCCGCCCAGCAGATACATCGCGCCGCCGCTCTCGGCCGACGCGTTGCGGCGGAACTCGCCACCTCGCACGCGCACCTCGGCACCCTCCGCGTACAAGCCGCCGCCCCAGGCACCCGAAACGAGCCGATTGCCGTCGAACCGTGTCTCGAACAACTCGACGGATCCAAGCTTCGCGCTCACGCCGCCGCCGAAGGTGCCGGCCGCGTTCTCGCGGATCACGCACCCGTCCAGTTGCACGTCGCTCCGCTGGCTTTCCACGGCGCCTCCCGCGGTCTCGGCGCGGTTGGACTCGAAACGACAGTCCTCAAAGCGCACCCGCGCGTTGCTTGCGCTGGCGCCGCCGCGATTGTCGATGAAGCGGCACGAGGTGAATCGGGCCGCACCGTCCAGAACGGACGCCCCGCGGCCCGATTCCCCCCGGCCTCCCTGGAAGGTGATGCCGTCGAACTGCACGGAACCGCCGCGCACGCGCGCGACCGGCCCGGTGACGCCATCGCCAACCAGACGTGTGGACCCCGCACCGCCCACCCCCCACAGGTGGAGCGTGCGCTCCTGAAGATCGATTCGCTCGCGATACACGCCCGGCGAGACCAGAATCATCGCGCCCTCCGGCGCCGCATCGATGGCCTGCTGGATGGTGGTGAAGTCGCCTGGCACGGAGATCGCCTGCCGAACTTCTCCTGCCAGCGAGGTGCGCCACACGGCGTCGGAGACGGCAGCTGCACTGTTGGCGGAGCCTATGAAGGTGCCGTTCAGGAACGCGAGGAACGCGCCCGCTCCCGCAACCGAGAGCGTGAACACGCCCCAGGCGCGGCGATTCCGCTCGTGCACCCCTCCGCTCACCTGAATGATTCCTTCACTGTTCGGTTCCATCGCTTCGTCTCCAGAAAGAGCGCACACCGCCACGACGATGCGTCTGCATCGCCGAACCATCCCGCATGAGCTGATCTGGTCGTTGTCGGTCGGGCGCGACCCTCCTCGCGTCCGACCTTCCCTGCCGCGGGCGTTCCCGCGCCCGCGGCCTTCCCTGACGAACCCACCCTCCAGGGCCCGTCATCCAACGACCACACCATCCAATACGCCGGCGGGAATGCAAGTCCGCCGTCGGATTTGCGCGAAACAGGCCCTTTTCACGGGCTTGCGTCGCGCGGAGAGGTCTTCGGCGCGTTCCGAAAGCGACTCAAGACCGCGTGCTGGAATTTGGTCAGAATGCCGCCATGGCCATGCCTCGCCTCGACTTGCGACGCCTCGCGAGGCTCACCGCGGCATGGGCGCTCGCCACGCTCGCAGGTTGCGGTGGACCCGAAGTGCGGTTCGACACCACGCCACCCCCACTCTCGACGGCCTCGCTGGTGTCGCTTGGCCTGCACGACGACCCCACGGCATGGGGATGTGTGGATGCCGCGCACGATCGATACCTGCAGCAATGGCTCGAACTCGCACGCAACGAGGCGCGCGAACTCAGCGACCGGATTCGCGAGGCACGCGGCCCGCTGCAGATGGGTGATCGCGAGGCGAGCGGCATGGCGGATCTGTACGAGCAGTTCGCGCGCCGCCACGCCCAACTCATGCGCCGACTTGAGACGCTCGACGATGGCCTGCTGTCCGACTGGAGCCAGTGTCTCGGCACGGACTGGGGCGATCGGCTGGACGCGCTGCGCGTGGATCGATCCATCCAGCGTGCTCGCGCCGTCGCCGAGGGCGGCGGTCCATCCATCCTTGATCTGCGACTGATGATTCCCGGGCTGCAGTTCGACGACGCCACACGCGAGGCGATCCGTCGCGAGATGCTTGACTACGCGCGGAAGCTCGAGCCGATGGCACGGCAACTTGCGCAATCCCGCCTGCAGGGGCCGCTCGAGCGGCAGCGCGAACTGGAGCGACAGCGCGGCGTCACCGACAAGCCGGACCTGAAGTCCTTCGATGAGGACCTGCGCCGGCGCGATCGACGGATCGTCGATGGCATGCTCCAGTTGGGTCTGGAGACGATCGACCGTCTGCAGGGTGCGCTGCCCGAGGCGTCGCGGGAGCGGCTGCGCGACGCGCTCGTGGACGCCTCCGACCAGGGCAGGCCTCGATTCGGCATGGAACTGCTGGCCCCCATCGCGGTGGAACTGAAGCCCATCGATGACAGGACCCGCAGCGAGATCCGCACGGCCATCGAGGCGCACGAGACGGCCGATCGCCTGCTTCGCGAACGCTTCGCCTCGCTCGCCGCACGCGACCCCGCGGATCCGTCGCTGGCGGAGATCCGCGCACAGCGGCGCCAGATCCTGAAGGCGCTCAACGCGAAGGTCCTGTCGCTGCTGCCCGAGTCGATGCAGCCCTCGATGAAGCGCGTGCAAGGCGAAAGCGTGGCGGAACTGCGCCGCGAGATGGACCTGATCCTGGATCCGGCCGTCGCCGCGCGACTGCAGGCGCAGCTGCCGGATCCCGAGCCGGCGGCTCCCGTGTATCGCCTGCCCGTGCGCAACGGCACCAACAGCCTGCTGCAGATGCTGCCGCCGGACTTCGCCGCGTGGGCCGCCATTCGATTGCCCGGGCTGGCGGAAGGTGACCTGGACCGCAGCGAACCGATCCGACTGCTCGTGCAGGACGCTGGAGAGCGTTGGACCGCCGAGATGCAGAGTTCGCTCACGCGACTGGAGCCCTTGACCAAGCCCATCGGCGACTCGCTGGGCGATCCGCAGGTCTCCCTGAACGAGACGCAGCGGCGCGTGCGTGCCGCGATCAGCGAATACGACGCGATCCGCGCCAATCTGCAGCGGATCGAGGACGACGTGTTCGAGAGCGCGGCCGCCGTGGCGGAACTGCATCGCACCGATCCGCGCATGGAGCGCCTGCGCGTGGAGCGTGCGACCGAGTTCGCGGGACTCGCGTGGCGCGACCTTCCGGTGCACACGCTGTTTCGGCTGGATCGCGAGGCGACCATCGACCTGCCCACCGTGGTGGAGGAGATGGAACTGTCGGCCGGCGCACGCGCGATCGCGGACATGATCCTGGTGGACAACGCCGTCGCCGTGATCGAGTCCAGCGAGGCGATTCGCGCGGCCTGCGTGGTCGCGCTGCGCTCGGTGGTGCTGGACCTGAAGCGCGCCACGCTGCGTGAAGTGCCGGAGCGGCAGATGGGCCCCGAGGTGGAACGTGCCGTGCGCGCGGCCTCAACGGGCGTGGCCGTGGTGGCGCAGATGCGCATGGAACTGCAGCGCTCGCTCATGCAGCAGATCGCCGAGGCGCTCACGCCGATCGAGGCGCGTGAACTACGCCGGGCCTACTGGGAGCGTGCGTTCCCCGAACTGTTCGTGGAGCGGCGACCCTGCGAACCGGTGATCGATCGCCTTGTGGAGAGCCTGCCACCGCAGGGCGACCTGCGGGCCGCGGCCGACGCGCTGGTGGAAGCACGCGCCGCGGCGCTCGACGCCGCGATTCCCGATCTGGTGGAGGCGCGGCGACACTGGATGAGCGACGCCAACCGCATCGGGCGCGGCACCTTCACGGAGATCGAGCGGCAGGCGCCCGCGCTCGGGGTGGCGCTGCGCATCCGCGACGAGATCAACGCGCGCATGCTTCGCAGCCTCGCGAGCCTGCACGGCGACGATCCGGCGGCCTGGGAGGCGGTGGCCGCGTGGGCGCGCGAGCGCCCCTTCGCCTACGAGCAGGTCAACCCTCGCCCGCCGGCGCCGAGGAAGTGACCTTCTTGCCGATCATCAGGTAGTTGAACCCGCGCAGGAAGAAGTTGCCCTCGATCGCGGCGCGCGCGAAGTCGCCTCGATCCAGCTTGCTGTTGTGGCGGACGACGCTGATCACGTCGACCATCGTGAAGAGCTGGCGCATGCGCGCGAAGAGCTCGAATCCGATCGGCATGAAGGTGCCGCCGCCGCCGCCCTTCGCGCCACGACGCTTTCTCCACGAGTCGCTCACGTAGACCGCGCAGTAGCGCCGGTCCTTCATCACGCGGTGCATCTGACCGAGCACGCGCTCCATCGCCTGGTAGTACGCCGCGCCGTCATCCTCGCCCGAGGCGTCGAGCTTGCCGATGCAGCGCGGATCGTCCGAGTAGTTCACGTGGGTGGAGTACGGCGGGTCCACGAAGGCGAAGTCCATGCTGGCGTCGGGCAACGGAAGGTTGCGCGCGTCGGCCTGCCGGATCTCGTCGCGGGTGGGTGCCAGATCGAAGCCGACACCCTTGCGCTTCATGAGCGAACACACGTCGATGGTGGTGCCGCTGCCGCACATGGGGTCGAGCACGGTGTCGCCTTCACGGGTGTAGCGCGTGAGCAGCTGCCAGATCACCCAGCTTGGCGTGGCGCCCACATAGTCCTTGTCCCCCTGTACGGTGACGGTGAACCCGTCGGCGTCCTTCATGTCGAAGTGCTGGCTGGGGTACTCCCACAGCGTGCTGGGAAAGGCCTTCAGGGGGGGGCGGCGCATCGATCGAGTCTACGAATGGGCCATTGGGAGGGCTTGCTTTGACCCCCCACGAGGGCCTAGCCTCTTGCTGATGCGATGCTATGCCCTGCTTCTGGCGCTCCTGACGGCCCTCGGGCCGTCGTCGTTGCGCTGGGTGCACGAGGCGACGGCGTACGACCACATGGACACCCACGAGGTGGCTTGCGGTGATGCGCATCATCACGATCACGACGCGGAGCATCATGCGAACGGTGCGCACGAGGGCGACAAGCCCGAAGCTCCGGCGCATGCGCACGACTGTGCGATCTGTGACTCGCTCGCCTCGCTGACACCGTGCGAGGCGCCGATGCTGGCGCTCGCGTTGCCGGCTGCTCGGCCCGCGTTTGATGCATCGGCGCCGCTGGTGGCCCACAAGCAGGCACCGCTCGCAGCGCTGCGGGCTATGCCGCCACCTGCGGTCTGACCCGCGCATCGCATCATTCGGTACGCAGCCACCAGACATCGCGTGCCGCAGCGTCGGCCCTTGTGAGGCCACCCTTCATCATTCGAGACCTTCAAAGCCGGATCGCTCCGGCATGGGGACACCATGGATCGCCAGTTCAGGCCGCGCGTGCAGACGCGCAGATCCGCCTTCACGCTCGTCGAATTGCTTGCCGTCATCGCGATCATCGCGCTGCTGGCGGGCCTGTTGATCCCCGTCATCGCGTCCTCGTCGCGCGCGGCACGGGCATCGGCCTGCCTTGCGAACGTGCGCGCACTCCAGATGGCGCATCTGTCCTACGCCGAGGAGCACAAGGGATTCCTGGCCGACGCCCGTCTGCCGCATGGCGGCGCGGACCTTGGAAGCGCCGAAAGTTTCGTGGCCACGCTGCAGCCGTTTCTGGACAATCAGCTGCAGGTGATGCGCAGCCCACTTGACGGGAGCCCACACTGGTCTGTCGAGATGGGTGGATCGGGTGTTCCAGTCACCGGATCCACCTCGCGCTTCCGCCGGACGAGTTACGGGATCAACAACCATCTTTCGCGAGAATTCAGCGCGCTCGGCGCGCTGGATCCGGCGCGCGTCACCGACCGCATCGGCCGGATACCCAACCCTGCCATGACGGTGCACACCGTGTGCATGGCCACCACCGGCGACTTCGCCGGCGCGGATCACCCTCATGTCGAGGAATGGGGCGAGGGCGCGGCCAGCGCCATGATCGCGCGCACACAACTCTCCATCGCGTCGGTGGGTGGCACGCCAGCCGCCGACGCGCGCAGCAACTACGGCTTCGCGGACGGCCATGTGGCCACCGAGATGTTCGGTCGCGTCTATGCAAGCGAGCAAGCCAACGCATTCGACCCGTTCGCGGCAAGGACTTTCCGGCCATGACACGCGCACACACGATCGCGATGCTCGCCCTGTCGCTCCTGATCACCCCACTGCGCGCCCAGCACGCTGGCGACGTCCATGTCTCGGTCTCCATGGGTGTGCTGCAGACGAATCGCTACGACGAGAATCTGCAGCCAGTCCCCGCGCGTGTGTTCACCGGCACGTTCGGCGACACCGGTGTGCCGCAGTTCACCGCGGATCCGGGGTACGAGGCCGCGTCGGGCACCTTCACCAGTGGCACACGCATTGGCTGGAAGTCGGTCGCGCCGCTGCTTCGCTGGGACGGCGCCGACTTCATCGCCACGAACGCACAGGTGCAGTTCAAGTACCTGAACGTCGGCTTCGTTGTGGGCACGACCCCAGTGACCGGCTTCACGGTGCTGGTGTCGTCGAGCGGAGGCCTGCACCGCCACCTGAACATGACGCTGCTGGGCGCTGGGGGCGCTGTGCCACTGGCCGGCGCCTATCTGGTTCCGATGCAGCTCTACACCACCACCCCCTCGATGCAGAGCGAAACCTATTGGCTTGTGCTGAACGAGTCGCTCCCGCAACTGGCGTTCGAGGCGGCCGTGGCGGAGGCGCGCGCGCGCTTCGAGGCCACGCCGTGCTTCGGCGATGTCGACGGAAGCGGTGAAGTCGACAACGGCGACGTGGCGTTCGCGCTGCTTCACTATGGGCCATGCGCGGACTGCGCCAGCGATCTCGACAGCACCGGCGAGGTCGACTTTGGTGATGTCGCCTTGATCCTGCTCTCCACGGGGCCCTGCTCATGAGCCGTATCCATCCCGATTCACTCCGTTTCTTCCTTCCTTCTTTCCTCACCGACTCCATCCAGGGGTCCACTCAGGAGACTTGTTCCATGCGTTATTTCACGATCGCTTCCGCTGCACTTGCGCTCGCCTCCGCCGCCACCGCCGAGGTGGTGCACAGCGACATCTGGGCCTATCAGGTTGACGGCACGCTCGTCACGGGTGGCTGGGATCACGAGACCGGCAACGTCGTCAACCCCTCGCAGCGCGTGTTCGAGGGGGAGCTTGGCGAGGACCCCTCGTTCCCCTTCTCGGGCGACGAGCCGGGCATCGGCTCGAATCTTGTGGGCTTGACGCTCACCATGAACCTCTCCCCAGACCTCGGCATTTGGAACGGCGCGGGCTACGACTTACCATTCTCCTCCATGGGCATGCTGACCGTGTCCTACGGCGGGCAGTCGGCGTCGACCGGTTCCGGCGGCTCGTTCTCGTTCCTCGTGACCAGCGGTCTTGATCTGCACCCCGATTTCACGCTGTCGGGACCGGGTTCAGCGGATCCGGTGAATGGCATTTATCTGGCCATGTTCACCCTCTCGTCGGCGGGACTGAACACCAGCGACGCGTTCTGGGTGGTGTTCAACCTTGGCAGCAGCGAAGAGGAGCACGAGGCTGCGGTGGAGTGGGCCGAGACCTACCTGGTGCCCGCGCCCGGCGCGATCGCCTTGCTGGGTATGGCGGGCCTGATGCGCCGTCGGCGCGCCTGATCGCGAATCGACCGATCGAAGAGGTTCGAGCGCGGGCCCCCGGCGTGTGCCGGGGGCCCGCGTGTTTCAGGGCTTTGTCGGCGTTGCACCCATCGTGCGCATGATTGACGCGGGCTCGGGCGTCGACTTGATCACGCCGGCCTGCAGCAGCATGTCGGACATCGCCTTCCAGCGCGCAGGATCCATGCTGCCGAGCCCGTTCGCGCGCGTCCATGGCGTGTCAAGCAGTGGACGCATGCGCTCGGCGGCAGCATTCATGGCCTCGAGACTCATGGCCGGATTCAGCGCGGCGATCGCGGGGTTGTACTTCGCCGGCGAGGCGAGATAGCGCTTCCAGCCTTCCTGCGAGGCGACGCAGAACTTCTGAAGCACCGGATCAGGAACCTGTCCAGGCTTCACCGCGACCACCACCGTGTAGGGGTCGTATCCCGACTCGCTCGCGCTGAACACCTTCACGGGCACCTGCTGCACGTCCATCGTCGCGGGCTCGGCGGTGATGAAGCACTGGCTTGCGGCCTTCGGATCGGCGAGGAAGGTCGCCGTGCCGCCGCCGTAGGGAACCACGGTGCGCGTCGTGGGTCCGTAGCGGGAAGCGAGGTACTTCCATATGGGAAGCCCCGACTCCAGCGCCAGATTGCCCCGGCCCTTCCACACCGCCTCGAGCGACTCGGGCGCGTCCTTCGCGTGGACCATCACGCCGTAGGGGGTGTGATCGAACACGCTATACACGGCGACGAGTTCGCCGCCCTGCTCGCGAAGCTGCAGGATCTGATCACCACTCACCACGCCAAGGTCGCACGCGCCGCGCGCCACGAGCTGCGGGACCGAACCGCCGCCCGGATCCTTGATGATCTCGACGGCAAGGCCCGCGTCACGGTAGAGGCCGTCGGCCTGCGCCGCATAGAAGCCGCCGAACTCGGGCTCGGGCACCCAGTTCAGCTGGAAGCGCAGCGCAACAGGAGCGGACGATTCGCCCGCGGGCGACGCCGCAGGCTTGGCGGAGTCACCACAGGCTGCGAGCGAGACGACCACGGCGAGGCTGACGATCGAGCTGGCGATCCGCATGATCATTTCTCCAGGTGCGCGCTGGCGTGCCAGCGCCGAAGCAGCAGCCAGCCGAGCGCGCTCACGATACCAAAGAGCAGGAAGCCCACGCACGCGCTCAGCGCCACGGCCGCGAAGACGATGTCGGTGCGCGCCTCGCGCATGCCGGTGGTGATCACGATGCCAAGCGGCGCGCGGTCGCCCGCGTAGCCCGAGACGAACTCGCCAACCACCGCGCCGATCACCGCAAGGCCCGCCGCCACGCGGCAGCCCGTGACGATCGAGGGCAGGCTCGACGGAAGCTCCAGCTTCCACCAGCGCGCCAGCCGCCCGGCATGATGGATGCGGAAGATCTCTCGGAGTCCGGGATCGGTGGAGCGCAAACCATCGAGCGTGCTCGCGAGCACCGCGAACACCGCCACGATGCACGCCGACGCGAGCGTGCTGCGCAAGCCGTAGCCAAGCCAGATCACAAGCAGCGGTGCGATCGCCACCAGGGGCACCATCTGGAAGAGCAATGCGAGCGGATAGAAGCCGCGCTGCAGCATGCGGCTTGATCCGAGTGCGCTCCCGAGCGCGACGCCGAGCACCGTCGCCAGCGCGAATCCCCCCACGGCCGCCTTCGCCGTCTCGAGCGTGGCCGCGGCCATGCGCGCCGAGTCGCCCCACGCGGCGCGCAGCACCGCGCTCGGTGCCGGCAGCAGGTACGGCGGCAACTTCAACGCCACGACGGCGACTTCCCACATGACGAGCGCGAGCACCAGCACGACGATCGGAGGCAGGGCCGCACGAAGCGCACGCATCACGCGACCCTTCCGCCACGCAGACCCGCCTGCACCTGCGCGCACAGCGAGGCGAACCCGACCGAGAGTCGCGTCAACTCGTCACGCGCCGGAAGATCGATCGCGATCGGCGCAAGCGAGACACCCGGCCGACCTCGCAGGACCAACACGCGGTCCGCCAGCGCCACCGCTTCCTGAATCGAGTGCGTGACGAGCACCGCCGTGGCACCCGTCTCGCGCACCAGCACCAGCAACTCCTCGTCCAGCGCCTGCCGGGTGACCTCGTCGAGCGCGCCGAAAGGCTCGTCGAGCAGCAGCACACGCGGTCGAGTCACCAATGCGCGGGCCATCGCGACGCGCATACGCATGCCACCGGAGAGTTCGCGCGGCATGCGCTGCTCCACACCCTGCAGGTGCATGCGCGCAAGCATCCCGGCTGCGGCCTGAAGCCGCTCCTCGCGCGCCATTCCCTCGAGTTCAAGCGGCAGCGCGACGTTCGCCAGCACCGTGCGCCACGGCAGCAGGCGTCCCTCCTGAAAGCAGAAGCCAAGGTCGCGCGGGCCGGGACGCACCGAACGACCGCGCGCGTCATGGAACGCGATCGATCCGCCCGCGAGCGGCAGCAGTCCGCCGATCGCGCGAAGCAGCGTGGTCTTGCCCCCGCCCGAATCCCCCACGATCGCCAGGAATTCTCCCGCGCGGATGTCGATCGTCGCGCCCGCGAGCGCCTCGACCGTGCCGAAGCGCACGGCTGCCCCACGCACCTCGATGGCAAGCCCGTGCCCGCTCAACGCCCCACGCCCTGCGCACCGGGCGCGATCACTCGACCTCGATCTCCACGTCGCAGCCCTCGCCGCCGCGCGGCATGGCGGCCTTCAGGTCGGTCTCCATCGCCTTGGGATCACGCCCCGAGGGGTAGTGGATCATCGCCACGACCTGATGCTTGCCCTCGACCAGCATGCTGCTCTTCACGCGGCAATGTTTGGCGCGCAGGTATTCCAGCACCGCGACATAGGCGTCGTGCAGATTGATGCGCTCGTGCACGCGGACCTTGATGCGTGCGCTCAGGTGGCTCTCAAGCCACATGATGAGCGCCCACGCGAAGGCCGTCACGAAGATCGCGGTGGCGAACTGGCCAAGTCCGCATGCCAGACCGATCAGCACCACCAGGATCGCCTTGCCGGTGATTTTGGGGTTGCGCAGGATGGTTCGGAAGCGGATCAGTCCACCGATGCCGAAGATCACCAGCGCCATCGTGCTCTCCACGCTGACGAGCTCGGCCACCACCGCACCTACCATGCCCATCAGGATCAGCGTCTTGCGCTCCTCCAGATCGCTGAGCGGATCGAGCCGCGTGCTGCGGCGCGGGTGTGCCGCGATCAGCAGCGCCAGCAGCACGCTGAGCACCAGTCCCACCACAAGCCGGGTGATGAACCAGACGTGCGTGAACTGGTCGAAGCTTCCAAGCAGTCGGCCGTGGGAGCCTGCGTTGCCCTCCGGGGCGGCCGTCTTTCCCGCGAGCGAGTGAATCGGGCCGACCGTGCCATCCACGCTGGCGAACGCCGCGGCACAGCAGGCTGCACAAGCGAAAATGACGCTGATCCGGGCAGATGTGATCATCAAGAGCCTCCTATCGTTGGAGGGTATCTTGCCCGGGCCGTCCGCGCATCCTCCGGAGTATTCCATGACGTGTCGTCGAAAATCGTTCGCCCTGCTCGCCTGCCTGACCTCGCTGGCGCTCGCCACAGGCGCGCTTGGGTGCGGTGACGGCAAGCCGCATCGCAAGTCACGCGTACGCGCCGCAAGCGAGGCGGCCCTGCCCGCGCAGGATGCGGGCGATGACAGCTCGAAACAACGCAAGGACAAGGGTGACAAGGATGCGGGCAAGAAGGCCGACAAGCGCACGCATGACCACACCGCCAATCCGGGCGAGGTCTGCTGGCTCGTCACCATGCACGGCGAGCACGGAAAGCCGCAGGGCGTGTGGGGCGTGACAGGCGAGGGGAATGTGAAGGGTCCCGTGAACCAGCCTCTCGCCGACGGCCCCGGTGGACCGGCGCCACATTCGATGCGCGGACTCACGCCACTGCCTGACGGCGGCTTTCTGGCGGTGAACGCGTTCATGAAGGACACGCGCATCCTGCGCTTCGGCCCGAAGGACGCGCAGGGCCAGTACCCCTTCGTGGGCAACTTCACGGTGCTCGGCCCCGCGAATCCGGCGATGGTGCACGCGTACCAGATGGCGATCGGCGCCGACGGACAGGTGTACGTGAGCAATCAGGACTCCAACACCGTGACGAGGTACGTGGGCGTGGGCCAGCCGAATGCGGGCCAACCGCTCTCGCCGCCGGTCTCGATGAGCCACCTTGCCGACCTACGGCCCGGCGTGATCGTGCCCAACGCCAAGACCAGCCCCGAGGGACTCGTTGAGGTGCGCGGCATCGCGTTCGGGCCTGACGGCCTGCTGTACGCGTGCGACCGCTCGGGTTCGCGCGTGAGCGGCTACGACACCACCACCGGCCGCCGCGTGAAGGTGCTCGCCGACGAGAGCCACGGGTTGAAGCACCCCATTCAGGTGCTCTTCGCCTCCGATGGACAGACCGCCTACATCGGCGACAACGGCACCGACTCGATCTATCGCGTGAAGCTGGCCGACGGCAGCGTGGACACCTTCGTGAAGAAGGGCGACGCGGACCTGAAGGCGCCGAGCGGACTGGCCCTCAAAGGCGAGTGGCTCTACGTGGGAAGCCGCGAAGGCAAGCAGATCCTGCGCTTCGAGCTGAAGGACGGCAAGGCCGACGACAAGCCCGTGGCCACGCTGCCGGACAAACCGGAATTCCTGATGTGGGTCGGCGACTGAAGCCGCTCACGCCGTCGGCTCACGCGGCTTCTTCCACGAATCGAACGTGGCCTGCCGCGCCACAAGCCACGCGCGGTGCCCCTCGGCCTCGGTGAAGTCGAGGGCGCGCGTGCGCTCGGTCATGTCACGCGCCGCGTAGCCCGCTGGCAGCCGTGCCGCGTCGAACTCCAGCCCTCGCGAGTTCGTGCTGAACCACACCGTCGCGTCCTCGCTCAGCCACGGCACCAGGTTCGCCAGCAGCTGCGGCCAGTCACGGTCAATGCTGAAGCTGTCCGCGGCCATTCGCTTGCTGTTGGAGAACGTGGGCGGGTCACACACCACGATGTCGTACTGCTCGCGCTTGCGCGGACCACGGGCGATCCACTCCACACAGTCGGCCGCGATCAGGCGATGATCGCGCGAGGGCTCGAAGCCGTTCAGCCGTATGTTGCGCTCGGTCCACGCCTGATAGGTGTTCGACAGGTCCACCGTGGTGGTCGCCACCGCGCCACCCGCCAGCGCGTAGCAGGTGAAGCTTCCGGTGTAGGCGAAGAGGTTCAGCACGCGCTTGCCCTGCGCGCGCTGCCGCACCAGGTCGCGTGTCACGCGATGATCGAGGAACAGGCCCGTGTCGAGGTAGTCGCTCAGATTCACCTCGAACTTCAGTCCCTGCTCGCCGATCACGCGCACGGCGTTCGCCTCGCCCGTGCGCTCGTACTGGCCCGAGCCTTCGTCCTCGGCGCCCTCGCGGCGGTGCCGCTGCCGACGCCGCGTCTTCAGGAAGAGCCGGCCCTTCTCGAGTTCCAGACCCTCGCGGATCTCCTGCACGCAACGCGCACGGTGCTCCGCGGCCTTCTCGGACGTGTCGTCGCGTGTACGCGGCTGCAGCCAGGCCACCACGTCACCGGCATACCAGTCGACCACCAGCGGGAATTCGGGAATGTCGCGCTCGTAGAGCCGGAACGCCTCGACGCCCGCGCGCGCGGCCCACTTCCGCAACTGATCGTGGCGCTTGCGAAGGCGGTTTCCCAGCATGGGGGCACCCTACCGCAGGCAATCGACCGAAGGCGTTGCGGGAACCTCCAGAGCCCAGTACCCTTACGCCCCTCGATGGGAACGCGAGTTCCCGGACACACAAGAGGGATCCCCATCCAATGACGACCCGTTTCAACAGGAGCCTGACGGCTCTCACCGCCATCGCCCTTCCCGCACTGCTGGCAGCCCCCGCGCTCGCCGGCGAAGCCGATCTGAAGTTGCCCAACGTGAACGAAGTGACATTCGCGAGCGGCCTGACCGGCAAGGCCCTCATGATGGGCGGTCTGGTGGTGGCCGTGCTGGGCGCCCTGTTCGGTCTGGTGCAGTACAAGCAGACCGTCGCCTTGCCTGCCCACAAGAGCATGCTGTCGGTCTCCAACATCATCTGGGAGACCTGCAAGAGCTACATCATCCAGCAGGGCAAGTACCTGTCGGTGCTGTGGATCCTGATCGCCGGCGCGATCATCTTCTACTTCGGCTTCCTCGAGCACAAGAGCCTCCGCGACGTGACCGTGATCCTGCTCGCCTCGATCCTGGGCATTTTGGGCAGCTACGGCGTGTCGTGGTTCGGCATCCGCATCAACACGCAGGCCAACAGCCGCGCCGCCTTCGCCAGCCTGAAGGGCTACCCGCTTCCCGTGCTTGGCATTCCCTTGAAGAGCGGCATGTCGATCGGCATGCTGCTGGTCAGCGTGGAGCTGTTCTTCATGATCTGCATCCTGTGCTTCCTGCCGGCTGAGCTGGTGGGCCCCTCGTTCATCGGCTTCGCGATCGGTGAGTCGCTGGGGGCGAGCGCACTGCGCATCTGCGGCGGCATCTTCACCAAGATCGCTGACATCGGCGCCGATCTCATGAAGATCGTCTTCAAGCTGCCCGAGGACGACCCGAAGAACCCCGGCGTGATCGCCGACTGCACCGGCGACAATGCGGGCGACTCGGTCGGCCCGACCGCCGACGGCTTCGAGACCTACGGCGTGACCGGCGTGGCGCTCATCGCCTTCCTTGCCTATTCGCTCGGTGGCGGCGTCGACCAGGCGGGCGTCATGTGCGGCAAGCTCATCGTGTGGCTGTTCGCCATGCGTGCGCTCATGATCGTGACCTCGCTCGCGAGCTACTACATCAACGAGGCGATCAGCAAGGCCCGCTACGCCACCCTGAAGGACTTCCATGAAGAGGCCCCGCTGACCTGGCTCGTCTGGATCACCTCGATCATCTCGATCATCGTGACCTTTGTCGCCAGCAAGTGGCTGCTCGGCGGCATCGAGTACAACGGCCAGACGCTGGAGAATCTCTGGTGGGCGCTCAGCGTCATCATCAGTTGCGGCACCATCGCTGGCGCGCTGATTCCGGAGTTCACCAAGGTGTTCACCTCGACCACCTCAGGCCATATCGACGAAGTCGTGAACGCCAGCAAGCAGGGTGGCGCGTCGCTCAACATCCTCTCGGGCTTCGTCGCCGGCAACTACTCGGCGTTCTGGAAGGGCCTCGTCATCGCGGGCCTGATGGCGATCGGCTGGTACTTCTCCACGAACAAGGATGTCGCGGCGCTCATGCCCGAGGCATACAGCTTCGCCGGCCCGATCTTCGCCTTCGGCCTCATCGCCTTCGGCTTCCTTGGCATGGGCCCTGTCACCATCGCGGTCGACAGCTTCGGTCCGGTGACCGACAACGCCCAGAGCGTGTACGAACTGAGCCGCATCGAGGCGCAGCCCCGCATCAAGGAGGAGATCCAGCGCGAGTTCGGCTTCACACCGGACTTCGAGAGCGCCAAGCACACCCTCGAGAAGGGCGATGGTGCGGGCAACACCTTCAAGGCCACCGCGAAGCCCGTGCTCATCGGCACCGCGGTGGTGGGCGCCACCACGATGGTGTTCGGCATCATCCTGGCGCTCATCAAGTCAGTCGCCCCAGCCGACGCCACGATCGCCCAACTTCGGGATGCCTCGACCTTCGTGATTGGCAAGCTCTCGATCGTGACCCCCGAGATCCTGCTTGGCCTCCTGATCGGCGGCGCAGTGATCTACTGGTTCACCGGAGCGGCCACGCAGGCCGTCGTCACGGGTGCTTACCGCGCGGTGGTGTTCATCAAGCAGAACATCAACCTGGACAAGGCGGAGGCCAGCATCGAGGACGCCAAGAAGGTCGTCGAGATCTGCACCGTCTACGCGCAGAAGGGCATGACGAACATCTTCATGGTCGTCTTCTTCTTCGCACTGGGCCTGCCCTTCTTCGACCCCTACTTCTTCATCGGCTACCTGGTCGCGATGGCGTTCTTCGGTCTCTATCAGGCCATCTTCATGGCCAACGCCGGCGGCGCCTGGGACAACGCCAAGAAGATCGTCGAGGTGAACCTGCGCGCCAAGGGCACCGACCTGCACGCGGCCACGGTCGTGGGCGACACGGTCGGCGATCCGTTCAAGGACACCAGCTCGGTGGCCCTGAACCCCGTCATCAAGTTCACCACGCTCTTCGGCCTGCTGGCCGTGGAGATCGCGATCGCGATGAAGGACAACCCGGCCAAGATGTGGATCGGCCTCGGCTGCAGTCTGATCGCCTGCTTCTTCGTGTGGCGCAGCTTCTACGGCATGCGAATCCCGGCCGACGCAAAGAAGTGATCGCCGCGGCAACCTGAACCCCACGCGGCCCGCTCTCCGGAGCGGGCCGCTTTCATTCTCGGGTCGCGCTAGGCTGCGGGCATGGACGCCCTGCAGCGCGCGCGGCAGCTGGCTCGCGAGGGCCGCCTGAACGAGGCGGTCGCCGCGCTTCGCATGCAGGTGCGCATCCGCCCGCAAGACGATCACGCCGCATCCGCGCTCGGCCTGATGCTGCGGCGCGCGGGCGAGACGATGCAGGGCCTGCAGCAGTTGCGACGCGCGTGCGACCTGGCGCCTGACAATCCCCTGCACTGGCTGAACCTCGCGGGGTCGCAGTTCGTCGACGGGGCCACGGCCGAAGCGCGCAAGGGCTTCGAGCGCGCCATGGCGATGGCACCCGGACATCCCGGCGGCTGGATGGGCATGGCGTCGTGCCATCTGCAGCTGGGCGAAATCGACGAGGCGCTCGCCACGAGCGCCCGTGGAATCGAACTTGGACCCGACATGGGCATGTACGTGAACACGCGCGTCACCGTGCTGGTGCGTGCGGGGCGGCGTGACGAGGCGATGGCCCTGCTGGAATCCTTCGTGGCGCGCCACCCGTCCGACGCCGCGATGCGATCCGAGCTGCTGATGGGCCTGCAGTACGTGGAACGCGACCAGGCCTCGGTGCTGCGTGCGCATCGTGCCTTCGGCGAGCACCTGCCCCGCCCCGATCCACCGCGCTTCCCGCGCCGACCCGGCGAGCCGCTGCGTGTGGGACTTCTTTCGAGCGATCTGCGCGCGCACTCCGTGGGCTTCTTCGTGCAGTCCCTCGCCATGCATACCCCCACTGGCATGGAACTGGTGGCCTTCTCCGGCGCACCCAGGGCATGGGCGGACGGCGTGACGGAGCGCATCCGCGCGCGCTGCCGCCGCTGGCACGAGGTCACGACGATGGACGACGCCACGCTCGACGCGCTGATTCGCACCGAGCGCATCGACGTCCTGCTGGAACTCTCGGGTCACACCACCGGACATCGACTCGCGGCGATCGCGCGCAAGCCCGCGCCCGTCATCGTGACGGCGATCGGCTATCCGGACACCACGGGACTGCCCGCCATCGACGCACGAATGGTCGACTCGATCACGGATCCCGCCGGCACTGAGGATCGCTGCACCGAACGACTGGTGCGGATCGATCCCTGCTTCCTGTGCTACACGCCGCCCGAGGAGGCGCCGGAACCGCGCATGCCCGCCGCGGACGCCCCGATCACCTTCGGCAGCTTCAACAACGCGTCGAAGATCGGTCCGCGCACCGCACGGGCGTGGTCACGGGTGCTGACCGCCGTCCCGGGCTCGCGACTGCTGCTGAAGAGCGCCGGACTCGCCGACCGTGTCACGCGCGGCGTGCTGTTGCAGGCGCTTGCGACCGAGGGCATCGATCCCATGCGCGTGGAAACGCTCGATCTGACGACGGGCCGGCGCGAGCATCTCGACGCCTACGCCCGCGTGCATGTGGCGCTCGACACCACCCCCTACAACGGCACCACCACCACCTGCGAGGCGCTCTGGATGGGCGTGCCGGTGGTCACCACGCTCGGCGATCGTCATGCAACTCGTGTCTCGGCCAGCCTGCTGCAGGCCGCCGGATTCCCCGAGTGGATCGCCAAGGATGAGGCGGACTTCGCGCACGTGGCCGCCGACCTGGCGGCGGATCGATCGCGTCTTGCCCTGCTGCGAACCTCGATGCGCGAACGCCTGCGCAGCTCCGCGCTGCTGGACGGTCCCGCCTATGCGCAGCGCGTGCTCGCGGCGCTCGAGAATCTGCGCGCCGGCGCGTGAGCGCGATAGGCTTTGCGCATGCCGAGCGACTTCTGGATGCGCACCGTGCAGGAGGCCGAATCCGGCCGACTGAACGAGGCGATCGCGTCGGCGCGCATGCGCCAGCGCATGCGCCCGCGCGATCCCGAGGCGTGCGAGCTGCTGGGCTTGCTGCTGCTGCAGGCCAACGAGCCAGCGCAAGCGGCGCACCAGCTCCAGCGTGCCTGCGAACTGGAGCCTGGCAGCGCCCTGCTGCAGCTTCGACTGTCCGATGCCCTGATGCGCGCGAACCGATCTGCCGACGGAATCGCCGCCATGCGCCGCGCGATCGCGCTGGATCCGGCGCATGAGGACGCATGGCTCAGCCTCACCGCGGCGCTGATCGTGACGGGAGACGTGGCGAACGCGGCCAGCATCGCCCGCGAGGGTCTTGCGCACCACCCGAACTCGGCGAGTCTGGCCAGCAACCGCGCGATTGCCCTTGCGCGCGCCGGCGAGACCGATGCCGCGCTTGCCGCCATCGAGTCGTTCCTGGTCGGGCATCCACAGGCGCATGAGCTGCGTTCGAACATGCTGCTCATGCTGCAGTACACCGAGCGCGAACCCGAATCGATCCTGCAGGCGCATCGGGCGTTCGGTGCGACACTTCCCGCACCACAGCCCCCACCGCCCCGACGGCCCGCTGCGCGCCTGCGGATCGGCGTGCTCTCCGCGGATCTCCGCGGCCACTCGGTGGGATTCTTCGTGGAACCGTTGCTGGCGAACGCACCGGACACGGTCGACCTGGTCGTGTTCTCGAACTCACCCTACCAGAGCACCGATCCCACCCGCGAGCATCTGCGCGCGCTCGTGCGCACCTGGCACGATGTCCATGCGATGGATGATGCCGCGCTTGACGCGCTGATCCGACACGAGAAGATCGACGTGCTGCTTGAACTCAACGGGCACACGAGCGACAACCGGCTGCCGGCGCTCGCACGCAAGCCCGCACCGCTGCTCGTCACCGCGATCGGCTACCCGGACACGACCGGCGTGCCCGCGATCGATCTGCGCCTGGTGGATTCGATCACGGATCCGCCGGGCTTCGATGGGGCGTGCACCGAACGGCTGCTGCGTCTGGACCCCTGCTTCCTGTGCTACTCCCCGCCGCGCGAGGCCGTGGAACCCTCCATGCCAGCCGAATCCGCGCCCCTGACCTTCGGCAGCTTCAACAACGTGGCGAAATTGGTGCCCAGCACGGTGAACCTTTGGGCGCGGGTGCTTCAGGCCATGCCGCAGTCGCGCCTGCTGCTCAAGTCGATCGGCCTGGAGGACGCGACGATCCAAGATGCCGTGCGGCGTCGCTTCGAGGCTGCCGGAATCGACGACTCCCGCATCGAGCTGCGTGATGCGCGGCTTGATCGTGCCACCCACCTGGCTCTGTACGGCGAGGTGCATGTCGCGCTGGACGCGACCCCCTACAACGGCACCACCACCACCTGCGAGGCCCTGTGGATGGGCGTACCCGTGGTCACGCTGCAGGGAGCGCGGCACGCCGCGCGCGTCTCATCCAGTCTGCTGCAGGCCGCCGGATTCGGCGCGTGGGTCGCGCGTGACGCGGAGCAGTTCGTGAGGATCGCCACGGGACTTGCGAAGGATCGCGCGCGACTGGTCTCGCTGCGCGGCTCGATGCGCGACACGCTGCGCACCTCGCCGCTGCTCGATGCACACGCCTACGCCACGCGCCTGTGCACCTCGCTCGCAGAACTATACTCGTCGCTCGCATGACGATCCTTCGGCTGAGCCTTGGCGCGCTCCTGGCGTTCCTGCTGATGACCTGGAGCCCGGCTGCGGCGATGCAGGACACGGCCACCACACCCGCCGCGCAGGCCGCTCCGGCCGATGCCGCGGCGTCGAGGGAGTCCGCCGCGCCCGCCATGCCCGCATGGATCCGCGAAGGCATCGAGAAGTACGGCGCGATCGCGATCTTCGTGGCCTTCATCGTCAGCGGCATCGGGCTGCATCTGAGCGAGGACTTCATCCTGATTCCCGCCGGCTGGATGGCGGCGCAGGACTGGGCGCTCTTCGGCGAATTCGCGGCGGCCGCGTACCTCGGCATCGTGCTGGGCGACGCAGGCTGGTTCTGGATGTGCCGCACCTTCGGCACGCGCGTGATGCACACCCGCTGGTTCAAGCGCGTCTTCCATCCTCGGCGTCTGCTCGAGATCAAGTGGCAGATCGACGAGCGCGGCGCATGGGTGCTGCTGGCCGCGCGCTTCATTCCCGGCACGCGCACCCCGGTGATCACCATGTGCGGCCTGCTGCACATGGCGTGGTGGAAGCTGCTGCTGGTCGAAGGCATGTGCGTGCTGATCACCGCGCCGCTGCAGATGATGATCGGATGGCTCGCCTTCCATGCCGCCGAAAAGGCCGGCGTGACCGACACGTTCCACCAGATCATGGTGGCGGTCGCGGTCACGCTGGCGGTGGTGATCGGTCTGTGGATCGTGCACAAGTGGCTCGACGCCCGCAAGGCGCGCCAGCGGCCCAAGCGCGCGAGCGTGCGCTGGCTGCGCGTGTTCGCGGTCCACGCGCAGGCGCGCGCGGTGCATCCCTCGTGAGCCGGACCCTGTCCATGGAGCGCGTCCGCCATGGCTGACACCATCTGGGATCGCGCGCAGCGCGAGGCGGCGGCCGGTCGCATCGACGCCGCACTGTCGATGGTGCGGCTTCACATCAAGATGCGTCCGAAGGATCTGGACGCGATCAACCTGCTGGGCACGCTGCTGCAGGACGCCGGTCGCTCCGCCGAGGCGATCGTGCACTACGAGCGACTGATCGCGATGGTGCCGGATCGGGCCGCGTTCCGGCACAACTACGCGAATGCGCTCCTGCACTCGAAGCGGCCGCGCGACGCGGTCTCCCAATGGGAGCAGCTGCTCTCGATGCATCCGGACTACCTGCTCGGTTGGATCGCGCTCAGCGTGGTCTATCTCGAGGTCGATGACACGCCACGCGCCATCGAGGCCGGACGTCGGGCGCTGGCGCTGGCGCCGAACCTGCCCGCGGCCGCCGGCAACCTGGGTTTCGCGCTGGCGCGCGCCGGCGAGATCGACGAGGCGATCGAGGTGCTGCGGCGTGGCGTGGAGGCGAACCCCGCCAAGCAAAAGCTCCGCTCGAGTCTCCTGATGCTCCTGAACTACACGGCGCGACCTCCGACCGAGATCGTGGCGGAGCACCGGCGCTACGGAGACGCGGTCGGTGCGCCGATGGAGCCCGCGCGCACCGTGCGCGATCCGGAGCGCTCCCTTCGCGTCGGCGTGCTGTCCGGCGACCTCGGTGATCACTCGGTGTCGTTCTTCCTGCAGCCGACTCTGGAGCAGCCACGTTCGGGGATGACCTTCGAGGCGTTCTCGAACGGCATTCCGAAGCCGGGTGACGAGCGCATGGCGCTGCTCCAGGGACTCTTCGATGCCTGGCATCCCAGCGCGAGCATGTCGATGGAGGGCCTCGACGCCGCGATTCGGGGGCGATCGATCGACGTGCTGCTGGAGCTCTCGGCGCACACCGAGGCTGGTCGCCTCCCTTCCCTCGCGAGCAAGCCCGCCCCCGTGATCATCAGCGCGATCGGCTACCCGAACACCACGGGCGTGCCCGCGGTCGACTGGCGCGTGGTCGACTCGATCACCGATCCGCCGGGATCCGAGCACCTCTGCACCGAGCGCCTCCTGCGGCTCGATCCCTGCTTCCTCTGCTACAGCCCGCCGAAGGAGGCACCCGAGCCGGCCATGCCCGCCGAAGACGCCCCCATCACCTTCGGCAGCTTCAACAACGCCGCCAAGATCGGACCCGCCAGCATCGAACTCTGGGCGCGCGTGCTCAAGGCCGTGCCGGGATCCCGACTGCTGCTCAAGAGCCAGACCCTCAGTGACGCCGCGGGACGAGCGCGTATCGAGAAGCGATTCGTGGAAGCGGGCATCGAAGCCTCGCGGCTGGAGCTGGTGGCCTATTCCAAGACGCGTCAGGAGCACCTGCAGCTCTATGGGCGCGTGCATATGGCCCTGGACACCACCCCCTACAACGGCACCACCACCACCTGCGAGGCGCTCTGGATGGGGGTGCCGGTGGTCGCGATGCTGGGCGACCGCCATGCAGCGCGTGTCTCGGCCAGCCTGCTGCATGCGGCGGGGCACGCCGAACTCGTGGCCAAGGACGCCGAAGCCTTCGTGCAACTGGCATCCACGCTCGCGCAGGACCGCGCACGCCTGTCCACGCTGCGCGCGAACCTGCGCGATGAGCTTCACGCCTCGCCGCTCTGCGACGCCCCCGCCTACGCCGCCCGATTCCACGCCGCTATCCGCGACTGCTGGAAACAGTGGTGCGCGAAGCAGGCCGGCTGAGCCTCCACTTCTATACTCGCGCTTCTGATGCCCTCGGACCTGTGGGATCGCGCGATGCACGATGCCGATCACGGGCGCCTGAACGAGGCGCTCGCGATGGTGCGCATGCGGCAGCGCATGAAGCCCAGGGATCCCGAGGCCACCGAACTGCTCGGGCTCCTGCTCTTCCGCGCCGGCGAGGTGGATCAGGCGATCCACTTCCTGCAACGCGGCGTGGAGCTGCTGGCGAACGTGCTCGATCAGGTCGGTCGCACACAGGAGGCCATCCGACTCTGGGACGAGTGCCTGCGCATCAACCCGGATTTCGTGCTGGCGTGGATGGGCTTGGCCACGGCCTGTCAGTCGATCGACGACTCTGCGCGCTCGATCCGGGCAGGCGAACGGGGTCTTGCCCTCGCGCCAGATTGGATCGACATGGTGCGCAACCACAGCAACACGCTGGCGCGCGCGGGTCGCGTCGAGGAGGCGGCGGCATTGCTGCGCGCGTATCTCGCGGCGCATCCCGAGGAAGCCGAGTTGCGGTCGAACTTGTTGATGAACCTGCATTACCGCGGGCTCGACGCCGCGGCGATGCTCGCGGAGCATCGGGCCTTCGGTGCCGCGCTCCCGGCAGCCTCGCCCCCGGCGTCGACATCGCTCGATGGACGCACGCTCCGCATCGGCGTCCTCTCCGCCGACCTTCGCGGACACTCCGTCGCCTCGTTCGCCGACGCGCTCATCCGACACGCGCCGAATGACGTGGAACTTGTGGCGCTCTCCACGGCGGCTCCAGGCCAATCCGACGACACCACCGCTGGCCTGAAGCCGTTCTTCGCGAAGTGGCTCGACGTGGCCGGCCTGCGAGGCGACGTGCTCGACGCGTGCATCCGCGCGGAACGCATCGATGTGCTGCTGGAACTGAGCGGACACTCCGGCGGCAACCGTCTGGCCGATCTGGCACGCAAGCCCGCACCCATGATCGTGAGCGCCATCGGCTATCCGGACACCACGGGCTTGCCGGCGGTTGATGCCCGGATCGTCGATTCGATCACCGATCCGTCCGGCGCCGAGTCACGCTGCACGGAACATCTGGTCCGCATCGATCCGTGCTTCCTCTGCTATCGACCGCCGGAGTTGGCACCGGAACCCGTGCTGCCACCTGAGGGTGCCCCGATCACGTTCGGAAGCTTCAACAACCACCAGAAGATCGCACCCGAGACGGCTGAAACCTGGGCGCACACGCTTCGAGCGGTTCCCGGATCCAGACTGCTGCTGAAGTCGCCCGGGCTTGGCGATCCGATGGTGCGGGCTGGGCTTGTCGCGCGACTGAGCGCGGCTGGCATTCCTGCCGACGCCATCGAGCTGGTCGCCTTCGCCAAGGGCCGTACCGAGCATCTTGCGTTATACAACCGCGTGCATGTGGCGCTTGACACCATGCCCTACAACGGCACCACCACCACCTGCGAGGCGCTCTGGATGGGCGTGCCGCTCGTGACCACGCTGGGCGACCATCACGCCGCGCGCGTGTCCGCCAGCCTTCTGCACGCCGCCGGGCTCGGCGATCTGGTCGCCACAGGGCCGGATGCCTTCGCGAAGATCGCGGCCCAACTTGCGCTGGACAAGAGCCGGCTCACAAGCCTTCGCGGGGGCCTGCGCGCGCAGCTCCTCGCCTCTGCGTTGCTTGATGCGAAGCGCTACGCCAGGCAGGTTCACGCCGCATTGCGCGCGCTTTTCACGAAAGGTCCGGGCGCACAAGCCCGCGCTGGTTGACCATGTTGGATGCTCTCACACGCAAGATCGCGCACGAATTGGCCGGTGGCCGTGTGGATGCCGCCATCGCGGCCGTGCGTCTGCACCTCAAGATCAAGCCCCGCGATCTCGCCGCTGGCCGGATGCTCGGTGTGCTGCTGCAGCGTGCGGCGCACTACGAGCAGGCCGTCCAGCATCTGGAGCGAGTCGTGGCGCTGGAACCTCGGGATCTTGAAAGTCGCTACGAGCTCGGCCTTGCGCTGATCGCCGCGCAACGCTGGAAGGAAGCCCAGACACAGTTCGAAACGATGCTGTCCCAGGATCCAGAGTGCGTCTCGGCCTTCATCATGCTGCCGCTGGTTCACGTGGAATTGGGCGACACGGCCAAGGCGATCGAATGCGGCCGACGCGCGATGGAACTGGGGCCCACCATCCCGGCCGCGGCGGGAAACCTGCTCTTCGCGTTGCTGCGCGCCGGTGAATCGGAGGAAGCGGTCCATGCCGCGCAGCGCTGCCTCGCCGAGACGCCGACCGAGCACAAGCTGCGCTCCATGATGCTGTACGCGATGAACAATCTCTCGCTGCCGTCCGAGGCGATCACCGAGGCGCACCGCGAGTACGGGCGCCGCACCACTGCGACGATGCGGAGCGTCCGTACACCCGCGGAACCCGATCGAAAGATCCGGATCGGACTGCTCTCGGGCGATCTACGCGACCACTCCGTCACCTTCTTTCTTGAGCCGGTGCTCGCGCATGCCCCCGATTCAGTCGAATTCGAGGCGTTCTCGACGGCCGGCCTCAGTCAGCATGACGCGACCACCAAGAGGCTGCGCGAACGTCTCACCGGCTGGCATGACTGTGGCGCGCTCGCGCCCGATGCGCTGGAATCACGGATCCGCACACGCGACATCGACGTGCTGATCGAGCTCAGCGGACACGCCGGCGAACCAAAACTCCTTTCGCTGGTCGAGAAGCCCGCCCCCGTGATCATCAGCGCGATCGGCTACCCCAACACCACGGGCGTGCCCGCGGTCGACTGGCGCGTGGTCGATTCGATCACCGATCCGCCGGGATCCGAGCACCTCTGCACCGAGCGCCTCCTGCGGCTCGATCCCTGCTTCCTCTGCTACAGCCCGCCGAAGGAGGCACCCGAGCCGGCCATGCCCGCCGAAGACGCCCCCATCACCTTCGGCAGCTTCAACAACGCCGCCAAGATCGGACCCGCCAGCATCGAACTCTGGGCGCGCGTGCTCAAGGCCGTGCCGGGATCCCGACTGCTGCTCAAGAGCCAGACCCTCAGTGACGCCGCGGGACGAGCGCGTATCGAGAAGCGATTCGTGGAAGCGGGCATCGAAGCCTCGCGGCTGGAGCTGGTGGCCTATTCCAAGACGCGTCAGGAGCACCTGCAGCTCTATGGGCGCGTGCATATGGCCCTGGACACCACCCCCTACAACGGCACCACCACCACCTGCGAGGCGCTCTGGATGGGGGTGCCGGTGGTCGCGATGCTGGGCGACCGCCATGCAGCGCGTGTCTCGGCCAGCCTGCTGCATGCGGCGGGGCACGCCGAACTCGTGGCCAAGGACGCCGAAGCCTTCGTGCAACTGGCATCCACGCTCGCGCAGGACCGCGCACGCCTGTCCACGCTGCGCGCGAACCTGCGCGATGAGCTTCACGCCTCGCCGCTCTGCGACGCCCCCGCCTACGCCGCACGCTTCCACGCCGCCATCCGCGACTGCTGGAAACAGTGGTGCGCTGAGCAAATCTGACCTGATCCACATGCCTTGCCGCGATGCGAAGCAGCGCGGCCTGCTGATACGCAAGATCGGATTTGCACGCGCGCGAAGCGCGTCATGAATCCTGGGTGCGGCGGCGCGAAGCGTCGCCGCACGCTCGCGGGGCCGAAGGCCACGCGAGGCCCCCCGACGAAGTGCGGAAACGAAAGACCCCGGCAACGCCGGGGTCTTTCAGTTTCCAGACGGAGTCGGGGTGACAGGATTTGAACCTGCGACCTCTTGGTCCCGAACCAAGCGCTCTAGCCAAGCTGAGCTACACCCCGTAGGACCGTCGAGTCTAGCGCAAATCAGTTCCAGCCGCATTCCTATTCTTCCACGCATGACCACCACGGCCTTCGCCGCGCAGTCCGCCACCAGCCCGCTCGCCGCTGCCACGATCCAGCGCAGGGATCCGCTGCCGACCGACGTCGAGATCGAGATCCTGTTCTGTGGCGTCTGCCACAGCGACGTGCACATGGCGCGCAATGAATGGGGTGGCGCCGTGTACCCGGTGGTACCGGGGCACGAGATCCTGGGGCGCGTCACGCGCGTTGGTGCGAACGTCACCCGCTTCGAGGCGGGCGATCTGGCGGCTGTTGGCTGTATGGTGGACAGCTGCCGCACCTGCGCCAACTGAAAGGGCGGCACCGAGCAGTTCTGCACCAGCGGCGCCACCTTCACCTACAACGCGCCGGACAAGCATCTCGGTGGCATGACCTACGGTGGCTACTCCGAGCGCGTCGTGTGCGATGAGGCCTTCACGCTTCGCGTGCCGACGAACCTTGATCCGGCGGCGGCGGCGCCCCTGCTGTGCGCGGGCATCACCACCTTCAGCCCGCTGAAGCGCCACGGCGCCGGCCCGGGCAAGCGCGTCGGCATCGTCGGCCTTGGTGGCCTTGGTCACATGGGCGTCAAGTTCTCCCGCGCGCTCGGCGCGCACACGGTCGTGTTCACCACCTCGCCCGGCAAGGCTGCGGAAGCAACGCGCCTCGGTGCCCATGAAGTCGTGCTTTCGACCGACTCATTGGCGATGGCGAAGCGTGCCCTGAGCCTGGACCTGATCGTGGACACGGTCTCGGCACCGCACGCCCTCGACCCCTATCTCGCGCTCCTGAAGCTCGACGCCACGATGGTGCTGGTGGGCGCGCCGCCCACGCCCCAGCAAGTGAGCTCGTTCAGCCTGTTCATGCCACGCCGCAACCTGACCGGCTCGCTCATCGGTGGCATCGCCGAGACCCAGCGGATGCTCGACTTCTGTGGGCAGCACGGCATCGTCTGTGACATCGAGCGCATTCGCATGCAACAGATCAACGAGGCCTGGGGCCGCATGATGAAGGGCGACGTGAAGTACCGCTTCGTGATCGACATGGCCAGCCTGAAGGGCTGAGACTGGACGTTTCCGGACCCCTCGATGGAAACCCGAAAGTTCGGCTCGATTTGCGCCAACAGGGTGGTATGTTTTGAAGCGGTCCCACACCCTCGGGCCAGTTCAGGCGCACCAAACCAGGATCTCATCATGGACTTCACCTACAGCCCCACACAGCGAGAACTTGACTTCCTTGCCAAGGTCGAGGACACCCGCCACGAGCGCGACATCATCAATGGCCTCGACCCCTTCTTCAGTGAGAAGGTGCCGGCGGACATGCTGGGGCTGTACACCTCGAACGAGCTCGTGCAGTTGCGCGTGCTCAAGGGCACCGAGCGTGACCTGGAGAAGCGCATGCCCGTGAAGGTCACGCGTCACTACTTCGATCTTGCCAAGCAGAGCGCCCCACTGCGCCGTCTGGTGAAAGCGGACCCGGCCGAAACGCTGGATCTCGCCGGCAGCGAGGACCCCGGCTTCCAGATGGACTACAGCCCCGTCGAGGGCATGCTGCACAAGTACGAGATGGGCCTGCTGTACGTGATCTCCACGTGCTCGGCCCACTGCCGCTTCTGCTACCGCGAGGAACTGATCGCCCGCAAGGAAGTGAAGCGCCAGGACGGCACCGTGGCGAAGAAGGGTCTCGCGAGCATTGCCGAGGTCATCCCCTACATCAAGCGCTTCAACGCCGAGGTCGCGGCCAACGGCGGCCGTCATCCCACGTGCGGTCGCGAGAAGCTGCGCGAGATCCTGATGTCTGGCGGTGACCCGATGGTGCTGCAGAACACCAAGATCGCGGCGTGGCTGGCGGCGCTGGCCGAGGCTGGCGTGGAGTCGATCCGCATCGGCACCAAGGAGATGGCCTTCTATCCGCAGCGCTTCGACGAGGCGTTCGTGGCGATGCTCGACAACTTCCACAAGACCTACCCCGAGGTGGGCCTGCACATCGTGGTGCACTTCGAGCACCCCGACGAGTTCCTGGCGAAGGACGCAGGCGGTGAGTACCTGCGCAACGGCCAGGGCTTCCTGCAGTGGGTGCCCACCACGGGCGCGGCCATGCGTCGCCTTGCGGGCCGCGGCTGGCTCAGCGTGGAGAACCAGTCGCCCATCATCAAGGGCATCAACGACGACCCCGACGCCCTCCGCATCCTGCAGCGCGAGTTCAAGCGCGCCGGCGGCGAGAACCACTACTTCTTCTGCGGCCGCGACATCGTGGCGTACAAGTCGTTCAACGTGCCGATCGAGCGCGCCTGGCAGATCCTGAACGAGTCGCAGAGGGGTCTCTCGGGCGTCGAGAGCCACGCGCGCCTCTCGATCACCCACTACAAGGGCAAGACCGAGGTGAACGCCGTCACGAACCAGCCGATTCCGGGCCTGAAGGGAAGCGAGAACGGCGTGGTGCTGTTCAAGATCCTGCGCAGCGCGGGTGCCGCCACTGACAAGGGTCACGTGTGCATCGTGGGCCGCAATCCCGACGCGCTGTGGTTCGACGGCTACGCCGATCGCGTGCTCTTCGACGAGGCCGGCCTGTACGACTACCACCGCGTGAAGATGGCCCGCATCACGCACGGCACGCCCGTGCCCGCCTGCCGATGATCGACAAGCGCTTCGCCAGCGCGCGCGAGGCCGTGGCGGACGTTCGCGACGGCGCCACGGTGATGATCGGTGGCTTCGGCGAGGCCGGAAGCCCGATCGAGCTCATCCATGCCCTGATCGATCAGGGCGCGAAGGGCCTCACCGTGATCAGCAACAACACGGGCACGGGTCTGGTGGGCCTCGCTGCCCTGCTTCGCGCAGGGCGCGTGCGCAAGGTGGTCTGCTCGTTCCCGAAGACAGCGGGTTCCACGGTCTTCCCTGATCTCTATCGCGCCGGCAAGGTGGAACTGGAACTGGTGCCGCAAGGCACGCTCGCCGAACGTATCCGCGCGGGTGGCGCGGGCATCGCGGCCTTCTACACCCCCACCGCCGCGGGCACGCCACTGGCCGATGGCAAGGAGACGCGCGTGTTCAACGGCCGCGAGCACGTGCTCGAGCATGGCCTGCGCGCCGACTTCACGCTGATCAAGGGGCGCATCGCCGACACGCACGGCAACGTCCTGTTCCACCGCACCGCGCGCAACTTCGCGCCCATGATGGCCACGGCTGCGGCAGTCACCATCGTGCAGGCCGCCGAGGTGGTGGAAGCCGGTGCGCTTGACGCCGAGGCCATCGTGACACCAGGCATCTTCGTGGACCGCGTGGTGCATATGCCCTCGCCGGCGCTTGAATCGGCGCTGAACGAGGCGGGAGCGAGCTACGCATGAGCGTGGCCGCGAAGACCACTGAAGCCCCCGTCGGCTGGGCCCGCGAAGGCATCGCCGAGCGCGTGGCGCAGGACATTCCAAACGGTTCGTACGTGAACCTCGGTATCGGCATTCCCGAGCTGGTGGCCAAGTTCGTGCCCGCGGGACGCACGCTGGTCTATCACACCGAGAACGGCCTGCTTGGCATGGGGCCCTCTCCCGCGGCGGGCCAAGGCGACCCGGAACTCATCAACGCCGGCAAGCGCCGCGTGACCATGATGCCGGGGGCGGCGTTCTTCGACCAAGCGACCAGCTTCGGCATGATCCGCGGCGGGCACCTCGATCTCAGCGTGCTCGGCGCGCTGCAGGTGGCAGCCAATGGCGACCTGGCAAACTGGTCCACGGGTGCCGATGACGCGATTCCTGCCGTCGGCGGCGCGATGGATCTGGTCGCGGGCGTGAAGTGGGTCTTCGTGATGACCACGCATGTCACCAAGGAAGGCACGCCCAAGCTGGTCGAGCGCTGCACCTACCCCCTGACCGGCCGTGGCGTGGTCACGCGCGTATACTCGGACCTCGCCGTGATCGACATCACGCCAAAAGGCTTCCAGCTTGTAGAACTCGCTCCGGGCGTGACCTTTGATTTCGCGCAGGAGCGCACCGGCGCGCCCATCCTGCGCCCCACGCACTGAGCGAACGGAGCCCAATATGAGCCCAAATGCCACCACCACCGCGCACGCCACCGCAAGCCGCAGCGCCCAGCTCTTCGAGCGCGCCAAGAAGGTGATGCCTGGTGGCGTGAGCCGCAACACCGTGCTTTGGAGCGCGGTACCGCCCTATGTTGCGCACGGCGAAGGCTGCCGCGTGACCGACCTCGACGGTGCGGTACGGATCGACTTCGCCAACAACGTGGCATCACTCATCCACGGCCACGCCTATCCGCCCGTCACGAAGGCTGTGGCGGCGCAGCTGTCGCGGGGCACCGCGTTCATGATGGCGACCGAGCAGGAGGTGCTGCACGCCGAGCACATGTGCTCGCGGAGCGAAGGCTTCGACCGCATCCGCTTCGTGAACAGCGGCACCGAGGCGGTGATGGCGGCGCTCAAGGCCGCGCGCGCCTTCACCGGCAGACCCAAGATCGCCAAGGTCGAGGGCGCATATCACGGCGCCTACGACTATGTCGAGACCAGCCAAGGCTCCACGCCGAAGGACTGGGGCAGCGTGGATCATCCGAGTCGCGTGCCGCTGGTTCACGGCGCGCCGCAGTCCACCATGGAAGAGGTGGTGGTCATTCCCTTCGACGACATCGATCGCTCGATCGCGCTGCTGAACGAGCACAAGACCGACCTCGCCTGTGTGGTGCTGGACCTGCTGCCGCACCGCGTGGGTCTGAAGCCCGCCTCGCCCGCGTTCGTGAACGCGATCCGCGAGTGGACCGCGAAGAACGGCGCATTGCTGGTGCTGGACGAGGTCATCACCTTCCGCACCGAAGTGGGCGGCGCGCAGCAGCGCTACGGCATCCACGGCGACCTGACGGCGCTGGGCAAGATGATCGGTGGCGGCTTCCCGGTGGGCGCGCTGGCCGGCAAGGCGCAGTTCATGGAAGTGCTGAACCCCGCGGCGCCCAAACTGCTCTTCCCGCTGTCGGGCACCTTCTCCGCGAACCCGGTCACCATGACTGCGGGGCGCGTGGCCATGGAGCACTTCGATGCGAAGGCCGCGGCGCGACTCAACGCGCTCGGCGACCGCGTGCGCCACGGCATCACCGAGGCCATCGCTCGCACGGGTGCCTGTGCCAGCGTGACGGGCGGCGGCTCGATGTTCCGCGTTCACATGAAGGCGCAGGTGCCCTCGAACTACCGCGAGGCCTACACCACGCCCGAAGAGAGCAAGCGCCTCAAGCTCATGCTGGAGCACCTGTTTGCGGAAGGCTTCCTGATGGTCGGTACCTGCACGGGCATGATCTCGACGCCGATGACCGAAACCGAGATCGACGCCCTGGTGGCGGCGATGGAGAGCGGGTTCAGGCGGCTGGCGAAAGCCTGACGCGACGGCGCGCGCTCACGCGCGCTCCAACATCACCGCCAAGCCCTGCCCCACGCCCACGCACAGCGACGCGATGCCGCGCCGCGCGTTCCGGCGCACCATCTCGTGCACCAGCGTCACGGTGATGCGCGCACCGCTCGCCCCCAGCGGGTGACCCAGCGCGATCGCGCCACCGTTCACATTCACGCGCGCCTGGTCCAGGCCCAGTTCCCGCATGCACGCAACGGCCTGCGCGGCGAAGGCCTCGTTGAGTTCCACCAGATCGACCGACTCCGGCGCCACGCCCGTGCGCGCGGCCAGTTTGCGGATGGCGGGCACCGGCCCGATGCCCATGGTGGCGGGGTCCACGCCCGCCGACGCACTCATGCCCACGAAGGCGAGTGGCTTCAGACCAAGCGCCTTGGCCCGCGAAGCCTCCACCAGCAGCAGTGCCGCGGCACCGTCATTCACGCCGGAGGAGTTGCCTGCGGTCACGGTGGCATCCGGCGCCTTCGAGAACGCCGGCTTCAGCGCCGCCAGCCTTTCAAGCGTGGTGTCCGGGCGCGGATGCTCATCGGTGCTCACCACGATCGGCGGCTTCTTGCCCTGCGGAATCTCGACTGGCACGATCTCGTCGGCGAACGCGCCCGCAGCGTTCGCCGCAGCCCAGCGCTGCTGGCTTGCCAGCGCGAACCGATCCTGATCCTCGCGCGACACCTTGTGCAGGCGGGCCACATTTTCCGCGGTCTCGCCCAGCGAGATCGCAGGATACTTCGCCGCCATCGCAGGATTCACGAAGCGCCAGCCGATGGTGGTGTCGTGCAATTCCTGGGTGCGCCCGAATGCCTCGCCCGACTTGCTCAGCACGTAAGGCGCACGGCTCATCGACTCCACGCCGCCCGCCACCATGATGTCGCCGCAGCCCGCCTCGATCATGCGCGCGGCCACGCTGATCGCCTCCAGACCCGAGGCGCACAGCCGGTTCACCGTGGCGCCCGCGACTTCCACCGGCAGTCCGGCCAGCAGCGCAGCCATGCGCGCCACGTTGCGATTGTCCTCGCCGGACTGGTTCGCGGCGCCGAAGTAGACCTCATCGATCGCCTTCGGATCCACACCACCCTTCGCGACCACCGCCCTGATCACATGCGCGGCGAGGTCGTCCGGGCGGACCCCGGCCAAGGCGCCGCCATGACGGCCGATGGGTGTGCGGACGGCTGCGACGATGGCGGCGCGGCGTGACATGCGGGCGATCGTACAGGCCATGCGAGCCAGATCGGCGCATCGGAACCGGCTGAGAGCCTATTCTCCGCGTCATGCTCTTCCCCTCCGCCTGCCGTCCGCCTGCCGCAGCGCTGGCCATCGTCATCCTGTCGTGCGCAGGTCTCGGTGCTGCACCCCAGACGGCCGCGCCCTCGGCGCCACCGCCTCCAGCTGCTGGATCATGGCCCACGAATGACGCGGGCCTCGCTGCGCTCGCCACAAGCCTGCTGAATGACTGGATGTCACGCACCACTGCGCCCGCGCTCGAGGCGGCGATGCTGCCGTGCTGCCAGATGGTGAGTTACCGCGGGGCATGTGATCGCGCTGGCACCGTACAACTTCTTGTCGAACTTGGTGACGGCGAACCACGTGTCACGGACGTGATCGCCACACGCGCGGGCGACGCGCTGGTGGTGACCTGCATGCTCAGCATCATCGAGACCATCGATGGCAAGCCGCTCCCCACGACTGCTTCGCCCCGGATCGGCGTGTGGCAGCAGTCCGAGGGGGCGTGGAAGCTCGCCGCGTGGGGGTCGCTCAACATGCCGGCCACGCGACCCGCACCTACGGCGCCCGCATTCGAGGGCGACGCGGCCCTGAACTCCGAAGGCGCGAAGATGCTCGCCGGCTTCTTGGGCGCGCAGCATGCTCGCAAGTTCGACGCCTTCGGAAAGATGCTGTCCGCCGGACTTCAGGTGATCAACTTCAAGGGCCAGAAGGGCCGCAAGGACATTGAACAAGGCGCCGGTGCCACCACCACCGACGAGCCCACGATCACGAACGCCCGCGCCACTCGCTGCGGCGAACTCACCGTGGTCACATGCACGCTGACCATGGGACAGAAGATCGGCTTCACCTCGCTGCCCGCGGATCCTGCTCCGTTCATGGCCGTGTTCCGCGGCACGGGCGACGCCGCCACCGTGATCGCGATGGCGAACACGAACAAGCCGAAGTGACGCCCGAGGCCTGGTGCACGGCAGGTGCCTGTTCTGGGCAAAACCGCGGCCCGGCGGGTTGAATCCGGCTTGGCGCCTGCGGCGAATTCCCGGGTCATGAAACTCAACCCATCGACTCAAGCGTGCCTCCTCGTCGCCCTGCTCGCATGCGTCCGCTCTCCTGCAGCGGCCGATTCGAACCTTGAGTTCGACAACGGAACCAAGGGCTGGCAGACCGTCCTTGACGGCGTGATGGGCGGACTCTCGACAGGCCGCATCGCGACCGGCGATGGCGGCACCCTGCGCTTCTCGGGCGAGCTGTCCCTCGAAAACAACGGCGGCTTCTCGCAGATTCGCACCGCAGTCCCCGAGGGCACCTTCACTGGAACAAGCGGACTTCTGCTTCGCGTGAAGGGCGACGGACGCACCTATCAGTGCGACATCCGCTCCTCGCGCCTGCGCCTCATGGCTGGCGGTTATCAAAGCGTGTTCAAGACCACCGCTGGTGAGTGGATCGAGGTCGAGGTTCCCTTCGAGAAGTGCGTCGCGAACAGCTTCGGTCAACGCCTGCGGAATGCGCCTGCGCTCGACCCCGCCTCCATCGAGTCGATCGGAATCACGCTCTCCGACAAGAAGGAGGGCCCCTTCGAGATCGAGATCGACTGGATCCGTCCAATGGGTCAGGCGTCGAACGAGAAGTCGTCCGCTGGATCCCTGACGGCCGTCGCCACCAAGGCGAACCTCACCACGCTGCTGGAACTCGTCAAGGCTGCCGAGATCGATCTGCCGAAGGATGCGAAGGTCACGATCTTCGCGCCCACGAACGAGGCATTCGCCAAGCTTCCGCGCGAGAAGGTCGAGTTCCTGACCAGTGCGAAGGGCAGGTCCACGCTGCAGACGATTCTGAAGCACCACATCGTCGCCCAGCCGCTCGAGAGCTCCACGCTGCTGGACCGTCGACGACTCCGAGCGCTCTCCGGGCAGTCGCTCGACATCGATCCGGCGGCATTGCGCGTGGACGGCGCGAGCCTCGTTGCCACCGATGTCGCCTTTGATGGCGGACTGGTGCATGTGATCGACGCGGTGATGCTGCCCGAACTCCGGAGCATCGAGCAGATCGTCACGGAAGACGAGCGGTTCGCGACGTTGCGGGTCGCGATCGACGCTGCGGGCCTCGGCGCGCAGCTTGGAGATCGCAATCCCGGCCCCTGGACGCTGCTTGCGCCATCGAATGACGCGTTCGCGGCCATCCCCGCCGAGGACTTGAAGAAGCTGCTGCAGGATCGGCCCGCGCTCACGGCTGTGCTTGCGGCGCATGTCCTGCCCACGGCGATCCGACGCGAGGAGATGCTCTCGCAAGGATCTGCCCGCACGCTCATGGGCGATGGAAGCGTGGCCTTCGCGCTCACGTCGGGCTCTATCACGGCCGCCGGCGCTCGCATCCAGGTCGCGGACATCGAGGCGGCGAACGGCATCATTCATGTCATCGATCGCGTGCTTCCCGCTCCCAGCGCCGCGCCCACGACGGCGGTTCTTGCGCCCACAGAACGGGCGCGCCAGGCTGCCGCGATCCTGGAGTTGGCGATCGAGCGTGGAGTCCCCCGCTTCAACGCAGGTGACGTCTCGTCGTGTGCCGCGTTGTACGAACTCGCGATCGCGTCGGTCGTGCTTCTTGGCGCGGATTCGATCGGCCCAGGCACCAAGGCCGATCTGACCGAGGCCCTTGAGAAGGGCGCTGCCCATCCGGATGCATCCGAACGGGCGTGGATCTATCGTCGGGCGATGGATCGAACGCTTGGCCTGATGCAGGAGTCGATGAAGTCGACAAGCTGAACGCGGATCCGCCGCGCGAATGCGGTGAACGTAATGTTGGCTAAAAAGCACACGGCCCCGCCGGGGATGGCGGGGCCGTGTCTTGTTTGACGGGTGAAGCGTCGCCTGACGGCGATCGCAGGATCACTTGCTCACAGGAGCAGGTGGCAGCATGACGGTGTCGATCACGTGGATGACACCGTTGGCTGTCTGGACATCCGCCGCCACGACGGTCGCATTGTCAACCATCACCTTGTCTCCGACCACCCTGACGCCTGCCGGCCGCCCAAGCACTGTCGGAACGGAATTCATCTTCACCAGTGCGTCGCTGTACACGGCCTTGCCGCCAACGACGTGGTAGGTGAGGATGTCGACCAACTTCTGCTTGTTCTCCGGCTTCAGGAGCATTTCCAGCGTGCCCGGAGGCAACTTGGCGAATGCCTCGTCGGTCGGCGCGAACACGGTGAACGGCCCCTTCCCTGAGAGCGTTTCCGCAAGACCGGCGGCCTTGACGGCGGCGACCAGCGTGTTGAAGGAACCGTTTTTCGCCGCGACATCGACGACGGTCCCGTCAACCGGCAGGATCACGCTGTCGACCACGTGGATGACGCCGTTCGAGCACGCGATGTCGGTGGCGACGACATTGGCCTCGTCGACCTTGACCTTCGCGCCGTCCACGCTGATCTTGACGCGCTGGCCGTTGACGGTGCCCGCGTTCTTCAGTTTGACGACGTCGGCTGCCTTCACCGTGCCGGGCACGACGTGGTAGGTGAGGATCGCGGCGAGCTTGCCCTTGTTCTCCGGCTTGAGGAGCATTTCCAAGGTGCCCGGAGGCAGCTTGGCGAATGCCTCATCGGTGGGGGCAAAGACGGTGAAAGGCCCTGGCCCGCTGAGCGTCTCGGCAAGGCCGGCGGCCTGCACGGCGGCGACCAGCGTCTTGAAGTTGCCGGCCGCGACCGCGGTCTTGACGATGTCCGACGTGGAGGCCGGCGTCTTGGTGGCGGGCGGCGTGGTCTTCGAGTACTGCAGTGCGGCCGGAGCGGCGGTGGGATCGGCGAACAACGTGAGCGAGGCAACGAGTGCAATGAACATGGAGTTCCTTCTTGAAAGGTGGTTGCGAAAGGACGGCCCCTGAGAACCTTTGCCTCAGCTTGCTGGACATTGGTGACAGGAGCGGTCAATCACGGCGACAACGCGCCGGGTCCGGCTCATTCGCCGCCCAGCAATGCTCGGATTCACCCTCCCTTGCGCTCGGTAAACGAATCCGAACTGCCCCGGGGAACCCGGTGTTGGCGGCGTGCAAGCTGCTGGGCATCACGGCCGCCGCGACCCGGCGCAGCCGGGACGCCCTACGCCCACGAAACGAAAGAGAGCGCCACACGGAGGGTGCCGCTCTCTTGAGTGCAGTGGGCGGAGAGGGATTCGAACCCCCGTAGGCATAAGCCAGCAGATTTACAGTCTGCCCTCGTTGGCCACTTGAGTATCCGCCCAAGTTGTCCCCCCGCGAGGCGTCGCAGGGTAGCCCAAGGCCCACAGCCCGGCAACGCAGGCGTTCTTCGGCCTCCTGTGGGCCCGTATTCAGCGTTCGATCCCGGGAATGGCCCGTGCAGCACAGATTTCGCTCTACCAAAACGGGGATGGACGAGTACTCGACGCATCACACCCCGCACTTTCGCCTTGCCGGCCGCCACGTCCGGATTACCTTCCATTCGCGGCGTCCCCCCGCCGTGTGTCTTTTTCCGTTTCCTTTTCCCTTTCGGAGTCAATCCCATGGCACTCACCACTCGCCTTTCGGCGGTTGCTGCGGTCGCGATGTGCACCGCCGCCCAGGCCGATGTCATCGCCGGCTGGACTTTCCAGAACGCGGCGTTCGTCAGCAGCACCACCGGTTCATCCACCTTCACCTACCCGCAGACCGGCACCGACACGGCGTTCACGGGTTATCACGCCGACGCGCGCACCAAGTGGTACAACAACGTCGGCAACGGCTCCAGCTCGGCGGTGAACTCCGACTACTGGACGATCGGCGACTATTACCAGGCGTCGCTCGCCACCACGGGCTACAACGGCATCTCGCTGAAGTTCGACATGACCCGAAGCGCGAGCGGTCCGCAGAACTTCAAGGTGGACATCAGCACCAACGGCGGAACCAGCTGGTCGACCATCGGCACGGTGGCCGTGATTCAGAACTCGGCCGCCCCGGCGGGCGCCGGCGCCTGGACCTCCAGCGCGTACAACGCCGCCTACACCACCACCATCAGCGGGATCACTTCCGCCGCCGATCAGGCGACGTTGCTGATCCGCTGGATCTCCACGAGCGCCTCGAGCTCGACCGGTGGCACCGCCCGCATCGACAACGTGCAGATTCAGGGCACGCTCGTTCCGGCTCCCGGCGCTGCGGCGCTGGTCGGACTGGCTGGCCTGATCGCCCGTCGTCGCCGCGGCTGATCCAGACACTGCTTCGTCAGGTCGATTGACTCCGACCACCTCACCGCGCGGTCCCTCGCCGGATCGCGCGGTGTTTCTTTTGTGCTCGGAGCAAACGACGCGGCGCAGCGCACAACCTTGGCGCTCCGCCAACGATCATGAAACTCGCTTGCTTTGCTGCGGCGCTCAGGAGCAGGGACCGGCGGACAGCAGGATCAGCGCGATGTCGCCGAAATTCACGTCGCCGGTGCCGTCGAGGTCCGACGGGCAACCCGGGCATAGACCGTAATCCAGCAGCGCGAACGCGATGTCGCCCAGATCCACCTCGCCACTCAGGTCGAGGTCGCCGAAGCACTGGCCGATCTGGATCTTCGAGATCCACCGGAAGCTGCCGTTCACGCCGTAGGTTCCGAGCGTGATGTTCACGATGTCGGTGGTGGTGCCGCCGATCGGAGCGACGCGGAGCACCTTGGTGCCTCCACTTGAGAGCCATTCGCCGTTCTCAAGCGGGTACACGCCGCGCATCGACAGTCCCGGCGTGGGAATCACGAAGTTCACCAGATTGCCGGTGGCTCCGTCGAGTTCGAACACCGTCGCCGTGGTGAAGGTCGCCACAAGGACGCTGCCTTCATCCGTCACCGTGACCTGCTGCGGAAAGCGCATGTAGCTCACGTCATCGGTGCCGTCGTGCCAGCACGGCGTCTCGACCACACCGGCCGCCGAAACGAACTCGATGTCGTCGTCGCCGGAGTCGCCGCTGTCGGCCACCACGAAGCCGCCGTTCAGCGGGGCAAGACCGCGCACCTGCCCGAGCGCCGGCTGATCCACGGCACTGACGAACTGCTGCAGCCCCGTGCCGTCGTAGTTCACGCTCCAGATCGCGTTGCGATTATCAGCGCCCGTTCCGATCACGTCATTGACGGTGAACCAGACCTTGCCGTAGGCGATGCAGATTCCCTGCAGGCCTCGACTCGCGCCGGGTGCCGTTGGGAAGCCGATCTGCGCGGTGTCCACGAACGTCTGGATGTACTGGCCATCGAGCCCGTACTCCCAGATGGAGTTGGCCTCGAAGTCGGTCATCAAGAGCGTGTTCCAGGGGGTCTGAACCACCTGGATCACCTGCTTCATGCGGCCATCCTTGGGGATGAAATTCAGGTTCACCAGCGCCCCGGTGGCGGGGTCGAACGCCGAAATCCGATCCGCCCCCGAATCGGGAATCAGAAGCAGGGACTGCTGGGCGGCAGCCGAAGCAGAGACCAGAAGGCCCGCGGAGGTGGCCAGCAGGACCGATTTCAGGGGGGTCATCGCGTTCAATCTTCCCCACTTACGGGGAATTGGCAAGGTTTCTTTGACCTGATTTCGATTCCGGCTACATTGGGGGTGTCCCGGACTTCCCCCCTGGGACTGTTTCCCTTCCCTTTTCCCCCCTCGGAGTCAACCTGATGTCCCTGAATCGCCTTTCGGCCGTTGCGGCCGTGGCTGCGGCCGCTCTTGCGGCGGCGGCGAACGCCGACCTCATTGGTGGCTGGACCATTCCGACCGCCTTCCCGACTGGCACCGGCAACGTTCCGACCGGAACCTTCTACAAGGTCCCGCTCGCGGTCAACAGCGACGGCACCTACAACGCCAACCCGAACACGGGCGGCACCACGTGGGATCCCGCGATGGCCGGCCGCGCCGACGTCGGAGCGAAGAAGCTCCAGGCCGGCTTCGAGCTGAGCAGCACGCACCAGCTCGCCTCGAGCGGCACGAACCAGACCTCCTACACCGCGCCCGCCGGCAACGGCAGCGCGTACGCCTTCAGCAGCAACGTGTGGAAGGCCGGTGACTACTACCAGGCCAAGTTCGACACCACCGGCTACTCCGGCATCAGCTTCGCGTTCGACATCACCCGCAGCTCGACTGGTCCGGCCACCTGGGCCGTCGAGATGAGCACGAACGGCGGTACCTCGTTCAGCACCCTCCTCGCGTCGTTCTTGCCGATCGTGAACACCACGGTCGCTGGCGGAGTCTCGTCGTGGAGCGCCAGCGGTGCCTACCAGTCCGCCTTCACAACCACCCTGAACCTGAGCGCCGCGGCCGACAACGCCAGCGAGGTGATCGTGCGGATCAAGGCGCTGGTCGATCCCGTGAACAGCTCGGGCACCTATCAGGCCGGCGGCACTGCCCGCATCGACAACATCATGGTGAACGGCACCTTGATACCGGCACCGGGCGCTGCGGCGCTCGTCGGTCTCGCCGGCGTGCTCGCTCGCCGTCGTCGCGCCTGATCGCTGCGACCGATTGACTCCGATCGCATCGCCGCCCGGCCTCGTGCCGGGCGGCGTTCTTTTTGGCCGTCGTTTCGCTAGGTTGCGCGCATGAACGCAGTGTCGATCGCCCAGGTGAACGCACGCGTGCGCGAGGTGGCCGACCGCATCCAGCCGTTGCTGGCTCCGCACGCGGGGCTCGCGCGCCGCAACGCACATGCCCACGCATGGCTCGGCATCAAGACGGTGTTCGGCGAGCAGTGGCGCGAGCGTGCCGATCTCGGCACGGTGCTCGCGTTCGTCGAGTGGCTCGACGCGAACCCGAACGCCGACTACGAGGCCTACGACGGGCCGGTGCGACATCTGGCGCCCGACGAGCGCGGCCTGCTGTTCGATTGATCGCAACTCAGACGGCCTTACGTGTGAGTGGTGCGCGCCAACTCTCGCGCGGGCGTTCCGGATGCTCGGATGCGGTCGAGGGCTTGTGCCCCTGATCCTGCGCCGCCACACGGAAGCACTCGAAGGTGGTGTCGTTCAGATAGCGACTGAACTCGCTCTGCATCTGCACCAGTCGGTCATGCATCGGACACGGCGAGCCCCCGCCGCACACGCCACCGCCGAAGGGACAGTTGCGGCTGTTGTCGGGACGCTCGAAGAGGTCGTACACCTGTCGGAAGTTGATCTCCTTCGGCAAACGCGCGAGCGTGTAGCCACCGCTGGGTCCGGGAGAGCCGCTGACAAGGCCGCCCTGTGACAGGGTCGTGAGCAGCTTCGCGACCATGGGTCGTGGCAGGCCGCGGTTGTCGGCGATGTCCACGCTGGAGAGACGCGTGCGCCCGCCGTCCCACACTTCGGCCAAGCGGCTCAAGGCCGCGATCGCGCGTTCGGTCTGCTTCCCGTACATACTGGAGGGAATATCGACCCCGGACTCCGGAATCAAGATTCTCAATTCGGCATTCCGCGCGACTTGCAATGTTTCGCGCCCGGCCGAAAAGGCCGAAAAGGCCACATGGCGTGCAAGGACAAGCTTTCGTCGTGTGGGACACCGGAATCACCGCATGGATGCTCTCGAGCGCTGCGCTGGTGCTGGCGCTGCTGATTGGTCCGCGCCGCGACTACGTTCCTCGTCAAGCCAGCGTGGTGCCTCACAACCTTCCGCTCACGTTGCTTGGCGCGGGCCTGCTGTGGTCTGGCTGGTTCGGCTTCAACGCAGGCAGTGCGGTGGGCCTGCCGGGTCCAGTCGCAGGCCCTGCAGCGGCGCTCGCGTTCACCACCACGCAAACGGCCGCGGCGAGTGCGGCCCTGTCATGGCTGCTGTACGAGTCGCTTCGCCACGGCAAGCCGACGGGCCTGGGCCTCGCAAGCGGAATCATCGCCAGACTGATCGCGATCATGCCCGCCGCCGGCTTCGTCACGCCACTCTCGGCGCTGTGGATCGGGCTGGTGTCGGGCATCGTGTGCTGCGTGGCCATGAGCTGAAAGGACCGACTTCGCTACGACGACAGCTTGGACGCCTTCGGTGTGCACGGCGTGGGTGGCATGCTGGGCGCCGTGCTGACGGGCGCGCTGTGCTTCGCGCCCGTCGCGGCCAGTGGCACTCAGGTGGGCAAGCAGGTGCTTGGCGTGGGTGTGGGCATCGCCACGGCGATCGTGGGTACGCTGCTTGTCACGGCGGTCGTGTACGCGTTCACGCCGCTGCGCGCCAGCGACGAGGAAGAGCGTGACGGGCTTGACATCACCGGCCACGGCGAGCGCGGCAGCAAGGCTATTTGAGCGCTCGCGCAATGCCGCCGCACTCGCGACCGCTCCGCCCCCCAAATCCCGCTTGCAAGGCTTGGATTTCCAGCGTTTTCCGCTACAATGGTGCGATGCGGGACAGCTTCCTGCCCTTCTGCCGGCCCAGCATCAGTGAAGAGGACATCGCAGCCATTGGCGATGTGCTGCGGAGCGGCTGGATCACCACCGGTCCGAAGGTTGGGGCGCTTGAGCAGACCATCGCCAAGCGCGTGGGGGCCAAGCATGCGATTGCCGCCACCAGCGGCACCGTGCTGATGCACCTGACGCTGCAGGCCCTGGGCGTGGGCCCGGGCGACGAGGTGGTCGGTCCCAGCATGACCTGGGTGAGCACGCCGAACATGGTGGAACTGCTTGGCGCCACGAACGTGTTCGTGGATGTCGACCGTGACACGCTGCTCGCCTCGCCCGAGGCGATCGCGGCGGCGATCACGCCGCGCACCAAGGTGGTGATTCCGGTGCATTACGCAGGCGCGCCGGTCGACCTTGATCCGATCCGCGCGATCTGCCGCACCAAGGGCGTCATGCTGCTTGAGGACGCCGCGCACGCCATTGGCACCCACTACAAGGGCAAGGAGATCGGCGATGAGGATCCGGCGATCTTCTCGCTGCACCCCATCAAGAACATCACGAGCGGCGAGGGCGGTGTGCTGACCACCAGCGATGACGCGCTGGCGAAGAAGGTGCGTCGGCTGCGCTTCCATGGCCTCGAGGTGGACGCACACGACCGCAGCCAGCAGGGCCGCAGCCCTCAAGCCGAGGTACAGGAGCCCGGCTACAAGCAGAACATGGCCGACATGAACGCGGTGTTGGCGGTACGGCAGCTGCCGCGGCTCGACGCGTTCATCCAGCGTCGCGAAGAGATCAGTGCGCTCTATCGGCGTGAACTGGCGAACGTGGACGGTGTGCTGCCGCTCGCGGATCCAGCGTGGTCGCATCGCCATGCGCGGCATCTGTTCGTGGTGCGCGTGGACGAGCGGAAGGCGGGGCTTGATCGCACGGCGTTCATGCAGGGCCTGAAGGAACGCAACATCGGCACGGGCATCCACTTCCTGGCAAGCCACACGCACCGCTGGTACCGCGAGCACCGCGGCCATTGGATGGGCACGCTGCCGAACACCGAGTGGAACTCGACGCGCATCTGCACGATTCCGATGTTCCCTGACATGACGGATGGCGACACCATGGACGTGGTGCGTGCGATCAAGGACACGCTCGCTGGTGCGAAGGCCAAGGTGAGCATGGCGGGCGCCACGCGATGAGGAGCAGCGTGAGTGTGGTGGTGCCGGTCTTCAACGAGCGGGACAATCTGCCCGAGTTGCTTCGTCGCACGCTCGCCGCAGGCCGTGCGCTGGGACGGCCGTGGGAGCTCATCCTGATTGACGACGGCAGCCGCGATGGCAGCGACGAGATGCTGTCGCAGTACGCGCGCGAGCACGCAGGCGAGGTAAAGGCCCTGCTGCTCTACCGTAACGCGGGCCAGCACAACGCGATCCTGTGCGCCTTCGCGCACGCCCAGGGTGACATTCTGGTCACGCTCGATGCCGACCTGCAGAACCCTCCCGAGGAGATCGGCCGCCTGGTCGAGAAGATCGAGGAAGGCTTCGACGTGGTGGGCAGCATGCGCCAAGACCGGCAGGACGCGGCCTTCCGCAAGATCTTTAGCGGCATGGTGAACCTGATGGTGCGTCGCTCGACTGGCGTGATCCTGCACGACTACGGCTGCATGCTGCGCGCCTACCGCCGCAAGGTGGTCGAGGCCATGCTGACCTGCCGCGAGCGCAGCACCTTCATTCCGGTGCTGGCGAACCTGTTCGCCAAGCGCGTGACCGAGATTCCCGTGGGCCACGCCGAGCGCGCCGCAGGCACGAGCAAGTACTCGTTCTACAAGCTGATCAATCTGCAGTTCGATCTGCTGACCTGCATGACCGCGGGGCCACTGCGCCTGCTGAGCTGGGTGGGCATCGGCATCTCGGCGCTGTCGCTCGCCTTCGCCGCCCTGCTGCTCGTGCTGCGCTTCGTGTACGGCGCGGAGTGGGCCGGTCAGGGCGTGTTCACGCTCTTCGCCGTCCTGTTCTTCTTCACGGGCGCCCAGTTCGTGGCGCTCGGCCTGATGGGCGAGTACGTCGGCCGAATCCACGGCGACGTGCGCGAACGCCCCCGCTACCTGCTTGACCGCGTGGTCGGCGAGACGCTTGGCGAGCGTTCCGCGGCCCGCACAACCGCCTAAGGAATTCTTCCATGCGCACCATCGTCTTCGCGTATCACGAGATCGGCGCCGCGGCGCTGCGAGCCACCCTTCGCAACGGCTTCGAGGTGGTCGCCGTCTTCACGCACCGTGACGACCCGAACGAGGGCGGCTGGTATGCCAGCGTGGCGCGCTTGGCGGCCGAACACGGCATTCCCGTGCATGCGCCGGACAAGCTCGACCACCCGATCTGGGTCGAGCGCATCAAGGCGATGAAGCCCGAACTGCTGCTGAGCTTCCACTACCGCAACATCATTCCAAAGACGGTGCGTGCGCTCTTCGCCAAGGGCTGCCTGAACCTGCACAGCAGCCTGCTCCCGAAGCATCGCGGCCGCTGCCCCATCAACTGGGTCCTGCTGCTCGGCGAGAAGGAGACCGGCGTCACGCTGCACCACATGGGCGACAAGGCCGACACAGGCGACATCGTGGCGCAGCGACGCGTGACGATCGCCCCCGACGCCGACGCGCGCAGCCTGACCTACCAGATGGCCCGCGAGAGCGAGGCGCTGCTTGACGAGACGCTGCCGAAGGTGAGGGCGGGCACCGCGCCGCGTACGCCGCAGGACGAGACGAAGGCCACCGTGAACGGTCGCCGCACGGCCGCGGACGGCCTGATCGACTGGACCAAGCCCGCCGAGGCGGTGCACAACCTTGTGCGCGCCGTGGCCCATCCGTGGCCGGGCGCGTTCACGTTCGCCGGTGCGCGCAAGCTGTTCGTGTGGAAGAGCGCGCTGGCGAGCGGCAGCGGTCACCCGGGCGAGGTGCTCTCGACCAACCCGCTGACGGTCGCCTGCGGCAGCGGCGCGATCGAGATCGTGCAGGGCCAATCGACCGATGGCCTGTGGACCAATGGCGAGCAGTTGGCGCGCGAGATGAACATCGTGCCACGCATGAAGTTCGGCAAGGGCGCCGCGGGCGTGAAGAGCGACCGCCCCACGCGCGTGCTCATCCTGGGCGTGAACGGCTTCATCGGCAGCCACCTGAGCGAGCGCATCCTGCAGCACGAGGGCTACGAGGTCTACGGCATGGACCTCAACACGGAGAACCTCGGCACGCTGGTGGACCACCCCCGCTTCCACTTCGTGGAGGGCGACATCAGCATCAACCGCGAGTGGGTCGAGTACCACGTGCGCAAGTGCGACGTGATCTTGCCGCTCGTGGCCATCGCCACGCCGATCGAGTACGTGCGCAATCCACTGCGCGTGTTCGAACTGGACTTCGAGGAGAACCTGCGCGTGATCCGCGACTGCGTGCGCTTCGGCAAGCGCATCATCTTCCCGAGCACCAGCGAGGTGTACGGCATGTGCACCGACGGCGAATTCGACGAGGAGACGAGCCCCTGCGTGACCGGGCCGATCCACCGTCAGCGCTGGATCTACTCGACCAGCAAGCAGCTGCTGGACCGCGTGATCTGGGCCTATGGCGCCCAGCGCGGCCTGAAGTTCAGCCTGTTCCGCCCGTTCAACTGGATCGGACCGCGTCTGGACTCGCTGGATTCGGCCCGCATCGGCTCGAGCCGTGCGATCACGCAGCTCATCCTGAACCTCGTCGAGGGCACACCGATCCTGCTGGTCGACGGCGGCGCGCAGAAGCGCTGCTTCACCGACGTGGACGAGGGCATCGAGGCGCTCTGGCGCGTCATCGCCAACGCCGGAGGCGCCTGCGACGGCCGCATCTTCAACATCGGCAACCCGGTGAACGAGGCGAGCATCCGCGAGCTCGCCGAGATGCTGGTGGACGCCTTTGACCGTCACCCTTTGCGCAGCCTGTATCCGCCGTTCGCGGGCTTCGCCGAGGTGGAGAGCACCCGCTACTACGGCCAGGGCTACGAGGACGTGCAGCACCGCCGACCGAGCATCCGCAACGCGAAGGTGCACATGGGCTGGGAGCCCACGATCACCACGCGCGACAGCGTGGAGCGAACGCTGGACTGGTTCCTGCGCAAGCACGCGAAGGATCACGGCCTGACGCTGCCTGCAGGCGCGGCCTCGTCCGCGCGCGCGACCGTCGGCGCCGCCCGCAAGCCCTGACACGCGCGTGACCATCGGCCTGCGCATCGACGTGGACACCTTCCGCGGTACGCGGCTGGGCGTGCCACGCCTGCTGTCGAGCCTGCAGAAGCGCAGGGTGCGCGGCACATGGTTCATGACGCTCGGCCCTGACAATATGGGGCGGCACGCCTGGCGGATGCTGAAGCCCGCCTTCGCGATCAAGATGCTGCGGAGCGGCGCACCCAACCTCTACGGATGGGACATCGTGCTGCGAGGCACGCTGTGGCCTGGGCCCGTGATCTCGCGGCACCTGGTGCAGCAGTTGCGCCAACCTGCGCTGGCGGAGCACGAGGTGGGCCTGCACGCGTGGGATCACCACCGATGGCAGATCGGCGCCGATCGACTCTCCGACGCCGAGATGAACCGGGAACTCGAGCTCGCCATCGCCGCCTTCGTGAGCGTCTATGGCCGTGAACCCGAGATGGCCGCCGCCCCCGGCTGGCGTTTCGACGAGCGACTGCTGGCGCTGCCAGCCTCGCGACGCTTTCGTTGGCGCAGCGACGCGCGCGGAGCGGCCACTCCCTTTCAGCCGCTGCTCGCCGGTGCGCCGATCGACCAACCGCAGGTGCCGGTCGATCTTCCGACGTATGACGAGGGCGTCGGTCGCGGCAGCGGCGCGGACGAACGCTGGAACGAGAACCTGTTGGCGCGTCTGGCCGATGGCAAGCCGCACGTGCTCACGATCCATGCCGAGAGCGAAGGTGGCTCGAAGGCCGCGCTGTTCGAACGGTTCCTGGATGCGGCGCTGGCCGCGGGCCATCGATTCGAGCCCCTCGGCGCGTGGCTGGCGCGACATGCGCCGAGCGGCACCGGCCGACTGGTGCATGGAACGATCGCCGGCCGCGAGGGGTGGCTCTGCACGCGCGGCTAGACTCCGCGCTTGATGAACACCCGCGGATTGTGGCTGCAGGCAGGCGCCATCTTCGTGGCGCTCTACCTCGCGCTGCTGTGGGCGCGACCCATGATCACGCCCGATGAGGCCCGCTATGGGGCGATGGGTGCCGACATGCTTGCAAGTGGCGAGTGGCTGAAGCTACGCATGTGCGGATTCGTCTACTACGAGAAGCCACCGCTCGGCACGTGGCTGATCGCGGCCAGCATCGGCGCGTTCGGGCACAATGCCTTCGCGGTGCGCCTGCCGTGCGCGTTGGCGAGCGCGGCGAGCGCACTCGCTGCGGGATGGGTCGCGCGTCGCATCTCCGGTCGTCGCGAGGCCGCGCCTCTGGCCGCGATGGTGCAGCTGACCACCGTCTTCCCGATGGTGATCGGGACCGTCGCCGTGCTGGATCCGCTCTTCACGGCGTTCACGTCGCTCACACTGGCGTGCTTCCTGGAGGGCGCGATGCGACGCGATGGTGCACGACGCTGGCTGCTTGCCGCTGGCGCCGCCGCGGGCCTTGCGTTCATGACCAAGGGACTTCTGGCGTTCGCGATTCCAGCTCTCGCGGCGGGCGGTTGGGTGGTCTGGGAGGGTCGTTGGAGAAGGCTGCCCGCACTTGCGGGACTGCCGATCCTTGGCGCTGCGATCGTGGCCGGACCACTCGCATGGCTGCTGCACCGGAGCGAACCGGCATTCTGGCGCTACTTCATCGAGGTGGAACACTTCCGCCGCTTCGCCGCGCCAGACGACAACCAGCACGGCGAGCCGTGGTGGCTGCTTTCACTGGTCCTTGTGGGTGGCGGACTGTTCTGGGCCGTGCTGTGGCCGCGAACATGGGGCGCGATGCGTGGTGCCGCCGACCTACGCAGCGGCGCACGGTTCTGCCTGTCATGGATCGCGCTTCCGTTGGCGCTGCTGAGCCTGAGTTCCGGCAAGCTGCCCACCTACGTGTTGCCGCTCTTTCCGCCGGCGTCCGCGCTTGTCGCCGTCGGTCTGCTGCGATGGAGGGAGGCACGCGCCGCGTCACGCGATGGGGGCACGGTGGTCGCGCTTGCGATCGTGCGAACGCTGGCGATCGGATGTGCGGTGCTGGCCGTGACCGGTGGCACGACCCTGGGGATTCCGCGCCTGTGGCTGGAGACGGAGTGGCCGCGATGGCTGCTGCTCGCGGTCGCGTTCCTGGCATGGTCGCTGCTGGAATCGCGCGCGCACCGCACCAGTGACGCGTCCAGATGGCTGGCGCGCATGGCGTGGGTACCGGTGCCCATGCTGATGTGCGTGCACCTTCTCTTTCCAACGGCAATGGTCGCCGCCACGAAGGCGCCTTGGGCCGCGCTGCAGCGACACGACGCCGCCCTGCGTCAGGCCTCGCGGGTGATCGTGAACAACGCCACGGGTCATCCGGTGAACTGGTCGACCGGCCGGACCGAACTGATCCTGGTGGGCGACCCGAACGAGTTCGACAATGAACTCGGCATCGAGGCCGAGAAGTCGCGTTTCATCTCGTACGCGGAACTGCAGACGCGCGTCCGCGAGTGGCTGGGAGCCGGAAGCGTGGTGATCGCCGCGGATGCAGGCACCGTGGACACGATCGCGAAGGCGATGCCCGAACAGGTGCGCACGTGCGATGTCGATCGTGAACTTGGGGTCGTGGTGCTCGCGCCGACGCGCTGACCCGCTCAGGCGCCGCGCGCCTGATCCGGATGGCGCGCCCAGGCCGCCTTCACGCGATCGAAGCGCTCCACGAAGATCTCGACGAGCTCCGGGTCGAACGCCTTGCCCGCCTCCTCGCGAATCGTCTGCAGCACCCTCTCCTCCGGCCACGGCTCCTTGTAGCTGCGGCGACTGCTGAGCGCGTCGAAGACATCGGCGATCGAGACGATGCGCGCGAAGAGTGGAATGCTCGTGCCCGCAAGGCCGCCACTCGGCATGGGGAGCTCGAGCAACTGGTTGATGTCGCCGTGCGCCGCCTCGATGTCGGCCATGCCGGGGTAGCCCCTGCCGTCCCATCGCTCATGATGACGCAGGGCCACCTCACGCGCAGCGCGGTCGTAGGCGTCCTCGCCGGGCAGCAGGGCCGCACCGAGAATGCTGTGCCGCTTCATCGCGTCGTACTCGGCGTCGTCGAGCTTGCCGGGCTTCTTCAGCACTGTGTCGCTCACGCCAACCTTGCCCACATCGTGCAGCACAGCCGCGCTCTCCAGCGTCTCACGCGCGAAGGCCGCCTCCTGCAGGGTCATGGGGTGCCGCGCGAGCCAGCCCTCGAAGATCTCCATGCTCACGCTGCTCACGCGCAGCACGTGCGCACCAGTCTCCTTGGGGTCGCGCGTCTCGGCCATACGGGCCATGCGCTTGAGCAGGCGCGCGTCGCGCTGGGCCAGATCCTCGGCGAGCTGGTTCATGTCGTGCAGCAGCCGGCGCATCTCCGGCGCGCCACGCTCCACGACACGGCTCGCGTATTCACGCCGCCCGAGGCTGCCCGCGAAGTCACGCACGATCTCGATGGGACGCAAGATCACACCAGCGCACCACCAGCCGAGAAGAAGGCCGACGGCGATCGAGATGCTGAGGGCGCGTGCTACCATCCCCAGGATCTGCTGCAGGTAGGCCGAGGCCTCGTCGGTGTGCATCACCATCGTCACGATGCCCGACGAACCGCCCAGCGGCGCGGACGCGCCGAAAAACTCGTTGAAGTCGGTGGAGAACCAGCCCGCGGACGCGTGCTGGGTGGAGAGCGATTGGATTGGGTCCTCGGTCTCGATCGCGAACACATCGCCGGGATGGTGCAGCCGATACTCCGAATCCAGCGTCGACGCGATCGCGAGCAGACGCCAACGGTCGCCTTCGGGCTGCAGGATGTGCGCGGTCGTCCAGACCGAGCCCACCTTGTTCAGCCGCTCCAGGGCCGCCGCCAGCATGGCGGAGGCGCGGGGCTCGAGTGAGGGGTCGGCTGTGAGGCGATCGGGCGTGATGCCCTGCGCCTCGAGATCGGCGGCCAGCAGACTCACCACGTCCATCGAGGCGCCGCCCGCAGCTTCCACAATGCGCGCGCGCGTGATGCGCAGGCCGAGCAGGCCCATCACCACGGCGCAGATGATGCACGCGAGCGCGACGACCGCGGCGACGCGGATGCGCAGGCTCACGCCGCGCATGCAGGCATTCCTGAACGAGAGCCGCCGACCGGGGTCGAACCGGTGACCTGCTGATTACAAATCAGCTGCTCTGCCAACTGAGCTACGGCGGCGTGAGGAATCAATGCCGGAATGATACACGCTCGGCATCACGATTCCGCGACGCGCACCCACACCGCGAATGCCCGGCTCACCCCAGGATCGTCCGCCGTCGCTTCACGTAGTCCCACACCACGAAGCGGTCGAGTTCCTTGCCCGCCACGAAGAACACGCGCCCGCCCGAGCCCTCGGCCATGCGGTGCGCGAACTGTACGTCCTCGTCGGTCTGGCTCCAGCTCGGCAGCAGGAACACGTTGATCGTGATGCCGGATTCCGCGCAGCGCGTGGCCTCGCGGATGGTCTCGCGTTCGGTGCGCGGATCCGGCGGATACAGCATGTAGAGCTGGTTGCCCTCGAGGTGCGCGGTCGGCAGACCGTCGGTGATCAGCAGCACCTGCCGGTTCGGCGTGGGGCGGCCCGTGAGCCACTGCCTCGCCAACTGCAGCGAGCGCTGGATGTTCGTGAAGTGCAGCGGCAGGTCCATCTCGGTGATGCCGGGATCGGACATGTCGGCCCGCAGCCGAACCACAGGGTCGTGGATCGACACGGGCTTGGGCATGACCTGCGCGATCTCACCGGGCTTGCGCAGGCGTGCCAGCGTGTACATCTCGATGAACTGCAGGAAGTCGCCTGGATATTCGGAGCGGATCAATCCGTCGAGCGCGAGCGCCATGCGCTTGGCCTGCACGTACTGGCCGCCGTGACGCATGGAGCCCGACATGTCCATGATCACCGCGGTGGCGCACTTTGGCTGCTGACGCGTGCGATGCACCACCATGTCCTCCCCGCGAAGACGGATCGGCGCGCCAAGCTCGCGTGCACCCGCCGCCGTCTCGCGCACCATCGCGTTGGTGAGACTCTGGGGCAGGTCCATCGCCGAGGGGCTGTCGCCGAATTCCCACGGCCGTGTGGCCGGAAGTTCCACGGCGCCGTCGGCCGAGGTGACGCCCTCGTGCCGCCCGCTGCGCGCGGCCTGCAGGTCGCCGAAGATCGCGCCAAGCAGCCCACGCTGATACAGGCGAAGCGCCTTCGGCGAGACGGACCATCCGCCCTCCGGCGTGCGGGAAAGGCCGGCCTCCTCGGCCAGCCGCTCCAGGAGTTCGTTGACGCGCCGCTGCAGGTCGCGCATCGAGTCCACCTGCTCCTGCGGCGCGAATTCGCTCAGCGCGTCCAGGTCGATGATCGCGGGCTTGGCGTTCTTCAGCGCCTCGCGCAGTTGTTCGAGCAGTCGCTCGATCCGCTCCAGTTCCTCGCCCACCTCGATCGCACGATCGACCGAAAGCGCCTCACGTCCGGTGAAGGTGAAGCGCGAGCGCATCGCGTCGATCTGAAACCGCTCGCGCAGGCGCTCGAGCGCGACCGTGAGCGCCCGCTGTGGCGCCGAACCCTCGGACAGGCGGTACCAGAGCCGCTCAAGATCGCGGAGCTGTCCCTGCTTGATCGCGTGGGCAAGGCGCCGGTTCAGTTCCGAGCCGTCGTCGGGCAACGCGCGATCCGCCGACTTCTGGAAGGCCTCGGCTGCCTGTGTCGCGGCGGGCGCCGGGTCGAAGGTGGCGAGGATCTTGGCCTTGCGCGCCTCCAGCAGTTCGATCAGCGACTCGATGCTTGGGCCAAGGCCCTGGATCTGTGATGGATCGATGCGCACGGCGTTCGCGAGTTCCTCGTCGGTGAAGCGACGCATGGAACCGGTGGCGAGCATGTGCTCGAAGGCGCCGCGCGCCGCACCGCCGGCGTCGGAGGGCATGGCCGTGCCGAAGCGGACCGCGTCGAAACCGAGGTACGTATGGAACGCCCCGCCAAGCGGCTGCCGAGGGGCATCGCGGGACGCGTCGGCCATGTCACTTGACCTCGTAGGAGGTGCGACCGTGCTTGACCACGCGGCTCACCTTGTCGTCGGCCCACAGGCCGGCCAGCACGAACTCCGCGCATGATGCGCGCACGGCGGGATCGCCGCTCGCGTTCACCTCGAACGCCTTGTCCCACGCTTCAGGAAGGGCGCGCAACCGTTCCGCGTACTGCGCGCTTGGCACGAGTTCCCCCACCTCGATGCGGACGCCCTTGCTGAAGGCCTCCGCGATCGCGCCCAGGCCATGCTGATCCACGTACTCCTGGAACACGGTGCCGACGGCCTCGGCCAGGATCGCGTCGATCACCTGACGCTCGCCCATCTGGTGCGTGCCCATCAGATCGAGCTCCAGCTTGCCGAGCGCCGAGGCGTGCAGATGCGCGAGATCGCTGATGCGCGGCACCGCAGGGCGCTCACCGAGCTGGATGCCTCGCCGCCGCGCGCTGGCCACCATCGTGCGCCAGTTGCTCACGCTGAAACGCGCGCTCACGCCCGAGGACTGGTCCACGAACTGGCTGCGGCGCGCGGTGACGGCGATCTCCTCGATCACGCGCTCCATGAAGGGCGGCACGAGCACCGGATGATCACCACCCAGATCGAGGGCCGCCTCCTGACGCGTGATCGCGATGCCAATGTCGCGCTCGCGCGGATAGTGCGTGACGATGGTGCTGCCGATGCGGTCCTTCAGCTGCGGAATCACCTTGCCGCTGCGGTTGTAGGTGCTCGGGTTCGCGCTGAACACCAGCAGCACGTCCAGGTCGAAGCTCACCGGATAGCCGCGGATCTGCACGTCGCGCTCTTCCAGCACGTTGAACAGGCCCACCTGCACCAGTTCATCCAGGTCGGGCAGCTCGTTCATCGCGAAGATCGCGCGGTGCATGCGCGGCACCAGACCGAAGTGCAGCGCCTCCTCGGCGCCCATCGAGGTGCCCGCGGCCAGCTTGGCCGGGTCGATCTCGCCGATCAGGTCGGCGAACTTCGTGCCGGGGGCGAGACGTTCCGCGTAGCGATCGGAACGGTGCCACCACGCGATCGGCACCGACTCGGGCGGCGTGGAAGCGACGAGTTCTCGACCCGCGCACGTGATCGGTCGTTCCGGATCCTCGTGCACCGGGCAGCCGGGCAGGTCGATGTACGGCAGCCACGCGTCGAGAAAGTTGGGCAGCGTGCGCATCAGGCGACTCTTGCCCTGCCCCTTCTCGCCCAGGAACAGCAGGTCATGCCCCGCGATGATCGCGGTGGCCAGATCGGGCAGCACCGTGTCGTCGTAGCCCACGATGCCGGGAAACAGACTCGACGCACCACCCTGCCCCGAGGCAACGGCCTGCGCGAGCGCCTGCTGGAAGTTGCCGCGCAGTTCCTCCTTCACCGTGCGCGACTTCCAGCCGCTGGCGCGGAGCGCGGCGAGCGTGCGGATGGACGGGGGCGTGGAGCTGTTCGATGCCTTCATGGGTGTGCCTTGCGGCGCAAGGCCGCGGGAGGTGGATGCTAGGCCCATGAAAGAGGCGCGGCCTGCATGAAGACGCCGGTTCGCGCGTCTCTCACGCACAGATTCGTGCGCGCCGCGGGGCTCGAGCGACTCACGCGGGGCGGCGTGCCGAACCTCGCCTCAACCACAGCGCAACCAGCGCCACGTCCGCGGGATTCACGCCGGCAAGCCTCGAGGCCTGTCCCAGTGTGGTCGGGCGGAACTTGCGGATCACCTCGCGCGCCTCGGCACGCAGACCCTTCACCGCGTCCGGATCGAAGCCGGCCGGAATCGGCGCGTGCTCGCTCTCGCGCTGTCGACGGATCTCGGCTCGCTGCCGCGTGAGGTAGCCCTCGTAGCGAAGGTCGGTCACCACACGATCGAGTCTTGCGTCGACGGGGCACGCTGCCGCGGCCGCGAGGCGATCCAGCGTGGCGTCGGGGCGTCGCGCCCACAACGCCGCCACCTGTCCGTCTATGTGCGCCGCCTGCAGGGCTTCGCGAAGTGACCGCATGGCCGCGCGTTCCGCCTCGAAGGCGCTCCATCGCGCGTCAGGCACCAGCCGCCATGTACGCCCGAGTTCGGTGAGCCGCTCGTCGGCGTTGTCGCTGCGCAGGCTCAGGCGATGCTCGGCGCGGCTGGTGAACATGCGGTAGGGCTCGCGTGGCTGACGCACCACAAGGTCATCCATCAGCACGCCGATGTAGGCCTGGTCGCGACCGATGCGCGCGGGATCCTCGCCCCTCGCACGACGCGCGGCGTTCAGGCCCGCGACGAGTCCCTGCCCCGCGGCTTCCTCATAGCCGCTCGTGCCGTTGATCTGACCCGCAAGGAAGAGTCCCGGCACCGACTTCGCCTCGGCCGTGGCGTCGATCTGGTGTGGCCAGACCATGTCGTACTCCACGGCGTAGCCAGGGCGGATGATCTCGGCGCGCGAACACCCCGGCATGTGCCGCACGAGCTCGTGCTGGATCTCGGCAGGCAGGCTGGTGCTGATGCCGTTGCAGTAGATCTCGTCGGTGAACAGGCACTCGGGCTCCAGGAACACGCCGTGGCTGTCGCGATCAGCGAAGCGCACGACCTTGTCTTCCACGCTGGGGCAGTAGCGCGGGCCCTGCTGCGTCTCCATCGCGCCGGCGTACATCGGTGCGCGATGCAGGTTGGCGCGGATCAGCTCGTGCATGGCCGCGGTGGTGCTGGTCTGTCGACACTCCACCTGCCGCAGTTTCGGAAAGCGCCCCGACTCCATGTGCCAGGCGGGCAGGAAGCTGAAGGGCTGCGGTGGGTCATCTCCGTGCTGCGGTGGCAGCGCCTCCCAGTCGATCGAGGCGCGACGCAGGCGCGGCGGCGTGCCCGTCTTGAGGCGACCGAGTTCGAGACCGAGTTCGCGCAGCGCCGTGCTGATGCCGGCGGCCACGCCCTCACCGACACGCCCACCCGCCGTGCGGTTCTCGCCCGTGTGCATGAGCGCGCGCATGAAGGTGCCTGTCGTGAGCACGACCGCGTCGGCGCGGATCTCCGCATCGATCGGCGCGCCCACCGCGAGTTCATACACCGGCCGCGCGCGACGCTCGCCACCGCGATTCCAATCGATCGACGCCTGCGAAGCGCGCCACTCCGGCGCAGCCTGCGCCAGCCGCACGCCGACGCATCGACCACTCTCCACCACGATGCGCTCCACGAGTCCCTGCAGCACGCGTACGCCATGCGTCGAAAGCAGGCGCTGCACCTCGGCGAGGTACGCCTCCTTGTCGCACTGCGCACGCGGGCCGCGTACCGCAGGACCCTTGCTTGAGTTCAGCACCTTGAACTGGATGCCCGCATGGTCGGCCGCCACACCCATGATGCCACCGAGCGCGTCGATCTCGCGCACCATCTGCCCCTTCGCAAGGCCGCCGATCGCCGGGTTGCAGCTCATCGCGCCGATGCGTGCGGGGTCCATGCTGACGAGCCAGACGCCCTCGCCACCACCGAGCGCGCGCGCCGCGGCCGCCGCGGCCTCCACGCCGGCGTGACCGCCTCCGACCACGAGAACCCTGCAGCGCGCCTGCATTCCGCAAGCCTAGCCATCTACCCCCTCGCCGCGGAAACGGCGCGGTTCTACACTCGCTGCCCCATGTTCAAGAGCATCCAGATCGCCACCGGCTCCAAGCCCATTCAGGTCCACTTCGTGTTTCAGGGCGAGAAGCCCCCGAAGGCCGCACGGGGCGCCGAGGCGCTCTCGGTGGCGCTGGCGACCCCCGGCTTCAAGGGCGAGGCCGGCGAGTGCACCCCCGCCGGCGCGCGCGATCTGGTGGTGGGCCTTGGCGAGCGAAAGGACTTCTCGCTGGCTCGACTGCGCACCGCCGCGGCGAAGCTGGTGAAGACGCTGCATCGCCGCGAGGTGTCGGCGATCGCCGTGCATGCGCCACAGGGCCTCGACAAGCGCGCGTTCGACGCGCGCACACTCGGCCAGGCCTTCGCCGAGGCGCTCGCCATCGCCGCGTGGCGCGTGGACTTCTTCGACGGCACCGGCAGCATCCGTCCCGCCGCGGTCGCGAAGCTCGCGATCGCCAGCGCGGACCGCGCCTTCGCGGAAGGCATGGAGGACGGCCTGGCGATCGCCGAGGGCGTGAACGCCGCACGTCGTCTGGGTGCCACGCCGCCCAACGTCTGCAACCCGCAGTGGATGGCGCGCGAGGCGAAGACCCTTGGCCGCAAGGCAGGCCTGCGCGTGCGCATGATCGACTTCGCCGAGGCGAAGCGTCTTGGCATGGGCGGTCTGGTGAACGTGGGCCAGGGCAGCGCCTCGAAGCCCTGCCTGATCATCGTGGAATACCGCCCACGCAAGCTCGCGCGCGCCTGCCGCAACGAGCACTTGGTGCTGGTGGGAAAGACCATCACCTACGACACCGGCGGCTACTCGCTGAAGGTGAACAACGGCATGGTCGGCATGAAGTACGACAAGAGCGGCGGCACGAACGTGCTGGGCACCATGCTGGCGATCGCGCGCATGAAGCTGCCGATGAAGGTGACCGCCCTGCTGCCGGCCGCCGAGAACATGGTGGCGAGCGACAGCTATCGCCCCGACGACATCATCACCATGCACAACGGCATGACGGTCGAGGTGACGAACACCGACGCCGAAGGCCGTCTGGTGCTCGCCGACGCGCTGAGCTGGGCCTGCGAGAAGCTCGAGCCCACCGCGATCATCGACATGGCGACCCTGACGGGCGGCGTGGTGGTGGCGCTCGGCCACTTCAGCGCCGGCATGTTCTGCGAGGACGAGAGCCTTCGGAGGCGCGTGCAGGAGGCGAGCGACACGACCGGCGAGCGTGTCTGGCGGCTGCCGCTGTGGAACGACCACCGCGAGTACATGCGCAGCCCGCACGCGGACATCCTGAACTCGAACCCCGCGCGCATGGCGCATCCGATTCAGGGCGCGGCCTTCCTGAGCTTCTTCGTGGAGAAGCAGGTGCCGTGGTGCCATCTGGACATCGCGGGCGTGGCGAACGTGGACAGCGCGAGCGATCATTTCGTGAAGGGTCCCACCGGATGGGGCGTGCGCACGCTGGTCGAGATGGTGCGGCGCTGGTCGGGCGCCTGAGCCGCGTCAGGTCGCCGACGGGTCGTGCCCGTTTTCGATCTTCACGATCTTCTGCAGGCGCCGCTCGTGGCGGCCGCCGTCGAAATTCGTGCGGAACCACACGTCCACGATGCGCTTCACGAGCGTCTGGCCGATCAAGTCGGCGCTCAGGCAGAGCACGTTCGCGTCGTTGTGGGTGCGGCTCAGTTGCGCGCTGAGCTCGTCCTGCGCAAGCGCCGCGCGGATGCCCTTGAGCTTGTTCGCGGCGATGCACATGCCGATCCCGGTGCCGCAGATCAGGATGCCGCGCTCGGCGTGGCCGTTGGCGACGGCGTTCGCCACCACCCATGCCACGTCCGGATAGTCGCACATCGTGCCGCTGCACTCGCCCAGCACGCTGACCTTGTGGCCTTCCGCACGCAACTGCTGCATGAGGACCTGGGCCATCTGGCTTCCACGGTGATCGGATCCAAGCGCAATCTTCATGGCATCTTCCTTCAGACCGTGGCGGTCCCAGCGAGCGACTCGGCCAACCGGCGAGGCACCAGCCGCTGGAAACGCTTCGCAAGGGCATGGTACGCGGCCACGCCGTGGCCGATCGGGTCGTCGATATCGCCCTCCGGATCCAGCAACTCGACCTTCGCCTTGGCGCGCTCGTCGTCGCCAAGCAGGCGTCGCGCCGCGTTCAGATGGCCAGCCGTCATCACAAGCACCCGATCCGCCTTGCGCAGCATCTCGGCGGTCGCGCCCTTGCTGGCGCCCTCGTGCGAGATGCCGATTCGCTCCAGAGCCTCCAGGGTCTCCTCGCTGACCGGCATGCCTTCGCCGGCTGCCAAACCGGCGCTGGCCACGAAAATCTTGTCCTTCACGCCCGGTACCTGCCCCTGCTCCAGCGCGTGCCGCGCGATGGCCTCGGCCATGGGGCTCCGACAGGTGTTGCCGGTGCAGAGAAAGAGCACGGTGCGCATGCGGCGATGGTAGCGGGCGGACCGCATTTCCCGACCACGCGCGGGCGGCTACATTGCGCGGGTCCTCAACCCTGACACGAAACGAGTCGAATCGTGGAATTCGTCGATCCAGAAGAAGCGTGGGCTCCCCTTCGCCGCCAAGGCGTGGTGAAGGCCGTCGATTCGCCCAAGGAACTTCGCCTTGAGCTCGCCGACAGCGACAGCGTGGTGGTGATGGACATCGCCACTGAAGACCATCCCGACGTGGCGGAACTCGGCGAGGGCATCAAGCGTGTTCCGCGAGGCGCGCTGGCGAACTTCGTCGAGGCCGTGGTGCACAAGATGCACCTGCAGCGAACGTTCGCGATTCCCGTGGGCCGATGGCGCGAGATCTTCGACGCGGTCAGCGAGGGCATGAAGGCCAATGGGGCGTGGCGCGAGGTGGACACCAGCGCCAGCATCGAGCTGAACCGGAGGGATCCGCTGGAATTCGGGCCCGCGAACGCGCACACGCTGCGGGAACTGGTCCGAACGCTGCTGACCGCGGCACGCGACTCCGAACACGGCCTCACGCTCTGCAGCGATGGTGCTCCACTCGTGATCGAGATCATGCCCCGCGGCGAGATGATCCTGTTCGCCGGCCACCGCAACCTGGCGAAGCAGTGCGAGGAACTCCTCGCGCACGCCAAGGTCGACTGAGTCGAATCAGGCGACCGACACGGCGGCCGCGTCCTCGGAGGCCTGCTCGGGCTCGTCCGCCACATCCACCACGCGCTGCGTTCCGTCGGCGTCAAAGTTCGCGGCGCAACCGCGGCAGGACCAGCCCTCCGCGACCGACTGCACCGGTCCCATGCGGCACGCCGGGCAGCGACCGCGACGAAGCGCGCGACGCGACAGGACGCGCTCAAAGCCCTTCAGCGCATCGGAACCCAGCGCCACGACGGCGAGACTGAGCACCCCGGCCACCACCAGCGTGAGTGCGCCCAGCGGAAAGGTGAACATGCAGATGAACGCCACCACGAACGCGAACCCATAGGCGCCAAAGGCGATGAACGGGTAGGCACGGTTCACGAATCGCAGGATCCGCAGCAGGAGCATGCCCGCAGCGTAGACGGCCCGTCCCCTCGCGTCGTGCCCAAAGGCCGCACTTCCACCCGCTTTCCGGGGCTTCGTTACACTTTGGATTGCGGCGAGCGTCGCCGCGCACCCCTATCCATGGCAGGCAGGCTTTCCGAATGAAGATCCTCTGTGACCGGGCCGTGCTCGCGACGGCCGTTCAACTCGCCCAGCAGGCGGTGGCCACGCGCGCGGCCGTTCCCGCCCTCTCCTGCATCAAGCTGACCGCGAAGGACGGACGGCTGACCCTGCAGGCCGCCGACAAGGACATCGCGGTCGAGGTGCCCGTGGCAGCCGTCGAGGTGAAGGAGGCCGGCGAGGCACTGGTACCCGCGAAGAAGCTCGCCGAGGTCGTGGGCGAGTGCGAGGGCGCGACGGTCGGCTTCGAGGTGGTCAAGCACACGCTCACCATCAAGGCCGAGCGCATGAAGTTCAGCATTCTGGGCTTCGATCCGAAGGAGTTCCCAAGCCCCAAGGATCCGGTCACCAAGACCGAATTCACCGTGCCTGCGGAGACCCTGCGCCGACTGATCGTGCGCAGCGTGTTCGCGGCGGCCACCGAGAACACGCGCTTCGCGATGGGTGGCGTCTACATGGAGCGAAAGGCCAAGCGCCTGCGCCTGGTGGCCACCGATGGCCGCAGGCTCGTGGTCACGCGCGGCGACTGCAGTTCGGCCACCGACGGCGACACCGTGGCCATCGTGCCCACCAAGGCCATGAACCTGCTGAATCGTCTGGCCTCGCAGCCCGACGACGCGGTGCAGGTCGCGAAGCTCGAAGGTCGCCTCGCGTTCACCGTGGGCGAGGGCCCCGAGGCCGCGAAGCTGGTCACGAACCTGATCGAGGGCACCTTCCCGCCATTCGAGGACGTGATCCCCAAGGAGCACGACCGCAAGGTGACCTGCGACGTGCAGCAGCTGCTGGCCAGCGTGCGCCGCGCGGGCATCCTCACCACCGAGCAGTCCAAGGGTGTGAAGATGGGCTTCAACGCCACCGAGCTGAAGATCAGCGGCAGCTCGCCCGACGTGGGCGAGGCCGAGATCAGCATGCCGCTCACCGGCTTTCAGGGTCAGCCCATCGAGATCATCTTCAATCCGGGCTACGTGACCGAGGCGCTGCGCCTGGTCGACAGCTCCGAGATCACGCTGGAAATGAAGGCCCCGAACAAGCCGGGCGTCTTCCGGGTGGGTCAGGAATTCACCTACGTGGTGATGCCGACCGGCCAGGCCTGAGCGCGACACGCGAGTGAAAAACAACGGAGCCCGGCCGCTTGGCCGGGCTCCGATCGTTTGCAGGCTGCCGACTCAGGCCTTCTTCGCGTACTTCACGCCACAGCCGGAGTTCTTCGTGCGGGCGGGCTCAGGCTTCTTGCCTTCCTTGATCGCCTTCACCGCGTTGGCCGCGTAAAGATCCTTGCCGTCCTTGCTCACGGGCGCGCCGATGTAGGCGATGTTGCCCGCGCCATCCACGATGAAGATGTGCGGCGTGGTCTTGGCGCCGTAGGCGTGGCCCACGGAACCCGAGGCGTCCATGAGCACCGGCACGGGACTTGACGCGACCGCGCTGGTGCTGTCCTTCATGTTGGTGGCGGTGTCCTTGCCGCTGTAGCCGTCGTGCGTGCTGTTGATGCACAGGTAGACCGCGCTGGCGTCGGCGGCCTTCACGGCGTCGATCACCTGCTTGGCGCGACCGGTGCTCCAGTAGCTGTCATCGCCCGACTGGCCGCTGTAGGGGCAGTACGGGCTGAACCACTCGATCACCACGGTCTTGCCCTTGAAGTCGGCCAGCGAGACAGTCTTGCCGTCGGCGGTCGGAAGCTTGAATTCGGGCGCGGCGGAGCCGATCTCGACGGCGCCGGCCTTCTGCTCCTTCTTCTCGCCCTTCTCCATGTCGGCCATGGCGAGCGAAACGGCGCCCAGCGCGACGGCCGAGGCGGCAAGCAACGAGAGGAATCGATTGTTCTGCATGAAAGGTCTCCTTGAAATGGGTTGTCCGGAACGAGCGAAGGTTAGGGCTGTTGCGGCGTGGCGGGGCCGGATTCAGGAATGTTTCGCCGGATCCACACGCACGGGTCGTTCGGTCGATCGCCAAGCAGCAGCAAGCCGCTCACGCCAAGTTCCTTGCCCTGCGCATCTTGCGGTCGAACCGAGAGGCCCAGATCCAGGTTGGCGACGCCGTCCCGCACGGGTACGGACACGGGGGCGCCCTCGGCTTCGGTGCTCACGCCAGGATCCGAAGCCTGAATGAAGCTGGCACTCATTCGCCCACGCGCGCGACACCGCACGCGCAGGCGATCCCGCGAGACCGCGCATGAATCGTCGGGGCCCAGCGCGATCGGGAACGGTGAACCTCCGACCGACTCGGGCGGCGCGGCCAGCGTTCCCGTGGGCGGAGGCACACGCACGGAAGCCTTGCCGACGGTGCAACTCGTCTTGCACACCATCCACGACAGCGCCAGTTCGATCGGCGTATCGGGAACCGCGCGGGGCTGCGGGCCTTCCAACGGAAGCAACCACCCCCACTCCCCCTCGTGCACGAAGAGCGTCTCGCCATCGGTGCGCTGCACGCGCGGACGCGGCCAGATCGGCCCGCCGAGTCGCCATCCCTCGGGCAGCGCAGCCTTCGCGGTGGGCGGTGCGCCGCTGTCACCCGGATTCGTCCAGTACATGTGCCACTCGTTCTGCACCACGAAGCGGACGAGCATCGCGGGGCGCCCGTCGACGAGCCGGCACCACGAGACGTCCTTCACACGAACCGGTTGTGGCGCCGGATCCGTGCCCTCACCCAACGCGAGCAGAGCAAGACATGTCAGGGCGATCGCCCGAAGTGGGTGCAACATGGTGCAGATTCTACGAGCGCGCGAGAGAGATTCATGGATTCATGACAGGGCGCTTCTCAAGCGGCCAGCCGAAGCAATCGCCGAAAGTTTTCGGGATTCGGCTGACGCGTGACCCGGTTGCGGCGACACGCGCCCGCCGCGACAATCGTGGCATGCAACGTCGCCTCGCGCTCACCCTCGTCACCCTTGTCGCCATCGCCACGGGTTGCACCCGCAAGACCAGCGATCGCGACGTGGTGTTTCTGGAGCCCGATCAGGCACTGGCCAAGTCGCACGAGTCGCCAGGCCTTTTCGGCGGCGAGCGGCGGCCCGTGTGGGTCGACCCGCGCACGCCGGAGCACTATGCGGAGTGCCACATCGCCGGGGCGATCAGCCTGCCCTTCCCGCGCATGAGCGCGGAAGCGCCTGTGGTGCTGCGCGGCTACGACATGTTCTTCGTCTACGGCACCAGCCACGACGACACCATCGCCAAGGCCGCCAGCAAGCGACTGATGGAACTCGGCTTCGATCACGTCTACACGCTGAGGGGCGGCTTGGAGAAATGGAAGAGCGACGGCCTGGAGGTCGCTTCCAATCCGACCGCCAAGCCCGCCGAGACAGCCCCGACGGGGGCACCGGCCGCCAAGAAGCCTTGATCGATCGCGCCGAGCGCGCGGATCACTCGAGCGCCGCGGCACCCGACACGATCTCGGTGAGTTCGGTGGTGATGCGGGCCTGACGGGCGCGGTTGTAGCTGCGGTTCAGCGTGCGACCCAGTCCGGCGGCGTTGTCGGTGGCGCTCTTCATGGCCACCATGCGCATCACGTTCTCGCTCACCACCGCATCGATGATGGCCTGGAACAGGCTCACCTTCACGGTGCGCGGCAGCAACTCGCCCAGCAGCTGATCTGCCGCGGGGGTGAACTCGTAGAGGCTCTCGGAGCCCTTCGCCTCGGCCTTCGCGGCCGTCGGCAGGCTCATGGGCAGCAGCTGCAGGCTCTCGGAAAGCTGCTTGCTGTTGCTGACGAACTTCATGAAGACGACGCGGCAGGCGTCATACTGCCCGGCGAGATACTCGTTCATCAGGCGATCCGCGAGCGTCTCGACCTGCTCGAACTTTGGCCGATCGCCGAAGGCGTGGCGCTGCACGATCGCGATCTTCTGGAACTTGAAGAAGGCCACGGCCTTCTTGCCCACCACCTCGATCACCGGCTCGCGGCCCGCCTCACGGCACGCCTTGATCGCCTTCATCGCGGTCCGCAGCACATGTCCGTTGTAGGCGCCGCAGAGACCGCGGTCGCTGGTGACCACCAGAATGAGTTCCTTCTTCGCGGCCTTCGCGGGGGGCAGGCACAGCGGGTGCGCGGCGTCACCGGCGCGCGCGGCCACCTCGGCCACGAGCTGGCGGATCCGCTCCATGTAGGGTCGGCTCGCCTTGGCCCGCGAAAGGCTCGCGGTGAACTTGGCGGTGGCGATCATCTGCATCGTCTTCGTGATGCGCCGGATGGTCCGGACCGCCACGATGCGCTTCTTGATCTCGCGGATCTGTGCCATGGGGCAGAGATGGTAGCCGAAGCGGGCCCACCCCTCCATGCCGCCCCGCCCTGCCAGACCCTGCTCGAAAAGGCGGGAATGGAGCCTACGGAAGCGTCAGACCATCGAAGCCCAACCGCATGCCCACAGGCAGCCTGGGATCGAACTCGGCATGCCGGATGTCGTGCGTCATGTGCACGAACACGGTTCGATCGGCGCCGATCTCGCGGGCAGCGGCGATGGCCTGCTCGCAGGTGAAGTGCGTGTCGTGTGGCCGGGGGCGCAGCATGTCCAGTACCAGCGTGCGAACGCCCTGCAGGTGCGGCCGGCTCTCTTCCGGGATGCGATTCACGTCGGTGCAGTAGGCAAGCGGGAAGAGTGGATCGTGCGAAGGGCCTTCGATCCGCCAGCCAAGGATCGGCAGCTTGCCATGCCACAGCGTGAAGGCCGTTGCGCGGAGGCCGTGCAAGTCGACCGTGTCGCCATGACGCACGCGATGCGGCACCAAGTCGGCCACGAAGCTCGCGTTCACGTTGCGGTCGCGGAACAGGATGTGGCTGTACACGCGCTCCAGCTGCTCCCATGTCGGCTCGTCGCCGTACACCGGAATCGGCCGCCGCATGATCGCGTTGTAGCGACGCACCTCGTCAAGGCCGAACACGTGGTCCACGTGCGCGTGGGTCAGCAGGATCCCGTCGCAGCGGGCCAGGCCGATGCGAAGGCTCTGCTCGCGGTGATCGGGTGGCACGTCGAACAGCACCGCGCGACGCTCGCCGCTTCCGCACGTGAATTCCAGCAGCGCACCGCATCGCAGCCGGCGATCACGCGGGTCGTCGCTGCGGCAGGTGACGCAGTCGCAGCCGATCACGGGCACGCCGCTGCTGGTGCCCGTGCCGAGCAGCGTGAACTTCGCGGGCGCGGTGCTCATCGCGCGGCCGCCGCGCGAAGCGGCTCGCACATGGCGACGGCGATGGCGCCAGGGTCGCGGGCGGCGCAGATCGCGGCGCTCACCGCCACGCCACGCGCCCCCGCCAAGGCGAGCGCACCGATGTTCGCGGGCGTGACGCCGCCGATGGCAAGGTGTGGCGTTCGCGGGAAGCGCCCGAGATAGGCACGCAGATAGTCGGTGCCGCCCGGAACACGGTCGGGCTTCAGCGCCGTCGCGAACATCGCGCCCACGCCGCACAGGTCCGCGCCCGCCTCCACCGCGGCGCTTGCTTCACCAAGATCATGGGTGCTCGCACCGAGCAGCAGGCCGGTGCCGGCAAGGCGACGCGCTTCCATCAGCGGAAGATCCTCGGTTCCAAGATGCACGCCGTCGGCGCCCGCGGCCACCGCGATATCCACGCGATCGTTCACGACCACCGCCACGCCGTGCGGGCGCGCAAGCGCGATCACCTCGCGAACACGCGCAAGCAGCGCGCGAGTGGACATCTCCTTCTCGCGCACCTGCACCATGTCCACGCCGCCCTCCATGGCGGACTGCAGCGTTTCGCGCCAAGGTCGCACGCACAGCGATTCGGTGAGCAGCAGGCAGAGCGTGGGCTGGAACCGGCGCGGGCTTCCGAATGCAAGCAGCGCGTCGCGCTCAAGGTCGTAGGCGGCGTAGCGCAGAGCCGCGCATGACGCACTGAAGTCGGCGTCCACGAGCTTGCCGAATTCCTCGAGCGATCGCAGCGCCTCGGCCGCGCGGCGGATCGCGGCGGCGGCCACGCCCTGCACGCCTTCGCGGTCGCCTTCACGGTCGCCGCGCACCTCGCGGCCAGCGTCGCCCGCGGCGTCACGATGCGCGAGCGCGCGGCCAGCGGGCAGTCGCTCCATCGCGGTGCGCAGTCGATGGCGAAGTGCCTTGCAGCGCTCCACCAGATCCGCGCGGTCCAGCGAGAACCGGACGGCGTCCTCCAGGGTCCGCAGCCCTTCCGAGGCGCGGTTCGAGGAAGCGTCGATGGCGCGATTTGTGTCGCTCATGAGAGCAAGCCTACGCGGCGACGCGGGTTGCAACGGCGGTGGCGGTCTCGTGCGCCGCGCCCTATCGTTCGAGGCCATGACCGGACCGCGGAACCCGCGCAGGGACTTCCTCAAAGGCTCGCTTGCCTCGCTTGGCGCCGTCGCGGCGCTCGGCGGCGTGCAGGCGTGCGCGGCGACCGCGTCGACTTCCTCCAGCACCTCAAGCACGAACCCACAGGAGCGACCCATGCCCTTCACCCTGCCCGCGCTGCCGTACCCCGAGAACGCCCTTGAGCCGTCGATCGACGCGCAGACGATGAACATCCATCGCACCAAGCACCATCAGGCGTACGTGGACAACCTGAACAAGGCACTGGAGGGCCACGCGGATCTGCAGGGCAAGAGCATCGAGCAACTCTGCGCCGGCATCAACGGCCTGCCGGACGCGATCAAGGGCCCGGTGCGCAACAATGGCGGCGGTCACTACAACCACTCCTTCTTCTGGGTGCTGATGGCGCCGAAGGGTCAGGGTGGCGCGCCGAGCGCGGCGCTCGCCGCGGCCATCGACAAGGCCTTCGGCAACATGGACGAGTTCAAGGCGAAGTTCGCCGACGCCGGCATGAAGCGCTTCGGCAGCGGCTGGTCCTGGCTCATCAAGAAGACGGACGGCTCGCTTGCGATCGTGAGCACGCCGAATCAGGACAACCCGCTCATGACGGGACTCGTGGACGCCACCGGCACGCCGCTGCTCGGCTGCGACGTGTGGGAGCACGCGTACTACCTGAAGTACCAGAATCGCCGCGCGGACTACCTGAAGAGCTGGTGGGACGTGGTGAACTGGAATGAGGTCAGCAAGCGTTTCGCCTGATTCGCTCGCCTGGTCCTGCTCACTTCGCGCTGTCGCCACGCACCTCCGGCACGGCCAGTTTGCCGATGTCGTACCCGCCGACGTCGTCGATGTTCGGGATTTCCGTGCGCCAACTCTTCGCGTCTGCGCCCAGCTTCCGACCCAACTCGACGAGTGACCGCATCGTCTCCGGCTTGAAGTTGCCCGGAACCGGCGGCACCCATTCGTCGGGAATCGCGATGAAGCGAAACTCAATTTCGCCCCACATCTTCTCGTCGACCTGAAGCGCCGCATAGGCGGTGAGTCGGAGGTCCTTCAGCATGGTCGAACGCAACATGATCGACACACCGCGCCCGGCCAGACTGATCCACTCACGCATCGCGTTGCCGTTCTCTGGAAACAGCTGATTGTTCACGATCACCCAGATGCGAATCCTCGGCGCCTTCTTGCCGGGGTTCGCCCGCACCCAAGTCTGCAGCACGCTGTTCGTCTGCGACTGGTCGCGCACGGCCCAGATGTTCGCCGTGGCACCACCGTCCACGAACAGAGACCCGTTCATCTCGATCGGCGGGAAGACCGCTGGAATCGCCGACGACGCAAGCAGGCGCTCCACGATCGACTGGCGGAAGGCGGCATCATCCTGTTCCGAGTTCTCAAGAAGGTCCAGTGGGCGGAAGGTTCCGAAGTCCACGTTGGTGGCTGCACACGCCAACGCACGATCCTGCGCCATCGCCGCGCGCAACTGCTTCAGCATGTCGGCATCCAGTTGCTGCTCGAGGGTGCGGCGCAGGCCGATCGGCTTCGCAAGCGACTCGTTCCATGGCACGATCGGAATCAGGCCGTTGGGCTCGACCAGATCCGCCGGTGGATTGGAGTAGAGGTCCGCTCCGGCCTGCAGCGCGCTCTCGGTGCCCACGAAGGCAAGAGGCGCAAGCAGCGCACCCGTGCTCGTCCCGAACACGGCGTCGAACTCCGGACGCCGCATCGCGGGATCGGCCACTTGCCCCCACCCCTGGAGGAAACCGGCTCCGAACGCCCCAAAGTCTCCGCCGCCGGAGAGCACCAGAATGTCCAGCGAGCCCTGCTCGAGAGCCCTCTTGTCCAGTCGCCTCCCGACCCGCGTCGTGAGGTTCGCGAAGAAGGCCCGACATGCGTCCTGTTCGCGAACCGCGCGCTGTGTGCGCTGTGCTGGCGTCTCAATCGCGCGCGGCGGGGCTTGGCACGCAGGCAGGAACGCGCTCGCAAACGCCAGTACGGCGACAAGACGAAGGCGCGAGGCCAACTGGTTGAAGCGGATGGGCATGAGTGGGACAATAGCGCACGGCGGGCGCCAAGGGGTCAGGAACAGCCTCTGACCCTCGTTTCAGGACTGTGGGCGCACGCCGGCGGTGAGCGCATCGAACTCCGCGCGCGCGGCCTCGACCGCTGCCGCAGGACCGAGCAATCGGATGAACACGGCTTGCTTCGGGGCCTGCACGATCGCGCCCAGTTGCAGCATGCCCGTGCGCACCTGTGCCATGCCCATGCCCTTGAAGCTCCCCGCGAAGTCCACGCGCGTCACGCGAATCTCACCGACGACGCGATCCACACGCGCCTTCACGCTGCCCGCACCACCGAACTGGTTCGCCCAGCGCTCGATGTTGGCTTCCAACGCACCGCCGTCACCGGCGGGGAAGACGCTCACGATCAGTTCCGAATCGCCAGGCACCGCGTACTGCAGCGTGCGGAACTGCGCGCTTGGCTTCACCCACTTCCACGCCGCCGGCTTCGGGAACTCGATCGACCCGCACTGCATCCACGCGGGATCACTGGTCTCGCTGCTCACGCCCACTGGCGTGGCGGGTGGCGCGGGAACGCCGGGCGCGACAGGCGCCGCCGCGACGGCGGATCCATTCGCCTTCACCTGCGCCGCAGCCTGTGGAAATGGCGCGGGCGGCTTCGGAGCCGGACTGGAGGGTCCGCACGAGAGCACCATCACGCCGCTCAAGGCCACCATGAGGAATCCATTTCGCATCGCCCTACGATACCGCTCCCATGCCTCGACTTCGCGTGCGCGCCGAACGCATCTGGACCACCGATGCGAACACCCCCTCCGCACGCAGCCTTGTGGTCCAGCATCGTCGCATCGAACAATTCGACGGCGGCGCGTTCGATCGCGACCTCGACGGCGGTCCATGGGTCGGCCCCGCCTTCATCGACGCGCATCTGCATCTCACGCTCGGCGGACTCTCGCTGGGCGAGACCGACCTGACCGGCGTCACATCGCGCGAACGCTTCGCCGAGGCCATCACCGCCGCGCACGCGCGTCTGCCCGAGGGCCGCTGGCTCAAGGCCAACGGCTGGGATCAGTCCCGCTGGGGCGGCGAACTTCCCACCGCCGAGTGGCTTGCACACTCGGGCGACCGCCCTGCCATCGCCTGGCGCATGGACCAGCACGCCTGCGTGGTCAACGCGTCCGCCCTGCGCGCCATCACCGCACGATTCGACCTGCGCACCGATCCTGCTGGCGGCCGCGTGCAACGCGACGCCTCAGGCCAGCCCACCGGCCTTTTCCTGGAGCAGGCCGCTTGGAAGTGGGTGAAGGCCTGCGTGCCGGAACCCACCCTGCAGGAGCGCCGCGAAGGCCTTCGCGCCGCAGCCGCGCATCTGGCGCGACACGGCATCGCGACCGTCGGCAGCATGGAGTACGCACGCGATCTGGTCGAGGCGATCGACCCGCTGCGCCGTGAACTGCCGCTGCGCATTCAGGCCACGCTGCTCGATCGCGACTGGCCGCTCGACTGGAGCCTGTCCAACTGCATCCAGCACGACGACATGCTGAGCATCATCGGCTGGAAGACCTTCGTCGACGGCACGCTTGGCAGCCGCACAGCGCGCATGCTTGAGCACTACGCCGATGCGGCGGGCAACAGCGGCCTCTTCATGGAGCTCACCGAGCGCGGCCAACTCGCTGAGTGGATGCGCGAGGGCCTTCGCCGCGACTTCAGCATGAGCCTTCACGCGATCGGCGACGCCGCGGCGCGCGCGGCGCTCGATGCCGCCGACGCCGCCGAGCGTCGCGGATCGCCCGCACGCGAAGCGCTGCGCATCGAGCACGCGCAGACCGTGCACCCCGCCGACCTGCCCCGCATGAAGGGCCGGTGGGCCAGCATGCAGCCGCTGCACAAGGCGCACGACGCGCCCGGCGCGGAGACCGCGCTCGGGGCCGCTCGCATGGACCGGTTCTTCGCCTTCCGAGCCCTGCGCCAAGCCGGTGCGAACCTCGCCTTCGGCAGCGACTGGCCGATCGTGGCCCCCGACGCGATCGCCGGCCTGCGTGCCGCGATCACCGGACTCGACATCCACGGCGATGTCTGCCGTCCCGAGGACAACCTCGATCCCGAAGCGGCCCTGCGCGCCTATACCGTCGACGCTGCACGCTGCCTGCGCTGCAACCAGCGCACGGGCCGTATCGCACCGGGACTCTCTGCCGATCTGGTCTCGCTGGACCGCGATCCCTTCCGCTGCAACTGGGTCACGGATCCACCACGCGTGCGCTGGTGCATGGTGGGTGGGCAGATCGTCCACGCAACCTGAGCGGCGCGCACCTATCCTGCGCACATGGGAAGCGGCTGGTGGATGCATGACCTGTGGGAGCGCAGCCCTGTGCTGCTCTCGAGCTGGGTCTTCTGGGTCCTGCTCAGCGTGATGCTGCACGAGCTTGCGCACGGCTGGGCCGCCCTCTGGCAGGGCGACGACACACCGCGCGTGACGGGCCACATGAACCTGAATCCGATGGTGCACATGGGCCCGACGGCACTGCTTTTCTTCGTGCTCGTGGGATTCACCTGGGGACAGATGCCCGTGGCGCCATGGCGCTTCCGCATGGGTCGCAAGGGCGACGTGCTGGTGAGCGCCGCGGGCCCCGCCATGAACTTGCTGCTCGCGTTCCTTGCGCTCACCGCACTGGGCGTGTGGTTCGTGAAGGGCCCAGCCGGCACACCGCTGTACGACAACGTGCAGGTCTTCCTGACCACCGGCGGCTGGCTGAACCTCTTCCTTGCCTGCTTCAACCTGATGCCCTTCCCGCCCCTCGACGGCAGCAAGGTGGCCGCCGGCCTGCTGCCGCCCGTGCGTCCCCTGATCGAGAGCCCCGAGGCGCAGCAGTACGGATGGATCGCCATCTTCGCCTGCGGCATGCTGGGGCTCTTCGCCCCCATCGAGCGCTTCTGCAAGGTGTTCGGCACCGAATGGGCCCTCCGCGTGGCCACTTGGATGGCGTGAGGTGGCCTGAGCTGGCCTGAAATCCCCCGTTTCACAGGGCTTGGAAGGCCCCGCGGCTTCCGCTACACTCGACGATTCGCACCTGCCCGTTCGAAGGTGTCCGGCACGGCGAGGCTGACAGGCCCGCTCCACCGGCATCCGGGACTGGCGAGCCGTTCGAGTGAACGGCGCGTCCCGAGGCGGCGGCTGACGAGGTACCCCAATGGTTGTCTTGCGTTTCAAGCGTTTCGGTCGAATCCACCGGCCGTGCTTCCGTCTGTGCGCCACCGATCAGCGCGCCCCGCGGGACGGCGCCGTCATCGAGGAGTTGGGCTGGTACGACCCGGGTGCGCCCGAGGGCAAGCAGTGGAAGTTCGACATGGACCGCGTGCAGCACTGGTTCAGCAAGGGCGCGCAGCCCAGCCTGACCGTGGCGAACCTGGTGAAGAAGGCCGGCGGAACCATTCCGGCCGCCGCCGTGAAGGCTCTCGCCGTGCGCAGCAAGGTCAGCCGTCATCCGAAGCCGGCTCCGGCCGCCGAGGAGAAGAAGGAGGGCTGATCCCCTCCTTCGGAGGCCGCGCGCATGCGCATCGACCTCCTCACGATCTTCCCGGACATGATGACGGCCCCGCTGGCCGCCAGCATTCCCGGGCGGGCCGCAGCCGCGGGTGCCGTGCAGTACTTCGTGCACGACATCCGCACGTGGGCGACGGGTCCCCACCACAAGGTGGACGACCGGCCCTTCGGCGGCGGACCCGGCATGGTCTTCATGTGTGACCCCCTCGTCGACGCGGTCGAGGCGGTCGAGAAGATGGACAACCGGGCAGCCTGCCGCGTGCTGCTCACCCCGCAGGGGGAACCCCTGCGTCAGGCCCGCGTGGAATGGCTTGCGAAGCAGGAGCGACTGCTCCTCATCGCCGGCCACTACGAGGGCATCGACGAGCGTGCGATCGAGGAACTTCGCCCGCTCGAGATCAGCGTCGGAGACTTCACCGTTTCAGGTGGAGAACTTCCCGCGCTGCTGCTCTCGGATGCCGTGGTCCGGCTCCTTCCAGGAGTCCTTGGCCACGACCGCTCGGCCGCGGAGGACTCCTTCAGCCGCCGCGACGAGCAAGGCAATCCACTGCTGGATTGCCCTCACTACACCCGCCCGCGCTCGTGGCGCGGTCGGAGCGTTCCCGAGGTGCTGCTCTCGGGCGACCATGCCGCGATCGAGGCATGGCGACGCGAGCAGACGATCCACCGCACGCGTGTGCGTCGGCCGGATCTGATGGAACGGTCACCCCTGGGCGACGAAGGGCCCAAGTGACCAGCGCCCACGCGGCGTCTTCGGAAGGATCCGAAGGCTGCAACGGGACATTCGGATCCACGAACGGATCCAGGACTGAGAGACCGACATGAACCGCCAACTCACCATCGAACAGACCCTCTCCAAGCAACTCAAGGACGCGAAGAGCTTCCCCCCGTTCAGCGTGGGTGACACCATCGACGTCCACTACAAGATCATCGAGGGCGACAAGGAGCGCATCCAGGTCTTCCAGGGCGTGCTGATCGCCCAGAAGGGCCGCGGCGTGAACGCGACCATCACCGTGCGCCGCATCGTGGCGAACGAGGGCGTGGAGCGCATCTTCCCGCTGCACTCGCCGCGCCTGTCGAAGATCGACGTGGTGCGTCGCGCCGACGCCCGTCGCGCGAAGCTCTACTACCTGCGCGAGCGCACCGGCAAGAGCCGTCGCCTGCGCGACCAGCGCCGCGGCCTGAAGGGCCTCGAGGCTGCCCTCGCCGCCACCGACACGGTGGCCGCCGAGGCGCCCGCCGCCGAGACCGCGCCGAAGGGCGAGGGCAAGAAGAAGGCCACGAAGGACTGACCTCGCACGGGGCCCGGCGAACGCCGCCGGGCCCCTGCTCCGCCCTCCCGCGCCATGCAGGTGCGACTCAGCAAGACATTCGGATTCGAGGCAGCCCACTGGCTGCCTTGCTTTCCACCCGAGCACAAGTGCCGCCGCATGCACGGCCACAGCTTCCGCGTGGAGGTGGTGGTCGAAGGCCCGCTCGATCCGGCGAAGGGCTACCTCGTGGACTTCGCCGACCTGAAGGCGGCCACGTATCCGATCGAGCAGGCACTCGACCATCGCTGCCTGAACGAGATTCCGGGTCTCGAGAACCCGACCAGCGAGATGCTCGCGAAGTGGATCTGGGATCGCCTCAAGCCCGTGGTGCCGCTGCTGAGCGAGGTGATCGTGCAGGAGACCTGCACGAGCCGCTGCGCCTACCGCGGCTGAGCGTCACTTCGCGTCGGGCTTCAGCGCACGCACGTACAGGTTCGCGAACTCGATCGGCGCGCCATGGTGCTGCAGGCCGATCGGTCCACGCCGCGGCACACCCGGCAGCTGCGCGTTCTCGATCACGGTCTTCCCGTTCAGGTTCACGCTCAGGCGGTCGCCCTGCATGCGGATTCGCAGACGGTTCCACTGCCCGGGCGGCATGTCGGCCTTCTCGCGCGGCGTGACGGCCGCACGTACCGCCGCCGGCTGGCTGATGTCGTTGCGATAGCCGTAGACCTCGCCGCTTCCCACCGGCCAGCACCAGATGTTCACCTGGCTCTTGTCGTTGCCACGCAGCAGGATGCCGCTGTCGCCGAAGTCGTCGATCTCGACGGTGAGAGGCTTGCCGTCGGGACCCGCGGGGCTCGTGCCGTCCGGGCGGATCACGGGCACCTTCGCCTTGGTGGCGGCACCGGTCCATCGCCAGTCGCAGATCAGCTCGAAGTCGGCGTACTCCATGTCGGTCCAGAGCGAATCGCCGCGGCCGTCGTAGGTCAGGCGCCAGTCCGCTGGCTTCCAGTGGCCGTAGTGGCCGTCGGTCTCGTGCCAACCATCGAGCGTGCCGTCGAAGATCGGGCGGAATCCCTCGTCGGGCGCGCACTGCTGCTCGGCGGGAAGCGGCGTGCCGTCATCGGGAAGCCGCGTGATCGAGATGTTTCGGAAGCGGATCGGCGAGCCCTCGCTCTCCAGACAGATGTGGCCCTCGCGTGGGCTCATGTCGCGGCCGCCGCTCACCTCGCGGCCGTTCACCTCGAGCTTCATGGTGCCGTCCCTCGCCGTCACCTTGTAGTGGTTCCACTGCCCCGCGGGCTTCGTGAGCCGCTCGCTCGGCAGACAGCGCGCCCACCCCGCCGGGTGCGGACGGTCCGGCACCATCGTGGCGCCGTGGATCGAGAAGATGTCACCGTGCCCCGTGTAGAGGAGTCGGCCCTCCTTGTCCTTCCCGTCGTCGGTCAGCATCACCTGCACCTCGATGCTTCGCGTGAACGGCTGCCCGCGCACGGGCAGCGGATCGCTCCACACGAACAGGCCCGCGTTGCCGCCCGGGACCTCGTGCATCCACTCCATCTCCATCACGAAGTTGCGGTAGCGCTCGGCGGTGCGAAGCACGCCCGTGGGCTTGCCGGTGCAGCGGATCTCGCCGTCCCTCACGGTGAAGGTGGCAGGCGAGCAGTTCACAGCCACCCAGCCCGAGAGATCCTTGCCGTTGAAGAGCGGCTCGGCGCGCGGCGCCTGCGGCGCGAGCGCCAGCGATCCAAGCGAGGCGAGCAGGACGAGTCCGAACGCGTGCGCACGCTGCATGGCGAAATGCTATCGCGCACGCGTACCCTGACCGCATGAACCTGCATGTCCTGCACGACGCGCGCACGCTGGCTCGCCTGACGGGCGCCACGCCGCCAGCCTGCGACGCGCTCGCCTGCAGGCTGGGGCAGCCCGACCGCATCGCCGCCGCGTGGGTCGAGGGCAACCCGCTCGCGCCCGGATGGATCGCCGCGGCGGACGGCCCCGGACCGCGCCTGCTGTGCTGGAGCGGATCGCTGGCCGGCGAACTCTTCGAAAGCCATCCACCCAACTGGATGCGACCGGGGCGCGCCGCGCTCGACGCGCTGATCACGCAGTCCGCGCCCGCACTCGAGGCGCAAGGCCGCTCGCTCTGCCTGCGACCGCATCTGCGCCATGTGCTCAGTGACGCGCAGGGATGCCTTCGCTTCCTCGCGGATCACGCGGGCCTGCCCGTGCAGATCGCCCTCAGCCCGGCCGACATGATCAGCGCCGACATGCTGCGCGACCTGCCTGAGCATCTGGAGCGGCTGTTCGCCACACTGGGTCCGCGTGCGGCGGTGGTGCTTCTGGAGGACATCGGTCCCATGGCCGAGGACGATCCGCCACGCCCCTGCCCGCTGGGTCAGGGCGCCCTGCCGCGCGACCTGGTTCGAAAACTCCTGACCGAGCATGTGCCCGCGGAAACCCCCTTGATCGTGGGTCATCGGAATCTGGCTGCGCAGCGCGCGTGGCTTGGTGCGGAGGACTGAAAAATTGAACCCCACGACAACAATTTCGGGTTCCGATTGCCCTTGGCCCCGGCGGAGGTAGACTTCCGCGAACCCAGCGGAGGATCCGCGGGTTCAGGAGGTTCGTCAGGATGACCGCGCTGGCGTCAGGTCTCGACGCTCGAGTTCTCGTTCTCAATCGCCTCTACGGCGCGATCCGCGTCGTCGACGCGCGCCGGGCCTTCACCCTGCTGTGCAAGCAGGTGGCGGAGATCGTCTCGGTCGAGAACGGCACGTACGTGAACTACTCGCTGCAGACGTGGGCCGAGGCGGCCGAGTTCCAGCGGGAGTTCGAGCACGAGCAGCACGACTGGATCCGCACGCCACGCCTGGTGATCGCGGTGCCGAAGATCATCCGACTGCTCGGCTATGACCGCTTCCCAAGGGAGCAGGTGAAGTTGAACCGCCGCAACATCTATGCGCGCGACGGCAATCGCTGCCAGTACTGCGGCAAGCACTTCGCCACCAAGGAACTCACGCTCGACCACGTGGTGCCGCGCGTGCAGGGCGGCCTGAACACCTGGGACAACCTGGTGTGCGCCTGCGTGAAGTGCAACGCCCGCAAGGGTGGCCGCACCCCCAGCGAGGCGGGCATCAGGCTGATCCGGCCTGCGGTGCGCCCCAAGCGAAACCCCGCGATCGCGATGCGTCTGGGAAGCCCGAAGTACCAGAGCTGGAAGGCCTTCCTGGACGAGGCCTACTGGACGATCGACCTGAGCGAGGGTTGATCCGCCGAAACCGGCTGGATTGCGCCTCGGCCACACGCGCAAGCCGTCGATGAGCCATTCGGAGCCGCCTGCGCGGCCCCGGACAGGCCTCCCATGCGTACGCAGATCATGGACACCGACCCGTCCGATTCGACGCAGGGAAGCGACTGCTCGAGACCGCCGCGAACACCGAATTCATGTCGGTCCTGAGGGTCGCGTTCGATCCCACGGGCCAGATGGTGCTCTGTGGAACCGAGGCTGGACAGGTCGTGCTGTGGGACGCGGCTTCAGGCCGCAAGCTCAGCCAGCTGCGGCCCGGCGTGGGATCCGTTCGCGCCCTCGCGCTCGACGCCGCAGGTTCCATGCTTGCGGTCGGCGGCGATGAGGGCGCCGTCGCGTTGCGAACCGAATCCTCTGGTCGCACCGCTCGAGCACGCGCACAGGCCGAATCCCTGCTTCGATCGCTGCGCCCCACGCTGCAATCCTGGATCACCGCCGGGGGCTCCGCGCGCGCGCTGCAGGAGATCCAGCACGCCCCAGCGTCCGATCAGGCCAGGCTGCGCGATCTGCTGCTGCTCGAAGGACCATCCGGCACTCGTGGAGCGCTCAGTCGCCGCGACGGCGCAGGTGATGTACGCGATGCACCACCACGAGTGCGCCGATCGTGGCGGCCGCGATCACCGCCAGCGCGATCAATCCACCCAGCAGGATCGCGTCGCGGGTCACGCCACGCAGGCCATCGCTGCCGCCCACGCGGCTTGAGAGCGTCTCGATCGTGGTGGCGAGGTCACCCAGGCTCTTCGGCATGCGCCCCAGTTCACTCGAACCGCGGCCGAGATTCGCGAACGCATCGCTGAGCGGCGGACCACTCACCGCCAGATCGAGTTGCGCCTGGATTTCCCATCCCGCGGCCGTGGGCATGCGCGCGAGCAGCCACACCATCTGCTGCCCGGTGATGCGCGTCTGCTCGATCTGCCGGTTCGCCTCGTTCACCGGCGCGAACATGTCGTCGGGATCCTGCAGGTTCTCGAGCTCCTCGCGCGAGAGGCCAAGCGTGTTCTGACGATCATCCAGATCCACCAGTCGCACAAGCGTGGCCGTGACCACCTCGGGGTGCTCCGAGAGGAACTTGTCCACCGCCGCGTCGATGCGGGCCATCTTCACCGGATCGATCCACTTCCGCGCCAGTGCCTGGATGCGTTCACAGATTGGGCCGTAGGTGTCCCCGCAGATGTCGATGAACGTCTCGGGCGCCCTGCGCACGCGGTTGTGGCACGCCACCTGCGCGATCCGACTCCACGCGTACAGGTCCACCAGATCGCGGCCCGGATCGTCGCCCAGCGCGATCGCCCGCACGTTCATCGCCACCTCGTTGCGGGTCTTCGCGAGCACCGCGAGCTTGCGTGGTTCCGCCTTCTCGAACGCCGCTTCCAGGTAGGCGGCCTCGAAGCGCGAGATGGTCAGGTCGGCCAGATCCAGAAGTGCCTGCGCGAGTTCCTCGCGCGTGCGCTCGGAGCTCGCCATGGGCGTGGCACGCTGCGTGGCGCACGCCACCAGCGCGATCGATGTCAGCGAGATGCAGAGCCAGCGAGCCGCGGAGCGCATGCGGGAAGGGTACGCGACGCTCACGGCTGCAGCACCAGGTTCAGCGCAAGCAGGATGCCGTTGTGCACACCGTGCGCCACCATCCCGGGATACACGCTGCCTGACCACTCGCGCGTGATGCAGAACCCCAGCGACACCCCCGCCAACGCCGGCACCGCCAGCACGCCCTGCGGATGGATCGCGGCGAAGATCGTGGCGCTGAACAGCATCGCAAGCGCGATCGACAGGAAGCGGGGCCAGCGCGCGGTCTCCTGACGCACGTGTCCATACAGCAGTCCGCGGAAGGCGATCTCCTCGACCACGGGCGCGGCCACGCAGGCGATCGCGAACAGCGCCACCACCATGCCGCCCGAGGCTCCGGGAAGCATCTCCTGCACCGGATGGCTGACATCCTGGAAGCTTCGGCCCTTCATCAGGCTCGAGAGAGCCAACCCCACCGCCACACCGATGCCCATGCATGGAAGCGCGCAGGCGTAGCTGGTCGCGCTCATCCAGCAGAACCGGAAGAATCCGCCGTGCCAGCGCAGGCCCGCGGCCCCCGCGAAGGTGCGCCAGCGCACGCCGCGCACGCGCGCCCACAGGAGCGCCGCAAGGCTGGCGAAGGTGCACGCCATCGAGATCCACATCGCGCCCGCACCCGGTTCGCCCCGATCGAACAGCCACCCGCTCACCACGCGGATCACCAGGAACGTCAGCATCCACGCGATGAAGGTCTCCCCCAGAATCACCTGCATGCTTGGCGAAGTCTCGATGCCGCTGCGAATGTGCTTCACGATCGCCAGGCTCAGCAGCACCACGAGCAGCACCACGCCGGCCAGTCCCACGCCGACGAACCAGATCGCGGCGATGGCCAGCAGGATCATGAGCCAGTCGAGTCCGTCACTCACGTTCTTCTCCGCCGCGGGATCGCCATCCAGATCCGCACGCGCGAGCGTGGCGAACCACCCCATGTGCGCGTCGAGCGCCTTCCACTGCTCGGCGGTCAGCGCGTTGGGCGCCGTTGAACGCACGCCATCGTCGCCCCGGATGGGCCACACCTGCACCGCAGCGCGCACGGCCTCGACAAGATCCGCAGCGGTCGCGTCCTCCTTCGACTCCTGCGCGAGTTGGATCTGCTCCAGGCCACGCTCGCGCTGACCCGCTCGAGCCAGCACCATGGCCGCGGCCAGCCGTGCCATCGGTCGGGTTCCCAGCGGGTCCGCCGGTTCAAGCGCCTGACCCCCCAGCAACACGGCCAAGCGTCCCTGCATCACCGTGATCGGGCTCAGGCTCGCCGCCTCCGACGGAGCCTCCCCCTCGGCCGGGTGATCCGCGCCCCCCGTGCTTTCCAGCCCGATCCAGAGCGCCGGAACGAGGACCAGAAGCAGCCAGACAAGGCCTTTTCGAAGCGCGGAGGGCATGGCCTGCAGGCTAGCGGTCCAATTTCGGCCCCGCCAAGAGTTTCAACTCCCGGACGGGACACCCCGAACCCCTTGACAGAAAGGGCGATTTTCCTATCCTTCTCCGTTCTGCCCATCGGGCAACAGGAACACGAAACATGCCTCGCCAGACCACCTTCATCAAGCCCGGTTCCAACCACCTCACTTGGCGTCATGTCGACGCTTCCGGCAAGGTGCTGGGCCGTCTCGCCACCCAGGTCGCCACCGTCCTCATGGGCAAGCATCGCCCGGACTACACGCCGAACGTCGATTGCGGCGAGGCGGTCGTGGTGACCAACGCGAGCGCCGTCGAGCTGACCGGTCGGAAGGCCGATCAGAAGACGCTGCGCCGCTGGAGCGGCTACCCCGGTGGCCTGCGCGTGCGCACCTACCGCACCCTGCAGAAGGAGGATCCTTGCTCGATGGTCGAGCAGGCCATCATCCGCATGCTTCCCCGCGGTCCGCTTGGCAGCAAGATGCGCCGCCGCCTGAAGGTGTTCGCAGGTGCCGAGCACCCGCACACCGCCCAGTCGCCGAAGGCACTGGAAGTGAAGTCCCGCCGAACCACCCGCTGATCACGAGCTGACGCATGACCACCTTCACCGCCTCGACCCCCGCCGCCCGCCCCCTGCGCGCCCAGCAGCCCGCCGACCGCTTCGGTTGGTGGTGGGCCACCGGCCGCCGCAAGACCAGCACCTGCCGCGTGCGCGTGAAGCCCGGCAAGGGCGTGATGCTCGTGAACGAGCGTCCGTTCGAGGAATTCTTCGTCATCGAGCGTGACCGCAAGAACATTCTCGCGGTCCTCGAGAAGTCGGGCCTGAAGGGCTCGATCGATGTGCGCGCCAATTGCGCGGGCGGCGGCGTGACCGGTCAGGCCGGCGCCATGCAGCTCGCCCTCGCCCGCGCCGTGCTCGCCTACGAGCCCGCGCAGGAGACCGTGCTTCGTGAGCAGAGCCTGCTCACCCGCGACGCCCGAAAGGTCGAGCGCAAGAAGTACGGCCAGGCTGGCGCCCGTCGTCGCTTCCAGTTCAGCAAGCGCTGAGCGGCCCTCATCGGCCCACTGGCACTGCACGAAGCCTTCGGAAGGCTTCTGCTGCGATCTTCCCCGCGTGGCGCGCGTCCATGCCGAGCCGTTGTGCCGCATCCTGCCCGGAAAGCGGCGGCGCGCCGTCCCATCCGAAGCGACGCTCAAGCACGCGCGCCCCGTGGCCGCGATCGGCGGCCGCCAGCTCCGCAAGATCGTCGCGCAGCGGCACCCATTCCACCCATGGCGTCACCGAGTCACGCAGTGAAGGCGGCAAGGTCACCTCACTTTCGCGGCTTGCCGCGCCCGGACGAAGCCACGACGCCCCCGCCACGGCCCGCTCCACGGTGGCGGCGGCCAGCGCCGCCAGACGCGGGCGCTCGATCGCGTGCTCGCTCAGCATGGCCTCGGCGACGACCTCGCCCGCGGCCGAAACCGCCGCCACGATCGCCCGACGCAACGCGCTGGAAGGCAGACCGGTCAGCGGACCCGCACGCATCGCTTGCAGCCGGCCCAGCGCACCCGGAAGCGCGTTCTCGACAAGCGACACCTTCAGCCGCGCCGCCCAACGCAGGTTCGCCTCGGCCCGGTCCAGGCCAGCACCGGGATCCGAACCTCGCAGCGCGGCGATCTCGCGCTCCACGCGCCACAGCAGGAATCGAAGCGCCACAAGCCGCTGCGCATCGGTCGCCCACGCACGATCGGCGCCCGGCACGCCGGGCGGAAATCGCCGCAGGAACCCGCGTGCCTCGTGAGGCCATGGTCGCGCCGCAAGTCCGCTTCGCACGGACTTCGGAGCCAGCAGCGTGTCGGCCGCATCCGCGCGCGTGAAGGTCGGCAGCGCAGGCACCTGAAGCCGGAGCGATCGAAGCCGATCGCGTCGCTCGCGACGGATGAGTCGCAGGGTCGCGGCCGAACTGCGCGCCAGCGGCTCCGCCACTTCCGCCAATCCCGCGCCACGTCGCCAGGCGCGCCATGCCGCCGACCGCGTGCGCGCCCCCGGTGTCTCGCGACGCGTCAGGCGCGGCAACGCCCCGCTGCGTTCGGCCGCGACCAACGCGCGTCGCACGGTCGAGACGGAGGCCCCCGTCGCGCTCGCCACCGCGCGTGACGCCGCATGCAGCGAAGCGCCGGACGCCACGATCGATCGCGCAACATCGACCAGTCGCTCACGTCGCGCGGGATCCCGCGTGCGCGTGGGCCGCTTAGCCACGAGCTCGCGCTGCGCCCACGCCAGCGTCTCGCCCGAGATCGCCGAGCGAACGGACCGCCCGAAGCGCACCCGCACGGACACGAGCCCCTGCCGACGCCATCGCTGCAGTGAACGCACCGTCACGCCCATGCGCCGCGCGGCTTCCTCCAGCGCGATCGCACCGCCGGGAAGGTCCTCGGGTCGCAACGGCCCCCGCTCCGACCAGCGCAGCGCAAGCGCCGCACTGTCCATCGCCACGGCCTGTCCCACCAGCGTCGCGCCGGTGTCGGCGTCACGGCTTCGCACGCCGGTCAGCCGCTCCACAAGCCACGCCTCGCTCACCAGCGCGTCGCGCGGAATCTCGCGCACCAGCGACTCGGCCCGCAGCGCATGGCGTCGAAGCGCATCCGCCCCCGCGAATTCCAGCTGTCGATCCAGGCGCGTCGCGGCGCTCAGGCGCAGGCGTGCGCGGGGAGGCATGCGCTCTCCAGCAGGGCCAGCGAACGATGACGCGCCAGCAGGCCCGCGTCGAAGGCGCGCTTCCAGAAGCTCTCGAGTCCCTCGCGCTGCCGGTCGTTCCACTCGAAACGAAGCAGCTCGTTCAGGTATCGATGCGCATCGGGTGCGGGCCATCCATGCGCGCGCGCCTCGATCGCGGCCAGCGGCTCGCGACGCATCGCGTTGCGGCGGCGCTGGTGATCCAGCAGCTGCGCCAAGGTGCGCAGGCGCGCGTGCGCGGCGGCGTCGCGCGGGCGCGGCGCCATCCAGCACGCGAACGTGAACGGCAGGCCCGTCCACTCCTTCCACGCCTGTCCCAGATCCAGCGTGTGCGGGAACTCGCGTGCGTCGGGCGCATGCAGTACCACCTTGTCGCCGATCAGCAGCATGGCCTCGGCCTCGCGCGCCACGGGCAGCCCATCCACCAGCGTCGGCATGCGGCCATTGCGATGTCCCAGCACCAGCTGCGCCAGCACGCGACTGGTGTGACTGTCGGCGTCGGCGTGCAGGCGATCAAGCCGATCCAGCGGCACGCGCGAGAAGATCTTCACGGTCATCGTGGGACCGTCACAGCCCAGCAGGCCCGCGGGCAGGATCACCAGATCGGCATCGCTGTGCTGGAAGTCGATGCTGGAACAGAGCGCGGCGTCGGTCTCGCCACGCTCCAGCGTGCCGATCAGGTCCGCCGGCACCTCACCACGCATGCAAAGTCCCTGCAGCCGCTCCAGGCCCGCGATCAACGGCCGCGTGTTCAGGTAGCGCACCACGCCCAGGCGCGTCACGGCCGCCGCGACATGCGGCGCGGAAGGAACAGCAACGGGATCCGCTGAAGCCAGCGCCATGGGAAGGAAACTGTAGGCGAAGCGATCGGGGCGCGTGCGCTTCAGCTGGCCACGCGCACGACAGCGACCGGCTCGTCGGCGACCTGCGCCACCGGCTCCTGCGCCGCCAGATAGCGCCTTGCAACGCGAGCCGGAATACGGCACAGAAGTTCGTAGGCGTGCTGCCCGGTCATCGAGGCCACTCGCGCGGCGTGATTCGGCGCCGAGGAGTCTCCCGACACCACCTCCACCGCGGCGTACAGGCCCGCGGCGGGAAGCGCGGCGGCGATCGCGGTCAGGTCGATCGCGATCTGGTCCATGCTGACGGCGCCGATCACGGGCGCTTCCGCCCAGCCGGTCGAGCCGTCCGAGCCGTACTGCACGCGCACCATGCGTCGTTCGGCCAGCGCCGGGCGCAGCGTGCGCGCGTCCATCGGCAGCAGCGGATAGCCATCGGCATAGCCCACGGGCACGAGTCCCACCACGCTTGGCGTGCGCGCCACCCAGCGACTGCCATAGCCCACGGCACTGCCCGGCGGCAGCTGCCGCACCTGCATCACGTGGCTGCGCCAGCTGAACACGGGGCGCAGCGTGCGCGCCGCGGTCATGCTGCGGCCGTCGCGCGTGCCCTCGAACGAGAGTCCCGTCCACGCCAGACCCACGCGCACCATGTGGTGATGGAAGCGCGGGTCGCGGATCGCCGCGAAGGTGCTTGCCGAGTGCAGCAGGCAATTCTGCGGCAGCGCGGCCTGTGCCACCCACGCCTCGAACCGCTCGCGCTGCACGTCGGTCGCAATCTCGCTTCCACCCGCACTGGCGTAGTGCGTGAAGGCGCCCGCAAGTTCAAGTCGCTCGCTCGCGCGGATGCGCGCCACCAGCGCGGTCGCCTCCTCGGGCAGGCAGCCGCCACGACCCAGGCCGGTGTCGACCTCCAGATGCAGCGGCATGCGCACGCCCAGTTCACCCGCCACGCGCTCGAGTCGCGCCACCTGTCCCGCATCGTGCGCGGAAAGATGCAGCAATCCGCGCAGCAGCATGCCGTGCATGGGACTGCCGGCGTCGATCTCATGCGTCGGCATCAGCGCCAGCACGGGCGTGGTCGGCGCGGCGGCGTGCACCACCTCGGCCTCGTCCAGACCGAAGACCACCAGCATGTCCACCTGCGAGGCCATGTGGCGCGCGATCCGGGCCGCGCCGAGTCCATAGGCGTCGGCCTTCACCACGACACCGAGGCGCGTGCCCTGCCGAAGCATGCCGCGGATCGCCGCCAGGTTGTGGTCGAGGGCCGCAAGGTCGATCAGCACTTCACTTCGAGCACGCACGGCGCACTTTGTATCGACTCCCGGCTTGCCTTACCATCACCCCTCCCCCGGAATTTCATGGCAAGCGCAGAAACCTTCGATCTCAACGTGCGGTTCGCCGATCTCGGCCTTCCCGCTTCCATCCTCCAATCCCTGGAGGCGAAGGGCTTCCAGCACCCGACGAAGATCCAGGCCGCCCTGCTTCCGGTGGCACTCTCCGGCAGGGACTGCCTGGGGCAGGCCAAGACCGGCACCGGCAAGACGGCCGCCTTCGCGCTGCCCATGCTGGCGCGGGTCAAGCCCGACGAGGCCTTCTCGGGTCTCGTGCTGGTGCCCACCCGCGAACTCGCCATCCAGGTGGCGAAGGAGTTCCACGAGTTTGCGCGCCACAGCGGCCACACGGTGGTCGCGGTGTACGGAGGCAACTCGGTGAACGCACAGGCGACCAAGCTTCAGAAGGGTCCCGCGATCATCGTGGGCACGCCGGGCCGCGTCATGGACATGAACGAGCGCGGCCTGCTGCCCTACAACAAGGTGAAGGTCGCGGTGCTCGACGAGGTCGACCGCATGCTCGACATTGGCTTCCGCGAGGACATCCGACGGATCCTCGGCTCGATGAAGCAGCACCCGCAGACGGTGTTCGTGAGCGCGACCATCAGCGCCGAGATCGAGAAGCTCGCGCGCAGCTACATGCGCGACGCCGAGAAGATCGTGACCACCGAGAAGAGCCTCACGGTCAGCCAGGTGGACCAGAGCTACCTCGGCGTGGAGCACTGGGACAAGCGTCGCCTGCTGCACCACCTGCTCACGCACGAGACGCCGGGCCTGACGGTGGTCTTCTGCCGCACCAAGCGCACCGTCGACGACGTGGCGGAATACCTGCAGAGGAAGAACATCGACGCCCACCCGATCCACGGCGACATGTACCAGCGCGCCCGCGACAAGGTCATGGAGAAGCTGCGCGGCGGCTCGCTCAGCGTGCTTGTGGCAAGTGATCTCGCCGCGCGCGGCCTTGACGTGGACGACATCAGCCACGTGATCAACTACGACGTGCCGGAGGATCCCGAGGTCTACGTGCACCGCATCGGTCGCACCGCGCGCGCGGGTCGTCGCGGCGTGGCGTGGACCTTCGTCTGTCCCGATCAGGGTGAATTGCTCACGAACATCGAGATGCTCACGAACGTGGAGATCCCGCGCAAGGAGTACGCCGACTTCACGCCAGGCCCCGTGCCCAGCGAGGTGACCGCGCGACGCGAACTCGAGGCCAAGCGCAAGGTGGACTTGGAGCAGCAGCGCAACCGCTTCGAGGTGCAAGCGCCCGTGCCCGAGGTAGCCGACCCGACGAAGTTCCCGGGCGGCGTGGTGCCCTCGGGACTACCACCCAAGCGGCTCGGTGGCCGCGTGGCCACGCGTCGGCGCTGAGCGTGCGCACGGGCACTTCCATCCGGATCCACCCCGAGGTCAGGGCTGCCTTGCGCGCCCGCCAGCCGGTGGTGGCGCTGGAGACGGCGGTGCTCACGCATGGCTTGCCCCGAGAGGCCGCCCCGCAACTTCACGACGTCGCAGGCGAAGGCTGGGACAGCGCCGCCCCGGCGAATCTAGCCCTTGCCCGCGCGATGGAACATGCCGTGCGCCAAGCCGGCGCGGTGCCGGCCACCATGGCCGTGCTTGACGGCGAAGTTCGCGCCGGTCTGGAGGCCGCGGAACTGGAGCGACTCGGCGCCGATCGTGCCGCCCGCAAGCTCAGCGCGCGCGATCTTGGTCCGGTGATCGCCGAACGCGCCTCCGGTGGCCTCACCGTCGCGGCCACGCTCGCGGCTTGTCGCCTTGCGGGCATCCAGACCTTCGCCACCGGCGGCATCGGTGGCGTGCACCGCGGCTTCGCGGACACGCTCGACATCAGCGCAGATCTTGCGGCGATCGCCTCCACGCGCGCCGTGGTGGTGTGCGCGGGCGCGAAATCGATCCTGGATCTTCCCGCCACGCTTGAGGCGCTCGACACGCACGGCGTGCCGGTGATCGGCATCGGCACCGCGCACTTCCCCTGCTTCACCTGTCCGCCGGACCCCGCGCTGCGCTGCTCGGCCAGCGTGCAAGACGCCGCGGGCCTTGCGCGCGCAGCCGCTGCGCACTGGTCGCTCGGCCTTGGCACCGGCGTGCTTGCGGTGCAGCCGTGCCCCGAATCTTTCCAGACGCCGCGCGCGGAATTCGAGCGCGACTACGCGGAAGTTTCTGCCGAGATGATGCGCAAGGGCGTATCAGGACTCGACATCACGCCCTTCCTGCTTGGCGCGCTGGCTCGAAAGACCGGCGGACAATCGCTACGCGCGAACGTGGCGCTGCTGTTGCACAACGCGCGCACCGCGTCCGAAATCGCCCGGAAGCTGCTTGACTTGGAAGCCTCCATCTGATTCACTTGCGCTGTCGGGTTCCCACCCGGCTTGCCACAACCGACCTGGAGATGGGGCCCCCGTGCGGGGCTCGTCGGCAATCGGTCCATGAATGGACCGTCCAGTGCGCTGAACCTGTTGGCATTTCATTTGGGGATTTTGGCTTTCATGAACACCCACACTGGGATCCTGGAGTTGCCCTCCGGTGGCGGCGACGGACGCATCCGCAAGTTCAACAACGGTCTCGAGGAGACCCCCGACGATCCGTACCTGCCGACCGAGTTGGCGCAGAAGTTCGCGCTGCGACCCGGCCAAGAAGTGACTGCCGTGATCGAGGATCGCCACGCGCCCAACCGCCCCACCGGCGTGAAGCGCGTCGCCATCGACATTCAGGCCATCGAGGGGCTCGCGCCCACCGACTACTCCAGTCGCAAGGTCTTCGCGGAACTCACGCCGCTCGACCCCGCGCCGCGCATGCATCTTGAGCACCGCGGCTGCCCGCCGAGCTGCCGCCTGATCGACCTCTTCTGTCCGATCGGATTCGGCACGCGCGGCCTCATCGTGGCGCCGCCCAAGGCCGGCAAGACGATTCTGCTGCAGAATCTGGCGTTCGGCATCAAGCACAACCACCCGCAGGTGGAGCTCATCGCGCTGCTCATCGACGAGCGGCCTGAGGAAGTGACCGACTTCAAGCGCAACGTGCCCGCGCACGTGCTGGCCAGCAGCAACGACCAGGACGTGGAGCGACACACCGCGCTCGGCATCCTGGCGATCGAGCGCGCCAAGCGCATGGTCGAAGCCGGCAAGGATGTGGTGGTGCTGCTCGACTCGCTCACGCGACTCGGCCGCGCCTTCAACAACAATCGTCGGTTCGCCAGCGGCGGCCGCACCATGAGCGGTGGCCTGGACAACCGCGCGCTCGAGGTGCCCAAGCAGCTCTTCGGCGCCGCGCGTCGCTGCGAAGAGGGCGGATCGCTCACGATCATCGCCACCTGTCTGGTCGACACCGGCAGCCGCGCCGATCAGATCATCTTCGAGGAGTTCAAGGGCACCGGCAACATGGAACTCATCCTGGATCGGGACATCTCCGAAAAGCGCATCTTCCCGGCGATCAACCTGGCCGCCAGTGGCACCCGCAAGGAGCACCTGCTGCTGGGCGAGAAGGAACTGAAGACCGTCACGGCGTTGCGCCGTCGCCTGCTCAGCCTGCCACCGCACGTGCAGGTGGAGCAGCTGCTGGCCGCACTGAAGCGCTACCCCACCAACGAGGTGATGGTGGGCGGACAGGCGGCTGCGGCAGCCAGCTGAGATCTGCGGCGAACGCGGGGCTTCGATACCCTTCGGCCCATGGCCGAGTCGACCTCCCTCAACAGCATCCGAGCGGGCATCTTCGTGGGCACTTCGCTGCTCCTGCTCGGCGCGATCGTGTTCGTTCTCAGCAAGACCGACTTCTCGGGGAAGCACCAGTACTTGATCCGGTTCACCACCACCGAAGGTGTGTCGGGCCTGAACGTGGGCAGCGACGTGCGCGTGGGCGGCATGCTCGCCGGCAAGGTCGAGGCGGTCACCCCCGACCTGCCGAAGGACGGCGGCGCGCTGCAGTTCATCGACGTGCAGATCAGCCTGAACTCGGACATCATGCTGTACTGGTCACCGAAGCCCGAGGACCTGCCCAAGCGCGGCTCGATCCCCGACGCGCAGTGGACCGAGCTGGCCAAGAAGCACGCCGAGGCGATGAAGACGCACAACGAGGCCGCCATGGCCCTCCGTGTGCCCAGCCTGCTGGGCAACTCCGCCTCGATCAACTTCATTCGCGTGGGCAGCCCCCCAGCGGCGGCGGTCAAGCCGCTCGCCGAGGATCCGAACTCGAGCATTATGGCCTTCGAGGGTAGCGGCATGCTGGCCGCGCTCGTGGGCCCGGACAACGCGCAGAAGGCGCGGCAGATGCTGGACGAGGCCGCGGACACGATGGCCTACATCAACCAGAAGCTTCCCGAGGCCTACGAGCAAGATGTCGCCCCGATGCTCAGCAACGCCAACACCATGGTCGCTGACATCAAGAACAGCTATTCGGAGCGCTGGCGCGGCAACATCGACAGCACGCTGCAGAGCGCAGCCGGCGCCGTCACGCGCGCCGACAAGCTTCTGGCCGACAACGATCAGGCGATCCGTCAGAGTCTGTCGGACGCGGCGAAGACGCTCGACAATGCGCGGCAGATGACGGACGAGCTTCGCGAGAAGGGCATGCCCAAGCTGCTCGCGCTGCTGGACGATGGCGCCTCGGCCGCCGACAGCCTGTCCAAGGCGCTCGAGCAGGTGCGCGAAGCGATGATCTCGTCGCTGCCCTCTCTGGAGATGTTCCTCGACGATTCGCGTCAGATGGCCGCGCAGCTGAAGCTCGCCTCGATCGAGGTGCGGCACAGCCCGTGGAAGCTGCTCTACCAGCCCAAGGCGGGCGAGGTCGCGCACGAGAACCTCTACGACGCCGCGCGCAGTTTCGCGATCGCCACCGACGACCTTCGCGCCGCGGGCGAGACCCTGAAGCAGGCCGTCGATCGCATGCCTGGCAAGATGGAATCCGACGCGGCCTTCCGCACGCGGATCCAGCGCGAGGTGATCGACGCCATGGGCCGCTACGAGGAGGCCCAGCGCCGCCTCTACGACGTGCTGAACGCCCCCGCCAGCGAGGGCGGCGAGAAGCGCTGAGGCGCGCGGCCGATGGGCGCGCATGAACCCAATCCCCTGCGCGAGGCGCGAGCCGGACTGATCACGCTGTCCATGGTGATCGGCGCCACCGTACTCTCGATCACGCTCGCCACGATCCAGTGGGGCCAGTGGAACACCTATCGCGTGGGCTTCAAGGTCACGCAGGACGCCACCAACATCGTGCCCGGCGCCCCGGTGATCCTGGGTGGCCTGCAATGGGGCGAGGTCTCACGCGTGGAGCACGCGGAATTCCACGCGACCGGCTCGCTCGAGGACGCGATGCGCGCGGCGCAGGCCGATGCCTCGCGCGGCACTGTGGTGGAGTTCAAGCTCGATCCGCGAATCACCCTGTATCCGGGTGCCAGCATCTCGCGCTCGGCCACCTTCCTGGGCAGCAACGTGGCGTTGGTGATCAACGACACCGGCGGCATGCGTGGTGGGCGTTCCATGCCCGGCCCGCGCAGCACGCCGATCGACCAGGGCATCGTGATGGCGGCTTCAGATCCGGTCGACTACCGCATCGCCCTGCTGGGCGTGCAGGCGGCGCGAAGCCTCGAGCAGCTTCCTGAGCAGTTCGAGGCCATCAAGGCCAACTGGGCGAAGCTCTACGCCAAGCAGGCGAAGGCGGCGTTCACCGCCCTGCAGGATCACGCGATCCAGTTTCACGACGCCTTCGTGAGCGACGAGCCGGGCTGGTCCGGTGCCGTCGAGCGCACCTCACAGGCGATGGACCGGCTGCGCGCGCGCTTCGCCGAGAGCACGCGAGGCAACCCCAGCCTCGACGATTCGATCCGTGCCACCAGCACGCGCATCTCCACCGACTGGGACGTGCTGAAGGCGGACTTCGAGGCACTGAAGGAGCGCTTCCTGAAGGACGCCGAACCGAAGGCCATTCAACTCTGGACGCGCTCCGGGAGTGAGTGGGCACGAACCACCGAACTGCTGGATCAGCTGCGCAAGGCGGGCGGCGATTCCGCCGACGCCTTCCATGACTTCATGGCCAACAGCTCGCTGATGGGTGGCCAGATCTCGCGCACGCTCGAGACGCCGCTGCTGGCGGCGTTGCGCGCCGTCTTCGGCGTGGCCGTCGCCGCGGTCGATACCAACATGATCACGCGCATGCAGCGCTACGATGCGGCCAGCCGGCTGGTGGTCGCCACCGACGAGCTGCGTCGCGCGAACGCGGCGCTTGAGAAGCTGGCCGCCGACGCGAAGGAGCCCGCGCCCGGCCTGTCGCAGGAACTCCGCGATCAGACGGCGCGTGCGGTGACGGCCTTCCGCACCGCGGTCGAGCGGCTTGTCGATCTCAGCCAGCAGCAGCCCTGACATGACCGTCGCGCCTGACGGCGATCCGCGCCTGGCCCCCTATCGCGATGTCCGCGACGCCGACCTGCGCGGCGCGCACGGTCTCTTCCTGGTCGAGAGCGCTCGCTGCGTGGCGCGATTCCTGCGTGCCTGCGCAAGCGGCCACTGGAAACCCGTCAGCGTGCTGGCCGCCTCGCAGCACCTGCCGCTGCTTGAGCCGCTGGCCGCTCGCGCCGGCTGTCCGCTCATCGAGGCCCCCATGGACTGGATCGCGCAGCACAGCGGCTACCGCTTCCATCACGGGGCGCTCGCGCTCGGTCATCACACCGAGGGGCCCGGACTGACGGCGCTGCTGGCAGGCTTGCCAAGTCCCCGCGCCACGCTCGTGATCGCCGATGGCGTGGTGCACGTGGACAACATGGGTGCGCTCTTCCGGAACGCGGCGTGCCTGGGTGCCTCCGCCATCGCACTGGGTGCGGGCTGCGCCGATCCGCTGGGCCGCAAGAGCGTCCGCATCAGCATGGGCCGCGTGTTCAGCGTGCCATTCACGCAGGTGCCAAGCGCGGCTCTTGCCGTGGCGCAGGTGCGCGCGGCCGGGCTGGAGTGCGTGGCACTGGAGCAGGCCGCAGGCTCCACCGCGCTGCAGGCGTGGCGACCAGGCCCGCGTGTGGCCGTGGTGGTCGGTGCCGAAGGTCGCGGCGTTTCGCCCGAACTGCTTTCCCACTGCGATCGCTGCGTCGAGATCGACGCGAGCCACGATCCGCTTGCGGGCGATGGCGACGGCCCCCCAAGCCTGAACGTCTCGACGGCGCTCGCGCTGGTTCTACATGAACTGCGCCGTGGCCACTGACGACCCGGCACCGCGCACCGGCTCGCCCTCGACGGGCTGCGGCTTCTCTTCCTTCAGGCGCTCCACGCGCGCACCAAGCGCGTTCAGCGTCTCCTCCATGCGGTGGTAGCCACGATCGAGGTGGTAGACGCGGTTCACGATCGTCTCACCCTCGGCCGCCAGGCCCGCAAGCACCAGACTGGCGCTGGCACGCAGATCGCTGGCCATCACCGGAGCGCCGATCAACTTGTGGCCGCCGGCCACCACCACGGTGGGGCCTTGGCGGTAGAGCTGCGCGCCCATGCGCATCAATTCAGCCACATGCATGAAGCGCTCGGGATAGATCTTCTCGGTGATCACGCTGTTGCCCTCGGCCAGGCACAGCAGCGCCATGAACTGCGCCTGCAGGTCCGTGGGGAAGCCTGGGTGCGGCTGCGTGGTGATCGTGGTCGGCTTCAAGTTGCGCTCGCTGGTCACACGCACGGTGCAACGCATCGGATCGTCGCCCGACACCCGGTCCACATGCACGCCGATCTCGCGGAAGTGCTGGATGCTGGCCAGCAGCGCGTCATACGGGAAGTCGTCCAGCGTCACGTCGCCGTTGGTGATCGCGGCCGCGGCCGCGTAGGTGCCCGCCACGATGCGGTCGGGCATCACCACGTGATCCACGCCACCAAGCTCGTCCACGCCGTCCACCACCAGGCGGGGCGATCCAGCGCCCTGGATCTTGGCGCCCATCGCCGTCAGCATGTTCGCCAGCTCGACCACTTCGGGCTCGCACGCCGCGCACTCGATCACGGTGCGACCCTTGGCCAGCACCGCCGCGCTCAGCACGTTCGCCGTACCAAGCACGGTGCTGCCGAAGGGACCGCCCAGGAAGACGGTGTTGCCCTTCAGGCGATCGCAGGTGGCCAAAATGTCACCGCCGCGCAGCTCGATCTTGGCGCCCAAGGCCTCCAGGCCACGCAGGTGCAGGTCGACCGGGCGATGTCCGAACGCGCAGCCTCCGGGCATGCTCACCATCGCCTTGCGGCGATGCGCCAGCATGGGTCCAAGCACGCAGATGCTTGCGCGCATGGTGCGCACGATGTCGTAGCGCGCGTGCACGCGATTCGGGTCGGTGCTGTGCAGGGTGAGTCCGCCCGCCGCGGGGCGTACGTCCACGCCGAGTTCCGCCAGCAGGCGGCCCATGTTGGCGATGTCCGCCAGCGGCTTGATGTTGCGCAGGGTGACGGGCTGGTCGGTCAGCAGGCAGGCGGCCATCAGCGGCAGCGCCGCGTTCTTCGCCCCCTCGATGCGCACGCGTCCACTGAGTCGTCGACCACCTTCGATGCGGAAGAAATCCATGAGTCGTTCCTTGCAGGTCCCCAAGCGCGGGGAGAGCCAATCCATCGGCCAGTCAGCGGCCCCAAGGTCACTTTCCCGGAGGCGGGCGTAACATAGCGGCGTGAGCAACGTCCTTGAAGTCGTCGGCGAGCCGAAACTGCCGGAAGTGAAGATGCACCTGGTCCCCCCCACGGCGCCCGCCCAGGGGTCGGTGATCAGCAACCAGCTCTGCATGAAGGGCCGCTCGGCCAGTTTCGTGCGGCATGTCTGCATCGACGTGGGATCCACCGCGCTGGCTGGCAATTTCCGCGCCGGGCAGAGTTTCGGGGTGGTCCCGCCGGGCGTGGATGCCCACGGAAAGCCCCACAAGGTGCGCCTCTACTCGATCGCCAGCCCCTCCTGGGGCGAGGACGGCCATGGCAAGGTCCTGGCCACCACACCCAAGCGCCTGCTCGCCGAGCGCAGCCCCCAGAAGGCGAGCGACGACCCCGCCGATCACAGCCTGTTCGTGGGCGTTTGCAGCAACTATGTCTGTGACCTGAAGCCGGGCGCCCCGGTCTCGGTCACCGGCCCCGCGGGCAAGCGCTTCCTGCTGCCTGAAGATCCCGACCAGCACGACTACCTGTTCATGGCCACGGGCACGGGCATCGCCCCCTTCCGCGGCATGGTCATGGAACTGCTGCAGGGACCGCCCGAGGGCAGCCCGTGGCGAGCGAACTGGAAGCGCTGCAGCAGCCGCATCGAGCTGGTCATGGGCAGTCCCTACACCAGCGACCTGCTCTACGACGACCTCTTCCGCGGCCTCGTGAAGCAGCACGCGAACTTCCACTACCACCCCGTCATCAGCCGCGAGGTTCGCGCCGACGGCGGCAAGGGCGAGTACGCGCACCAGTTCATCGAGCGCATGCTGGGCGATCGTTACGACGCCATGCTGCGCAGCCCGCGTACGCTGATCTACGTGTGTGGCCTGGCGGGCATGCAGATGGGTCTGTTCCGCATGCTCGGCGAGAAGGGTCTGGCAAACGGCTACCTCACGGTTGACGAGCAGATCGCGCAGGTGCCCGCGAAGGAGTGGACCGACGAGCACCTCAAGCGCCGGGTCCGCCCCACGCACCGGTGCATGATCGAGGTGTACTGACCGGAAACCTCGGTAATTGCTGAGGAATTCTTCGGTCTGGCGTGCCCCGCCCCCCGCACGCCCTATTCTGCATTCCATGCCCGACTGGACCGACCCCGACGACCGCGCGGAAGAGCTGGCCGAGAAGGCCCGCGCGTTGTTCCAGAAGGGTCGCTTCAAGGAGGCCGAGGCCTGCCTGCGCGAGGCGATCGAGCTCGATCCCGATCACGGCACATGGCGCATGAACCTCGGCGTCACGCTGCAGGCGCTCGGTCGCACCGACGAGGCGCTGCGCTGCTTCGAGATGGCCAGCGCGCGCTCGCCCGATCACGCCGAACCTCGCGTGGCGGCCGCCGTGGCCGCAGCTTCCCTTCAACGCTGGCAGCTCGCCCTGAAGTGGGCCGAGGAGGCCACGCAGCGCAAGCCCGACATCGACGCCGCGTGGGCGGTCCGCATCGAGTCGCTGCGCCGACTCGGCCGCCGCGAAGACGCCTCGCTTGTGTTCTACCTTTCGCAGCAGCATCTCGAGGCCTCGCCCGCCTCGCTGCAGGCCATGGCCGAGGTGCTGCTGGAGGAAGGCAAGACCGCGCGCGCCGCATGGAGCCTGCGCGAGGCGCTTCGACTGGAGCCGTCGCTGGCGCGCGTGCGCATTCGCCTCGCACAACTCGCCGCCGATGGTGGGCAGCCGCACCGCGCGATCGAGCTGCTGACCGAGGAGACGCGACACCACCCGGGCGACGTGCAGGCGTGGATCGCCTTCGGTGACCTGCTGGTGCGCCTTCGTCGCGCACCCGAGGCCGTCGAGAGATACCGCCGCGCCGTTGAACTTGATCCCGACAGCGCCGCCGCGCGTTGGCGCATGGGTTCGCTTGCGCTGGCCGCGCGCCGACTCGACGAGGCGTGCGCCGAACTGGAGATGGCCATGCGCCTCGACGCCGACAACCCCGCCCCGCGCGTGGAATTGGCGCACGCGCGCCTGGAACGCGGCGAACGCGACGAGGCCGCGCGTCTGCTTGAAGTGCACGCGGAACGCACGCCACCCGAGCAGGATCCACGACTCGACAATCCGCAGGGCGCCGTCTCGCTGGCCGAGCTCATGCTGCGCGCCGATCGGCCCGCGATGGCCGCACGCACGCTGAGTGCCGCGCTGCGCTTCGCGGCGTGCCGCAAGGACGCCTCACTGTTCCGCAAGCTCGCGCTGGCGCGCTATCGAACCGGTGACCTGAAGGGCGGCGATGAGGCGAGCCAGCACCTGCACCGACTCGACGCCACCGACGCCGCGGCACCCTACAACTTGGCGCTCAGCGCGCTCCAGCGCGGCAACCTGACCGAGGCCTCCACCTGGGCGCGACGCGGATTGTCCGAGCATCCGCGCGACGCAGGTCTGCGTCGCGTGCTGCTGCGCATCTGGATGGCGCGACTCATCCCGTGGCTTCGAACCGCCACCCCAGGCGACATCTGACACGCGTCAAGCGACGCGCGTGTGCGATCCAAAGGTCCCTCGCGGACTCAGTTGGCGGCGTTGGTGAAGGGCAGCAGCGCGAGATGACGGGCGCGCTTGATCGCCTGCGTCAACTGCTTCTGCTCGGTGGCCGACAGGCTCAGGCGCTTGCGACCAAGGATCTTGCCGTTGCCGGTCATCATGCGACGCAACTCGTCGGCATTCTTGTAGTCAACGGGGCCCTTGATCGTGCGTCGTTCGGTCGGTGCGGAGAACTGGCTCATGGTCTGTGCGTCCTGGATCTCGGTTTCGAGAGCCCCCGACGGTCGGGGGCGACGAGCCGGGCAGTGTAACCGAATCCCGGCCATCCTCCAATGCCCCTCATCCTCTCCGACCTGCATCTGGGCCTTTCCCCGCTGGAAATCCGGCATCTGGCCCCCCTGATCGAGGCCGCCGACGAACTGTGGCTGAACGGCGACACGGCCGAGACGCGCCACCCCCGCTACCGCGACCGGGCGGTCCGCCTGCTGGAGGAACTCCACGCCACCTGCGCGCGGCGCGGCCTGCCACTGCTGCGACTGGCCGGCAATCATGATCACGACGAGTCCTTCCCGCTGCATCGCATGCTTGCCGGCGACCGCGTGCTGGTGACGCACGGTCACGCCTTCATTCCGGAAGTCGCTCCATGGTCGGTGTGGGCTCGCGAAGCGGGGCGTCGTCACGACGCGTACCTGCAGAGCGTGCCCGTGCACGAGCGCGACTCCATGCACGCGGCCCTGCGCGCTTCGGTGGCCGCCTGCGAGGCCGCATGGAGCGACACCTCGCGCGAACGCAAGTTGCACGCCGCGGCGATGCTCACGCGGCCGTGGGCGATCGTGGCGGTGGTGCGCACCTGGATGGAATGGTCGGCGCGCGTGCATGACTTCGTGGACAGGCATCAACCGCAGGCTCGCGTGGTGGTGAGTGGCCACTCGCACCGACGTGGCTGCGTGCGCAGGGCCGATCGCTGGTTGCTGAACACGGGAAGCTTCAATCCCCCGTCGCGCCCCGCTGCCGTGTGGGTGCGCGGCAACGACGTGGCGTGGATTCCACTGTCCCTTCGCCGGGGCCGCTACGAATTGCCGCCCGAGTCGCGCTGGAGGCGCGTCAGCGTCTGACGCATGCGGGCGCCCGCCGCGGCCACCGCCGCCGCTTCCACGCCGTGCCACAGTCCGCAACGTTCGATGGTGGCGAGCAGTGTCTCGGTGGCCAGATTGCCCGGCGCGCCCGGTGCGTAGGGGCAGCCACCAAGCCCGGCTGCGCTGGAGTCGAAGCTTCGAACGCCCAGTGCGATCGCACGCTCCACGCACGCCGCGGCCATGCCGCGTGTGTCATGCAGATGCAGCGTCACGGTGCCCGGCGCCACGGTGCGCGCCACGCCAGCGAGAAGCCGCTCGATGTCCTCCGGTTGCGCGACACCGATGGTGTCACCCAGATCGATCTCGGTGCATCCCATCGCAAGCAGCCGCTCGCTCACCGCGCGAACCGCCTCGGGAGTCACCGCGCCATCGAACGGGCACCGCACCACGCAACTCACGTAGCCGCGCACGCGCAACCCTGCAGATCGAGCCTGCCGCACCACAGGCTCCAGTCGCTGCAGGCACACGCCGATGCTCGCGTTCACGTTCTTCTGACTGAAGCCCTCGCTGGCGCTCACGAACACGCTCACCTTGTCGGCCTTCGCGGCCATCGCCCCTTCCAGGCCCTTCTCGTTCGGCACCAGCACCGACAGCAGCGTGCCGGCACGGCGCTTCACGCGCGACATCACCTCGGCCGCGTCGGCCAATTGCGGCACCCATTTCGGGCTCACGAAACTCGTCACCTCGACTTCGGGAAATCCGGCGGCCACCAGCGCATCCACGAAGGCCACCTTGTCCACCACCGGCACGGTCGCACGCTCGTTCTGCAGGCCATCGCGCGGGCCCACTTCAGTCACGCGCACCATCACTGCACCGCTCACCGCTTCTCGCCTTCCTGACGCTTGCGTTCCTCGCGGAAGGCATGGCGAAGGAGCAGCCCCACCACCACCGCCACGATCACGGTGAGCACGCCCGCGGCGATGAACAGCACGAATTCGGGCTCCATCTTCATGGCGTTCCCCCGGGCAGGAACCGCAGGCTTGGCTGCACCACGCCGATCGCCCAGTCACCCTCGGCCGCCACGCGCACGCGCGTGCCGGGCTCGCCGCTGGCGTACTTCAGCATGGCGAAGGCCACGCACGCGCTGCCAAGCATGGGTGCGGGGCCGCTGCTGGTGATGGCGCCGATCACCTCGCCACCCGCGGCCTCCACGTGCACTTCGGCGCCAGCCACGGGCAGACGATCCTCCTGCATGCGCACGCCGACCAACCGCTGCTTGGGCTTGCCCAGGCTCTCCATGCGCGCCACCACTTCCTGACCCAGATAGCAGCCCTTGCGGAAGCTCACGCGCCGCGCAAGCACGCCCGTCTCGTGAGGCAGGGCCTCGCGACCGAAGTCCACCAGAAACCGCGGCGATCCCGCCTCGATGCGCGCCACGTTGAACGCATGCCACCCCACGGCGCGCACCGGCTGCGACAGTCCCACCGCAAGCAGCGCGTCGAACACGGGCACCACGGCGTCGGGTGCCATGAACAGCTCCACACCCGGCACGCCCGCCAGGTCGCGACGCACCGCACGCGTCGCGATCCCTCCGAGCGTGCACGCGGCACAGGATCGATCCTGCTCCAGCATGCCCGAGGGAAGTCCAAGCGCCTGCAGCAGCGCAAGCACCGCCGCGCCATGCAGCGCAAGCCGTCCGGTCGCGGCGGTCACGTCGTCGATCTGCACGTCCTCGCTGAACAGGAAGCCGCGCAACTGCTCCACCGTCGCCGCCGCGGCGAAGCGATCAAGATCCATCAGCATCTCGTCGCCGAACTCGGCGATCAGCAGATCCGCCTGTACACGCCCCTTGCGGTTCAGCCAGAAGCTCTCGCGTGCTTCGCCCTGCTTCAGTTCCTTCAGATCCTGCGTGACCATGCGCTGCAGGAACGCGACGCGGTCCGCGCCACGCACGCGCAGCGTGCCACGCGTGAACCCGTCCATCACGCCCACGCCACGACGAATCGCCGAGTACTCCGCCGCAGGCGCGCCCAGGTCGGCCGCCATCTCCACGCACGCATCCGCGGCGTCCGGGCCATAGGGCATCCACGCGATCGCCGGTTGCAGCGGCGAGGTCTCCGCAGCGCCGGGCCGCGCGGCTGAGGCGACCGCCGTCCGCAGGCGCTCGGCCTGCGCCAGCACTTCCTGCTCGAATCGTGCATGCAGCGGCGAGGGAATCACGATCGTGATGGTATGCGTGTAGCTGCGTGGCGGGCACTCAGCGCCTGCGGGCCAGTTCCGCCAGTCGACGCGCGATCTGCTCCGCGGCATCCACGCGCGGCTTGGCCTCAAGCGCCGCCACCATGCGATCGCGCGCCGGACCGTCGGCCAGCAGGCTCTCCAGCAGACGACCCATGACCTGCATGTTCGCGTCGGGCTCGATGGCATCCAGCGCGATCGCTGCGGCTCCGGCCTCGACAAGTTCACGCGCATTCTCTCGCTGGTGCAGATCACGGTGATAGGGGTACGGCACGAACAGGCACGGCACACGGTTGAGCGCCGCCTCGGCCACGCTGTTGGCCCCCGCGCGCGTGAGCGCCACGTCCGCGGCACCCCACGCCAATCCCATGCGGTGCAGGAAGGGAATCACCTTGGCCTGCACACCCGCCCGCGCGTAACGATTCGCCAGCCCGGCGATCTCTTGCTCGGGCATGCTTCCCGCCAGATGCAGCATCTGCCAACCCGCCAGCAGTGATGCGCGCTGTTCGGCGAAGTGCGGCACGAATCGGTTCAACGAGGTCGCGCCCTGCGAGGCTCCGGTCACCAGCAGCGTGTGCCGCGCAGGATCAAGCCCCAGTTCCACCCTGCAGCACGCCGCGTCGCCCGGCGCGATCGCGCTTCGACGCACCGGGAATCCCGTCACGGCGCCATTCCATCCAGGCAGTCCCTTCGCACGCACTGCGCTCCAGACGTTCGATGCCCATCGCGCCACCGATCGGTTCGCACGCCCCGGCGTGGCGTCCAGATTCAGCAGCGTGACGGGAATCCCCATCTTGCGCGCGCGCCGAACCACGGGCGCCGACACGAATCCGCCCAGACTCACCACATGTCGTGCGCCATGCTCGCGCAACGCCCGCTCCGCCGCGGCACCCGCCGCGAACCACGCGCGCATGAAGCGAAGCAGCGCCATGGGCCGAAGCGACGGCGAGCGCGCAGGCATGGGCACGAAGTTCGCGCCCGCCTCGCGCAGCATCATCGCGTCCACCTTGCGATCACTGCACAGGAAGACAGAGCCGATCTCCGGGGCCACGGTGATCAGGCGTTCCGCGATCGCCAACCCCGGACTCAGGTGGCCACCCGATCCGCCCCCCGCGAACACGATCGAACCTTGCTGTGGGGTCACCGCGCCCATCGCTTCTCAGGCAGGCTGCGGCATTCCCTCGTCCGACTCCGGCTGCGCCACACCCGCGACCTGGAGCGCACGGCGCCGACCCTCGCTCACGCGCGCGATCGACGCCAGCATGCCCAGGCTGAACGCGGTCAGGATCCATCCGGTGCCGCCGCGCGAGATCAACGGCAGCGCGATGCCCTTTGTGGGCGCCAGGCCGGTGACCACCGCGACATTGATCAGCGCCTGCACGCTCACGGTCAGCGTGAAGCCCAGCGCCACCAGCGATTCGTAGTTGGTGGTCAGCGGCACGCGGCGCTCCTCGCCTCCCGGTGTCTGCACGCGCGCCGATGCGCAGGTGATCGCAAGTCCCGTGAAAGCCAGCATGGCGAACAGCAGCAGGATGCCGATCGCGCCACCCATGCCAAGTTCCTCGCACGCGATCGAGAAGATGAAGTCGGTCGTCGCCTCGGGCAGGTAGCCGAACTTCTGGATGCCGTTGCCAAGTCCGCGGCCTGGCAGCCCACCACCCGAGATCGCCGCCATGCTCTGGATCACGTGATAGCCCTTGCCCTGCGCATCGGCGAATGGATCCAGATAGGCCAGGATCCGGTTCACGCGATACGGGCTGGTGACCACCAGTCCTACGAACGCAGCGCCCGTCAGCGGCAGCAGCAAGCCCGCGTGCCACCATCGCACGCCGGCGCTCACCAGCATCGCCAGCGCCACCATCATGATCAGCACGGCGGTGCCGAGATCCTCCACAGCCACCAAGGCGCAGATCACGCTCACCAGCGCGAAGGGCTGAATGAAGCCCTGCCAGAAGGTGCCCAGTGCCCCCGCGCGGCGACAGCAGTGCCACGCCACGATCAGCGGGACACCCCACTTGGCGATCTCGCTGGGCTGGAAGCTGAGCGGACCAAGCGCAATCCATCGCTTCGCGCCGTTCACTTCCTTGCCAATGCCCGGTACATGTGCCAGCAGCAGCCCCAACAGGATCACGCCAAGCAGCCACGGCATCGGGCTTGACCAGCCGCGACGCGTGAAGATCGATTCCACGCGAATCCGCGTTCCCAGCCACAGGGCGGCCAGCGCCGCCAGCAGGAACATCGTGTTGCGGCCCACCAGCAGTTCCTGCAGGGTGGTCTCGGAGCCGTTGGCGCTGGTCAGGCCCGCGCTGTTCACAAGCACGGTGCCAGTCACCAGCAACGCGAACACGATGAACAGCAATCCGTGACCGGGGCGCATGAGAACCAGATATCGGCTTCGCGGGCCGAGAAGGGGCAAAAACGGGTGCGGATCAGCTTGGCGCGACCCTAGACTCGCCCCCCTCCCATGCCCGGCGTTCCCATCTACCTGGAAACCTTCGGCTGCCAGATGAACGAGCTCGATTCCGAGCTGGTCCGTGGGCAACTGTTGCGGCTGGGCTACTCGTTCGTGGACGCTCCAGAGCAGGCCGAAGTGGTGCTCTTCAACACCTGCTCGGTGCGCGAACACGCGGAAAGCAAGGCCTACAGCCGCATCGGGCTGGTGGGAAAGCGCAAAGCGCAGGGAGAGCGGGTCCTGCTTGGCGTGCTCGGCTGCATGGCCGAGCGCGACGGGCTGGACATGTTGCGCCGCTACCCGCAGGTCGATGTCATGTGCGGCCCGGGTGAACTCGACCGCCTGCCCGCCCTGCTCGATGCCGCCCGCCGAAGCGAAGCCGCCAGTCAGGCCGAACGCGTGGCGTTGGCCGGCAACCGAACCCGGCGAAGTGCAGTGCTGAGTGCGGTGCAGGATGATCTTGAAACCCTCGACCTCTCGCGCGCCTTCGACCCCGACGCCGAGGGCCGCCGCGCGCACAGCGCACAGGTGCGCATCACCCGCGGATGCAACAAGTTCTGCACGTACTGCGTGGTGCCCTACACGCGCGGCGCCGAGGTGCACCGCCCACCCGACCATGTGATCGACGAGTGCAAGCGTCTGGCCGACGCGGGCGCGATCGAGATCACGCTGCTTGGGCAGACGGTGAATCACTATCGCTACGAGCATGGCCTCGCCGTGACCGTGGGCGGCCGCGAGGCGCCGCAGATCGGCCCCGGCCTGCAGGCCTTCCGAAGCCCGATTCCCGAGGGAAAGCGCGTCACCACCTTCGCGCGCCTGCTGCAGCGCATTCACGATGAAGTGCCCGCGATCCAGCGCCTTCGCTTCGTCACCAGCTATCCGCGCGACTTCGGCCGCGACATCCTGCAGGTCATGCGCGACTGCCCGCGTATCTGTCGCTACCTGCACGCGCCCGCACAGTCGGGCAGTGACCGCATCCTTGGCCTGATGAACCGCGGCTACACGCGCGCGCAGTACGAGGACTTCGTGCACGAGGTCTTCGAGATCCTGCCCGACGCCACGCTGGCGGGCGACATCATCGTGGGCTTCCCCGGCGAGACCGACGAGGACTTCCAGGCGACCTGCGATCTGGTACGCACGCTGCCCTTCAAGAACAACTTCATCTTCAAGTACTCGCCGCGGCCGGGCACGATCGCGATCGATCGCTTCCCCGACGACGTGCCCGACGAGGTAAAGCGTCTTCGCAACAACCAACTGCTTGCGCTGCAATCGGAGACGAGCGCGCGCGTGCATGCAAACTGGGTGGGCCGCGAGGTCGACGTACTCATCGAGGAGTGTTTCACCGACGCCGCGCCTGCACGCGTGCCCGCGGGTGGCGTGGAGCTGCGGTGGGAAGGCCAGCGCGCGGCGGCGGGCAAGCGCGCGCTTCGTGGCCGCACGGCCGGCGATCTGATCGTGGCGATGGATGCACCGTCGGGCGCGGAACCAGAGTCGATGGTGGGTCAGATCGTGCAGGCGCGGGTGGATCGCTCCGCGGCGCTGCTGCTGCATGGCAGTGTGCTGCCGAATACCGTGGCGGCAGGCGCCTGATAGAGTCCTGTAATAACTGTCTTGGGTGTCTATCATTGGCTTTTTTGCCAAAGAACGGCCCCAGACGCCTCACACGCGCCCCGAAACAGCGCTTTTTCTTCTTCGTGGGCTTTCAACGCAACCCACAGAAGCGATCGTTCGGAAGTTCACACGTCGAGGCACTGCCTGATGGATGAGTGTCCACCAGGCGAGAGGGAGAAACGCCTCGACAACAACTAGATCCTCCTGAAGAGAGGGAAAGGGAAGAAGAGATGAAGCACTATCTCGTTGCTGCGTCGGCCATTGGTATCGCCGCCTCCGCATTCGCCACCGTGGAGTCCAAGCTCTACGCCGACACCTACATCGTGAATGATGGCTCGGGCGCGAGCGCCCGCTTCTATTCGGTTCTTGACATCTATGCCAAGGGCAGTCACCTCGGTGACACACTCGGCTGCTCGGTCCTTGGCCTGAGCACGCACGGTGTGATCTTCAAGACCAGCCTTGGCACCGCGAGCAGCGACATCTTCGTGCAGGCTGGAAGCAATGGGAACGGCTGGCTGCCCACCGACAGCGCCGCCAAGAGTTGGGACAGCTTTATCGCCGGGGGCAATCGCGCGCAGGGCGCAAATGCCAAGGTCACCAACCGCGCTGGCACCTTGATCGATCACAGCGTCGCAGGCAACTGGACCGCTGCCTCGGGTTTCTCCCAGATGGGCATCGCTGGCTCGAACTACATTGATGCAGGCAGCACCGCGGGCTGGTACAGCGCGAAGGGTGGCAACGCCCACTCGGGCGCTGCTGGCAACGAAAACCCCTTCGCCCGCGTGAGCCTGTACAACAGCAACTGGAACGGCACCTACACAGACCTGTATCGCGGTGCGGATGTGCTTCTGACCAAGGGCCAGATGCAGACCGGCCGCACCACGGCCGCCGGCGCCGCCGTGCTCACTGGTGCAGCCGGTGCTTCGCTTGACTTCCACTGGATGGTCGGCCGCTTCGCGATCGACATCACCGATCGCTTGGGTCAGACCATCACCATGCAGGCGCAGTTCAACATGGTGGGCAAGAACGGCAGCGGCACCAACAACGAGTCGGGTACCACCTTCTCGGGCGCTCTGACCACCGGCACCAACCCCGCCTACAAGGTCAGCAACCACTTCACCTTTGCGATCCCGGCTCCCGGCGCGGGCGCGCTCCTGGCGGCTGCCGGCCTGATCGGCCGTCGTCGCAAGGTCTGAGTTTCGGCCTCCCATTTCCACACTCTTCAGACCCCTGTGTCCTCACGGACACAGGGGTCTTTTGTGTTTGGCGTCCATGCAGAAGCCACGGACTATCCTCCGCGCCTTCATGTCATCCGAACCGACCACGCCTCCAACCGCCGCGACCCGACCTCGCGACTGGATGGCGATCGGGGCACTGGTGTTCGCCGCACTCTCCGCGATCACCTGCATGCCCCTGCTCACGGGTGTCGCGGCGTTTGGTGGCGTGATCTCGTTTCAGCGTGCGCGCCGAAGCGGCGCCCCCACCCTGCTGCCTCGAATCGCGCTGATCATGGCGGGTGTGGCGCTGTCGGTACAGGTCGGCGTGTCGCTGCTTGCGGGCCGCTGGCTGGCACCCGCCATGCAGAGGCGAACCACCGTGGCGCTCACGGCGGCCATCACAGGCGATCACGCCGCAGCCATTCCAGCCGTCGCGGACTTGCTCTCGTTCGCGCAGCCACTGCCCGCACCAACCGCCGAATCCATGACCCGGTTCGCTGCGCAGGTGCGCTTGGCGCTTGGGGAACTTCGTTCCATCTCGCAGGTGAACGAATCCGTGGGTGGCTCCGCCCTGACTCCCACCGTCTCCATGCCGCTGGTGCTTGAGTTCGAACGCCAATCCGCCACTGGCTGGGCACGCGTGCAGTGGGTGCCCGCCTCCGATCCCGACCAACGCGACTGGCTGCCGGCCGTGCGTGTGCTGGAAGTGGAGATCACCCTGCCCGACGGCAGCACCGCCAAGCTGGCGCCGGATTCCGACGCTACCAACCCGTAAAGTTCCGCTCATGGATCCGGTCACGCCCCACGAAACCCCCAAGGAAATGAGCCGCACCGCGGTGCTTGCCGCGATGTTCGCCGTGCCGCTCTGCTGCCCACCCATGTCGCTGCTGGCCTGCGTCACCGGGGGTGTGGCGCTGTTCCAGATCGGGCGCAACCCGAACCTTCGCGGGGGCTGGCTGGCATGGACCGCCATCGCCGTCGGCGCCATCTGCACCATCGTGATGAGCGTGCTGCTGTGGACCCATGGCCTTTCACTGCTGGTGCGCGGCGCCACGCCGCCACTTCGCGCCCTGATGAGCGCTCAACCCGCGGCCGTGCAGCAGGACTGGTCCGGACCGGCCACCAGCCTGAACGAGGAACAGCTTCGCACTTTCGTCGAGCCGGTCCGCCAACGCTACGGAGACCTGATCGCCGCCACGCCCAGCACCACTCGCACCGCGCCGCTGAAGCCCGCGGCTTCGGGCTCGATCGCCACGATCCCCGTCACGATCCAGTTCGAGAGGGCCACGGTGGAGGCTGATCTGGGCCTGGAACTCTTCGACGTGCGATCCGGCGCCACCGTGATGAAGTGGCGAAGCCTTCGCATCATCGATCCAGCCGCCGGGGAACTCACGTTCCCGCCGGGCGAGCCCTCGCCGCCTCCGCTCGAGCCGGCCAAGCCCAAACCCGCGCCTTCTGCACCAGCCGTGCCCGCGCTACGCTGATTGCATGCCTGCCGCCATCGAGGTTCGCGATCTGGTCCGCGTGTTCGGTTCGCAGACCGTGCTGAACGGCATCACCGTGGACATCCACGAGGGCGAGACGATGGTCATCATGGGTGGCTCCGGCTGCGGCAAGAGCACGCTGCTGCGCCATCTGATCGGCAGCCTGCGGCCCACCTCGGGCACCATCAAGCTTTTCGGTGAGGAGCTGAGCTCGCTCGACCCGAGCGGATTGGACCGCGTGCGCGGCTACTTCGGCATCCTCTTCCAGTCGGGCGCGCTGTTCAACAGCATGACCATCGCCGAGAACGTGGCGCTGCCGTTGCGTGAGCACACCGAACTCGACAGCCACATCATCGACATCCAGGTGAAGATCAAGCTGGAGCTCGTGGGCCTGCGCGAGCACGCCGACAAGTACCCCAGCCAGATCTCGGGCGGCATGAAGAAGCGCGCGGGACTCGCACGCGCGCTCGCGCTGGACCCGAAGATCCTGTTCTACGACGAGCCGAGCGCCGGCCTGGACCCAGTCACCAGCGCCGAGATCGACCAGCTCATGCTTGACCTCACCCGCAAGCTTGGCGTGACCAGCGTGGTAGTGACCCACGAGATGGACAGCGCGTTCACCATCGCTGACCGCATGGTCATGCTGGACAAGGGCCGTGCGCTGCGCGTGGACACGCGCGACAACTTCGACGCGCTGCGCAAGCTGCCCGAGGCGCAGGCCGCCAGCCTGCCCGAGGCCGATCGCCTGATTCGACAGTTCCTGCGTGGCGACGCGAAGGGCCCGATCACCGAGCGCAAGGCCGCCACCAACTACGCCGAGGATCTGCTCAGTACCGGCCTGAAGACGGCACCGATCTCAGCCATCACCCCCACCCGATGAACACAGCGATCGAGCGGCAGGCCAAGGGGCGGCGATGCCTTGTGATGGGACTGGGCGCCTTTGGCGGTGGCCTTGGCGTCACGCGCGCGCTTGCGCAGGCTGGTGCGGCGGAAGTGCTGGTCACCGATCTCTTTCCCCCCGATCGACTGCAGGCCCCGCTGCGCGAACTTGATCCGCTGGTGCGTTCGGGCCAGGTTCATCTGCGCCTTGGCGGCCACGACCTTCAGGACTTCAAGCGCGCCGAGCTGGTGGTCGCCAATCCAGCCGTGCCGAAGCCATGGGAGAACGCGTATCTCACCGCCGCGCGCGCGGCTGGCGCGCGCGTGACCACCGAGATGCGCCTGGCGCTCGAGTCGCTGCCCGCGAATCGCGTGATCGCGATCACCGGTACCGCCGGCAAGAGCACCACCAGCGCGATGATCGCGCACCTGCTGGATGGCGCTCCGGGGCGCGCGCTGCTTGCGGGCAACATCGGCGGCAGCCTGCTGGAGCGCGCACCCACGCTTGACGCGAAGGACTGGCTGGTGCTGGAACTCAGCAGTTTCATGCTGTGGTGGCTGGGTCCCGATTCGGGGGCACCCGCATGGCACGCGCACATCGCCGCGCTCACCAATCTGGCCGACAACCATCTGGACTGGCACGGCGACGTCGCGCATTACAGCGCCAGCAAGGCCGTGATCCGCGCGCCTGGCCAGGCCGCGTTCGTGAGCCGCTTCGATCTGGACGAGCCCGCCGCTGCAGCGCACTTCGCCACGCTGGGGTCGGGCGCGTGGTGGCGCGGTGGCATGCTGGATCCGGCCATCGAGGCCGACGCTGCGCTGACCGACGACTGTCCCCTGCCCGGCGTGCACAACCGCCGCAACGCTCGGCTGGCGCTTCAGGTGGCGGCGGCAGCCCTGCGTGCCGATGGACTGACACCTGACCTGCGCGCGCTCGCCAAGCGACTTGCCTCATTCCACGGACTGCCGCACCGCCTGGCGCTGGTGCACGAGTCCGGTGGCATCCGCTGGTTCGACGACAGCAAGGCCACCACGCCCGAGGCCACCCTGCTTGCCATCTCCAGCTTCGCGGAACCCTCGAAGGTGCATCTGATCGCAGGCGGCTACGAGAAGAAGATCGACCTCTCCGCCATCGCGAACCTGGCTCCCCGCCTGGCGGGCCTGTACGCGATCGGCGCCACCGCCGCGAAGGTCGCCGGTGGCGGCGGATCGATCTGTGGCACGCTGGAGATGGCGGTCGAACGCATCCGATCGAATGCTCGCCCTGGCGACGTGGTGCTGCTCTCGCCCGGCTGCGCCAGTTGGGATCAGTACCTGAATTATGAGGAGCGTGGCCGCCAATTCGCGGCACTCGCGCGCTCCCGTTAGCATTCCCCGCCATGAGGCACGGCTGCTTCCTTGCGACTCTGGCTCTCGCGATCGCCACCCTGACCGGTTGCTACGCACCCGATGGCGGCTTCATGCCGGGCTCGGGTCGCGGGTACACCTATCAGAGCACCAGCATGTCGCCGCTCACGATCAGCGTGACCGACACCCGCACCGAGGAAGCTTTCTTCGTGATGGAACTTCCGCCGGGCAAGCAGCTCACCTTCAACTTCCTGCAGGGCGGCGGCGACGATCCGGTGTACACCCCGGACCGCATGATCTACGCCGTGTGGGACAACGGCACGGCGATGGGACATCTGGACAACCAGATCACCTGCCCGCCCGCCGCCTGTCGCCGCATCAACGTGGACATCCGCAAGGCGCCCGTGTGGCCCGAGCCCGATCCGGCCGTGCGCCTGCGCACTGATCAGGAAGCGGATCGGCCCCCCTACGCCACCCCCAAGGGTGGCACGATGCCGGATCCGAAGAAGAAGAACTACGACAACTGATGTCGGCCCGCATCGGACACGGCTACGACCTGCATCGGCTCGAGCCCGTGGCTCCCGTCGGCGCTGGACGCCCCTTCGTGCTTGGTGGCGTTCGCGTGCCACATGACCGCGGACCCGTGGGCCACTCCGATGGCGACGCCCTGCTGCATGCGATCACCGACGCGATTCTGGGTGCGATGGGCGAGCCCGACATCGGACAGCTCTTTCCGGACAACGACGCCCGCTGGGAGGGCCAGGACAGCGAACTCTTTCTCGTCGAGGCGCTGCGGCGCATGCGCGAGCGCGGCCTGCGCGTGGGCAATCTGGACGCCACCGTGATCTGTGAACGACCCAAGATCGGCCCCGCCAAGGCGGCGATCCGCGCGAACCTGGCGCGCCTGCTCGGCTGCAGCGAGGATCGTTTGAACCTGAAGGGCAAGACCCACGAGAAGGTCGATGCCGTCGGCGAGGGTCGCGCGATCGAGGTGCACGTGGTCACGCTGCTTGAGGCGCACTGAAGAAACGCCCAAATCCCGGGGAACGCCATGGTTTCCGCTACACTACCGTCATGCGAGCAGTCGTCACCGGTCAGGTCGGCGTGGACAAGAAGCCCTATCTGAAGGCCGTCAAGGAACTTGCCGCGGAGCGAGGCGACCGCATCGAGCTCTTCAACGTGGGCGACCTGATGTACACCGAGGCGCCCGACGTGCGCCCGGGCCGCATCCTCGATCTGCCCATCAGCCGACTCGCCAGCCTTCGCCGGGCCGCCTTCAAGGACATCATCGGCTCCACCGGACCTGCCGAGGACCATCCGAACATCATCGTGAACACGCACGCCACCTTCCGCTGGCGGCACGGCCTGTTCGCGGCCTTCGACTTCGACCTGCTGCGTCGGCTGAAGCCTGACATGTTCATCTGCCTGGTGGACAACGTGGAGGTGGTGCACCATCGCCTGCACGCCGAGCACGACATCGACGCCACGCTGAAGGACTGCATGGTCTGGCGCGAGGAGGAGATCCTGGCCACGGAGCTCGTCGCGCAGGCCATCGGCTGCAAGGGCGGCTTCTACATCCTGAGCCGCGGCCGCCAGGTCGACACCACCGAGACGGCGCTTCGGATGATCACGCGCCCGGAGATGCGGAAGGTCTATCCCAGCTTCCCGATGAGCCACGTGGTCGACATGCCCGACGTGCTGGCCGAGATCGATCACTTCCGCGCCGAGCTCGCGAAGCACTTCATCACCTTCGATCCGGGCGATGTGGACGAGAAGCTGCTGCTCGACAACGCGATCGCCGCCGCGCGCGAGGGCCGCGATTTCGTCGAGGTGACGGCGCACAGCTTCGGCGGCCGCAAGGACGCCGCGCCGATGCGCGTGAGCGTGAAGCAGGTGCTGGACATCGCCGGCGACGTGGACGGCCAGATCTACATGCGCGACTTCCGGCTGATCGACCAGAGCGACATGATCGTGAGCCTGGTGCCGGAACTGCCGGGCGGGATTCCTGGCCTTTCAAGCGGCGTGGAGCGCGAGCTTCAGCACGCCTGGGAGCACGCGAAGGAGGTCTACGTGGTGTGGAAGCCCAAGAAGAATCCCAGCCCGTTCATCACCGAGACCGCCACGAAGATCTTCCGCAGCGTCGACGAGGCGCTGGCCTTCTTCGAGGCGCAAGGCATGTTCGCCACGAAGAATCTCTTTGGGCATTGACTTGTATGCGGAGCATGCAGCCGTCCGCGATTCTGGATGATCTTTCCCGGCGGTGGCGCGTGCAGCAGCGAATCTCCTGCAACACCGAATCGGCAGCCATCGGATAGGGCCATAATGCCCAACCGCCGCAGCGCATTCACCCTGGTCGAACTGCTCGCCGTCATCGCGATCATCGCGCTGCTTCTGGGCCTGCTTGTCGTCGCGATCGGTGCGGCGCAGCGCTCGGCACGAGGCACCGAGGATCGCGCGCGCCTGCGCAGCCTGGCACAGGCGGCGAACACCTACGCGGCCAGCAACAAGAGTTCATTCCCAAGCCCGCGCACCGACACCCCCAGCGACTGGCCCACCTCCGCGTTCAAGGATTGCGCCAAGAAGACCATCCGCGAGGAGGCGCAGAACGGAAACAAGTATCTCGGCTGGGTCTGTGCCGACGCCGAGATTTGTCCGGGCTCGATCGACGCAAATTGCAAGGAGACGATGGTCGCCCTGGAGCGCGGCACGCTGTTTCCCTACGTGGATTCGGCGAACGCCTACGTGAGCCCGATGGATTCCACGGGTCGCCTGCGTACATACTCCATGAACGCGTGGGTGGGTGTGCTGTACTGCGACGACTATCAGCCCCTGCTCGAAAAGTTCAAGGGTGGTTCAAAGTACCCGGATGTGTGCAGCCTCTCTTTCGACACGCGCACGCTCAGCCGCATCCGCCAGCCCGGCAACACGCTGTTCTTCATCGGCGACAATGACGGGTTCAAGCGCACCGCGACCTGCCCCGGCTGGAACTTCAACGGTTTCTGCATCAATCCCAACCCGGAAACACAGACGCGCTGGTTCGACGCGCCCGCCGCCTTCCAGACGCCCATGAAGCAGGTCAATCTGTCCTACTGCGACGGCAGCACCGGCAGTTACACCGTGCGCACCAAGAAACTGGAGTCGGGAGAAGTGAAGAGCGACCCCGTGAACGGATTTGCCGACTTCACCAGGGAAACCCTGGCGGATCTACAGGGGTTCCGGGACATGGCGCTGCCCGGTCAGATCAAGTGAGCCCGCCAAAGGCTGCCCGGAATCCCCGACCATTCGGTCTTGATTTATGGGTCTCTTTCGGTTGGCCCAATCCGGAACAGATGTCTACGATCAGACAAAACAATGGTGGTTTCATTTCCAAAGCGAAGCCTTATGGTGCAGAATGTCCTGGTCGCACGCACCCCCCCGCAGGGAGACACGAGAACGATGAACGACGCGGCTCGAGCGTTTCGCTCCCGACCGTTGCAAGCTGTGATCGCCTTCTGCGCGTCGCTTGCGCTTGGCGCTTCGGCATGGGCTGTGGTGCTGCCCGTGTCCACTCGCACGGGCATCGGCGCGATCCCATACCAGTCCGGCACCACCCGCGGCGTCACCTTCCGAACCTGGGCGCCCAATGCGCAGGCCGTCAGCGCCGCGTTGGCGAGCAATTTCTTCAGCACCACCGCGTGGCAGCTTTCCTCCGAAGGCAACGGCTACTGGTCAGGTGACGTGCCCAATGTGCTGCCCGGAGCGCAGTACAAGTTCGCCATCAAGTACAACAACACGTACCGGCTGAAGAACGACCCGTGGGCGCGTGACCTCACCAGTAGCGTGGGCAATTCCGTCGTGTACGACCCCAACGCCTACCAGTGGCAGACGTCGAACTTCCAGATCGCGAACTGGAACGAGCTGGTGATCTATGAGATGCACGTGGGAACGTTTGGTACCTCCGCCAGCGGAAATCCCCCAGCCACCTTCCTGAACTGCATCGACAAACTGGACCACGTGAAGGAACTGGGAGCGAACTGCATCAGCCTGATGCCGATCAACGAGTTTCCGGGCGACTTGAGCTGGGGCTACAACCCCAGCTACCTGTTCAGCGTGGAGAGCGCCTATGGCACGCCGGACGACCTGAAGCGCTTCGTCGACGCGGCGCACGCCCGTGGCATCGCCGTCCTGAACGACGTGCTCTACAACCATGTCGGACCCAACGACATAGACATGTGGCAGTACGACGGCTGGAGCCTGAACAACGGCGGTGGCATCTTCTTCTACAACGACAGCCGCGCGAACACGCCGTGGGGCAACACCCGCCCGGACTACCGCCGCGGCGAGGTACGACAGTTCATCCGCGACAACGTGATGCTGTGGCTTGGCGAGTTCCGCATGGACGGCCTGCGATGGGACGCCACGAAGTACATCCGCCGCACCGACCAGTTCGGACAGGAACTGCCCGAGGCATGGAGCCTGCTGCAGTGGTGCAACAACGAGATCGACGCGCAGTTCCCCGGCAAGATCAGCATGGCCGAGGACTTCGACGACAACGACTGGATCAGCAAGACGACCGGCGCCGGCGGTGCGGGATTCGACAGCCAGTGGGACTGGTACGTGCACAACGTGCGTGACGTGATCCAGCAGACTTGGGACAGCGGCCGCGACATGTGGAAGCTGAAGGAGTCGATCACCCACAGCTACAACGGCAATCACACCGAGCGCACGATCTACGTGGAGAGCCATGACGAGGTGGCCAACGGCAAGAAGCGCATGTCGAGCAGCATCAGCCCGACCACGCCCGGCGACTACTGGGCGCGCAAGCGCAGCACGCTCGGCGGCGGCGTCACGCTGTTCAGCCCGGGAATCCCGTTCATGTTCCAGGGCCAGGAGATTCTCGAGGATGGCTGGTTCCAGGACAGCGACCCGCTCGACTGGAGCAAGAAGACCACCTTCGCGGGCATCTTCGCCATGTACAAGGACATGATCGCGCTGCGCACGAACAAGCTCGGCGTGACGAAGGGCCTGACGGGCCCGAACACCAACGTTCATCACGTGAACAACTCGAACAAGCTGATCGGCTGGCACCGCTGGATGAACGGTGGCGCGGGCGACGACGTGGTGGTGCTGGCCAACTTCAGCGCGACCACCTGGACCAACTACCGCATCGGCATGCCGCGCCCTGGTCTGTGGAAGTGCCGCTTCAACGGCGACTGGACCGGCTACTCGAGCGACTTCGGCAACACCCAGTCGCTCGACGTGGAGGCCAACGGCTACGCCTACGACGGGCTCGGTCAGAGCGGTGTGTTCTCGATTGGCCCGTACACCATCTTGGTCTACTCACAGGGTGATGTGCAGGTGCCCGGCAATCCGGCCGATCTGGACGCCAGCTGTGCCGTTGACAGCGGCGACGTGGCTTTCCTGCTGCTGGACATGGGCACCGAGGGCGGACCAGCCGATCTGGATGCCGACGGCATCGTGACAAGCAGCGATCTGGCCTTGATCCTTCTGGACTTCGGCTGGACCTGCAATTGAAGTCGAGTCGACCAATGCAGGGCGGATGGTGCGCGATCGCGATCGCGGCAGGCATGGTTGCTGGCGCGGCGAGCGCCGTGGTGCTGCCCGTCTCCAGTCGGCCGGGCATCGGCGCGACCCCCTACACGGCGGGCACCGCCAAGGGCGTCACGTTCCGGGTGTGGGCGCCGAACGCCCAGGCCGTGAGCGCGGTCGGCAGCTTCAACTTCTGGAGCAACACGGCCCACCAGCTCTCCAGCGAGGGCAACGGCTACTGGTCGGGCGACGTGGCCAATTGCCCCTTCAGCGCGCAGTACAAGTTCTCGATCAAGATCAACGGCACCTACCAGCAGAAGCAGGATCCGCGTTCGCGGCAGCTGGTGAACAGCGTCGGCAACAGCGTGGTGTACGACCCTGCGGCCTACACCTGGGGCACGGGCGCGTTCCAGATCGCGCCCGCCAACGAGCTGGTGATCTACCAGCTGCACATCGGCTCCTTCCATGTGCCCAGCGGCACGAGCGTGCCGAGCAACTTCAGCCGAGCGATCCAGAAGCTCGATAACCTGGTCGACTTGGGCGTGAACTGCGTGGAACTGCTGCCCGTGAGCGAGTTCCCAGGCGACAACAGCTGGGGCTACAACCCGTCCTATCCCTTCAGCGTGGAAAGCGCCTACGGCGGCCCGACCGCGCTGAAGCAGTTCGTGGACGCGTGCCATGCGCGAGGCCTTGCCGTGCTGGGTGACGTGGTGCACAACCACTGGGGCCCGACCGACCTGTCGATGTGGCAATACGACGGCTGGAGCCAGAACGCCGGTGGCGGCATCTACTTCTTCCAGGACACGCTGCGCGCGAACACGCCCTGGGGCCCCCGCCCCGACTACACGCGCACCGAGGTGCAGGCCTACATCCGCGACAACGCGCTGCAGTGGCTGGACGAGTACCGGATGGATGGCCTGCGCTGGGACGCGACCAAGTTCATCCGCAAGACCGACTCGGGCGGAACCGACATTCCAAGCGGGTGGAGCCTGCTGCAGGCGACGAACAACGACGTGAACGCGCGCTTCCCGGACAAGCTGATCATCGCCGAGGACTTCGACGACAACGACTGGGTCACACGCGCAACGGCCAGCGGCGGGGCCGGCTTCGACAGCCAGTGGGACTGGTTCGTGCACTCAATCCGCGGTGTCGTGACGGCCAGCAGTGACGGAGGCCGAGACATGAACACCGTGCGGGACGCGGTGGTGCACACGTACAACGGCAGCGCCATGCAGCGCGTGATCTACACCGAAAGCCACGACGAGGTGGCCACCGGCAACGGCAAGCTGCGGCTTCCAAGCGCCATCAGCGCCGCAAGCCCCGGTGGTCTGCAGGCCCGCAAGCGCAGCACGCTCGCCGCCGCGGTCACTTTCACCAGCCCGGGCATTCCCATGATCTTCATGGGCCAGGAAATGCTGGAGGACGGCGGCTGGGACGACGAGGATCCGCTGGACTGGAGCAAGGCCACCAGCCAGGCGGGCACGCGCCAGATGTACAAGGACATGATCGCGCTGCGCCGCAACACGGGCGGACTCACCGCGGGCCTGACCGGCTTGAACACGAATGTCCACCACGTGAACAACGCCAACAAGCAGATCGCGTGGCACCGCTGGAAGGACGGCGGTGAGCGCGACGACGTGATCGTGCTGGCGAACTTCAGCGGCTGGCCCGTGAACAACTACCGCATCGGACTGCCCCGTTCCGGCGTGTGGAAGTGCCGCTTCAACAGCGATTCCAGCGCCTACGCGACGGACTACTCGAACACCCCCGCGCTCGACGTGGACGCCAACGGTCCCGCATGGGACGGCATGGCGCAGAGCGGCACCTTCCGCGTGGGCGCCTACGCGATGGTGGTCTATTCGCAGGGCGACCCCGCGCCGGCGAATCCAGCTGACCTGGACGGCAACTGCGTGGTCGACGCGGGCGACGTTTCCTTCGTGCTGCTGGACTTCGGATCGATCGGTGGGCCGAGCGACCTGGATGGTGACGGCGTGGTCGGCAGCGGCGACGTGGCGCTGCTCCTGCTGGACTTCGGCTGGACCTGTGAGTGAACGGGGCGCTCAGCCGTTCGCCGGCAGATAGCTCTTCTCTAGGTATTCCGCGACCATGCGGTGGGTGTTGAACCGACCCGGCACGGTGGCCACGCTGCGCAGGGCTCGGTGGATCCACTTGGCCGGCAAGCCGTCACGGGCGCGCTCGTAGAACTCCGGCACCACCTCGCGCTCCAGAAGCCCGTACAGGCTCTCGGCGTCGATGGCGTCCTGCTTCTCGCGATCACTTCCTTCGCTGCCGTCCCCGATCGCCCAACCGTTGGTGCCGTCGTGCGACTCGGGCCACCAGCCGTCCAGGATGCTCAGGTTGATGCCACCGTGCATCGGAGGCTTCATGCCGCTCGTGCCACTCGCCTCGTGCGGGCGCAGCGGATTGTTCAGCCACACGTCGCAGCCACTCACCAGCATGCGACCCACGTGCATGTCGTACTCCTCGATCAGCGCGACACGGCCCTCGAAGCCGTTCTCGCGCGCCCAGCGGTGCACCTCGGCCGCATACGCCTGGCCATCGCGGTCGCGCGGGTGCGCCTTGCCGGCGAACACCAGCTGCACCGGGCGCCCCTCGGCGGACAGGATCCTGTGCAGGCGCTCGGCGTCACGGAAGATCAGCGGCGCGCGCTTGTAGGTGGCGAAGCGCCGCGCGAAACCGATCGTGAGCGCTTCAGGATCGAAGGCCTCGCTGGCGCGCAGCACCAGCTCGGGCGACTCGCCGCGACGGCGTGCCTGGCGCGCCAGACGCTCGCGGATGAACTGGACCAGTCGGGCGCGCAGCGCCTTGCGAAGCGCCCAGAACTCGGACGCGTCGGCCTTCTCGGCCGTCGCCCACGGATCCACACCACGCTCGACGTGATCGAGATCGAGCCCGATCGAACGCTTCCAGAAGGCCTCGGCCTCGGGCGCAAGCCAGGTGCGGGCGTGGATGCCGTTGGTGACATGACCGATCGGCACGAGCGCGGGATCGGACACGCCGTAGACCTGCTGCCACATCTCGCGGCTCACGCGGCCATGCAGCGCCGCGACGCCGTTCACGTGCTCGGCCGTGCGCAGTGCGAGCACCGTCATGCAGAAAGGCGCCTTGGGATCGGTCGGACGCTCGGAGCCCATCTCCAGAAACGCGCTGCGCCCCAGACCCGCCTCGCGCCAGCAGGGCTCCAGCGCCTCAGCGACCATCGCGGTGTCGTAGCGGTCGTGGCCCGCGGGCACCGGCGTGTGCGTGGTGAAGACCGTGCTGCGTCGGATCACCTGCAGCGCGTCCTCGAGCGAGGATCCCTTGCGGCGCAGCGCGGCGAGTCGCGCCACGCTGGCGAAGGCCGCGTGGCCCTCGTTCAGGTGGAACACCGTGGCCTTGATGCCCATGGCCTTCAGCGCCAACACGCCACCCACGCCCAGCAGCACCTGCTGCCGCATGCGCAGCTCGGACTCGCCCTTGTACAGGCCTTCGGTCAGACGACGGTCCTTCGAACGGTTCGCCTTGCGATCGGTGTCCAACAGCACCGCGCGGATGCGGCCGACCTTCATCGTCCAGAGGCGCGCCACCACCTTGCGGGCGCCGATCGGCACCTTGATGTCGATGCCCGTGTCCTCGATCGCCATGTTGCGCGGATCCCATCGCGGCTCGATCACGCGGGTGGAGCCGTCGGCACGAAGCTGCTGCAGGTAATAGCCCTGCTGGTAGAGCAGGCCCACTGCCGTGAACGGCAGTCCCAGATCGCTCGCGCTCTTCAGATGGTCCCCGGCCAGCACGCCAAGGCCGCCCGAGTACTGCTGCAGGCTCTCGTGGATGGCGAACTCGCTGCAGAAGTAGGCGATGTGAAGTCCCTTGGCGCCGGGCAGGTCCTGCCGCTCGAACCACGGCACCGTGTTGTGATACGAGCGAAGGGCGTCGCGCGCGGTCTTCACGAGATCCCGGAAGTCGGCGTCGGCGCAGCGCGCCGCGAAGATGGGTTCGTCAACGCCGCGCAGCACCGCCAGCGGATCATGGTTGCTCGCCTCCCAGAGATTCGGATCAAGCGCCGCGAAGGGTCGCTGCGCGACCTCGTTCCAGCTCCACCAGAGGTCGTGCGCGATCTTCAGCAGATCGCGGCGGACCTCCTTGGAGACCTTGGCATCCGCGGTCACCATGGCGCCAGGTGCCGGCGCAGAATCGGGCTTGGCGGTCGAGACGGAGCGAACGGCCTTCGTCGAGCGTGTTGCGGCGGGCATAGCCCGCCGAATGTCTCGCAAAAACCGCTATTTGGCAAGACGGCCGGAATCGGCCGCAAGGGCGATCAGGTGCGGGGCCAGCGAGGCCGGAATCGCCCCCGGTTCCATGCGCCAGCACCAGTTGCCGCTGGCCACGCCCGGCACATTCATGCGTGTGGCCGGGCCAAGTCCCAGAAGGTCCTGCATGGCCACGATCGCCGTGCGGGCCGGACTCGCGTAGGCAAGCCGGATGAGCGCCTCCTCGGGCTTGCGACGATCGCCACCGGCATAGGCGCGGAACCGGGCAAGCGCCTCGCGCGAGAGCTGCCTGACCCACCCACGGCTCACGTCGTTGTCGTGCGTGCCGGGATAGACCACGCAGTTCACCGGATGATGGTGCGGCAGGTCGCCACTGTCGGGGCCGTAGAAGGCGTTGTGCAGCAACTTCATGCCCGGCAGGCCGAAGTCGTCGCGCAACATGGTCACCGCGGCGGTCACGGCGCCAAGATCCTCGGCGATCAGCGGCAGTCGGCCCAAGCGCTTCTCGACGGCGGTCAGCAGTTCACGACCCGGCGTCGGTGCCCATCGGCCGTGTCGCGCGGTCTTCGCGGTGCCCGCGATCTCGTAGGCGTGCACGAAGCCCACGAAGTGGTCGATGCGAAGCGCGTCAAAGCGGGTCAACGCCGTGGCCACGCGGCTCGTCCACCAGCGGAATCCCTCGCGTCGATGCGCGGCCCACGCGTAGTGCGGATGGCCCCAGAGCTGCCCGTCCTTCGAGAAGCAGTCGGGTGGAACGCCGGTCACCACCTTGGGGCGGCCGTTGCGCTCCAGCCGGAAGAGTTCCGGACGGTCGGCCACGTCAGCCGAGTCCAGCGTGACGAAGATGGGCAGGTCACCCACCAGCTTCACGCCCAGCGCGTGACAGTGCGAGCGGAACGCCTGCCATTGGCGCTCGAACTGGAACTGGATGAAGGCGTGGAGTTCGCGCGACCCCCCCTCCTTCGCGGCGGCGAGGCGGCACCAGCCTGGCAGCCATCCGCGCGAAGCGCGCACGAACTTCCGGAAGGCCGGACTGCGCAGACCGCAACGCGTGCGGAAGGTCTCGAACGCCTCGGCGAAGCGTGGTCGCTTGAAGGCGCGTGCCGCCTCGAAGTCCGCACGCCCACGCCCCAGCGTGGCATGCGCCTTCAGACGGGACTTTGGAAGCAGCCCGTCCTCGGCCAGACGCTCCAGGCTCACCAGCATCGGCTCGGCGGCGAAGCTGCTGGTCGCGCTGTAGGGACTTTCGCCGTACCCGACCGGACCGATCGGCAGCATCTGCCAGAGCGTGAGGCCCGCCTCGTGGCACCATTGCGCGAAGCGGTCCGCCGCGGGGCCCAGATCGCCCACGCCATGGGGACCGGGCACGCTGGTCAGGTGCATCAGGACGCCGGCGCGGCGTCGACGAAAGATCTCCGGAACGTGTTCCATCGCTTGCGGTCTTCCTGTCACTTGCTGGTGCGAACCCACACGCGGCCGGCCTGCATGGGCACCTCGACCTTCGGGAAGGAGTCAGCGCCCGGCTTCGCTGGCTCACCGAACACCTGCTTCCAGCCGGAGCCCAGCGAGGCTGGCAACTCGACCGTGGCCGTCTTGTCGCCGGCGTTCAGCGCCACAAGCACCTGCTCGTCGTCGAGCTCGCGCAGGAACACCCACGTGTCCTGCGTGTCATCGGTCAGGATCGTGCGGAAACTGCCGGTTCGAAGGGCGGGGTGTGCGTTGCGCAGCGCGATGACACGCCGATAGAAGTCGAGCTGGTCCGCCATGACGGTGTTCTCGCCGGGCACGCCGTAGGGCTCGAGATCCTTCCACAGCATCGGCTTGCGGTTGTTCGGATCACCGCTGCCCCACATGCCCACTTCGGTGCCATACCAGATCATGGGCGCGCCCACGTAGGTCATCTGCAGCAGCGCCAGCAGGCGCACGCGGCGGTAGTGCTCCTCGCCGGGCTTCGAGGCGTCATAGGTCTGCACCTCCTGCTCTCGGTTCAGGTTGTTGTATTCGCGGTCCGGGTTCAGCGCCATGCTCACCACACGATCCGTGTCGTGGCTGTCGAGCAGGTTCTGCATCACGTAGGTGATCTCGGTGGGATAGGCCCGCCGCAGCTCGGCCAGCTTTGCGTCCAGTTCCGAGACCGAGAGCTTGTTCTTGCGATTCAGCGCCCAGCGGATCGAGGGCTTCGCGAACTCGTAGTTCATCACCGCGTCGAAGCTCTTGCCGTCCAGCCACGGATCCGCGCGGTGCCAGATCTCGCCGGTGATGAAGGCGTCCGGGTTGATCGAGCGCACGAACGTGCACCAGTCGTGCCAGAAGGGCATGGGGATCTCGTTCGCCACGTCGAGGCGCCATCCGTCGATGCCGTCCGAAGGATCGCCGTCACCATCCGGATCCATCCAGCGCCGCGTGACTTCGTAGATGTGCTTCCGAACCGACTCGCTGGCCAGCCCATGCTCGTCACTCTTGCGGAAGGTGGGCAGCTCACCGAAGCCGAACCAACCCTCATAGTCGAAGGGCTCCCAACTCTTCACGCTGAACCAGTCGGCGAAGCGGCTCGCCCGACCCTTCTCGCGCACGTCGCGGAACGCCGGGTGCGCGGTACCGACATGGTTCCACACACCGTCGATGATCACGCGGAAGCCCATCTTCTTGGCCTCCTTCAGGAACACCAGGAACTCGCGATCGCTTGCGTTGAAGGTCCAGGTCTTCGGATCGAGCAGGTCCTCCTTGGACTCGGCGGCCCTGTAGTCGCCACCCGCGCCGATGCGCTCGTCGATGTGCAGGTAATTCGTCGCGTTGTACTTGTGGTTGCTCTCGGCCTGGAAGACCGGCAGCAGATACAGCGCGTTCACGCCAAGCGACTTCAGGTACGGCAACTGCTGGCGCAATCCCTGCAGGTCACCGCCACACTGCCGCTTGAACACGAAGTGGTTGTAGAAGGTCTGCCCGTCCTGGCCCTCCCACGCGCTGGGCTCGTACCACTCCTGCTTCCAGTCGCGCGTGTTCAGACCGTCATTCGTGGCGGCACCGTTGCGGAAGCGATCCACCATGATCTGGTACCAGATCGCGTTCTTGGCCCACTCGGGCGTGTGGAAGCCGGGCACGCGGTTGGTGTCGAGGGAATACGTCTGCGGGTCACGCTTGGACATGGTGCCGTCCTGGATCACGAAGGTGTAGTCGGTCGCCGAGCCGCCGACGGGAAGGGAAACCTGCCAGAAGTCGAAGGGGCCGAGCCGGCCCACGCGCTCCATGCGCAGCTGCCGCCCATCGCGGGCGACGAATGCTACCTGCTGCACATCGCCGGCGAGCGTGCGATAGCGAACGGTCCATGTGGTGGGTCCGCGCTCCAGAAAGCTCAGGCGCGCGGGGTCGTGACGAAGGCCGCGCGCATCGATCCGACCGTCACCCTCGCGGCACGCCGAAGCGTCAAGGCCATGCTCGGCACCCAGTCGAAGCACGCTGTTGAAGCCGCCCTGACCATCCGGCGCCTTGGCTGGATTGCGAGGATCGCTGAGCCACTGGTCACCGTCCACCACGAACTTGTAGAGGCGCATGCCCTCGTCCATGCGGACGGTCGCCTGCCACGAGCCGTCGGACTGCCGTGCCATGGAAGTGGGCCCTGCCGCGCGGCTCCAGTTGTTGAAGTCTCCCGCCACCACGATCGACTGCGCGGGGCGATCCGGCCGGAACCGAAGCGTCACCATCCAGCCGCCCTGTCGAGCACGCTCCGCGGTGACGCTGGGGGGCAACGCACCAGCCCCATCGTCGCGCGGAATCTGCGCGGCCGCAATTGCCGGCGGGAACGACTCCTCCTTCGCTGGCACCGGCGTGGTGCCGATCAGGAGCGCTGCGAGGAGGCCGATCCACATGGCGCAACCCTATACTCGCTCTATGCGTCGCGGAAGCCGGAAAGGCTCGATCGCAGGGCGATTCCTGCGCGGATTTCTGGCCGGTCTGGCGTTGGTGCTCGTGGCGCTCAGTTTCGGGCGCGTGGGCTGGCGGACCCTGTCGAGCTGGCGCAACAGCGCCTCGATCGAGAAGGAACTCGTCGTGCTGCACTGGAGCGGAGAGGGCGGCCCCGAGGAGGACGCCATCGTCGAGGACGCGCTGCGGGCGTTCGAGAGTGCGCATCCAGGCGTGCGCGTGCGGCGCATCAACCCCGGCGACGCCGGCAGCTTCTACGCCAAGCTGCAGACCATGCTTGCCAGCGGCGAGCCGCCCGATCTCTTCTATGTGGGCGCCGAGCGCGTGGCCAGCTTCGCGGACATGGGACTGCTCGAGCCGCTCGATGGGCGGCTGGAGGCGGACGCGAACGCGAAGGTCTCCGACGCGATCGACCTAAGCGCGTTCTATCCCAGCACGGTGGCCGCCTTCCGATACGACGGCAACCGCAACGGCGTGGGCACGCTGTACGGCATCCCGAAGGACTTCACCACCGTCGGCTTCTACTACAACAAGGACATCTTCCAGAAGGCGGGCGTGCCCTTCCCCACGGACGACTGGACGTGGGACGACTACCTGTCGGCCGCGCGTGCGATCGCGAAGACGAAGGCTGCCGATGGCGAGAACTACATCGGCAGCGAGTTCGTGACCTGGCCCATGATGGTGCGCGCATTCCTGCGAACCGAGGGCACGGAGGTTCGCGGCGAGAACTTCGACGCGCTGCGGCTTGATGCGCCGGAGACGGTGGCGGCGCTGGAGAAGTTGCGCGCGTGGCGACAGGACGAGGTGGGCACGCTCACCAGCGGTCGCAGCAAGCTGGCCACGGGCGCCGCGGTGTTCACCACCGGACGCGTGGGCATGGCGGGCCCCTTCGGCCGCTGGGTGGTACCCGAGTATCGCCGCATCCGCGACTTCGACTGGGACTTCGTGCCGCTGCCGCGAGGTCGCGTGCGTGCCAACGTGATCGCGACGGTTTCATGGAGCGTGAGTGCGCGCAGTCGACACAAGGACGAAGCGTGGCAGCTGCTTCGCTGGCTCGTGAGTCCTTCGAGTCAGGCCGCGAACGCGAAACTGGGCCTTGCGATTCCAACGATCCGCGCAGTCGCCGAGAGCCCCGCATTCCTGGATCCCTCGCAGAAGCCAGCCAACAACCGGGGGTATCTGGATCCGGCACCGACCGCCGAAGTGGTGGACTGGCCGGCGGATCCGCGCTTCGAGCAGCTGCTCGGCGGCAATCTGGACCGTGCGCTGAAGGTCGGCGACCTCACGCTGCCGCAAGCCATCGAGACATTCAAGATCCAGTGGCGCGCCGAGAAGGAGAGTCCGCTGGCCAAGCCTGGATTCCCCGCCTACGCGTGGGCTCCAGTCGGCTGGACGCTGGGCGTGATCTGCGTGGCCGTGGCGACGGCGCTGGGCTGGCGGGTGCTGCGGCCGCAGGGCGACCGTGCGGCCACGCGCGAGACGCGTTGGGGCTGGCTGCTTGCGAGCCCGTGGGTGCTGGGATTCGTGCTGTTCATGGCCTTCCCGATCATGATGAGCCTGCTGCTGAGCTTGGCCAAGTGGAAGGGTGTGAGCACGCTCGATACGGCCACGTTCGTGGGCGGCGGCAACTATGCGCAACTGCTGGCGCACGATCCGCGCTTCCTGACCAGCCTGAAGGTCACGCTGTACTACACGCTGATCGCGGTGCCAGGCGGACAGGCCCTGGCGCTGCTGGCCGCCGTGCTGATGAACCAGAAGACGCGCGGCATCCACTTCTTCCGTGCGGCGTGGTACCTGCCAAGCGTGCTCGCGGGCGTGGGCGTGGCGGTGCTGTGGCGCTGGGTCTTCGACACCGACGGCGGCCTGATGAACGCCGCCCTGCGGCCGGCGCTGGCACTCGTGAACCTGGCTCCCCCGGACTGGTTCGGCAAGGATGCCGCGGCATGGGGCGCGCCCGCCTTCGCGATCATGGGCTTCTGGAGCGTGGGCGGCGGCATGATGATCTATCTGGCCGGCCTGCAGAGCGTGCCCGAGGAACTGCAGGAGGCCGCACGCATCGACGGACTCGGCCCCGTGGCGCGCTTCTTCAAGGTCACGCTGCCGATGCTGAGTCCGGTGATCCTGTTCAACGTGATCATGTCGATCATCGGAAGCTTTCAGGTCTTCACCCAGGCCTTCGTGATGACCGGCGGTGAGCCTGGCGATCTGACGCGGTTCTACGTGCTCTATCTGTACAACCAGGCCTTCGAGTTCTACGAGATGGGCTATGCAAGCGCGATGGCGTGGATCCTGCTGCTCATCACGCTGGTGCTCACGCTGCTCACGATGCGCGGCAGCCGCGGTCTGGTGCACTACGAGGGACTGAAGCGATGACCCAAGCTCCGATGCGGTCGGGTGCGGTCGGTGGTGGCGTGGCGCGCGCGGTAGCGTTCGCCACGCTGGCGCTGGGCACGGTGGTGATGGTGTTCCCGCTGCTCTGGATGCTGGGCGTGAGCATGATGACGGCGGACCGCGCGCAGGCCGCGACGGTCGGCGGCAATCTGGGCGAACTGGTGCGCTGGCCTTGGGAGTGGGAGTGGAGCAACTACCCCGCGGCGCTGACGCAGATCGGATCGGTGCCGTGGTGGGGCTTCGCCGACGCGCTGGCCAACTCGATCGTGGTGACCACGCTTGTGGTGATCGCCACCGTGCTCTCAAGCAGTCTGGTGGGCTTCGCGATCGCCCGCATGCGATTCCCCGGCCGCGGTGGACTGTTCGTGCTCATGCTTGCCACCATGATGCTGCCCGGACAGGTCACCATGATCCCCCTGTTCCTGCTGTTCCGGAACCTCGGCTGGGTCGACACGATCCTGCCCCTGGTGGTGCCGGCCTTCTTCGGGAACGCCTTCTTCATCTTCATGTACCGGCAGTTCATCGCGCAGGTACCCGAGGCGCTGGTGGAGGCGGCGAAGGTGGACGGCTGGAGTTGGCTCGGCATCTGGTGGCATGTGATGCTGCCGCTCTGCCGACCCGTGACCGCGATCTGCGCGGTCTTCACATTCATCTACGTCTGGAACGACTTCATGGGACCACTGATCTACCTGCACAGCGACGAGCAGGCCACGCTGGCCGTGGCACTCAACAGTTTCCGCAACCAGTACGGGGGGGTGAACAAGGTCAATCTGCTGATGGCGGCGAGTCTGGTCACCATGCTTCCCTGCATCCTGCTCTTCTTGGCGGCGCAGAAGCAGTTCATCGAGGGGCTTGGCAAGGGTGCCGTGAAGGGCTGAAGGAGAACACATGGCGACGATCGAACTCGAGGCGCTTGGCAAGATCTATCCCGGTGGCGTGCGGGCCGTGCAGGGCGCCTCGCTGCGCATCGAGCATGGCGAGTTCGTGGTGCTGGTCGGCCCCTCCGGCTGCGGCAAGAGCACCCTGCTACGCATGATCGCCGGCCTGGAGACGATCTCCGAAGGCACCCTGACGATCGACGGCGCATGCGTGAACGACCTGCCGCCGCAGGATCGGGACATCGCGATGGTCTTCCAGAACTACGCGCTGTATCCGCACATGGACGTGCGCACGAACATGGCCTTCGGCCTGCTTCGCCGCCGGCGCTTCCCCAGCGCCGTGCGGGCGCTGCTCAGCCCGGACTACGCGGCAAACCGCATCAAGGAGCGACAGGAGATCGACACGCGCGTGCTGTCCGCGGCGCGCACGCTGGGCATCGAGCACCTGCTTGCGCGCAAGCCCGCGGCGCTGTCGGGCGGTCAGCGCCAGCGCGTGGCCGTGGGTCGCGCCATGGTGCGCGAGCCGAAGGTGTTCCTGTTCGACGAGCCGCTCTCGAATCTGGACGCCAAGCTGCGCGTTGAGATGCGCGCCGAACTGCGCATGCTGCACCGAAGACTGGGCGCCACGATGGTCTACGTGACCCACGACCAGGAGGAGGCGATGAGCCTGGGAGACCGGGTCGTGGTCCTGAAGGACGGCCTGGTGCAGCAGGTCGCCGCGCCGCGACAGGTGTACGAGCAGCCATCGAACCGATTCGTGGCCGAATTCGTTGGCACCCCCACCATGAACATGATCCTCGGCGACATGGAGGCCCGCGCGACCGGTATGCGCTTCCGCGGCCAAGGCATCATGATCGAGGGCGTGCTTGACGCGTGGAAGCCGTTCATTCGCCCGCAGCCGCGGCCGGTGGTCTTGGGCGTGCGCCCCGAACACGTGCGGATCGCAGGCGGCACAGGCCTGCCAGCCACCGTGGAGGCGGTCGAGCACTATGGCGACCGAATGGATGTGGTGCTGCACTGCGGCGATCGAACGCTGACCGCGCGCTGCGCCCCGCAGCCCCTGCAGGAGGGCGCACAGGTGGCCGTGACGATCGATCTGGCACAGACCCATCTGTTCGACCCCGACGCCGCCGGCGCCCGTCTGCGAGCCTGATCGCGATTTCAGAAGCCCCGCAAAGACGAACCCCCGGCACGGGGCCGGGGGTTCGTCGATTCCGAATCGGTTTCCGCCGATCAGCTGCAGGGACCGACGCTCAGCAGGATGAGGGCGACGTCACCGAAGTCGACCTCGCCGTTAAGGTCGAGATCGGCGGCACATGGTGAAGCACACTGACCGTAGTCGAGCAGGCAGAACGCCACGTCGCCGTTGTCGACGTCACCGCTAGCGTCGAGGTCACCGAAGCACGCCGCGCAGGCGTCGGCGTCGGCCGTGCTGAAGTACTGGTTGCCGGCGATGGTCGAGAAGTCGACGCGCAGCGCCGCGGGAAAGCCGCCCAAGTAGCCGCCGGTGCCGTCGCCACCCAGGTTGTTCGAGCCCTCAGGCAACGGCGTTATCACCTGGTTGCTGGCGTAGTCGTGGCCCTGGCCGTTGATGAAGGCGCAGACCTTGATGTCGCCCGAACCATCCCAGCTGGTGAGCACCAGCGGAATCTTGATCTCGATGCCCGTGGTGACGCCGCAGCCCGAGCCGGGGTTCGCCGAATCGCCGCTCACGCCGGCGGTGTTGCTGTTGTTGATCGACAACTGGCAGCCGTACACCTGATCATCGATGAGGTTGGTGCCGTTCGGTCCGCTGAAGGGACCGCTGCCGATGTACGCGCCCACGCCGCCGCCGTCGGTCAACATCTGGGCGATGTTCGCGTACTGCGTCGGCGGGTCGCCACCGAGCGTGGTGGTGATGAAGAAGTCGGCAGCGAAGTCCGCGTCAAACTTCAGGCCGGGGGCCTCCAGGCCGTCTCTAAGACCGCGACCCATGCGGTTGAGGCCGTTGAAGTCCACGTCGGGGTTGTCGCTGCGCACCTCGTTCTGGCCGGCGCTCGGCACGCAGTCGATGAAGATGTCGAGCTTATTGAAGTTGCTCTCGAGGTTGCCCGAGAGGAAGATGTAGAGGTTGCCGGTGTCAGTGTCGACCTTGATCCAGCCGCCGTCGAGCTCGCTGCCGTTGGCGTAACTGTTCACGCCGTCGGTCGCGTTGCCGAAGCTGGTGTAGTTGACCTGGCTCGCCTTGGGGTTGGCGTATTCGGCATCCAGGGTGCCGTCAATCTCGAGATCCGCCTGTTGGCCGAAGGCGCTCGAGGTCAGGGCGATCACGGCCATGCACGATGCGAAGCAATTCATCTGCTATTTCTCCCGATTCGGAGTTCCAAGGAATGTGTTGCCCGCCCCTCCAATGGCGCCTGAGGCGGGCGCAAAACGGCAGAAAGGTAGACCAGAACCGCCCTTGCGCCACCAAAATGTCACGTAAACGGCAATATAAATCCGGGAATCTGGAGCGTCGATTCGGAATGCCGCCACCATGCCCTATAAAACCTCCGCCATGGTCCGGTTCGCGCTTCGCTTGGCCTATGACGGCACCGACTTCCATGGCTGGCAGCGTCAGGAGCCACCGGATTCAGACCCGCTTCGGACCGTGCAGGGGGAGTTGGACCGGGTTCTGGCCGAGGTGATGCAGCAGCCGGTGAACTGCCAGGGAGCGAGTCGAACCGACGCGGGCGTTCACGCTGAAGCTCAGGTGGCCGCCTTCTCGGCGGAGTGCCGGATCCCCATCAGTCGCATGGCTGCGGCCCTGAACGCACGCCTGCCCGACGATGTCCGTGTGATGGCGGCGTGGCAGGTGCCGTCGGATTTCGATCCGGTCGGCGACGCATTGTCGAAGGGCTACCGCTACGAGATCGCGCAGATGAGGCCGTTTCGGGCACGGCTGCCCTTCGACCGTCGCACGGTCTATCCGGCGCAGCATGACCTGAACATCGCGCGCATGCGCGCTGCCGCCCGACAGATCGTTGGCGAGCACGACTTCGCGGCCTTCGCGCATGCGCAACACGGTCGCGACAGCACGGTGCGTCGCGTGCACGCTTGCGAGGTTGGGACGCTGCCCGAGGATCGCGTGGCGATCGACGTGTCCGGCAACGGCTTCCTCTACAACATGGTGCGGATCATTGCGGGCACGCTCGTCGAGATTGGCCGCGGACGCATCGACCCCTCCGCGATTGGGGCGATCCTCGCCTCGAAGGACCGCGCGCAGGCCGGACCCACGCTGCCGCCCGAAGGCCTGCGATTGCGATGGATCCAGTATCCCGAGGACCGCGCCGAACCACGCGACGCGCCCGTAGGATGAACTGCATGAATGTCGCGGTGCTTGCGGCACATCCCGATGACGCGGAACTGGCGATGGGTGGAACGATCGCCCTGCTGGTCTCGCAGGGCCACGCGGTCACCGTGATCGACGCGACCGATGGTGAGCCAACCCCCTTTGGTGACCCCACGACCCGGGCGCGCGAGGCCACCGAGGCCGCGAAGATCCTGGGCTGCCAGCGCGTGAATCTGGGCTGGCCAAACCGGCGGCTGGAGCACTCGCTCGCGGCGCGGCACCAGCTGGCGGGTGAACTGCGCCTGCGCGCGATCGATCTGCTGTTCGTCCCGCATCCGGACGACGCGCATCCGGATCACCGCGCGCTCACCCGCATTGGCGAGGACGCCCGCTTCGACGCCAAGCTGACCAAGTGCGACCTGCCGGGGCGACCGCACCACCCCCGCCGCCTCCTGCACTACTTTTGCACGCACCTGAAGGTTGTACCGCAGCCTTCGCTGGTGGTCGACTGCTCGGCGTTCGCGGAAGCGAAGCTTCGCTCGATCCACGCCTACCGCAGCCAGTTCGAGGCGAATGCCGCGAACCGCGGCGTGCCGACATGGATCGAGTCGATGGGCCGCTTCTACGGAAGCCGCATTGGCGCGGCCTTCGGTGAGCCGTTCAGCGCGCCGGAGTGCGTGGGTGTGCGCGACCTCTCCACGCTGCTTCCGTGAGCGCGAGCGCGACGATGCACGTCAAGCGAGCTTGCGGACCGTGTCGACCAGCGTCTCGGCCACGTGGCGCAACTGCACCTCGCTGAGCTCGGGGTAAATCGGCAGCGCGATGACTTCCTTGGCGGCGCGCTCGGCATGCGGGAAGACGCCGGGGCGATAGCCAAGGAACTCGAAGCACTTCTGCTGGTGCAGCGAGAGCGGGTAGTAGATCTCGGTGCCGATCTTGCGGGCGGTGAGTTCTTCGCGAACCTTGTCGCGGATGGCGCCCGGAACGCGCACGCAGTACTGGTTGTAGATGTGGCGCGCGCCCTTCGGGGCGGCCGCCGGCGTGCGCAGCGCGAGACCGCCCGCGTCCACGGCGGTACGGTTGTCGGTCGCGCCGGCGGCGGCGAAGAACCGGTCGTACCACGCGGCGTTGCGCTGGCGCGTGGCGCTCCAGTTGTCCAGATGCCGCAGCTTGATCGACAGCACCGCGGCCTGCAGCGCGTCGAGGCGGCTGTTCATGCCGATCTCGTGGTGGAAGTACTTCGGCTCCATGCCGTGATTGCGGAGGCGCTTCAGGCGCGCGCTCGCCGCATCGTCATTCGTGCACATCACGCCGCCATCGCCAAACCCGCCCAGATTCTTGCTCGGGAAGAAGCTGTAGGTACCGATGTGGCCCACCGTTCCCACACGGCGGCCATGTGCATCCTCGGTGCCGATGGCTTGGGCGCAGTCCTCGATCACCTTCAGGTCGCGGGCCTTCGCGATCGACATCACGGCGTCCATGTCGGCCGACTGGCCGAACAGGTGCACCGGCATGATCGCCTTGACCTTCTTGCAGCAACCGAAGGCCTCCTCGACGCTCTTTGGGCAGATGTTGTAGGTGACCGGGTCGATGTCCACGAACACGGGGCGCGCACCCAGGCGATGCACGCTGCCCGCGGTGGAAAAGAAGGTGAAGGTGGGAATGATCACCTCGTCGCCGGGGCCCACATCGAGCGCCTGCAGCGCCAGCACGATCGCGTCGCTTCCGTTGGCGCAGCCGATGGCGTGCTTCGCGCGGCAGTACTGGGCGGTGAGCTTCTCGAGTTCCTCCACCTTCGGGCCACCGATGAAATACTGACTCTCCATCACCTCGCGGACGACCGGCTCCACTTCCGCGCGGATCGTCGCGTACTGGGCCTTCAGGTCGAGCAGCGGAACGTTGATATCGGTGGCGGTCGCCGTCGTCATTCCGAAAGTGTAGTCGAGGCCCAAGGTGCCGGCCCACCGACGGGTCAGCGGCCTGTGCTGCCGAAACCGCCCCCACCGCGGGCCGTTTCATCGAGTTCGACGACCTCTGACACCGCCACGCGCGCCACCGGCGCGACGACGAGCTGTGCCACGCGCATGCCGTGCTCGATCGTGAAGGCGGCACGGCCAAGGTTGATCAGCGCCACCACGGCCTCACCGCGATAGTCACTGTCGATCGTGCCCGGCGCGTTGGGCACCGTGATGCCGTGCTTGGCCGCCAGACCGCTGCGCGGGCGCACCTGGCCCTCGAAGCCGCTCGGTATGGCCATGATCCATCCCAGCGGAACGCGCGCGAGGTCGCCGGGCTGCAGCGTGAGCGGAGCCTCGAGGCACGCATGCAGGTCCATGCCCGCCGCCTCCGCGCTCTGATAGGCGGGAAGCTGCGCGCCCGCGTGCAGACGCTTGAATCGCACCGTCGGATGGCTCATGGCGCAAGCCTACTTCGCGGCGCGGATCGCCTCGAGCACCTCGGCGGCGTGCTCCTCGGGCTTCACCTTGTCCCACCGCTGCAGCACCTTGCCGCCCGGGCCGACCAGATAGGTGATGCGCACGATGCCCATGTAGGTCTTGCCGTACATCGACTTCTCCTGCCACGCCCCGAGCTTCTTCGCCATCGGCGGTACGCCATCCTTGCCCGGCTCGTCCACGATCAGGTCGAACGGCAGCTTGAACTTGTCCGCGAACTTGGCGTGGCTCTTGGCGTCGTCGGCGCTCACGCCGAACACGCGCGCCTTCGCCTTCAGCAGGTCGCCATGCAGGTCGCGAAAGGCACAGGCTTCCTTGGTGCAGCCGGGCGTGTCGTCCTTGGGATAGAAATAGATCACCGTGAACCCCTTGGTGAGGAGCGCGCCCCTCACGATCTCGCCATCGGTGGTGCGGGCAGTGAAGTCGGGGATGGTCTTGCCGGGTTGGATCAGGGGCATGGCGATTCTTTCGCCCAGCGCACACGCGCGGATTCGAGCCGAACCTCTGCCGACTCAGTCTGGGCGACGGTAGTCAAGCGACGGCGGCGGCGAAGCGTGTCCCGCGAGGTCCGGGGTTCGCCAGCAGCCGAGCCAGCGCTGTGGCCCGATCTGGTGCAGTATGTAGGGCTCCCGCGCATCGGCCAGCGCGGGTCGCGCGGCTGCGTCCATGTGCGGCCACCACGGCACCACGCCCGGAACCCTTCGGAACTCCGCAGGATCGTTCGTCACGTCCTCGACGGTGGTCAGACGCGAGCGCATGTCATGCAGCCCCGGAATGCTGGAGAACAGGCCACGCGTGTAGGGATGCATCGGGTTCTCGAAGAGGTCGAACACCGGTGCGTACTCCACCACGCGGCCCGCGTACATCACGCAGACCACGTCGGCGTTCTCCGCAACCACGCCCAGATTGTGCGTGATCAGCATGATGCCCATGCCGCGGTCACGCTGCAGCTGTCGCAGCAGGTCCAGGATCTGCGCCTGGATCGTGACATCGAGTGCGGTGGTCGGCTCGTCCGCGAGCAGCACCTTGGGCTGGCACGCCAGCGCCATCGCGATCATGACACGCTGACGCATGCCGCCGCTGAAACGGTGCGGGTACTCATCGAGCAGATCGCGCTTGCCTTGCGCCAACGCCAGCGCGTCGGCCTTGAAACGCTCCTTCAGTCGGTTGTAGATGCCCACCTCGTCCAGCGCGCCGATCGCGCGCTCGATGGCCTGCGTCATCTCGAGCCGCTGGTGCAGCAGGATCGCCTCGAGGATCTGGTCGCCGATCGAATAGACCGGGTTCAGGCTGGTCATCGGCTCCTGAAAGATCATCGCGATCTCGCCGCCGCGCACCTTCAGCATCTCGTGCTCGGGCAGGGTGAGCAGTTCGCGCCCCTCCAGACGGATGCTGCCTCGGTCGAAGCGTCCGGGTGGCCTCGGAATCAGCTGCATGGCGCTCATCGCGGTCACGCTCTTGCCGCAGCCCGACTCCCCCACCACCGCCAGCGTCTGCCGCGGGAAGAGGGTCATGTTCACCCCCGCCACCGCCTGGATGCGCGGCCCGCCCGGATTGCTGGCGTTGTCAAAGCTCACCGCAAGGTCGCTCACCGACAGCAGCGGAACCGTCGCCTTCGATGCATCCAAGAAACCCTTCGTCCGTGCCTGCACGCTCATCAGTGGGCCGCCTTTCGAAGCTTCGGATCGATCGCGTCGCGCAGCGACTCACCCAGCACGTTGTAGGCGAGCACGCTCAGGAAGATGGCGCCTCCCGGGAAGACCGCGAGCCACCACACGAAGGTGCCGGTGCTGGCCGTGGCGCTCGAGAGCAGCTTGCCCCAACTCGCCTGTCCGTCGGGACCGAGACCCAGGAACGACAGCGTGGCCTCCACGGTGATCGCCGCGGCCACCGCGAAGCTCGCATCCACCAGCACGGGGGTGATGCCGTTGGGCAGCATGTGACGGAACAGGATCATCCGCAGGGGAAGGCCCACGCTTTGCGCGCTCTGCACGAAGTCCTGCCGACGCAGCTTCAGGAACTCCGCACGCGTGAAGCGCGCCGCGCCCGTCCAGCTGAAGCATCCGATCAGCGCCATCATGACGTACGTGTTCCGCGGCAGCACGCCCGCGGCCACGATGAGCAGGAACAGCACCGGAATCGCCATGAAGATCTCGACCATGCGCTGCAGCAGCAGATCCACGCGACCGCCGAAGTAGCCCGCGATGGCGCCCAGCGTCACGCCGATCAGCAGCGAGATGCCCGTCGAGACCAGGCCGATCGAGATCGAGAGGCGGCAGGCCCAGATCATCTGGCTCAGCACATCGGCGCCGATCGCGTCGGTGCCGAGCCACAGCCTGCGCTTGCCGAGCGGCGTGGTGGCCTCGCTCTCCACGCGATCCGCCACACGCATGCCAGGATCGGCAAGCCCCATGTCGCTGCGCGCGTACTCGGGGCTCCATGGGATCAGCGTGTAGGTCGCGCGCGCCTCACCCGACGCCTCCAGTTCGGCGTAGCGGTCGTAGTTCACCAGCCTGCCCTGCCACCGGTCCGCCAGACACCAGGTCGCCAGCGCCGCGGCGACCAGCGCCATCCCGCAGCGCAACCGAAGCGAGTCCACCGTCGGCAGCCACGCGGTCGCAAGTCCAAGCGCCAGCGCCACCCCACCCGAGACGATCCATGGCCCTGCGGGCGAGCGTCCCCAGTCGCGCACCGCGTCGCCGCGCGCGGAGGCGTCCAGCCAATCGTGCGCCACCGACACCACGAGCACCGTGAGCGTGACCTGCACGAACGCCACTGCAAGCAAGCCGATGCGCGGGCCGCGGCTCATGCCCGCCAACCCGCTTGGCGCAAGCCACGCCGCCGCGAACACGGGGCCCACGAGCAGCAGAAGGTCGGTCGCGCGCAGGTTCTCCCATAGTGGAGAGGAACTGGCCGTCACGGCGCCCGCTGCATCGAGGCGTTCGAGTCGGAGCGGATGCGCGTTCGCGACGAGTGGAGCGAGCACCGCACCGGCCGCCACGATCGCGATCCACGCCAGCGCCAGCACGGCGGCCCTGCGGCGAAGCACGCGCTCCCAGACGTCGGCCCAGAAGCCCTTCGCGCGCTGCTGGCCCACGCCGCGCATCGCCTCGATGCCCGAGATGACCGCGTTCGAGTCACTCATAGCTCACCCGTGGATCGGCGACCGCGTACAGGATGTCCGCCAGCAGCAGCGCCAGCAGGTTCACGCACGCGATCATGAAGGTGTTGGCCAGGATGATCTCGCGGTCACGAAGGTCGATCGCCTGCAGGATCAGCGTGCCCATCCCCGGCACGCTGAAGATGCGCTCCACGATCACGCTGCCGCCGAGCATCGCCGGAAAGATGCCCACGAACATGGTGATCAGCGGCAGCAGGCTGTTGCGGAAGACATGTCGGATCACGACCTCCATGCGCGGCACACCCTTGGCCTTCGCCGTGCGCACGTAGTCCGCGCTCAGGTTGTCCAGCATCGCCGCCCGGCACTGCTTCGAGAGCACCGCGAAACCACCGTACACCAGACAGGTCACAGGCAGTGCCACGTGCCACACCATGTCCATCAGCCATCCACGCGTGCCTGCACCCGGCAAGAAGGTCCAGTTCTCCGCCTGCGTGTCGTGCAGACCGCTCACCGGGAAGAGGCCGAGGTACTGCTTGTTCGCCACGAAACCGATCAGCAGCACGCCGGCGAGCACCGTGGGCACGCTCCACAGCATGAGGAAGATCGCGCCGCTGGCCGAGTCGAACCATGAGCCGCGCTTCATCGCGGCCAGCACGCCGGTCGGGATCGCGATCAGGTAGATGATCGGGAACGCGATCAGGTTCAGCAGCAGCGTGACGGGAAGCGCCTCGGCGATCAGGTCGGCGACCGGTCGGTTGCGGCTGAACGCCACGCCCAGATCCGGCGGACCCAGCCACATCGTTCCCGGAATCAGGGGCAGACCGATGCTTGGATACGGCTGCGCGTCGAAGCTCGCGCGCTCGGCGGCCGCGCGCTCGATCGCCTGCAGTCGCGCCACGTGCATGGCTTCCGCGGCCTTGGCCAGCGCGTCCCACGATGGCGAGCCCGGCACCGCCTGCATGCCCTCGAAGCGCGCCGGGTCCGCGGCACCCTTCGCATCCAGCAGGTCCTTGCGATCGTTGGCGCGCGCCCAGTCGGCGAGCGCCTCGCGTGTGGCGCGCACCGTGCCCACGTAGGCGCGACGGCTTGCCTCGGAATCGCGCTGCAGCGCGCGGTGCCGATCGTTCGCGTCCTGCGCCTTCATGGCGTCGAACGCGGCGAGGCCCGCGGTGCCGGCGTTCGCGACGGCCTCCTGCGAGGCCGCGGGGAACCAGCCCTGCAGCGGCGGCTCCGGCAGGTCGCGCGGCGGCCGCACCCAAGCGCCCGAGGGTGAACGCTGGAAGCGCGGACCGAACTTCAGCGGCGAGATCTGCGCGAGCCAGCGCCCGTACTGCACGATCACCGGATCATTCAGGCCGTAGCGATCCTCCAGGTACGCCTGCATCTGCATCACGCGACTGGTGTCGCTCATCTGGCCGCCGCTCACCTGCAGACCCGCACCGATGCCGCCCGGCGCCAGGGCCACCAGGCTGAAGACGAGCAGCGTGATTCCCAGCAGCGTGGGAATCATCAGCAGCAGTCGCCTGGCGATGTAGGTGCCCATGCGCGCGAGGACCTGTGGAAGTCAGTTGGCCGGCGTCGGCACGACGCCGCCACCCACGCGGAAGAACTCCTCGGGCTGCAGACCCGAGCGGTACGTGATCACGTTGCCGAAGTCGCGGCTCACGAAGCGCAACCATGGCGCCACGCGCACGAACGTGTAGGGCTGTTCCTCGGCGATCGCCGCCTCGAACTGCTGCCACACCAGCATGCGCGTGGCCTCGTCCATGGTGCGGCGCCCCTGCTCGATCAGGTCGTCGACCTTGGCGCTCTTCCACTGGATGAAGTTGTCACCGCCTTCCTTCACGCTGTCGCTGTGGAAGATCTGGCGGGGATCGCTCTCGGGACTGTTGGCGCTCCAGCCCATCGTGATGGCGTCAAAGTCACGGGTCTTCAGGAGGTCCTGGTATCGGCTCCAGTCCACGGGCCGCGTGAAGACCTCGATCCCGGCCTTCGCGTAGCTGTCCTTCACGAAACGCGCGAGCTTCTCGCTGATCTCACCGCCCGTCGCATAGGTGTATTCGAAGCGGAACTTCTCGCCCTTCTCGTTCTCGATCGTGCCATCGCCGTCGCGATCCTTCCAGCCGGCCTCGGCCAGCAGCGACTTCGCGCCATCCGGGTCGAACGGTAGCGGCTTCACCGCGGGGTTGCTGCCCGGGCTCTCGGGATTCATCGGGCCCTTGCTCACGATGCCGATACCGTCCCAGATGTCGCGGATCATCCTCTCGCGATCGAGCAGCATGGTCATGGCGCGACGCACGCGCATGTCACCGAAGGGTGGCGTCTTGCCGTTGGGGCGAGGCCCGCACTGCCACGCGATGAAGCTGTAGCCACAGCGCATGTTGATCCACTTCATCATGAACGCCCGCTTCGCGAAGTCGGGCTCCTCCTTGGCGATCTTGTTGAACTGCGGACTCGTGGGAAGCACCATCGAGCCCTCGCCGTTGCGGAAGGCGACGAGTCGCGCCAGATCGTCCTTGATGCTCTTGAAGCGCCGGCTCGCCAAGGGAGACTTCGGGCCCCAGTAGCGGTCGTTGCGCACCAGCACCACGTCGTTGCCTGGGGTCCACTGGCCGGCCAGGTCGCCGGGGCCCTTCGGGCAGCGCGCGAGCGCGTACGGGCCGCTTCCGAACAGCACGCCCGTGGCCTGATTGATCTGGCTCGGTTCGAACTGGGTGTAGAAGCGCTTGCTCAGGATCGGGTTGCCCATCGCGTTCAGCGTGTTCGTGAAGAGCGCCTTGCTGAAGGTGAACTCCACGGTGCGCTCGCCGATCACCTTCACGTCGGTGATGTTGTCCATCAGGCTGCGGCTGCGCTCCGCCTCAATGAGCGGGTTCAGCACGAAGTCCTTGAAGGTCCAGCGCACGTCCTCGGCGGTCACCGGCGAGCCGTCGCTGAAGCACGCCTCGGGGCGCAGCTGCACGCGCAGCCAGAGGCCATCCGGATCGACCTGCCAGGCTCCGGCGAGCTGTCCGTGCATCTTCAGCGTCTTCGGATCGAGGCTGATGAGACCCTCGCACACCGATTCGATCACGCGCGTGCCGTACACGTCGGTGCTGATGTAGGGCACCAGCTTCGCGGGCTGCGCCTCGAAGATCTCGGTGAACTCGCCGCCTTCGGCGAAGCCCGGCTGCGCGGCCGGATCGCTCGCGAGGGCCACCTCGGACTGCCACTCCACCTTCACGCCGGGCCGCGCCCACGACTCGTCGCGCGCGGCCGGCGCCGCCTTCGCGGAGGCCGCGGGCGCCGCCAGCACCGGCGCCACACGCAGCTGCTGCATGCGCTGCTCGAGTTCCGCCATCCGCGCATCCACGCGCTGCAGCAACTCCCACTGTCGGTCGCGTTGCACCATCGAAAGCCATACGCTCACCGCCACGGCAAGCAGGAGTGCGAGCATCACCAGGTCCTTGAATCCGAAGCCGTTTCGCATGGGGCAAGCAGGGTAACGCAGCCCGCGGCCCGGCGCGTCAGCCCGCCGACGCCGGATCGAGCCGGTCGCGCAGACGATCGGCCGCGAAATTCAGCGAGAGCAGCGCCATCGCGATCACGGCGCACGGTGGCGCGAGCAGCCACCAGCGACCCTTCACCAGATTCAGCTCGGGAAGACCGTCGGCGGCAAGGTTGCCGAGACTCGGCAGCGGATCGCGAATGCCGATGCCAAGAAAGCTCAGGAAGCTCTCGCTCAGGATCGCGGCCGGCACCGCGAGCGCGGCGTAGGCCGCCACCGGACCCGCCAGATTCGGCAGCAGGTGCTTGCGGAAGATGTGCGCACTGCCCGCCCCTGCCGCGCGCGCCGCCTCGATGAACGCACGCTCACGCAGCGAAAGCACCTGGCCGCGCACCACGCGGCTCATCGTGAGCCACCCCACACCCGCGATCGCCACGAGCATGGTGAGCAGGTTCAGCGCCAACCGCATTCCTGGCGAGGCGTCGCCCAGCGTGCGTTCGGCGAAACCGTCCACCGCCACGCCAAGCAGCGTCGCCAGCAGGATGCTTGGCAGCGCATACAGCACGTCCACGATCCGCATGAGCGCGGCGTCCACCGGCCCGGCGAACCACGCCGCGGCCGAACCCCAGCACACGCCGATCGCCGTGGCCACCACCGCCGCCGCGAGTCCAAGCGCCAGCGAGAGCGCGCTGCCGGCCACCAACCGCGCCGCCACATCTCGTCCGATGCGATCCGTGCCAAGCATCCGGCCCGGCACATGTTCGCCAGCGGCCCGCGCGGCCTCCACGCGGGCCTCGGCAGCGACGTCACCCATCCACACCGGCGGAAGCAGGCTCAACTGCAGGTTCTGCGCGCTCCACCGCGCCATGCGCGCGCCCCCCGGCATCTCCACGCGCGCGAAGGCCCACGGCGAGAGCAGCGCCACCAGACCCACGATCGACGCCAGCAGCCACACGCCGACACCAGCGCCAGCGTGCGCGGCGCGAGAACGGATCCCGCTCTGGTCGTTCGTGCGCTGGATCACCCGAGCGCGAAGCCTACGGCACCGCGTCAGGTGGCGGAGGCGGAGCGGGCCGATCACCCGGTGGTCGTTCACCCTGCGGACGACCGCCCTCACGATCACGCCACATCCACGGACCCTCGCCATCAGGACCGCGCCCGAAACGTGGCATCTCACCACGGTCCACCGCCTGGAGCACCTCAGCCAAGCGGCTCTCCCGATCCGAGATGTCCGACTGCAGCCGCTTGCGTGCGTCCTTCAGGGCGCGCTCCATCGCCACCAGCTCGTAGGCACGCGCCTTCACGTCGAGTTCGAACTGCCGCTCGATCGCGCCACGCACCTCGGTTCGGGCAAGCGCCTCCGCGGCCGCGTCGCCGGCCTCGCGCGCCGTGCGCAGTCGCTCGGACGCCGCGCGAACCTCGCGCTGCACCCGGAAATCCTCAACACGAGCCTGATAGAGCTCGGGCTGCCGCTCGCGAAGCATCGACAGGCCCATCAGCATGCGCGCCTGCATGCCAAGCCGCTGACGAAGCTTCGCCGGATCCTCCTTGCGCTGCAGTTCCAAGGCCTCGGCCCATGTCGGATCCACGTCGCGCGCAGTCGCGATGATGCGCTCCACGTCCTTGTCAGTCAGTTCACGCCGCATGCTGCCGCGACGACCCTCACCATCCGCCTGACGCGCAGGCGGTGGCAGCGCATCACCACCCTGCCGACGTGACCTTGGAGCGTCCTGAGCCGCGAACGATGCCACGACCGGCAGCGACGCGCACAGCGCGATCAACGCCGTCCACCGCTTCAAGGGGATCATCCGTCGATCCTCCCGTCGGCCAGCAGGAGTCGCATCTCCGCATCAAGATCCGCGAAGCCACCGCCTCGCACCACCGCGATCGATCCAACATCCTCGCCGAAGCCGTCGCCGCCCGTGGCCTCGATCACCACGGTGAGCATCGACTCGGATCCATCCGAGGCAACCGATGTCATCCCGAGCCGAAGCGCGATGCCGCCGGCGACCAGCAGCACGGCGGCCGCGGCGACCCAGCGCCACGACAGGCGACCGATCACGCCGCTGGCCGAGCGCACGTCGGGCAACGATCCCACGCTGGCGTCGAACACCCGCTGCGACAGCCCTGCGGGGGTTCGCGAAGCATCGGCCCGGAGGAGCCGGACAAGACGCGGAGATGGATTGAAGTCGCGCTCAGATGCCATGGAATGACTCCAGACTGGGCTCCCAACGGGGAGCGGGGGACGGTCTTGCAGCGTGAAGGGACGAATTTCGCGGTATCGGACCGGGACTCACGGTTTTTCCTCCTCGCCCAGGCGTCGGCGCAGCATCTCACGCAACTTTCGCAGGGCCCTGTGGTGGCGGGCCAGCAGGGTTCCCAAGGGTTCTTTCAGGAGATCGGCCATCTGCTGGAAACCCATGCCACCCTGATGGCGCAGGTCGATCACCAGCCGGTCCTGCTCCGGGAGTTCCTCCATGGCCGCGTGGAGCGCCTCGATCTCCTCGCGGCTGGCCCGCACTTCGGTTCGCGCCGCAGGTCCCACGTCCGCCAGCACGTCCGCGTCCATCGGGCGCGCGTGCCGCTTCCGGCGGCGCATCTCGTCACGCAGACGGTTCAGCGCGATCCGGAAGAGCCACGCCTCGAAGCGCCCCTTTTCCTCGTAATCCGCCAGCTTGCGCGCCACGGTGCAGAACACGCTCTGCGCGATCTCCTCGGCCAGTTCCTGATCCCGCGTGTAGCTGCGCAGAAAGGCGAACACGCGCGGACTGAACCGATCGACCACCGTGCGCCAGGCCTGTGCGTCACCCGCGCCGGCCCGCTCCAGCAGTTCCGGGATGTCCTCGGGCGCGTCCATCGGTGTGCGCAATCTATGTGCGGGCGGCGCCGCAGATCGAGCACGTCGACATCAGAGCGGAAGATCGTCTGGCGGCAGCACCGAGCGGCTGCGCGGCGCGGCCTCAAATCCACCGGGCGGCGTGGCGTCGGTGAAGTCGCGGAACCGCGTCAAGCGTCCGTCCCACGCAAGGCGACACACGCCGGTTGGGCCGTTGCGCTGCTTCGCCACGATGAGTTCGGCCAGACCACGCTTGTCGGCGTTCGCCTCCAGCCAGTCGTCGTCACCCTGGTGGTAGTACTCCTCGCGGTGCAGCATCAGCACCACATCGGCATCCTGCTCGATGCTGCCCGACTCACGCAGGTCGCTCATGCGCGGCCTGTGGCCCTCACGCTGCTCGGCGGCACGGTTCAGCTGGCTCAGGCAGATCACGGGCACATCGAGCTCGCGCGCCATCGCCTTGATGCCACGGCTGATCTCGCTGACCTCCATCTGACGGCTTTCCACCCGGCCGCCGCTCGACATGAGCTGCAGATAGTCGATGATGATCGCCTCGATGCCGTGCTGCTCCTTCAGGCGGCGCGCCTTGCTGCGCATGCTCAGCAGCGACAGGCCCGGCGTGTCGTCGATCCAGATGCTGCAGTTCTGCAGCGCCTCGCACGCGCCCAGCAGCGCACGATAGTCCTCCTTGCGCAGCATGTTGCGGCGCAGCCGCTGGCTGTCGATGCCGCCCTTGGCGCAGAGGATGCGCTGCACCAGCTGCTGCCGGCCCATTTCCAGACTGAACATGGCCACGGGGTGTCCGCTTGCGGCGATGTTCTCCATCATGTTCAGCGCCAGTGCGGTCTTGCCCATGCTGGGGCGCGCGGCCAAGATCACCATCTCGCCCCTCTGCAGGCCGCTGGTCATCTCGTCGAACTCGGCGAACCCCGCGGGAAGACCGGTGAAGGGCTTGCCTTCGCTCTGGTCGATCACCTTCAGCGTGTGATCCAGCAGCTCCTGCAGGCTGCTGAAGCGTGCGCCATCGCGGCGCTGCGCGATCGCGAAGATGCGCTGCTCGGCGGCCTCAAGCACTTGCTGCGGCTCGTCCACCGCGGACTGCGCGTGACCCAGGATCTCACCCGCGGCGCGGATGAGTTCACGCATCGTCGCCTTGTCGCGCACGATGCGTGCGTGCTCGACGGCGTGCGCCGCCGTCGGCGTGCTCTCGGCAAGTTCGACCAGGTACGACGTGCCACCGATGTCCTCCAGCACGCCCTTGTCGGTGAGGTGCTGGTTCAACTGCACCACGTCGAGCGTGGCGGTGCGATCCCAGATCTGCACCATCGCATCGAAGATCGCGCCATGCGCCGGGCGATGGAAGTCCACGCCCGTCGGCACCACCTGAATCACGTCGCCCACCACGCGCGGATCGATGAGCATCGCGCCCAGCAGGCTCATCTCCGCCTCTGGGGCGTGCGGCGGCGCGGCGTCGAGCAGACGACGCGCATCGGCGGCATCGATGCGGGCCGGTCCGCGCGAGGCGGCGCGACCCGATGGGCGATCGGATTCCATGTCAGGTCACCGCGCTCAGCGGGCGGCGACGGCGGCTGCACCCGCGGCGGCGGTGGTCACGTCGCCCTGCTCGCGCATCAGGCGGCCTGGCTTGAAGCGGACCGTGCGCTTGGCGGGCACATGCACCGGCACGAGGGTCTTGGGGTTCTGCGCGTTCCGCGCAGCGCGCTGACGCACCTCGAACACGCCGAAGTCACGGAACTCCAGCCGGTTGCCCTGACCGAGTTCCTCCACGACCGAATCCAGGAAGTGCTGCACCACCGTCTTCACGTCGTTGCGCTGGAGTCCGGTCCGCTGGGCGATGCGCTCGACGAGTTCCTTCTTGGTGACGGTGTTCATCATCTTCTCCAAATGGGTTGTGCGGACCATCGTAAACGCGCTCGCGCCTCGACTTGCGCCAGTATGGGGGGGCGAGAGGCGGCGAGTCAAGCCGCCCAATCATCCACGAATGGTCCCCGTTTCACGCTCCCGCATCCTGTGGATCGCGGCGGTCGTGCTCACCCCGGGGACATGCCCGAGCAGCCGGAGTTCCACCCCCAACTCCATCAGGAGCGCATGTTCGGCCACGTCTTCCGGGCGTCGGTAGTCACCGCCCTTCACGTAGACGTGCGGATGGACGAGTCGAATGACCTCGTGGGCGCTCCGCTCCTCGAACGCGACCACCAGATCCACGGACTCCAGCGCCGACAGGACCTCCATGCGCTGCGCCAGCGGGAACACCGGACGGTCCTCGCCCTTGAGTTCGCGCACCGACGCGTCGGAATTCACGGCCACGACCAGCAGGTCGCCCTGCTCGCGCGCCGCGCGCAGGCTCGAGACATGTCCGGCGTGCAGCACGTCGAAGCAGCCATTGGTCAGCACGATCCGCTGGCCCGCCTCACGGCGCGCCTCGAGTTCCACACGCAGCACCTGACGATCCCGGATCTTGCCGGCCATGTGGCCCGCCTGCGCGAGCACCTGACGCCGCACCTGCGCGAACGGGATCGGACGTGCGCCGAAGACCTCGACCTCCAGACCCGCCGCCACGTTGGCGAAAGCCACGGCCTCGGGCCATGGGAAGCCGTTGGCGAGCGCGGCCGCCAGCGCCGCAAGCACCATGTCACCCGCGCCGGTCACGTCGTAGACGCGACGCGCCACGGTCGGAACATGCACGGGCTCGCTTCCGTCACGCTCCAGGAACGAGCCATGACGATCGAGCGTCAGCACCACGGCATGAAACTTGTATCGTTCGCGCAGCGTGCGCGCGAGCTGGCGCATCTCGCCGGCTTCGTAGTCCGGCATGGTCTTGCGACCAGCCGCCAGCGCAGCCTCGGTGCGATTCGGCGTGATCGCCGTGGCGCCGGCGTAGCGGGAGTAGTCCGCGATCGCCGCCGGATCCACCAGCACCGGCTTGCCGAGCCGGCGGCCGATCTCGATCACGCCTTGGCACAGCGTCGGCGTGCAGACGCCCTTCGCATAGTCCTCCAGGCAGATCACCTGACAATCCATGGCGGCACACTCGATCGCGCGCAGGAGCGCCGCCTCGAGCTCGCTGGAGATCGGATCGCGGCTCTCCACATCCACACGGAACATTTTCTGCGGATGGCGATGCTGCGCAAGACCCACGATGCTGCGCTTCACGGTCGTGGGGCGCGAGCCATCCTCGATCAGACCGTCCGCCTCGCAACCGCCCTCCTTCAGGAGGCGCCGCAGCGTGTGACCCTCGTCGTCGGGGCCGGTCACGCCGAAGCAGCGCACCCGCGCGCCAAGCGCGGCGGCACACAACGCCACATTGCTCGAGCCGCCGGCCGTCTCCTCAAGATCGCGCGCACCGCGACTCAGCAGCACGGGCACCGGCGCGTCCGGGCTCAGACGATCGGCCGAGCCATGCTGCGCCTGATCCAGCATGAAGTCGCCCACGACCAGCAGGTCGGAATCCTTCCAGCCCGCCAGCAGAGGCACCAGCGCTTCGGCGTTTCCGCTCATCGACGCAGTCTAACGGCCCAGACGCCGATCTCCACGCGCCATCCCCTCAAAAAGCGACTGGCGAAGCGGCGCGTGGCCCTCGATGAACTCGAGTTCCAGCTGCGGACGAACGATCGTGAGCGCGGTCGGGCGCGGAAGCGGGCGAAGCTTCACCCAGTCCTTGCCCGTGCAGACGACGTCGGTGGCCCCGGCGGCGCAGGCGACCCGCGCGAGCCGCTCCACCAGACGGGCATCGAACCGTTGGTGATCGGCAAGATGCGGCACATCCACCACTCGCGCACCACATGCGGTCACCTGCGCCACGAAGGCGGCTGGGTTGCCGATGCCTGCCCACACCGCGACCGCGCGTCCGCGAAGGCTTTCGAGCGTCCACGTCTCCTCCGCATCCGTTGCGGTCGTCGCACACAGACCGCGCCAGGCGTGCCGCGTCCAGGCGATGGGAGGACGACCATGAAGTCGCTCGATGCGGGCCGCAAGTCCACCATCCACGCCCTCCGCGCGCGTCACGATGACCGCGTGGGCACGCCGCAGCGCCTCGGCTGGCTCGCGCAGCCAGCCCAGCGGCAACAGCGATCCCTCGATCGCGGGCCGGCGCGCGTCAATCAGCACCAGATCGAGATCCCGTGATACCCCTCGATGCTGGAATCCGTCATCGAGCACCAGCGCGTCGACATCCGCATGCGTGGATCGCAGCCGCTCGATCGCGGCGCGTCGGTCCGCGCCGACCGCGATGGGCGTGTCCGGCATCTCCGCGCGATGTTCCAGCACCTCATCCGACGACTCGCCGCCGCGATGGCCGCGCATCACGATGGCCGGCGATCGACCCGCCGCACGAAGTTCGGCGCAGATCCATCGCACCATCGGCGACTTGCCGGTGCCGCCCGCGGAAACGTTCCCCACCGAAATCACCGGGCACGGTGCCTCCCACGCGGGAACGCGCTCCAGTGCCTCAGCGTGACGATGCACACCGAGCGCGTAGATCCGCGAGGCGATCCAGGCGACCGGCCGCAGGATCGGCGGAAGCGGTCCGCTCATCGAGTCCATCCCTCCATCGTCTCCTGAAGTCGCTTCCAGGGGAGTCCGCCGACCGTGTCCTCGTCACCCACGCAGTGGATCGTCCATCCCGCGGCCCGACGCTCCTCGATGTCATACGCGCCCGCCTTGCCCCGCCACGCATCCGACGCCAGAAAGTGCTCCAGCGCCTCGGGGCCCGGATGCTCCATTCGCACGCGTGCGACATCCACGAAGGAACGCCACACACCGGCGCGAGACACCGTCACGGCCGTGACCACGTCATGTTCGCCGTCCAACATCTGGGTCAGGATGCGTCGCGCGTCGGCGACCGACTCCGCCTTGCCGACCGAACTCGATCCGTGCCGACAGATCGTGTCCGCCGCGACCACGAACGCGCCCGCGCACCGCGTGGGGTGCGCGGCGATCACCGCCTCCGCCTTGCGACGCGCCAAGGCCGCGGCCACGCCCGCCACATCACCCTCGGGCGGCGTCGACGGATCGTCCACCAGAGCCTCGATGCTCTCGAAGTCCACGCCTTCACGACGAAGGATCTGCATGCGGCGCGCCGAGCGACTCGCAAGAATGATTCGCTCGCTCACCACCGCGGCCCCCGCTGGATTTCCTCGTGCAGTCGCCGCTCGACAGCATCGACACCGATCAACCGCATGCGTTGCACCATGCGCGGGTCGCGATAGCCGTGTGGATCCGTCGGCGCTGGGCCCGGAGGCGCAACCACGCACTCCGGCTGGCCGAACGGCCCCACCGCGGAGGGATCCGTCGCCCCATAGATGGCCACGAGCGGACGACCCAAGCCGACCGCGGCGTGCGTGGCCGCGGAATCGTTGGCCACGACGGCGTCCGCGCCCTCGATCGCCGCAAGCCACGCGCCGAGCGAGAGCGCCCCGCACAGGTCGACCACACCCTCCTTCGGCATGCAGGCGCGCACCTGATCGCGCTCCGATCCCGCCCCGAGCATGACGATCCGCATGCCGCGCGACACCAGGCGTTCCGCCAACGTCTTCCATCGCTCGGCCGGCCAACGTTTCGCGGACCAGCGACTGGTGGGCGCAAGCGCGACATAGCGATCAACGCCCGACGCGTCACGTCGTGCACGCCATGCCTCACGCGCAGTCTCCGGAACATGCATGCGCGGATCGCGCACCGCAGGCACGCCCGCGTCCTCCAGCAGCGCAAGCATCACCTCCGTCGCGTCCGGACCCCCACGCCGAGCGTGCCGCTCGTTGGCGAGCCAGCCCGATCCCTCGCGCGCATCGCGCCAGGCCACGCGTCGCGCACCCGTGGCGGCCTGCGCGAAGATCGCGCTGCGCAGCAAGCCCTGGAGGTCGAGCACGAGGTCGTAGCTCGCCTCGCGAATCTGCCGCCTCAAGCCAAGCACGCCGCGAACCGCATCCGGTGTCCACCAACGCCGCCAGGCGCGACGGGGAAAGGGCACGACCGCATGCAACGCCGGGTGGGCGCACACCGCGTCCGCGAAATCGTCCTGGACGAACCAGTCGATCTCCGCCTGCGGGAACGCGGCCCTCAAGCTGGCGAGTGCCGGCATGGACCGACAGACGTCTCCCAAGGCGCTCGGCTTGACCAAAAGGATGCGGCTGATCCGCCGGCTCATGCGAATGGTCAAGGTATAGTCCGCACCCTCGTCGCGCCCGAACCTCATCGTGCCTGAACCCACACCCCATCCCAAGCCTGCAGATCCCGGGAGTTCCTCCGCCGACAGCGCCGCCGGTCGTTCGGCCGGAGAGACGCTGGTCGGACGTGCGGTGGTCGAGCGTGGCTGGGCCACGAAGGAGGAAGTGGAGAAGTGCCGCGAGATCCAGGGTCGCCTGCCCCCCGGCACCAAGCTTGCTGAAGTCCTCGTGCAGAAGGAAGTCGTCACCCGTCGGCAGCTCGCCCGCCTGCAGAGGGAACTCGAGACGGATCGCGGCCAGATAGCGATTCCGGGCTACCGCATCGAGAAGAAGTTGGGCGCAGGAGCGATGGCCACGGTCTTCCTTGCCAAGCAAGTGTCGCTGGATCGATGGGTCGCCGTGAAGGTGCTGCCGCGGAAGTACAGCAGCGACCCGAAGTTCATCGAGCGCTTTTACAAGGAAGGGCGTGCCGCGGCCAAGCTGAACGACCAGCACATCGTCGGCGCGCTCGACGTGGGCCAGGCCGGAGAGCACCACTACTTCGTCATGGAGTACGTGGATGGCGACACGATCCATGACCGCATCGAGTCGTCACGCCGCATCCCCGAGCGGGAGGCGATCACCTTCGTGATGCAGGTGGCGCGAGCGCTCAAGCACGCGCACGAGAAGGGCTTCATCCACCGCGACATCAAGCCCAAGAACATCATGATCTCCAAGGCGGGCGTGGCGAAGCTCGCCGATCTGGGTCTGGCGCGTGCGGTGTCCGACCGCGAAGCCGCCGAGGCGGAGGCAGGAAAGGCCTTCGGAACGCCCTACTACATCAGTCCGGAGCAGGCCCGTGGCGTGCTGGAAATCACGCCCGCCGCCGACATCTACGGGCTTGGCGCGACCTTCTTTCACATGGTCACGGGGCGGGTCCCGTTCGAGGGCAAGAATCCGACGGAGGTGATGCAGCGGCATCTGCGGGAGCCTCTCACGCCGCCGGACCAGCTTGCGCCCGATCTTTCGCAAGGCACCGCGCTCGTCATCGAGATGATGATGGCCAAGGACGCCCGCGATCGGTATCAGAACGCCACGCAGTTGATCGAGGATCTCGAGGCGGTGATGGCAGGCAACGACCCGGTGCACGCACGACCAAGCGGCGCGTTCATGTCATCGCTCGCAGGCGAGACACCACCCGCGGATGGCGATGCCCCAATCCCCGTGCTTGAGACGTCAGGCAAGGGATTGCCGTGGCTCGCCATTGGTCTGGGCGTGCTGCTGCTGGGCAGCCTGCTCTTCAACCTGATTCAGGCGCTTCGCTGAGTCTCAGGCGACCTCCGCCAGCAACTCGACCTCCACGCACGCTCCCAGCGGGAGCGCGATGTTGCCCACCGCCGCGCGCGCGTGGCGACCCGCCTCGCCAAACACCTGCTGCAGGAACTCGCTGGCACCGTTGGCGACCTTCGGCTGCTCCGTGAAACCGGCGTCGCTGCACACGAACACGCCGACCCGGACGATCCGGCGCACCTTGTCAAGACCGCCCGCGGCCTCGGCCAGCACGGCCAGACCGTTCAGGGCTGCCTGTCGCGCGGCCGCCGCCCCCTCCTCCACGCTCACCTGGGACGGAATGACCCCCTTGGAAAGCACTCCTTCCTTCATGGGAAGCTGGCCGCTGACAAAAACCAGGTTGCCGACCCGGCATGAGGGGATGTAGGCGGCCACCGGCTTGGGGGCTGGGGGCAAGGAAAGTCCGAGAGCCGCGAGACGTTGTGAGGGGGTTTCGCTCATCTGGGCATCTTGACGCAACATTTGCCCTTTTGCCACCGAAGCGGAACTCGTGAGGACTTGTCCCCATTGGGCTTGACCTCCGTTCACGCTCGGTTAACTTCCGGTTCTTCACTTTGGTCCCACAGGCCATTTCGACGGTTTCGACCGCCACCATGCCCTGATTCCGCCGGACTCCGGCGCTTCATCCCCCTGACGGGACCGACAACCCAGCCGCGCGCTCGAGACCCTGTCTCGAATGGCGCTTGTCGGATCGGATCGTTTCCCCAGTCAGGGATCCAACTCCATCCACTCAGATGTTGCTTCATGCGGCGCGTTGCCGTCTGAAGCCCCACGGATTTCCTCGCTTGGCGAGCGGGGACCCCCGCCGTTGGACGCCTCCTCACGCAGAGGAGTCGAACCAACCCTTTCGAAGCGGCCCTCGCCACGCCGCATTCAACCCCATCGGGACCCGGTCCCGGAGACAGCACCATGCTTCAGCGTCGCGGTTTCACCCTCATCGAACTCCTCGTGGTGGTCGCCATCATCGCCCTGCTCATCGGGCTGCTGCTGCCGGCCCTGAGCAAGGCCCAGCAGAACGCGCGCGAGACCAAGTGCTCGACGCAGATGAATCAGATCTTCAAGGCGTTCCTCACCGAGGCCAACAACGATCCGACCAAGCGCCTTCCGACCCCCGGTCTCATGGACAAGGTGGGCAACGACGCAGGCCGCGGACAGGAGCAGTGGGGGCTGAACGCCTGCCGCAACGTGTTCTCCATGATGATCGCCAACGAGCACTTCAACACGGACATCTGCATCAGCCCCTGCGAGAAGAATCCCGTGGTCCTCGAGATGGGCAAGAGCGGCACCCCCGCCTACGACTTCTCAAAGCGGAACGTCGTCGCGGATCGCTGGTGGGACTTTGCCTTCAGCGACAACCTTGACGGCAACGGCAGCAATGGAACCCCGGACATCTCCAGGGTCGGCACAAAGGACACCGGCACGAGCGCCGGCACCGCGTCGACCGCCTCGGGCTGGAGCAACACCAGCTACTCGCTTCCGGCGATGTACGGTCAGCGCAAGGAAATCAACTGGCGCTCGAACTCGGACTCGAGCAAGGCCCTGATGGGCACGCGTGGCCTGATCCCGAGCTCGGACCGCGCCACCAACGCGGGCGCCCAGATCCCTGGGCCGCAGCGCACCGATCCGGACTACTACAGGCTGAGCTACGCGACCCAGCTCTACGGTCCCAAGGACATCTGGGAAGGCTATGTGGTCTTCGGCGATGCCCACACCGAGCGCATCAAGTCATTCGCGCCGGAGTACGCGAACTTCGACTGCGGCGATGCGGAAGGCGTGCGTCCGGACGACTTGTACTGGACGGACACCAACTTCAACCTGAACTGCCAGATCCAGGGCCGCAAGGGTGGCGACACCGCGCTCGGCCACTACGGCAAGCCGTGGCGTGGCGACGGCTCGTGCGACGCCTTCTGGGATTGGCGCAGCGACGCGGTTCGCCCGCCCTCGGGCCCGACCGGCAGCTGATCAAGCATCTCATATTCGACCCCCAAACACTCTCGAAGGAGCACCACACCATGTTTCGCCGCAAGGGCTTCACCCTCATCGAACTTCTGACGGTCATGGCCATCATCGCACTGCTGCTCGGCATCCTGCTGCCGGCCCTCACCAACGCGCGCGCCCGCGCCCGCGTGCTGAAGGACGCCACGCAGCTCAAGGGCATCCACCAGGCGTGGGTGACCAAGTCGATCGACTATCCGAACGAATTCCCGACGAACCCGCTGCCCACCCCGGGCCTCGTGAATCGCACGGGACGCATCGTGGGTCGCGGCGAAGAGGACACCCTGAAGAACGACCACGCGAGCCTGTTCTCGATGTCGGTGGCGCAGAACCTGTTCTCCGCTCCGCTGTGCGTCGGCCCCTCCGAGGTGAGCCCGAACGTCACGGTGTGCACGAACTTCGACATGACGCGGTACTTGCCCGCCGAGGACTGCTATTGGGACGGCGACACCGCGGGCGAGCGGGTGTTCGATGACGCCGTCACGCGGAACTTCCGCGCGAACCTGATGCAGGGAGCGAACACCAGTTACGCAGTGATGCCGCTCGTCCTACCGACCGACCCGACCGTGGGCGTGGGCAACAGCCGACGCGTGCGCGGCTGGAAGAACGGCGGCGTGAGCACCATGGCGGTGCTTGGCAACCGCGGCGTGCAGGACGGCATCGACGGATCGACCGGCGGTGACATCAACATCTTCAAGAACAGCCGCACGCTGGACATCCACGGCGCCAAGGGTTCGTGGGAAGGCAATCTGGTGTACGGCGACAACCGCGTCGACTACTCCAACAGCTTCTACAACTCCACGCCAAGCTGCGTGAAGGCGAACATTCGCGCCGGTGCAGGCACGGCCGTGAACGCGGATGAGTGCGCACGAACAGTCGGATCTGGCTTCACGTGGGATAACATCTTCCGCGAGGACGACACGAAGGGCCAGACCGACTCATGGCTCTGCGTGATTCCGGCACTTACGTCCACCACAGTCAACGGCCGGGCGCGGGGAACCGTCCCGACCTCGTCGGCGCTGCTGTACGACTGATCCGTTCTACCCTGACTCCACAGGGGCCAGCGACCGCGGGTCGTCGGCCCCTTTTCTTTGCATGGATACAGTGTGCACATGCTCCTGCTGGCGTGCCTGATCGCGGTGATACTGGATGGCGGAACGCCGCGTGCGGTGCCCCCGAGCCGGGCTGCGCGCGTGGTCGCCGTGTTGCCGGTGCGTGGGGAGATCGACGCGATCACGGTGGAGAGCCTGACCTCTCGCGCGAAGCGGGCGAGCGACGCAGGTGCGGACGCGATCGTGATCGACCTTGACACTCCGGGTGGCGAGATGCTCTCCACGCTGGAACTCTGCCGACGGATCAAGGGATCGTTTCCGCCGAACACCGTGGCGTGGATACGTCCACAGGCGTTCTCGGCGGGCGCGATCACCGCGCTTGCCTGCCGGGAGATCGTCGTGACGCCCGACGCCGTGCTGGGAGACGCCGCGCCGATCCGGGTCTCCGCACTGGGCGGACTGCAGTCGCTGGAGCCCGCCGAACGGGCGAAGCTCGAGGCGCCCCTGCTGTCGGAAGTCACGGACAGCGCGCGACGCAACGGTCACGACGAGCGCCTCTGTCGCGCGTTCATCAGCGCACCGCTGGAACTCTGGCTGCTCGAGGATCCCGAGCGTGGCGAGCGTTACCTCGTCGACGCCGAGGAGTATCAGGCCGTGTTCGGCGAAGAGCCCCCACGCGCGGCCACCGTGTCCCGACCTGTCGGCGGACCCGCTGTGCTCGCCTGGGTCACCGACGCGCTGCGACGCCCCGCCGCCACCGGCGACGACGACGCCTCGCAGCGCTTCGCGCCTGGTCGCACGCCGCTCGGGGCGGCGGATCGCGACCGACTTCGGCTCGTGAGCCGAATCGACGGCGCCGACGAGTTGCTCACGCTGCGAGCCGCGGAGGCGGTAGCGCTCGGTCTCGCCTGCGCCGAGATCGCCGACGAGGCGGCGCTTCGCCAGCACTTCGGTGCGCAGACGAGCTTCACGCTCGAGCCGCGTTGGAGCGAGCCGGTCGCGCGCGTGCTCACGAGCGGATGGATGCGGGCGCTGCTCGTCATCGCACTGGTGGCCTGCTTCGTCGGCGAGGTGCTCGCGCCCGGCCTCGGGGTGTTCTCCATCGGTGGGCTGGTCGCGGTGGGACTGCTCGTGATCGGCCCGATGCTCGCCGGACTGGCGGAGTGGTGGCCCGCGATCGCCATGATCGCGGGGTTGGGGCTCATCGCGCTTGAATTGCTGGTGTTCCCGGGATCGCTGCTGGCGGGAAGCGCCGGCGTGATCGCCTTCGCGGGCGGTACGATCGGACTCTTCGTGGCCTCGGATCCATCGCCTGATCCCACGCGCGCGATGCTGGAAGGTCTGGCCACGCTCGCGGGCTCCGTGATCACGGCCTTCGTGATGGCGTGGTGGCTCGGTCGCTCCCGCGGCGGACTCGCTGGACTCGCCGTGCACGAGGCTCAACTCGTGACGCTGAACCGCACCGACACGCCTCCGGCCATCGGCAGCGAGGGCCGTTCCCTGACTGACCTCCGACCGATCGGCGAGGTCGAGATCGCGGGCCGCGTGTTTCAGGGCCGTGCCAACGCGTGGATCGAGCGCGGGTCGCGTGTGCGCGTGGTCGGGATCGAGGCGAACGAGTTGCGCGTGGAGTCGCTGGCATGATCGAGATTCTTGCGCAGACCGCTCCGGCCACGGGTGGCTTCGACACCGCGCTCATCGCCGGCTTCGCGTTGTTCGGGCTCGCGCTTGTGCTGGCTGCGCTGGAACTCGTGGTTCCATCCGCGGGCGCGATCACGGCCCTGTGCGCGCTCTGCATCGTCGCCGGCGTGGTGTCGTTCTTCGTGCACTCGATGCTGTGGGGCTTCGCCTCGCTCGCATTCGCACTTGGCGGCGCGCCCTTCGCGATCGGCTACGGCCTGCGACTCTGGTCCACCACGCCCTTGGCGCGTCGGGCGGTGCTGTCCACGGAACTTGAGGCCACGCGCTCGTCGGGCGTTCCACCGGTCGGCGCACGCGGCACCGCGCTCACCGACATGCGACCGGTGGGACGGGTCGAGATCGATGGGCGCGCGATCGAGGCGATCGCGGAGGGCGGCTTCATCGAGGCCGGCAGTCCGCTGGCCGTCGCGGAAGGCTCGACCGCGGCGAGCCTGCGCGTGCGCGCGATCGCACGGACCTGAGCGATTCCCCGCCACGCTACCCTATCGACATGCAGAAGAACCTGTTCCTCGCCGCGGATCCTCTCACGGTCCTGGGCATGGTGGGCCTGGGCGTCATCGCGCTCATCGGCCTGATCCTCCTGATCATGATCAGCCAGTACCTGCAGCTCTGGCTGCAGGCCTTCCTGAGTGGCGCGCGGGTGAGCCTGCTCGACCTGATCATGATGCGCCTGCGCAAGGTGCCGCCCGCCGTGATCGTGCTGAACCGCATCACCGCCAAGAAGGCGGGGCTGGAAGTTCCAAGCAATCTGCTCGAGGCGCACTTCATGGCCGGTGGACGCGTGGATCGCGTGATCCGCGCCATGATCGCCGCCGACAAGGCCGGCATCGATCTCGGCTGGGACCGCGCCACGAGCATCGATCTCGCGGGACGCGACATCCTGGAGGCCGTGAAGACCAGCGTCGACCCGAAGGTGATCGACTGCCCCAGCGTGCAGTCGGGCAAGGGCACCATCGATGCGGTCGCGAAGGACGGCATCCAGTTGCGCGCGAAGGCGCGCGTGACGGTGCGCACCGCGATCGCGCGCCTCGTGGGCGGCGCCACCGAGGAGACGATCATCGCGCGCGTGGGCGAGGGCATCATCTCCACGATCGGCTCGGCGGCGAACCACAAGGAAGTGCTCGAGAATCCCGATCGCATCAGCAAGACGGTGCTCGCGAAGGGCCTCGACTCGGGCACCGCGTTCGAGATCCTTTCGATCGACATCGCCGACGTAGACGTGGGCGAGAACATCGGCGCCCAACTTCAGGCTGCGCAGGCCGAGGCCGACACGAAGCGATTCCAGGCGCAGGCCGAACAGCGCCGCGCGCTCGCCGTGGCGCAGGAGGCCGAATATCAGGCCGAGGCCGAGAAGAACCGCGCGCTTGTGGTGTTGGCCGAGGCCGACGTGCCGAAGGCGATCGCGGAGGCCCTGCGAACAGGCAAGATGGGCGTGATGGACCTCTACCGCATGAACAACATGCAGGCCGACACCGACATGCGCAAGTCGATCAGCGCCTCCGGCGGCTGATGCGCGCGTGCCGACCCTCTTCGTCGTCATCCCGGTCTTCGAGGAACCGCACACGCTCGAGCCGTGCGTGCGTCGCGCCTTGGAGGCGCCGATGCCACCAGGCTGGCGCGCGCGTCTGCTGCTGATCGACGATGCAAGCAGCACCGCGACCGCGATGGTCGCGGACCAGCTCGTGACCGAGCTCGCATCGGACGGCCGCCTGGAGCTTCTTCGACACCAAGCGAACCGCGGCAAGGGTGCGGCGCTTCGGACCGGCTTCCGCCGAGCGCTCGAACTGGCCCATGATGCTGACGCAGGATGGCGATCTGGAGTACGACCCTTCCGACTGGCGCGCGCTGGTCGAGGCGCTGCCCCCTGCGCCGCTTGCCGCGGTGATCGGAAATCGGTGGGCGCAGGCGAGTCTGCCGACGACCTGGCGAAGGTTGCATGCCGGCGCGAACCGCCTGCTCACTTCCTGCAGCAACATGCTGACGGGCTTGCGGCTTGCCGACATGGAGTGCGGCTTCAAGCTCCTGCGCGTGCCGCTGCTGCGCCGGGTGCTGCCTTGGCTCTCGGAAGATCGCTTTGGCGTGGAGCCGCAGCTGGTGGCGGCGCTGGCGCGCGTGCGCGCCGAGGTGCGCGAGGTTCCCGTGTCCTACGACCCCCGCGACCGCTCCAGGGGCAAGAAGATCGGACCGATCGACGGCCTGCGCGCGATCTGGGTCATCGTGGCCGAGCGCGCTCGACGCGCACCACCCGTCCAGCGCTGAACGCGGCTCACAGTTCTGCGCGCGCCAGCGAGAGCAGCGACGCCGTGTGCGCAAGCCACTGCACACGCAGGCGCTCGCCGCGTGAACCGAGCCAGCGGGCGCGCCCACTCGATCGATCCACGCGACCCACGGCCACGCTGGCGTCCTCAAGCGTCGGCGCATCGCGCCCCAGGGCCGACGCATGCGCCCGTGCCAGCCACGCGGCGCACAGCACGTTCAGCGCAAGGAACGCCACACCCTCGTTCACGGGCAGTCCGTAGAGGCCACTGCCCCACGCGCGGCCACCCAGGATCGACGCTCGGATCCAGCGTTGGAAGAGTTCGTCGATCTGACTCGACTCGGAGCCAGCGAACAGTCCACGCACCTGCTGCACGCCGCTGAAGTGCACGGCAGGCCATCCCGCAATCCCCGGCGCGACGCCGCGTCCCGAAGCCCACGTGCGGCTTCGACGCCACTGCGAGAGCACGGATCGGAGCCGGCCCACCCGCATCAGCGACCCGATCTTCGGATCCTCCACGCGCGCGAAGACCGCCTGACGGAGCATCCGATTGGCGCGGCGCGAGGGCGACTTCACCTCCAGCGCCTGCAGTTCTGCCGGTGCGTGCGCCGCCAGCGTGTCGAGCAGTTCACCCAATCGCTCGCCGCGAACCCGCGCAAGGTCCGCATTGCGAAGGCTCTGCGACAGGAACATGAATCCCTCCCAGCGGATGTTCGGGGCCAACGCATGCTCCGCGAGCCAGCGATCCAGTCGCTGCGCGACGATTTCGCATTCCTCCAGCGAACCCGCCAGGCCCGAGCCGAGATCTGCCGACTGCTCGCGGGCGCTCGCTTCCGGAAGGGACGCCTGCATGCGGCGCACCTCCTGAAGATGCGTGGGCAAGCCCGCACCGAGGCTTCGTCGCACACTGCCGCAGGCGAAACTCACGCCGACCCGCGCGTCCATCGGACCTGGCGCGAACGTGAAGGGAAACAGCTGGCACGCGATCGGCTTGGCCTCCAGACCGAATCGAGCGTGAATCCCGCATTTGCCGCCCTCCCCGAGAAACACGCACGCGCCGTCCTCGCGCTGACGCAGCCAGCGCCGGCCCGCAAAATCGATCCAGAACGGCTCGCCCAGTTCGCGTTCCCATCCCTGCGCCGCCACACGCTCGAAGTCCTCACCCCGAAGCTCGATCGTGAAATCGCGGCAACATTCGCCGCAACCGTGACAGCTGTAGCGCTGCTCGGGAATTGCAGGCATGAGCACGGGAAGTCGCATGCATCAGCCTAGGCGCCGAATCGCCTCGGCCATGGCGCGTGCAGCATGACCGCGGTGACTGCGGGCGTTCTTCTGGTCGGGCGGCAACTCGGCGCTCGAGCAGCCCGCGTCATCGAGCCAGAGCCAAGGGTCGTACCCGAAGCCGTGGCTGCCTCGCGGCACCTCGCCGATGCGGCCCTCGAACGTGCCTCGCGTCTCAGCCAGTACCCGACCCTCCGAATCCGCCAGGCACATGCAGCACACGAAGCGCGCGGCGCGTCGCTCGCTCGATACGCCGCGCATGCGCTCGGCCAGCTTCGCGTTGTTGCGCGCGTCGCGTTCAGCCCGCGTTCCATCGGCCCCCGCCCAGATCGCGCTGTCCACGCCAGGTTCGCCACCGAGCGCGTCCACTTCCAGCCCCGAATCGTCGGCCAGCACCGTTCGCCCCGTCAGGCGCGCGTACGCCACCGCCTTGATGCGCGCGTTCGCCTCGAAGTTGCGCCCGGTCTCGTCGGGCTCGGCGAACGGGCCGCCCACCTCGTCGAGCGAGCGCACCACGAGTCCCAGCGGCCCGAGGATTGACCGAATCTCCTCGACCTTGTGCGGGTTGCCCGTGGCGACCACGATCTCGCGAGGCGCGCTCACGTCTGGATCACGCCAGTGCGCAGCGGCGCGTCCATCGGCGCCATGTGCGCAAGCGCCAGCGCGAACGCCAGTTCCTCGCGCGTCTTCGCCGGCTCGATGATGCGGTCCACCCAGCCGCGGCTCGCGCCGTAACGGATGTCCTGCTGCTCGCTGTAGCTCGCGGTGATCGCCTTCAGCAGTTGCGCGCGCATCGCCTCGTCGACCTTCTCGCCCTTGCGCTCGCGCGCGGCCAGATCGATCTGCAGCAGCGTGCCCGCCGCCTGCGCCGCGCCCATCACGCTGCAGCGCGCGCCGGGCCACGCAAGCGTCAGGAACGGATCGAAGGCTCGCCCGCACATGGCGTAGTTGCCCGCGCCGAAGCTGCCGCCCACGATCAGCGTGATCTTGGGCACCACGCAGTTGCTCATCGCGTTCACCATCTTGGCACCCGCGCGGATGATGCCGCCCTGTTCGCTGTCGCGGCCCACCATGAAGCCGGTGGTGTCGTTCACGAAGAGGATCGGCACCCGTCGCTGGTTGCACTCGAGGATGAACCGCGCAGCCTTGTCGGCACTGTCGTCGTAGATCACCGCCGGCATGTTCATGGCCTTGCTGGGGCCCGCCTTGCCGCCCGGCATCTGTCGCTCGGTCATCTTGCGCTGGTTCGCCACGATGCCGCAGGCGAAGCCCCCGATCGACGCGTAGCCGCACACCAGGCTGCGGCCGTGCTCGGCGCGGTACTCGTCGAACGAGCCGCCATCCACGATGCACTTCAGCAGGTCGACCATGTCGTACTGGTGACCCGGATCGCCGGTGAACACCTCCATCGTGTCAGCCTCGGGCCGCTCCGGAGCCTTCACCGCAAGGTGGGGCGTCGCGAGCTTGCGCGCCGCACCATGCTTCGCCATCAGGCTTCGCAGACGCGTGATGCACGCCGGGTCGTCCTTTTCGCGGAAGTCGATCGTGCCGCTGATCTGCGCGTGCATCTGCGCGCCACCAAGTTCCTCGCTGGTCACTTCCTGCCCGATCGCCGCCTTCACCAGCGCAGGCCCGGCGAGATACAGGCCGCTGCCCTCGGTCATCAGCAGCATGTCGCAGAGCACCGGCAAATAGCCGCCGCCCGCCACGCAGTTGCCCATGATCGCAGAGATCTGCGGAATGCCCTCGGCGCTGATCACGGCGTTGTTGCGGAAGATGCGGCCGAAGTCGTCGGTGTCGGGGAAGACGTCCTCCTGCAGCGGCAGGAACACGCCGGCGCTGTCCACCAGATACAGCAGCGGCAACCGCGCCCGCTGCGCCACGGCCTGCGCGCGGATGATCTTCTTGCAGGTCATCGGGAAGAACGCGCCGGCCTTCACGGTGGCGTCGTTGGCCACCACCATGCACGGGCGGCCCTCCACCACGCCGAGCAAGGTCACCACGCCCGCACCGGGCGCGCCGCCGTGCTCGCGATACATGTTCCAGGCCGAGAAGAGCCCGCACTCGAGACGCGGCGAACCCTTGTCGAGCAGCAGGTCGATGCGCTCGCGGGCGGTCAAGCGCCCATGCCGGTGCTGGCGCTCGGCGCCGCTCGGCCCACCCCCCTGCTCGATCTTCGCGGCTTCAGCCAGATAGGCGGCGGTGGCTTCACGAAGGCTGCTTGGGGTGGCGGTCGCGGTCATCCTTGGCAGAATAGGCCTTCCCTGCCCGAAACGGCGGTTTCAGGACCCTCTCGAAACCGCAAACCCCCACCGAGGCGTGTCTTGCGGGGCATGGGGTGTTTCCGTTACGATCTCCCCTCCAAAACTTCCCCCAAGAGACGAACAGAAGACCATGATCTCCACCGCCGCAAAGAAGAAGGCCATCACCTCCGCCAAGCGCCACGACAAGGATTCGGGAAGCCCCGAAGTCCAGGTGTCGGTGCTCACGGAGCGCATCACCTCGCTGCAGGACCACTTCCGCGCCAACCCCAAGGACCACGGCAGCCGCCGCGGCCTCCTTCTGATGGTTGGCCAGCGGAATCGGCTCCTCCGCTACCTGTCGACCATCGATCGTGAGCGCTACAACGCGCTCATCCAGAAGCTCGGCCTGCGCAAGTAAGCAGGTCGACCGCCCACGGCCGACGGCGGCAGTGGGCGATCCGCGTTCGAGCCAAGCGCGTTTCGCCTTCTGCCTCCCCTCAGGTCGTGCAGCGGTTCATCACTCCACTCACATCCAAGGAGACCCAGACACATGGGCAAGCAGAATCCAGCCACCGTTCAGACCGAAATCGGCGGCCGCACGTTCAAGTTCGAGACCGGCAAGGTGGCCAAGTTGGCCAGCGGCGCGGTCGTGTGCACCTTCGGCGAGACCGTCGTGCTCGCCACCGCCGTGCGCGCCAACCCGCGCGCGGGCATCGACTTCTTTCCGCTGACCTGCGACTACCGTGAGAAGTACCCCGCGGTCGGCCGCTTCCCCGGCGGCTTCCGCAAGCGCGAGGGCGCTCCGACCGAGAAGGAAGTCCTCACGATGCGCATGATCGACCGGCCGATCCGGCCGCTCTTCCCCGAGGGCTTCCTCGACGAGATCCAACTCCAGACCATCGTGCTCAGCCACGACGGCCAGACCGACGCCGACGTGATCGCCTGCACCGCGGCCAGCGCCGCGCTCAGCATCACCGACGCTCCCTTCCAGGGCCCGGTGGCCACCGTGCGTGTGGGTCGCATCCACACTGACGCCGGTCCGCAGTTCGTGATCAACCCGACCGTCGCGCAGCTCGAGTTCAGCGATCTGGATCTCGTGCTCTCCGGCCACAAGGACGGCGTGAACATGATCGAGGTCGGCGCCGCCGAGATCAGCGACAGCGACATGATCGCGGCGATCCGCTTCGGTTACGACCACGGCATCAAGCCGCTGCTCGACCTGATCCAGAAGCTGCGCGAGGCCTGCCAGGCCCCTGCCGTGAGGATGGGCGAAGTGATGTTGCCCAGCAGCGATGTGTTCACGAAGGTGAAGTCGGTCGTCGGCGAGGAGCTCCGCAAGGCGCGCCAGATCACCGGCAAGCAGCCGCGCAACGACGAGGTGGATCGCCTGCGCAAGTGGATGATCGAGAACCACTTCACCATTCCCGCGGGCCTCTCCTACGGCGACCATATGGCCGCCGAGAAGAAGCAGCGTGAGGCGAAGGAGGCTTTCCGCATCCTCGAGAAGAAGCTCACGCACGATCTTGCGGGCAACATGAACATCCGTCCGGATGGGCGTGGCCTGAAGCAGATCCGCCCGCTCGACATGTCGGTCGCGATCCTGCCCCGCACGCACGGCAGCGCCTTCTTCCAGCGCGGCGAGACGCAGAGCATCGTGAGCTGCGTGCTTGGCACCATCAAGGACGAGCAGATCGTCGACGGCCTGCTGCCGGAGTACGCGAAGAAGTTCTATCTGCACTACAACTTCCCGCCCTTCTGCACCGGCGAGGCCGGCCGCATCACGGGCCCCGGTCGCCGCGAAGTCGGCCACGGCGCGCTCGCCGAGCGCAGCCTCCTGGCGATCCTGCCCAGCCCCGAGGACTTCCCCTACACCATCCGCGTGGTCAGCGAGATCACCGAGAGCAACGGCAGCAGCAGCATGGCCAGCGTGTGCGGCGGCTGCTTGGCGATGATGGACGCGGGCGTGCCCATCAAGGCCACCTGCGCCGGCATCAGCGTGGGCCGCTTCACCAGCAGCGAAGGCAAGGTGACGCACGTCACCGACATCGTTGGTGAAGAGGACTTCTTCGGCGAGATGGACTTCAAGGTCAGCGGCACCCGCGACGGCATCACGGGCATCCAGCTCGACCTGAAGGCTCGCGGACTCTCGATCGAGGAGATCGAGAAGATCCTGGCGCAGGCGCGCGAAGGCCGTCTGCAGATCATCGACCAGATGGAGGCGGTGATCGCCAAGCCGCGCGCGGACATCAGCCCGCTCGCGCCGCGCATCACCAAGGTCAAGATCGACCCGGAGAAGATCGGCAAGCTCATCGGACCCGGCGGCAAGAACATCCGCGGCATCCAGGAGCGCACCGGCTGCCAGATCGACGTCGAGGAGGACGGCACCGTCTTCATCGCCAGCGCCGACGCGGCCAAGGCCGCCCAGGCCCGGGCCGAAGTCGAGGCGCTGGGTGCCGAGATCAAGGTCGGCAGCGTCTTCGAGGGCAAGGTCGTGGCCATCAAGGAGTTCGGCGCGTTCGTCGAGCTGGTGCCCGGCACCGACGGCATGTGCCATATCAGCGAGTTGGCGCACGGCTACGTGAAGGCCGTGACTGACCAGGTCAAGATGGGCGACGTCATCAAGGTAAAGGTCATCAACGTCGACGAGAACGGGCGCATCAAGCTGAGCCGAAAGGCCCTCCTGCCGGCCCCGGAACCAGCCGCGAAGGTCTGAGGGTCGCTTCAAACGTGCGCGAAACCCACGGGCGCGGCCACACGAGGCCGCGCCCGCTTCGTTTCAAGAGTTGAGCGGGAATACGGCAGGGAACACTTGCGGAACCCCGATTTATGGGTCACAATCTGGGTCGACAGGCCTCGGCCCCCAAGAACTTCGAAACTGGAGCTGCCATCCATGAGCGACACCATCGAACTGAACAACATCGAAGGCAACGTGAAGTGGTTCGACCCCCGCAAGGGCTACGGCTTCATCGTCGGGCCGCAGGGCCAGGACATCTTCGTGCACTTCTCCGTGATCGATCAGGCGGAAGGCTTCAAGACGCTCCGTGATGGCGAGGCCGTCACCTACTCCGCGTCGAAGGGCCAGAAGGGCTGGTCGGCCACCGCGGTCAAGAGCACGCGCGTGCCGACCCCCGCCAAGACCGCGCAAGCCACCTGAAGTCCGCGCATTCTCGAACGTACCACGACGCGGCTGCGCCACTCCGGCGCCTCCGCGTCGCTTCGTTCCCATGATCTCCCCACTGCCGGCATTCCTGATCGGGCTCGCCTCGGGCGCCGTGCTTGCAGCGCTCGCCGCGGCGCGTTCGCTGCGACGCCGCGCCACGCGCACGCTCGAGGCGGAACGGCGAGCGCAGGCATCGGAACGGCTGGCCGAACTCGGCAGCATGACCAGCGGTCTGGCACACGAGATCAAGAATCCGCTCAGCACGCTGAACCTGAACGCGCAGTTGCTGCGCGAAGACATCCTTGACTCGAACCTGCCCGAGGAGACGCGCGCCGCCGTCACGCGACGCGTCGACGCGCTGGCCCGCGAGACGCTTCGCCTGAAGGACATCCTGAGCGACTTCCTGCAGTTCGCCGGGCGCATGCGTCTTGATCCCCAGCCACGCGACCTGCGTGAACTGATCAGCGAACTCGTCGACTTCTTCCAGCCGCAGGCGGACCGCGCGGGCGTGCTGCTGCGCGTGGACGTGCCGGGGGTTCCGGTCACGGCGCGCGTGGATGCGGGACTGCTGAAGCAGGCGCTGCTGAACCTGGCGATCAACGCGGTGCAGGCCATGACGCCTGCAGGACATGCGCCCTCGGGCGAACGGCGCGGCGAACTCATGTTCCGGCTGGAACTCGACTCGACCGGTGATGAAGCCCGGCTCAGCGTGATCGATCAAGGCCCGGGAATTCCCGAGGAGCGACGCGCCACGATCTTCCGGCCCTACGCCAGCACCAAGCCCGGGGGCAGCGGCCTTGGCCTGGCCACCACCCGCCGCATCATCGAGGAGCACGGCGGCTCCATCACGCTCTACAACGGTCCTTCCGGCAGCGCCTGCTTCACGCTTCGGCTGCCGCTCGGCGGTCCACCGCCACGCACCGAATCCTGATCAGTCGAGCCAGTCCTTCGCCTTCAGGCGCTGCGGCACGTACTCCTCGGTCACGTAGCTGATGTCCTTGGTGATCAGCGACTCGACTTCCATCTTGAAGCCGCTCGACAGCAGGCCCTCGATCTCCTTCTGCCAGCCCTTGTGCGCCTCGAACCACGGGTAGGCCGCGATCTCCTTGGCGCGCTTGATGTCGTTGTCGTTCAGCGCGATCTGCACGTCGTCGCTCAGGCCGCAGGCCTTGTAGTCCTTCGAGCGGATGCCCAGGAACTTCGCCTCCGGAATCGCCAGTCGCTCGCTCTCGAAGGCCAGCGAGATGCTGCCCTGCTTGATCACGCTGTAGATGTAGTGCCCCCACGGATCGCAGTCGAGCAGGCAGTAGATGGGCAGGCCCAGCTCCTCGTTCAGGCGCCGCAGCAGGCGGCGCACACCGCGCGGGGGCTGGCCGCCGCCCTCGGTCAGGATGCAGTTGTGCTTCTCCCAGAAGCGATCCTCGTTGAAGCGGCTCCACACCGTGTTCTTCTCCACGTGCAGCACGAACTTCGCCTCGCACTTCTTGAACTGGATCACGTCGGGTTCCACGATGCTGGGAATCGCGTAGCCGCCGCTGCCCATGCGACGGCAGTCGATCTCGTCGCCCGAGTCCACCAACGTGATGTTGCCCACCACGGTGCCCGCTTTCTTGGCGAAGATGTGCAGCTCCTCGCGTAGCGCGCCGAGCGACACCTCGAGGTCCTCCAGGATGCCGTCCGACTCGTCCTGATCGGCGAAGGTCTTCTCCTTCGTGCCCGCCACGGTGTGCAGGCCCTTGTAGAACATGCCACGAAGGCTCAGCGTCTTGTCGGCCGCGATCAGGTCCTTCACGCTGCTGCCATGCAGCATGGTCTGCATGAAGCTCTTCGCCTGGTTCAGGTTGAAGAGCTGGCGCTCCTGCGCCGCATCCCCCATCTGCAGGATGCCCTTCTTCTTGTTCCAGGTCGTGTTGCTTCGCGCACGGGTGGGAATCGCCACCATCGGCTCGCGACCACCGAGCGCCCTCTTCGCCACGCCGTCGGCCATCTCCACGATCTTCCTCTCGGTCGCCGCATCGCGGGCCTTGGTCGCCGCGTTCGCTGACTTGCTCTTGGCCATGGTTCGTTCCTTGTCGTTCGCGTTCGATCAGAAGAGGCTGGGGCCGTCACCGCCACGCTTGCCGCGAGTCTTCGCTGGCGCGGCCGGCTTGTCCGCCGGCTTGCCGCGCTTCGGCTGGCGCTCCGGCACCGGTGGGGCCGAGATCCGGTCACTTTCGGGCGCAGGCGCGATCGCACTCTGCACCACGATCACGCCGTCCTCGTCCATCGGCTCGTCCTTCACCACCTTGCCGTCCTCGTCCAGCACCTGGTCCGCCTGCGCGGTGCGCTTGCGCGCCTGCTCGAGCAGCGCGTCGTACAACTTGCGCGCGTCGGTGCCCGTGATGGCGTTCACCGCCTTGCTGATCTCGCCGATGTAGCGCTCAAAGACGTCGCGTCGCTCGCCCTCGCGGCGCATGCGCTGGCGCTTGCGCAGGTAGGTGCCAAGCTTGCGGCCGCACTCCATGAGCGCCAGCCGCATCTCCTTGCGGATCTCGTCGTAGTCGGCGATCGCTTCCTTGCTCTCGCTGGTGAACGGCACCCACACGCTGGCCACGTGGATCATGATCACCAGCGGCCCCACCGGAAGGCTGCCGCGCGGCTGCTGCAGGTTGTAGTTCTTCCAACCGGTCTCCACCACGGCCTTGAAGCTGCTGCAGGCGCTCTGCTGAAAGAGCAGCGGCACACGGTTGGCGAAGCGGATCACGCGCGCGGTCTCGTCGGCCGGCAGCTCGCCGCCGAACGCGATCGCCGCCTCGATCTGGAACGGCCGCCCGCGATACACCTCGGCATCACGGGTGCTGGCCGCGTAGAACTCCGCGCGCACACCCTTCAGCATGCCTGCGAGCAACTGCCGCACGCCGATCGGCGCCAGACAGTCGGTCGGCGGTGGCGCCAGCTTCGCGTTCTGGAACGCCTCGAACAGCTTCTCCGCCATCGGCGGCTCCACGTCGGCCACCTTGCGGCGGCTCGTGAGCCCGATCTTCTCGCACAGCGCGCCCGCGGTCGACGGGCTCACGCGGCAGAAGCGCTCCTGCAGGAAGTTGAACAGCGTGCCCTTCTCGGCCGCCTCGTAGTCCTTCAGCATCTGCAGCAGCGTGCCAAGCTCGATGCCCTTCGGATGCGGCTGGATCTCCTTCGTCTCGGGCGGCAATTCCTGCACGCCGCGCGGAAACACCGTCACGCCCTGCGTCTCGGTGGTCACCGCTGCAGCGGCCGCGGCCCCCGCCTCGGCCTGCGCCAGGATCGGCGTGTCGCCCTCGTCGTCGGCGCTCACGCGGCTCGGCGGCACGAACACGAACCGGCCGTGCGGGTTCGCGATCGCCGTGAGTTCCAGGAACTCGTCCACCGATCCTCGACCACGCTGGTAGCGCCCCTCCAGCTCGATGCTCACGCAGGTTCCGCTGCGATAGGCCTGCACATCCAGGAAGCCTCCGGCCTCGCCACTGAGCGCGCGCGTGCCGGGCGTGAGCGTGCGGAACCGCAGCGGCGGGAAGTCGCCCGTCTCCTCGTCGAGCGTCACCTCCGCGCGGTTCGTCTTCGTGTTCATCGCCAGTTCGATGTGATGCGCGGCCTGCTTCGCACCGGGCTTGGTGTGGATCACCATCGGCTTGCCTGTGGTGATCAGGCCGTACATGCCCGCCGCGCTGATGCCGATGCCCTGCTGCCCGCGGCTCATCTTCAGTCGATGGAACTTGCTGCCGTAGAGCAGGCGGCCGAAGATGTTCTCGACCTGCTTGCGCACGATGCCCGGACCGTTGTCCACCACGGTCACGCGATAGCGCGAGCTCTTTGCTGTCGCCGGCCGGTCCGGCTGCAGGTCCTCGATGATCACCGAGATCTCGGGAAGGATGCCCGCCTCCTCGCAGGCATCCAAGCTGTTGTCCACTGCCTCCTTCACGGTGGTCAGCAGCGCCTTGCGCGGGTTGTCGAAACCCAGCAGGTGGCGGTTCTTCGCGAAGAACTCGCTCACGCTGATGTCGCGCTGGCGTCCCGCCATCTCCTCGGCGGTCGCGCCCCGCTTGCGCGGGGTCCTGGGTGCGTTCTGGCTCTTGGACGAATCCATCACCGCGGCTTCCGTGCCTTGCATCGAACCTCCATGGAACTTAGGCGGCGCAGTATCCCAGTGTTTCGGCGTTTGCAGGCCGTTGGGGCCCCTTTTCCATGCGGATCGGCGGTCGGGCCGTTGCTCCGCTACCATGGTCGCCCCAAATCATCCCCCTCAAGGAGAACACCATGGAAACCACTTTGATCATCCTGAAGCCCGACGCCGTGCAGCGAGGCCTGATGGGCCGAATCATCAGCCGCTTCGAGGAGAAGGGCCTGCAGATCGTGGGCTGCAAGCTGATGCAGATCACGCAGGAACTGGCCGCACAGCACTACAAGGACCATGTCAACAAGCCCTTCTACGCAGGCCTGGTGCGGTTCATGACCAGCAGCCCGGTGCTCGTGATGGCGATCCGTGGCAATGGCGCGATCGCGATCTGCCGCGGCATGATGGGCGCCACTTTTGGCAGCAAGGCCGCCGCCGGAACGATCCGCGGCGACTTCGGTGTGTCGAACAGCTTCAATCTGATCCACGGTTCGGACGGCCCCGACGCTGCCACCCGCGAGCTCGGGCTCTTCTTCAAGTCAGGCGAGGTGCTGGACTTCCAGCGCGCCAGCGAGGCCTGGATCTACGACATGAGTGGCGGCAAGGCCGAATAAGTCCGAGAACTTATTTAGGATCGATCGAATCTTTCCTGCGCGATGTCGGAGGCCCCCATGTATACGGGGGCCTCTGTGCTTTTCATTTCAAGGCGTCGTGAAACCAAATCACAGGGACTGTCGAACGGACCTACGGGGCATTCGTTGAGCCCTTTGCCGGATCGTCTCCCAAGGGTGGTTCGGCACCTTGATTGCTCACTCGTCTGGTGGTTCGAGACCCGCACCTCTCTCCGGCATAAATCCCCCCGACGCCGGCGGTGGACAGGAACACCATGATCGACTCGCTCTTCGGATCCAACTCCCCGATTGACCGCGTGAAGCAGCGCCGCAGGCCCGCGGTGCGCGAACGCGCGCGTGCCGGCGGAACCCGCACCTGCCTGACCCCCGCCGATCAGGCGTTGCTTTCTGAAGTCTTGGCCGAGCCCATGGACTACATGGACTCACCCGAGTTCCGCAAGCCAGGTGCGGAGCGCGCCATCTACGAGAAGCCCGCCCCGATCCAGCGGCCCGACGTGACCTGGTATCGCCCACTGATGGACGATCTGGGCGCGAAGGAGCAGAAGCAGCGGCAGTCCCGGAGCGGCTCACTCGTTCTCACGGCCGCACAGGAGCGCGTGATTTTCCTGCAGTACAACTACGCGCGTTTCCGCGTGCGTCAGATCCAGGAGGGTCTTGAAGGACGCACCCCCACGGCAGACGAGGCGCGCGAGATGATCCGTTGGTACCGCACGGCACGCGGCTATCGCGAACAGATTTCTGAGACCAATCTGGCCTTGGTGCTGGCGATGGCGAAGCGCGTACGACTGGGCGAGAGCGACTTCCCCGATCTGATCGGCGAGGGAAACATGGCGCTCATGCGCAGCGTGGACAAGTTCGACTGCGGTCGCGGCTTCAAGTTCAGCACCTACGCGTGTCGCGCGATCCTGAAGGCCTTCAGCCGCTTCGGAATCAAGCTGGTGAAGCACAGGCAGCGATTTCCGAGCGAGTTCGACCCCGAATTCGAGCGCTCCAATCACCTGGAGACGGTGCGTGAGCAGCACGCACGCGACAGCGCGGCGGAAGTGCGCTTCCTGGTCGAGAGCGATCGTGCCGATTTGAGCGACGTGGAGCGCAAGGTGATCGAGCACCGCTTCGGTCTCGACGCCCCGGTCGGTTCCCCCTCGCTCACGCTGGAGCAGGTGGGCCAGATGATCGGCGTGACCAAGGAGCGGGTGCGTCAGATCCAGAACAAGGCGCTGGAGAAGTTGCGACTCGCGCTTGAAGAACTGCAGGGCGAACCGATGCCCGAGCAGACGATCTCGCACAACTGACAGGTTCAGCGACCGCGCCGCATCGCCATCACCGTGCCTGCCGTGCACGCGAGGTGAAGCAGCCCGAAGCCGGCCATCAGTGCCTGCTGTGTTCCCATGCGATCGCCCCCGGCGAGGGCGCCCACCGTCACCACTGAAAGGATTCCCACGAAGTAACCACCGTCCCCTGCGGCGCGGAACGCCGCCAGACCCGAGGTTCCCTGACCGGCCTGCGAAGCCAGCGAGAGTGACGCCGGCAGCAGCGGTGCCGCCGCCAAGCCAAGCAACAGCAGCACGAGACTCAGGGCGACGGTCGAGAAGCCAAGCCATGGCACCAGCGCGAAGCACAGCGCGTAGGCGAACGCGCATGCGGTACGCACGCGCAAGGGGCCCAGCCGATCCGCCACCCAGCCGGCGGGCGCGGCCCCCACGGCCATGAGGATCAGCGGGAGTCCCACCAGAAGCCCTCTTTGCGCAGGGTCGTAGCCAAGGTTCTTCGCAAGAAATCCAGCGAAGACGGCGGTCAAGGCCGCGCCAGTCGCGCGATCCGACGCCGCCATCAGCAACACCGGCCAGAGGGAACGAGGCCGCTCTGGCTGGCCGACTTCCGGCCGCTCTGCGGCGGGCGCGGAGCGCTCCAGCACCGCAGACCCGATCCACGCACCCAGCGCCGTGGCCAGGCAACTTCCCGCTCCCAGGACAAACGCGATCGTGGGCCCCATGGAACTCATCCGGATCATCGCGCCGCCGATCGCCGCGCCCGCGCCAAGGCCTCCCACCAGCATGGATGCACCGACACCCATCCGCCATGCGGCTGGTCGGTCGTGGACCTGACCAAGGATCTGGAAGAGCGCCGCGAAGGTGGCCACATCGGCCACGCCCTCCAGCACGCGCAGGACCAGGGTCGGCCCGAACCCGATCGGCAGCCACATCAACCCCAGCAAAGTCGCGTCGGCAAGCGCTCCCGCCACCACGATGGACCATGCCGGGCACGACGCGCGCAGCCAGCGCACCAGCGGCACGGCCAAACCTGCACCAAGCAGATTCACCGCCAGAAACATCTGCGCGCTCTCCGCGGACACGCCGTAGCGCTCCACGAACAGATCCCGCAGCACCACGGCCAACATCGCGTCGGGCAGCGCGGAGAGCAGGATGAGCAGAAGCACCAGCGGCACGCGGTCGGAGGCTAGCGACCGGAGATCCGGCCCTACACTGCGGCGCATGGCAACGGACAAGGTCTTCCCCAGCGCGGCCAAGGCCCTTGAGGGCCTCACGCGCGATGGCCTCATGGTGGCGGTCGGCGGCTTCGGCCTCTGCGGCATCCCCGAACAGCTGATTCTCGCGCTGCGGGACAGTGGCGCCAAGAACCTCACCTGCGTCTCGAACAACGCCGGCGTGGACGACTGGGGACTCGGCCTGCTGCTCAAGACCCGTCAGATCCGCAAGATGGTCTCAAGCTACGTGGGTGAGAACGCGGAATTCGAGCGGCAATTCATGAGCGGCGAACTGGAGTTGGAGTTCTGCCCGCAGGGCACCCTCGCCGAGCGGCTGCGCGCCGGTGGCGCGGGCATTCCTGCGTTCTACACCCGGACCGGGGTCGGCACGGTGGTGGCCGAGGGCAAGCCCTCCGAGATGTTCGATGGCGAGACATTCGTGATGGAGCGCGGCATCCGAGCGGACCTGGCGCTCGTGAAGGCATGGAAGGCGGACCCCTTCGGCAACCTTCTCTTCCGAAAGACCGCCCGCAACTTCAACCCGATGGTGGCCACGTCCGGCAAGGTCACGGTGGCCGAGGTGGAGGAAATCGTGCCGCTGGGCGGGATCGATCCCGACGCGGTCCACACCCCGGGCATCTTCGTGGATCGGATCGTGGTCACGCGGTCTGAAAAGCGGATCGAGCAGCGAACGGTGAGGTCCGCGTGAACCCGGCGAGCGAAAGTCACGTAACTTATGGGTCCGGCCTCGATGCCCGGACCGGCATTTGCCGATCAATTGGACACTTTCCGCAAATCCGGCGGCCCGACACCCGTTGACCCGGGCCCGCCCAAGTCAGGTCACCACACCATGCGAAACATCCTTCGAACCATCCTCTGCTGTGCCTCGATCTCGCTCGCCCCGCTCTCGGCTTCCGCGCAGTTCGGTGGCAAGGCCGGCTTCAGCGAAGCCTTCCGTCCCGACATCCTGCCCCGCGACATGGTCCTGATCGTGGAGACGCTGAAATTGGAGGATTGGCAGCGCCCCATCGTGGAAAGCCTGATCGAGGACTACAGCGCCAGTTTCAAGACCGGCTGCGACGCGGTACGCGAGAAGATGGTCGACATGGCGAAGGCCCAGAAGAATGGCGCCAAGTCCGCAGTCGGCCTGCTGGCGCCGATCGAGACCTGGCAATTTGAGAAGCAGCAGCTCTTCACGGACTTCATGGAGAGCGTGAAGGGCCAGCTCAGCGACACGCAGCGCGAGCGTTGGCCGCGCTTCGAGCGAACGATCCGCCGCGAGCACGCGCTCACCAACAGCGACCTGTCCGGAGAGGGCGTGGACCTTCTGGCGATCGCCCGCCAGATGCAGATGCCGCCCGAGGCGATGACCGCGGCCCAGCCGGCCTTCGACGAGTACGAGATCGCCCTTGACGAGGCTCTGGCCGATCGGGACGCGCGCATCAAGTCGCTCATGCCGGACTTCCGAGTGGCCATGGAGAGCATGGATCTTCAGAAGGGTGCAGGCCTGCAGGCGCAAATCATGACTGCGCGCGTCACGGTTCGACAGGCCCAGGACGACGGCATCGAGCGCATCGCGGCGGCGCTTCCCGCACCGTACGGCGCGGATTTCCGTCAGCGCGCGTTGGCGGCGGGCTACAAGGAGGCATTCCAGCCCGATCCGCTTGCGAGCTTCTTTCAGGTCATCGACGGTCTGAACGACCTCACGGACGAGCAGAAGACCGGCATCGCCGCGGCGAAGTCGAAGTGGGAGACCGCGCTTGCGAGCCTGCGCGATCGCATGCTGGACACCATCCGCAAGGACGATCCGAACAAGGCCACACGGGCGACCAAGTCCGCGCAGGCTCGTCTGGCCGCCAAACAGGGCAAGACTGCCGAAGCCCCGCCGCCGGATCCGATGGTGCCCCTGCGCAACGAGAAGAACAAGCTTGTGCAGGAGACGCGCGACGCCGTGCTGGCGCTGCTGACCGCCGAGCAGAAGGAGAAGATCACCGCCGGTATCCCAGGCCTTCGCCCTCCGAACATGCAGACCAATCCCGCGATGTACGAGGGTGGTGCGCGCAAGGGTGCCGCCAACGCGGGCGCCGGCGAGGCCGATGCCGAGGGCGAGAAGCCCGCGCGCAAGGAGGCGGTGGAGTGATCCACCCGCCGCGCCGTGGCTGACGTGATGGCCGAGTCTGGTTCGGGCAACTCCCCCGCCGTCGAGGCGCTGCTGAAGGCGGCCGCGGCCGGCTCGGTGCGTGAGCGCTGCGAGACCTGTGGTTTCGCGTGGCTGGACAAGCCGGTGCCTTCGGAGCCCTCCGCCGTTCGGTTGATTCCCGCCGACGCCGCCGTACGCCTGCGCGTGGTGCCGATCTCGGTCGAGGCCGGTCGGCTTCGACTTGCCATGGCCGATCCCTTCGATCTGGGTGCGGTGGATGAGGCGGGCGCGATCGGTCGACTGCCAATCGCGCGTGTGGGCGTGGCCATCGAGGCGTTCGGCGAACTGATGCGACAGGCGTATGGCGTCACCGCGGCACGCATGGCCGAGAGCCTGGCGAGCGAGGGTGATCTCGCGGACACGGGCAGCGAGAACAACCTGGACGCGATCGAGGCCGACGACGTGCACCGGATGGCCGAGCAGCCCACACTGGTCAACCTGGTGAACCTTCTCATTCTGGAGGCGATCCAGAAGCGCACCAGCGACATCCACATCGAGCCCTTCGATGGCCTGCTGAAGGTGAAGTACCGCGTCGACGGCGTGCTGGTGGAGCAGCCGAGCCCGCCGAAGCACCTGCAGCCCGCCATCGTGGGCCGCATCAAGATCATGTCCCACATGAACATCGCGGAGCGCTATGTGCCCCAGGACGGGCACATCTCGCTGCGCTTTGAGGGACGCAAGGTCGACATCCGCGTGAGCACCGTGCCCACGATTTATGGCGAGAGCGTGGTGATGCGAATCCTGGACAAGAACAACCTGCCGCTCGACCTGCGCAGCCTGGGCATGAACGACCGGCTGGTGGGCATGATGGACAAGCTGATCGCCAAGCCCCACGGTCTGGTGCTGGTGACCGGCCCGACCGGCAGCGGCAAGACGACCACGCTCTACGCGGCGCTGAGCAAGCTGTACGACCCGCGGAAGAAGATCATCACCATCGAGGATCCCGTGGAGTACGAGCTCACGGGCATCAACCAGATTCCCGTGAATCCCAAGCGCGGCCTGACCTTCGCGGGCGGACTGCGCAGCATCCTGCGCCAGGACCCCGACGTGATCCTGGTGGGCGAAATCCGCGATGCCGAGACGGTGGACATCGCGATCCGCAGCGCGCTCACGGGCCACCTGATCCTGAGCACGCTGCACACCAATGACGCGCTGAGCAGCGTGGGCCGCCTGGTGGACATGGGTGCGGAGAGCTTCCTGGTGGCCAGCGTGCTCGAGGGCCTGCTGGCGCAGCGTCTGGGGCGCCGCATCTGCCGCAAGTGCGCGCACAAGGTGCCGATGACCGACGACCAGCGCGTTCGCATCGCGCCCGCGGAGGTGGACCGTTTCGGGGGACAGGTCACCGTGGGTGCGGGCTGCGAGGCCTGCTCCGGCAGCGGCTTCCGAGGCCGACTCGGCTTCTTCGAGCTGGCGCGCATCAATCCCGCGCTTCGGGCCGGGGTGGCCGAGGGCCAGAGCATGATGGAACTCCGCCAGCTCGTCGACCCGGACTTCATGTCCATGCGTGACGACGGCATGGAGAAGGCGCAGCGCGGCGAGACCACGATCGGCGAGGTGCTGCGCGCCACGCAGGACGTGGACGAGGGCTGATCCGTGGCGAACTGGCGTTACGAGGGTCTCGATCGCAGTGGCGCAAACGCCAGCGGCTCCGTGGCCGCGCCCGACCGGGGCACGGCCATGCGTCTGGTGCTCTCGCGCGGACTCACGCCGCTTCGTCTTGAGAGTGACGAGCCGGACGCACCGGGCCCGGCCCGCTTGGCCGCCGAGGGTGCTCCGCGCCCGACCGGTGGCGGCATGCCCGCATGGCTGACGGGCGCAGGCGGCCGACCCTCGATGAGCAAGGCGGATCTGGCCAACCTCATTCGCGAATTGGCGACTGCGGTCGAGGCCGGTCTTCCCCTCATGCAGGCGCTTCGGACCGTGCGCCGTCAGGCCAGCGGCAAGGCGCAGCCGGTGATCCTGGACGCGCTGATCGAGAAGGTGGAGGCCGGCCTGCCGCTGCACGAGGCGATGAAGGCCTATGGTGCGCCCTTCGACGACATGACGATCGGCATGGCGCGCGCGGCCGACGCGAGCGGTCGCATGCCCGAGGTGATGCACCAGCTCGCGGACCTTCTGGATCGCGCCGTGGAACTTCGGCGCGAGCTCGTGGGTGCGACGATCTATCCGATGATCGTGGCCGCGCTGATCTTTGCCAGCGTGGTCCTGCTGGTCACCGTGATCCTGCCCCAGTTGATGGCGCCGATCGCGGGCCAGCCCGGCATGGTGCTGCCACTTCCCACGCGGATCCTGCTGGCTTTCGCGGGATTCATGGGCACGTGGTGGCTGCTGGTGCTGCTGGCGATGGGCGGCGCGTTCATCATGGCGCGGCGCTGGATCGCCGTTCCCCACAACAAGTTCCGGTGCGACGGCCTGCTGCTGCGCATGCCCCTGCTGGGCCCGCTGCTGCGCGACGTGGCCGTGGCCCGATTCACCCGGACCCTCGGCACCCTCTGCAGCGCGGGCCTGCCGATCCTGCAGGCGCTGCGCATCACGCGCGACACGCTGGGAAACGCCGTGCTGACGCGCGCCGTGGACGAGGTGCAGGAGAAGGTGACCACGGGACAGGCTCTGGCCGAACCGCTGGAGCGCTGCGGATTCTTCCCGCCGCTGCTCATCCAGATCGTGAACATCGGCGAGCGCTCGGGTCGGCTCGAGAGCATGCTGCTGCACGCCGCGACCGCCTTCGACCGCCAGGTCAACAGCAGCATCAAGATCTTCACGAAGGCCCTGCCCCCGGTGCTGCTGGTGTTCATGGCGATCATCGCCGGCTTCGTGCTTGCGGCGATCCTGCTGCCCCTGCTGCAAATGCAGTCCGCTTTGGGTGGCTGAGCCGAACCGGATCGCGCCTCGGCGGCTACGCTATCGGACACTTCGTCGGGAAGTCCGGCGAATTCGGCACGCGGCGTGCATTGCCCGATCCGCGCCGCCGTTGCTGATGATCCACACGGCACTTTCTCGCGAGATCCACCGATGCACCATCACGCTTCCCGACGCCGCCCTCACGCCCGACGCGCCTTCACCCTGCTGGAGGTGATCATCGCCGTCACGATCGTCGCGCTGCTGGCCACGATCCTGGTGCCCAACGTGACGCGCTGGCTCGGCGTGGCCAAGAACCGCAAGGCCGAGGCCGACGTGAACAGCCTGGCCCAGCAGGTCCGCCTGTACATGACCGAGAAGGGTGTGAGCCGTCTGGGGGACGACTTCGAGCTGGACGTGCTCTGCGAGGGCGACAATCCGATCATCTCGAACCCCAACAACCTGAACGATCCGTGGGGCAATCGCTACGTGGTCATGGTGCCGCCGAGCGTGAACCGCGACTTCGACATCGTGAGCTATGGTGCCGATGGGCAGCCTGGCGGCGAGGGCGACGCCAAGGACATCATCAACGGGGCCCGCTGACGCGGGCTGTCATCGCATGCGCCGAGGCTTCACCCTGATCGAACTGATCGTGGTGTCGGCGCTGCTGGTGATCGTGGCGGCTCTTGTGGTGCCGCGCCTGACGGGCATGGCCCGCCGCGAGGCGGACGTGGCGGCGGAACGCCTTGCGGAGCTGCTCTCGATGTTCGCTTTCCGCGACAGTTCCGGCGCGGCGAGTTGCGCGATCTGGCTGGATCCGGACACGGGATGCGTCGCGCTGTGGACGCTCGAGAGCGATCCCCTGCAGCCGACAGAGGCGCCGGAATGGACGCCGGATCGCCACGTGCAGCCCGTCTGCATGCCACAGGGCGTGGAACTGGCCGAGGTCCGGATGGATGGCCGACCGCTGGACGGCTCGGAGTGGCGCATCATGGGTTCGCCCAGCGGCGAGCGCCCCGAGATCTTCATGCGCGTGATCGCGGACGGGCTTGAGACGGAGTTGCTGCTGCCGCCGAATGGGTCCACGCCCATGCGCACCGACAACGGCGTTGCCCGCGAGCGCGTGCGCGTTCCTCTCGATCTGGACCAGGCCGGAATGGATCGTGAACCATGGTGAGTGGACGGTCCAGACGACGCGGCTTCGCCCTGATCGACGCCATTCTTGGCGGCGCGCTGCTGGCACTGGGGCTTGCAAGCGTGGTGACGCTCTCGCAACGCAGTCTGGCGATGCTGCAGCGCGGCGAGCACGAGGCGATGGCGGCGGCGATACTGGATGAGCTGCTGGCGCAGGTCGTGGTCGAGGGACCGCGACGCTACGCGGAGATTCGCGAGTCCACCGGTCGACTCGCCGCACCCTGGCCCGACTGGGAGTACGCCGTCGAGATCGAATCGGAGGGCGACGGTGATGCCTGGAACGTGCTGGCGATGGTGCGCGACCCGGCCGGCGTGGAGTACCGCTGCGCCACGCGCGTGGCCCCGCAGAATGAGGAGGCCGAACCCGTCGAGCGCGCCCCCGAGAAGCCGATCGACCGACCCGGCCGACTTGATGCACAGGAGTCCGGTGGTGGCAACTAGGCGTGGCTTCACCATCGTGGAACTGATCGTGGCGCTGGTGATCGCCGGGATCGTGGCCACCGCGATCACGACGTCGCTGAGCCAGTTGGGTCGTGCGCGCGATGTGGCGCGCCTGCGCATGATGGCATCACGACGGGCGACCGACGCTCTCGAGCACATCCGGCGTGACGTGCAGTCGACGCTGCGAAGCGACGACCTGTTCTTCACGCGCTTTCGCCTTGCGGCGGAAACGGTCTCCTCGCCGATCGGCGAACTCGACCGCGATCAGATGCTGCTGTTCAACGAGCGATTGCGGACGATCCGGCCCCTTTCCTACTCGGGCGAGGGACAGGAGTACGAGACGCAGTACCGGATCGAGGTGGACGCCGACGGTGCGTCGCTGTGGCGCCGTCGCGATCCCGTTCCGGACCGGCACGAGGACGCGGGCGGACTCGCGGAGCCCGTCGGCGACGGCGTGGTCGGACTGCGTTTCGAGGCCTATGACGGAGCGGCGTGGCGTCAGGACTGGGACAGCGACGTGGATGGCCTGCCGCTCTCGGTGCGAGCCACCGTGACCGCAAGCGGTGAGCGCATCGGCGAGGAGATGCTGACCGACGGCAGCGCGCTGGTGACGCTGCGGACCGAGATTCCGCTGGACCGCGCGCCCGCGCCCAAGAAGGAGCCGGAGGAGGAGACGCCCGCGGGCGCCGCGGAGGACGCGGCGGCGGGCGATGCAGGCATGGCTGGCGGTGCCGGGGGAGGCGTTCCGGCCGGCGCCGGCGGCGCGCCCGGACCCGATGGCGCTGGCGGCGGCGGTGGCCGGGGCAACGGCAATCCGAACGACGCCGGGCGTGGCGGTGGTGGCGGACCGGGCGGCAGAGGCGGCGGTGGCGGAAGTGGCGGCGGGCGCGGTGGCGGCAATGTGCCGTTCATTCCGCCTCCAAGTCAGAACGGTGGCGGCGGCCGACGTGGAGGTGGCGGACCATGAGCCGCCGTGCACCACGCGGCATGGTGACGCTCACGGTCGTCTGGGCGATCGCGATCGCCGCGGTGATCGTGGCGGCGACGCAGGTCTTGGCGTTCCGTCAGGCCACGATCGGCCGCGAGACGCTTG